>Ga0209256_1000049_pt1 | contig 310696 bp, 286 predicted proteins | sample AraplaCol_mCL_r2_2_FD_184270 | JGI IMG/M metagenome (GOLD analysis project Ga0209256, IMG submission 184270) | Arabidopsis root microbial communities from North Carolina, USA - plate scrape MF_Col_mCL_r2 (SPAdes) (version 3) | ecosystem: Host-associated > Plants > Roots > Endosphere | place... | reverse complement strand
CTAGCTGTGAAGAGTCAAGAGGTTCTTTCGTGAAGTCGAGAGGCGGCTCATCGGCGGCTTGAGGCCGATGCCGTGGTGCTGACGGTGCCAGTTGTAGAAGTGGGTCCAGACCGGCAACGCCTCTCGGCGCACATCTGACGTGGCATAGGGCCGTCCGTATGCCCACTCGCGCAGAGCCGACTGGATGAACCGCTCGGCCTTGCCGTTGGTCTGCGGCCGGAAGGCGCGGGTGAACTTCTGCGCGATGCCGTTTTCCAGGCAAGCCTCACCGAAGGCAGCCGAATGGAAGGCTCCTCCGTTGTCGGTGATCACGCGCTGGATGCAGACGCCCAGTCCCTTGTAGTGCGCTACGGCAGCACGCAGGAACGCCACGGCGCTGGCCTTGCACTCGTCCGGGTACATCTGCGTGAAGGCGATTCGGCTGTGGTCGTCCACGGCCACGAAGACGTACTCCCAGCCAGCGTGGCGCGAGCGCTTTTGACGGTCGCCTGTGATGCGATGGCCGACGTCCTGGAAGCGGCCGAGCTTCTTGATGTCGATGTGCAACAGCTCGCCTGGCGCCTCTCGCTCGTATCGCTGGATGGGCTCGACCGGGCGAAGGTCGCTCAAACGGGAGAGGCCGGCGCGCTTGAGAACCCGGCTGACCGTTGCTCTGGAGACTCCCATGTACGTCGCGATCTCGGCTTGGAGCCGCAACTTGCGGCGCAACTCGACGATGGTCTTGGCAACCTGATCGTCGATGCCCCGAGGCGAGCGAACTGGGCGCGAGGACTTGTCCAGCAGGGCATCCGCGCCGCCGGCCAGGTAGCGCGCGTGCCACTTGCGGGCGGTCACGGCGCTGACGCCCTGCTTGGCAGCAGCATCTGACGCGCTCAAACCACGTTCGGTGATGTCTTGCACAAGCTCCAGGCGGCGAAGGTACGTCAATCGGGCATTCTTATGGGTGTTCATCCGGGGCTCCGGGTTTCGAGTTGGACTGGGGTTTTGGCGAATGCCAGTCTCTCAAAACCTTCCCGGGTGAACACCCGCAATAACCTATTGAACCTTCACATCTAGCGGAGGTACGGCTGAGTCAACGCCGCCGGCGACGTCTGCCGCCCCACGAGCCCGCCCACCGCCAGCAAGGCCAGCAGGTACGGCAGCATGATCAGCAGCGCCCCCGGCACCTCGATGCCCATCGCGGGCAGCTGGAACTGCAGCGCGGTGGCCGCGCCGAACAGCAGGCAGGCGCCGGCCGTGCGGCCGAACTTCCAGTTGCCGAAGATCACCGCGGCGATGGCGAGGTAGCCCGCGCCGCTGGTCATGCCTTCGGTGAAGGTGTGGATGTCGCCGATGGACAGGAAACAGCCGGCCAGCGCCGACGTGAAGCCGCAGAACAGCACCGCGCCGTAGCGCACGGCGTTGACGGAGAGGCCCGCCTTGTCGAGCGCGCGGGGCGCCACGCCGGCCGAGTGGATGGCGAGGCCCAGCGCCGTGTAGCGCATCACCCACGCGGCGGCGAGGATCACCACCACCGCCACGTACAGCAGCCAGGCCTGGCGGAACACCGCCTCGCCGAAGACGGGGATGTCGCCGAGGACGGGCGGCGCCCACTTCTCGAGGCCGGGGATGGTCTCGCGCGAGCGGCCGCCGAAGATCTCGCGGTACGCGAGCGTGGTGGCGCCGAGCGCGAGGATGTTGATGCCGATGCCCGTGACGATCTGGTTCGCGCGCAGCGTGATGCTGAGCCACGCCTGCAGCAGCGCCACCGGCATCACCGCGGCCAGGCCGATCAGCAGCCCGAGGCCCGGCGAGCCGGTGGCCCACGAGCCCACGGCGCCCGCGAACGCGCCGGTCAGCATCATCCCCTCGACGCTCATGTTGAGCACGCCCGCGCGTTCGCTGACGAGTTCGCCGGTGGCCGACAGCAGCAGCGGGGCGGCCAGGCGCAGCGTGGAGCCGACGAACACGGCGGCCATTTCTTCCGTCATCGCGGAGTCTCCTTGTCCAGGCGGTGCGCCGCACCCGCGAGTGTCACGATGATCAAACCCTGGATCACGACGACGAGTGCCGTGGGCACGTTGGCCGACATCTCCATGTTGATGCCGCCCGAGCGCAGGAAGCCGAACAGCAGCGAGCCCGCGACCACGCCGGTGACCGACCCGCGCGCGAGCAGGCCCACGACGAGGCCGTCGAACCCGTAGCCCGACGAGAAGCCGGTCTTGAGCGAGTACTGCTCGCCCTGCAGCATGAAGGCGCCCGCGAGGCCGCCGAGCGCGCCCGCGGCGAACAGCACGCCCACCACCGACGACACCATCGGCATGCCCGCCCGCCGCGCGGCCAGCGGGTTCAGGCCCACCGCGCGCAGGCGCAGTCCGAGCACCGTGTGGTTCAGCACGACGGCCACGAGGATGGCGAGCACGATGCCCACCGGCAGGCCCCAGTGCAGCGGCATCGAGAAGTCGCCGGTGAGCAGCGGGATCTTGGTCGGGTCGGGAATCTCGAGGGATTCGGGCAGGGTGGTGGCGTTGCTGACCGGCTGGCGCAGCAGCTGTTCACTCTGCACGCTGCCGTACACCATCCACACGGCGATGAACGACAGCATCAGCGTGCTGATGACCTCGTTCGTGCCCACCTTGGCCTTCAGCACGCCGGCGATGGCGCCCCACAGGCCGCCCGCGAGCGCGGCGGCCAGCGCGGGCAGCACGAAGGCGAGGCCGGCGGGCAGGTCCTTCGCGCCGCCGTACAGCGCCACCGCGGTGGCGACGATGCCGCCGACCGCGATCTGGCCTTCGCCGCCCACGTTGGTGAGGTTCGCACGTTGCGCGAGCACGAAGCCGAGGCCCACGAGCGCGAAGGCGAGGCTGCGGTTCAGCGAGGCCGCGACCGCGTACGGCGAACCCCACGCGCCTTCGGCGAACGCCTCGACGGCGTCGCCCACCGGCACGCCCATCAGCGCGACCAGCAGCAGGCCGAAGGCGAGGGCGCCCAGCACGGCGGCGAGGGAGATCCAGACGGCGGGCCGGGCGAGGGCCGACCGCCAGGGCGAGGTCATGGCAACGGTGTTCATTCGGTGTGTCCCGCCATCCAGGCGCCGATGCGGTCGCGGTGTGCCACGTCGGCGGGGCACTGGCCCATCACGCGGCCGCGGTACAGCACGACCACGCGGTCGGCCACGGCGAGCAGTTCGTCGAGTTCGGAGGAGATCAGCAGCACGCCCACGCCGCGGTCGCAGGCGGCGCGGATGTGGCCGTACACGGCCTCCACCGCGCCCACGTCGAGGCCGCGCGTGGGCTGGGCCGCGAGCAGGAAGGAGAGGTCGTCGAGCGTGAGTTCGCGCGCCAGCACGGCCTTCTGCTGGTTTCCGCCGGATAGGCCCCCGAAGGTCACGTCGGGGCTGGCGGCACGCACGTCGAAGCGCTGCATCAGCGCGAGCGCGTCGCGGCGCATCGCCGCGCGGTCGAGCAGGCCGAAGCGCCGGTAGCGGCCCAGGCGGTCGAGGAAGAGGTTCTCGGCGACGCTCATGCCGGTGATGCAGCCGACCGCATGGCGGTCCTCCGGCACGATGCCCACGCCGGCCGCGGTCAGCGCACGCGGTGCCGCGGTGGTGAGTTCCCTGCCCGAGGCGAACCAGCGGCCTTCGGTGGCGGGCAGCAGGCCCGACAGCACGGCGCCGAGTTCGCTCTGGCCGTTGCCTTCGACGCCGGCCACGGCGACGATCTCGCCGGGTTCGACGAGCAGCGTGAAGCGGTCGAGCCGCACGACCCCGTCGGGGTCGCGCACGGTGAGGCCGTCGACCATCAGCGCCGGCTCGGGCTTGCGCGAGGGGCCGGCGGGCGGCGGGGTTTCGGTGCGTTCGCGCGGGCGCAGCGGGCTCGTGTCGCGCTGGATCATCGCGCGCACGAGGTCGTCGAGGTCCTGCTCGGGATGGTCGGACCGGGCGGCGATGCGGCCGCCGCGCAGCACAGTGGCACGGCGTGCCACGCGCTTGATCTCGGCGAGCTTGTGGGTCACGAGCAGGATGCCGCAGCCGGTGGCGGCGACCCGCTCGCACACGTCGAGCAGCGCGGCGATCTCGGCGGGCAGCAGCACCGCGGTGGGTTCGTCGAGCACCAGCAGGCGCGGCTCGCGCATCAGGCACTTGACGATCTCGACGCGCTGGCGCTCGCCGATGGAGAGGTCCTGGATGCGCGCGTGGGGCGACAGCTGCAGCCCGTAGCGCGCGGAAAGGTCGGCGATGCGGTCGGCGCATTCGCGCCGGCGCAGCACGCCGCGGGTCTGCTGGCCGAGCAGCAGGTTGTCGACGACGCTCAGGTCGGGCACGAGGCTGAAGTGCTGGTGCACCATCGCCACGCGCGACGCGAGCGCATCCGCCGGGCCGGCCGGGCGGTAGGCCCGGCCGCCGAGGGCCATCTCGCCATCGTCCGGCGCGTACACGCCGAAGATCAGGTTGCACAGCGTGGACTTGCCCGCGCCGTTTTCCCCGAGCAGGCAGTGCACCTCGCCCGGGGCGAGTTCGAGTGACACGTCGGCCAGCGCCTGCAGCGCGCCGAACCGCTTGCCCATGCCCGAGAGGCGGAGCAGCGGGGGCACCGCCGCCTCGGCGGGCGCCACCGGGGCGGAGCGCGCGGGCTCCAGCACGTCGTGCGACATCGCGATCAGCCCTCGAGCACCTTGATCTTGCCGCTCTGGATGTCCTTCTTGATCTCCTCGATCTTGGCCTTCATCTGCGGCGTGGCGCCGCAGGCGCTCATGTCGGAGGCCTTGGCACCCATCGCGAGGCCGAAGGGCTTGTAGCCCGCCTTCCACGTGCCGGCCACGGCCTCGTCGATGGCGTACTCGACCTGGTAGCCCACGCCGGTGATGCTGTACGCGATGTAGAGCGGGTCGGTGCCGCAGCGGTCGGTGTAGCTGCCGATGATGTGCGTGCCCTTTTCCTTCGCCGCCTGCTCCATGCCGCGCAGGCCGAGGTTGAGGATGTGGTAGTGGACGTCGGCGCCCTGCGCGATGGCGGCGAGCGTGGCCTCCTTCGACTTGGCGACGTCGTCGAAGTTGCCCGTGTAGTTCTCGACGTACTTGATCTTCGGGTTGATGTACGCGGCGCCCTTGCCGAACTCCTTGCCCGCGTTGACGATGGACGGGATCTCCATGCCGCCCACGTAGCTCACGGCCCCGGTCTTCGACAGCATGGCGGCGGTGGCGCCGGCCACGAAGGCGATCTCGGCCTGCTTCACGTCGTAGCCCGCCACGTTGGGCAGTTCGTCGCCCTTGCTGCCGCCCACGATCGAGAACTTCGTCTTCGGGAAGCGCTTGGACACCTTGAGCAGCGCGGCCTGCGTCTGGCCGCCCACGCCGATCACCAGCTGGTTCTTCGAGGCGAGGTTGGTCAGCGCCTGCTCCATGTCGGCGTAGTTGATGTTCTCGATCATCTGCACCTTGATCTTGTCGCCGTGCTTCTTCTGTGCGGCGACGAGGCCGTCGTAGCCCGACTCCATCCAGCCCTTGTCCGACTTGGAGCCGGGGATCAGGATGCCGATGCGCGTGGCATCGGCGGAGAAGGCCGCGAAGGGCACCGCCACCAGGCCGGCGGCGAGGAGGGCACGGAGGGAGAAGGACCGGCGGGACGTGGAGCTGGACAACATGGCATTCCTTTCGCTTAAGGGGGTGTGTTCTTGTAATTAATCACTTACTGAGTTCACGGCCGCCATGTTTGCAATAACGGTGCCAAGCGCAGCGCCCTCCCTCGGTGACGCCCGGTGCGCACCGGGTGCGGCGGGTCGCGTGGCCTCGCGCGTGGCCGGGGTCGCCGCCACCAGCTTCGGTGCATCGCGCCCCGAAGCGATGCGCGGGGCCCCGCAAGCGTGCGGCGTGGCGTGGACGACGTTCGTGTTCCTCACCCCCTGGAGATCCGCATGACATCCGAAACGAAGGGCCGCCTCGGCACCGCCGACCACTACCACTGGCTCGCCTCGCCCGCCGAGGTCGACATGGCGATGCCCGCGCCCGCCCCCGTGCCGCTGAGCGTGCTGGCCGAGCCGCAGAACATCAAGGTCGACCTCGCGCGCACCGCGATCGTCGTGATCGACATGCAGAACGACTTCTGCGCGCCGGGCGGCTGGGTCGACGCGATCGGTGGCGACTACCAGAGCGACCGCGCGCCCATCGCCCCGCTGCAGAAGCTGCTGCCCGCGCTGCGCGCGAAAGGGGTCCCGGTGATCTGGGTCAACTGGGGCAACCGGCCCGACCTCGCGAACATGCCGCCGAACCAGATCCACCTCTACAAGCCGAAGGGCGAGGGCATCGGCCTCGGCGACCCGCTGCCCGGCAGCGGCGCCCCGGTGCTGCAGAAGGACTCGTGGGCCGCGGCCGTGGTCGACGAACTCGCGCCGCTTCCCGGCGACCTCTCGGTCGACAAGCACCGCATCAGCGGTTTCTGGGACACGCCGCTCGACAGCATCCTGCGCAACCTCGGCACGAAGACGATCCTGTTCGCCGGCGTGAACACCGACCAGTGCGTGCTGCACTCGCTGACCGACGCGAACTTCCTCGGCTACGGCTGCGTGCTGGTGGAGGACTGCTGCGCCACGAGTTCGCCGGCCTTCTGCACCGAGGCCACCGTCTGGAACGTCAAGAAGTGCTTCGGGTTCGTCACCGACTCGGCGCGCCTGCTCGATGCCCTCGGCAGCGGGAGTTGACGTGACCGACGACCACGGCGCGTTCGTGCCGGGCGGGCGGGTGTCGCGCGGCCCCACGGGGTCCGGCGCGCTCGACGGCCTGCGCTTCGCGGTGAAGGACCTGATCGACGTCGAGGGCGTGGTCACCAGTGGCGGCAACCCCGACTGGGCCGCGTCGCAGCAGCCCGCGCGGGCCGACGCGCCTGCGGTGCGTGCGCTTCGGGCCGCGGGCGCGTCGCTCGTCGGCAAGACCGTCACCGACGAACTCGCCTTCAGCCTCGAGGGCGAGAACCACCACCACGGCACGCCGCGCAACCCGCGGGCGCCGGGCCGGCTGCCGGGCGGCTCGTCCAGCGGGTCGGCGGTGGCCGTGGCCGCGGGCCTGGCCGACGTCGCGCTGGGCACCGACACGGGCGGGTCGGTGCGCGTGCCCGCCTCGTTCTGCGGCGTGTTCGGCTTCCGCCCGACCCATGGCCGCGTGCCGCTCGACGGCGTGGTGCCGTTCGCGCCCAGCTTCGACACCGTGGGCTGGTTCGCGGCCACGGGCGAGGTGCTGCAGCGCGCGGGACGCGTGCTGCTGGGCAGCACCGGCCCGGCCGCGTCGCCGCTGCGGCTCGTGCGCCTCGACGATGCGCTGGCCGCCGCCGATCCGGGCAGCCGCACGCGCCTCGTGCCGCTGGCCCGCGCGCTCGGCGCGCTGGACGGCTTCGACGTGTTCGAGGGCGACCGCGCGTCGTGGCTGCGCGCCTACCAGGTGCTCCAGGGCGCGGAGATCCGCGAGACGCTGGGCGGCTGGATCGCCGAACGGCGGCCCCGGTTCGGTCCGTCGATCGCCCCGCGTTTCCACGGCCTCGCCGGCATCTCGGCCGCCGAGGTCGACACGTGGCGGGCGTGGCGCGCCGCGCAGGTCCACCGGCTGCACGCGTTGTTCCCTGCCGACCGGCCCACGGCCTGGGTGCTGCCCAGCGCCCCGGGTGCCGCACTTCGCCGCACCGCCTCGCCCGACGACCGCGGCCGCTTCTACGACGTGGCGCTGGCGCTGGGCGCCATCGCCGGCCATGCGGGTCTTCCGCAGGTGAGCCTGCCGCTCGCGACGAGCGACGGCCTGCCCATCGGCCTGTCCGTGATCGGGCCCCCCGGCAGCGACGAAGCCCTGCTGGCGCTGGCCGCCGGCCTCGACACCGACCATCCCTGAGAATCCGAGCCCATGCCGACCCCCACCGCCCGCCGCCCGAAGCGTGATCCCGCGAAGACCCGCGCCGGCATCCTGAAGGCCGCCGTCGCCGAGTTCGCGGCGAAAGGCTACAGCGGCGCCCGCACCGAGCAGATCGTGAAGCGGGCGAAGACGAACATCCGCATGCTGTACCACTACTTCGGGGACAAGGACGGCCTGTACGTCTGCGTGCTGGAGGAGGTGCTCGCGAAGCTGCGCACCGAGGAACTGCAGCTCGACGTGGGCGGCACCGTGCCGCTCGACGGCATCCTGCAGATGTTCGACTTCATCGACGGGCACTTCGCCCGGCACCCCGAGCTGCGCAACCTGCTCGCGTTCGAGAACCTGAACCGCGCGCAGCACCTGAAGCGCTCCACGCGCATCCCGGAGATGGCGACGCCGGTGCTCGGGCTGCTCGACGGCCTGCTGCAGCGTGGCGCCGAGGAGGGTTCGCTGCGCCCGGACATCGACGCGCTGCACCTCTACATCACGATGGTCAGCATGGTGTACTACAGCAAGGCCCACGTGTTCACGCTGTCGCGCATCTTCGCGGAAGACCTGCTGGCACCCGAGTGGCAGCAGCGCCAGCGCGAGCAGGCGAGGGCGATGCTGACGGCGTACCTCGCGCCGCCAGTCCACTGTTCGAAACCCAGCAGACGCAAGGCGAAATGATGGACATCCAGCAGCGCTGCTGACTTTCCGGCGGTGCTGCATCTTGCGTCGGTTTGCTAATTTTTCCTTTTAAATCAACGGGTTGAGCGTTTGACGAGGGGCGAAAATCCCTCGGCACATCGCTTGCGAAAGACCGGTCCTGACATGACCAGTCCACGCAAGCCCGCATGACCTTCACCAGCCTCCGGCTTCCCACCCCGACGCTCCACGGCCGCATCCGCGAGGAACTGCGCGAGCGCATCCTCTCCGGCGCCTGGCAGCCGCACGACCGCGTGCCGTCCGAGAGTGCGCTGATGGCGCAGTACGGCGTCAGCCGCATCACCGTGCGCCAGGCGCTCGGCGACCTCGAGAGCGCCCGCATGATCTTCAAGGTGCCCGGCAAGGGTGCCTTCGTCGCCGAGGCGAAACCGTTCCAGGAACTCGGCCGGCTGCAGGGATTCGCCGAGGCCATGGGCGAGATGGGCCACGAGACCTTCAACCGCGTGCTGCGCTGCGAGACCGTGGCCGCGGACGACACGGTGGCCGACCGCCTGCGGCTCACGCCCGGCACACCCGTCACCCACATCCGGCGCGTGCGCTACCTCGGGCGGGAGCCGGTGTCGGTGGACCACACCTGGCTGCCCGCCGACCTGGGCGAACGCGTGGCCCGCGAGGACCTCGCCACGCGCGACATCTTCCTGATCCTCGAGAACGAGGGCGCCACGCCACTCGGCCACGCCGACCTCGCGCTGGGCGCGACCGTCGCCGACGCGGAGGTCGCCACGCAGCTCGGCGTGAGCGTCGGGTCGCCGGTGCTGCACATCGAGCGGCTGACCAGCGACCGCGAGGGACGGCCGATCGACTTCGAACACCTGTACTGCCGCTCGGACAGCTTCCAGTACCGCCTGCGGCTGCAACGCCGCTGAAGAAGGACACCATGAAACAACACACCGTCATCCCGGCGAACGCCGGGATCCACTGCCCCGTCCTGCGCCAGGTTGCCCCAGCGGGCCCCGGCTTCCGCCGGGTTGACACGCAATGAACACCATCGAAACCGAAGTCGACGTCCTCGTGATCGGCGGCGGCACCGCCGGCCCGATGGCCGCCGTCAAGGCCAAGCAGGCCAACCCCGCGCTGCGCGTGCTGCTGCTCGAGAAGGCCAACGTGAAGCGCAGCGGCGCCATCTCGATGGGCATGGACGGCCTGAACAACGCCGTGATCCCCGGCCACGCGACGCCCGAGCAGTACGTGCGCGAGATCACCATCGCGAACGACGGCATCGTCAACCAGAAGACGGTGATGGCCTACGCCACGCAGAGCTTCGCGATGATCGAGGAGCTCGACCGGTGGGGCGTGAAGTTCGAGAAGGACGAGACGGGCGACTACGCCGTCAAGAAGGTGCACCACATGGGCAGCTACGTGCTGCCGATGCCGGAAGGCCACGACATCAAGAAGGTGCTGTACCGCCAGCTCAAGCGCACGCGGGTCGAGATCACCAATCGCCTCGTGGCCACGCGCCTGCTGACCGGCCCGGACGGCCGCATCGCCGGCGCAATGGCCTTCGACTGCCGCACCGCAGACTTCCACGTGATCCGCGCGAAGTCGGTCGTGCTCGCTTGCGGCGCCGCCGGGCGCCTGGGCCTGCCGTCGTCGGGCTACCTGTTCGGCACGTACGAGAACCCCACCAACGCGGGCGACGGCTACTCGATGGCGTACCACGCGGGCGCCGAACTGTCGGGCATCGAGTGCTTCCAGATCAACCCGCTGATCAAGGACTACAACGGCCCGGCCTGCGCGTACGTCACCGGACCGTTCGGCGGCTACACCACCAACGCCGAAGGCCAGCGCTTCATCGAGTGCGACTACTGGAGCGGCCAGATGATGTGGGAGTTCTACCAGGAACTGCAGGGCGGTAAAGGCCCGGTGTTCCTGAAGCTCGACCATCTGGCCGAGGAGACGATCTCGCAGATCGAGACCATCCTGCACACCAACGAACGCCCGAGCCGTGGCCGATTCCACGCGGGCCGCGGCACCGACTACCGCGAACGCCTCGTCGAGATGCACATCTCCGAGATCGGCCTGTGCAGCGGCCACTCGGCCTCCGGCGTGTGGGTGGACGAACACGCGCGCACCACCGTGCCGGGCCTGCATTCGGCCGGCGACATGGCCTGCGTGCCGCACAACTACATGCTGGGCGCCTTCGTCTACGGCCGCCTGGCCGGCGAGAGCAGCGCGGCGTGGTGCGCCGAACACGACTTCGCACCGGTGGACGCCGAGCAGGTCGAGAAGGAGCGCCAGCGCGTGTGGGCCCCGCTGCTCCGCGAGCGCGGCCTGCCGCCCAACCAGGTCGAGTACAAGCTGCGCCGCTTCGTCAACGACCACCTGCAGCCGCCGAAGGTCACCCGCAAGATGGAGATCGGCCTCGAGCGCTTCGAGGGCATCCGCCACGACCTCGACCACCTCAAGGCGAACGATGCGCACGAGCTGATGCGCGCGATGGAAGTGCATGCCATCCGCGATTGCGCCGAGATGGCCGCGCGGGCCTCGCTGTACCGCACCGAAAGCCGCTGGGGCCTGTACCACGCGCGGGTCGACTACCCCGAGCGCAACGACACCGACTGGTTCTGCCACGCCCAGCTGAAGAAGAACGAACGCGGCGAGATGACGAGCTTCAAGCGCCCCATCGAGCCGTACCTCGTGCCCATCGCCGAGACCGAACGCAACGCCTACCGCGAGCTGCGCATCGCGGTCCCTGCCTGAGAGGACACCATGCCATACGCCCCCATCGCGTTCACCCCCCACGCCGTGCCGGTGTCGGTCGACGCCGACAAGTGCATCGCCCACAAGGGATGCACCGTGTGTGTCGACGTCTGCCCGCTCGACGTGCTGGCCATCGACCTGTCCAAGGGCACGGCCTACATGAAGTTCGACGAATGCTGGTACTGCATGCCGTGCGAGAAGGACTGCCCCACCGGCGCCGTGACCGTCGAGATCCCCTACCTGCTCCGCTGACCGACCGAGGAACCCCCCGATGAACTTCCGCCTTCCCCTGACCGGCCTCGCGCTGGCCTTCGCACTCTCCGCGGCGCACGCCGGCGAAACGATCCGCGTCGCCCTCGGCACGCAGGACACCACGATCAACTGCGCCACCGGCGGCCTGCTGATCCGCGAACTGAACCTGCTCGAGAAGTACCTGCCCCGCGACGGCAAGTACAAGGACGTGACCTACGACATCCAGTGGAAGAACTTCACGTCGGGTGCGCCGCTCACGAACGAGATGGTGGCCGACAAGCTCGACTTCGGCGCGATGGCCGACTTCCCCGGCTCGCTCAACGGCGCGGCCCACCTGAAGGCCGGCAAGAAGAGCATCTTCCTGTCGGTGCTGTCGGGCAGCACCTTCGGCTCGGGCAACGGCATCGTGGTGCCCACGGCCTCCTCGGTGCAGTCGCTGGCCGAACTCAAGGGCAAGCAGATCTCGGTGCCGTTCGCGTCCACGTCGCACGGCATGCTGCTGCGCGCGCTCAAGGCCCAGGGCATCGACCCGGAGAAGGACGTCAACATCCTGACCCAGGCGCCCGAGGTGGCGGGCTCCGCGCTGCAGGCCAACAAGATCGACGCGCACGCCGACTTCGTGCCGTTCGCCGACCTGTTCCCGTACCGCGGCTTCGCCCGCAAGATCTACGACGGTGCGCAGGCCAACACGCCCACGTACCACGGCACGCTCGTGAGCGCCGAGTATGCGAAGAAGTACCCCGAGATCGTGGTGGCCTACCTGCGTGCCGCGCTGGAAGCCCACCGCCTGATCACCGCCGAGCCCGAGAAGTACAGCGAACTCATCGCGAAGGTGACCGGCATCGAGGCCGAGGTGAACTACCTGTTCCACGGGCCGCTCGGCCTGCAGACGCGCGACTTCACGTGGAAGCCCGAGTACCGCCAGGCGCTCGCGACCTCCATCGACACGCTGCGCATCCTCAAGCGCCACGACTCCGACCTGACCGCCGACACCTTCATCGACGACCAGTACATCCGCGCCGCGTTCAAGCAATCGGGCCTCGACTACGACGCGCAGCTCAAGGCCTACGACAAGTCGCCGCTGAAGGCCAACGACCACCTGACCGGCAAACCCATCACCGACTTCAAGCGCGTGGCCCAGGTGTGGGTGGAAGGCGAGCCGCTGGTGCGCCACTACGCCTCGCCCGAAAACGCGTTCGCCGACGCGAAGAAGGTCACCGCCGCCGGCCGCAAGATCCGCGTGATCTTCGCGCACGACGACACGCTCGGCATCAAGCTGCTCGCGAACCAGGCCTGGTTCGCGTCCGATGCCAAGGGCCAGTTGCGCGCCTTCCTGCTGAAGGACTCGGCGACCGCCTGGGCCGCCGCGAACAAGGGCAAGGTGGTGGACTTCGCCGCCGCCCGCGACACCGCCACCCGCGTGGCCCTGGCGAAATGACCACCGCGGCCGTCCTCGCACCGCCGGAGGCGGCGCCCGCGCCGGCCGGGTCGCGGCGGGTCGCGCACTGGGTGGCCGGCACGCTGTCGCTCGTGGCCTGCGTGGTGCTGTGGCACCTGCTGTCCACCTTCCATGTGCGCACGCCGGTCATCACGTTCGCGAACGTGCCGCCGCCGCTGGAGGTGGCGCGTGCGGGGCTCGACCTGCTCGGGTCGCCGAAGCTGCTGCAGCACCTGGGCTGGAGCCTGTTCCGCATCGCCGCCGGCTTTGCCGCGGCCGCCGTCGCGGGCATCGGCCTCGGCCTGCTGATCGGGCGGTTCGCGTGGGCGCAGGCGGTGCTCGCGCCGCCGCTGGAAGTGCTGCGGCCCGTGCCGGCCGTCGCCTGGATCCCGCTCGCGATCCTGATGTTCCCGTCGTCCGAGGTGTCGATGATCTTCGTGACCTTCACCGGCGCGGTGTTCCCGATCCTGCTCAACACCATCCACGGCGTGGAGGGCGCCGACGCGCGCCTCGTCGCGTCGGCCCGCAGCCTCGGCTGCCGCGGCGGGCGCGTGTTCACGCAGGTGATCCTGCCCGCGGCGGCCCCCAGCATCGCGACGGGCCTGTCGATCGGCATGGGCACGTGCTGGTTCTGCCTCGTGTCGGCCGAGATGATCTCGGGGCAGTTCGGCATCGGCTACTACACGTGGGAGTCGTACACCTTGCAGAACTATGCGGGCATCGTCGTGGGCATGTTGTGGATCGGGCTGTTCGGCATGGGCAGCAGTGCGCTGATCCGCACGGCCGCGCGGTGGCTGATGCCTTGGCAGGAGGCGCGTTCATGAGCGGCCACATTCAAGTCGAACGGGTCGGCATCCGCCTGGGTGCGGGCCACACCCGCTTCGAGGCCGTGCATGACCTGAGCCTCGACATCGCCCCCGGCGAGTTCGTGTGCCTGCTGGGGCCGTCGGGCTGCGGCAAGTCCACGCTGCTCGGCGCGCTGGCGGGGCACCTCACGCCCACCAGCGGGCGCATCCGTGTCGATGGGACGGTGGTGGACGGCCCCGATCCCTCGCGCGGCCTCGTGTTCCAGCACCACACGCTGTTCCCGTGGAAGCGCGTCGTGGACAACGTCGCCTTCGGCCTGCAGATGAAGGACGTGCGGGCCGGCGAACGCCGCACGCGGGCGCGCGAGCTGCTGGCCAGCGTAGGCCTCGGCGATTTCACCGAACGTTATCCGTCGCAGCTGTCGGGCGGCATGCAGCAGCGTGTGGAGATCGCGCGCGTGCTGATCAACCGGCCGGCGGTGCTGCTGATGGACGAACCCTTCGGTGCGCTCGATGCGCTGACCCGCGTGAAGATGCAGCGCCTGCTGCTCGACGTGTGGGCGCGGGTGCGCACCACCGTCGTGTTCGTCACGCACGACATCGACGAGGCCCTGTTCCTCGCCGACCGCATCGTCGTCATGAGCGCGCGGCCGGGGCGCATCGTCGAGCAGATCGTGCTGCCGTTCGCGCGGCCTCGCGATGCCTCGCTCGTCACCACCCCCGAGTTCGCCGCGCTCAAGCGCCGCTGCCTGGCGCTGCTGGAGGAGCCGGACGAGGACGACCCGCTGCCCCGCCTGACCCCGCTCGGGGAACCCGACGCCGCCTGGCGTTTTGCTGTCTGAGGACCCTCACATGACCCTGTCCGCCCGCCTGTCGAGCGACGACCCCGCGGTGCGCCGCATCGCCCTGCTCGAACTGGCCGACGACGAAGACGAGGCCGGCTTGCCGGCGCTCGTGTCGGCGCTGTCGAACGATCCCGCGGCCATCGTGCGCGACGAAGCCGCGCGCCGGCTCGCGAGCTGGGACACGCCCGAGGTGGTCGACGCCCTGGCGAACGCGCTGCTCGACGACGACACCACCGTGCGCGCCACCGCGGCCCAGAGCCTCACCGAACTGAAGGACCCGCGTTCGGGCGAACGCCTGCTGCCGTGGGCACGCCATGCCGAGGCCTCGGTGCGCGCCGCCGCATTGCGTGCGCTGCGCGAGCTGCGGCTGCCCGCGGCCGGCGAGCCGGCACTGGAGGCCGTGGCGAGCGGAGATGCCGCCGTGCGCCGCGAGGCCGTGGGCGTGCTCGGCTGGCTCAAGCGGTCGGACGCCTTGCCCGTGCTGGCGGGGCTGGCCACCGGCGACAGCGACCCCGAGGTGCGCCGGGCGGCGGTGGGCGCGCTGGGCCTGGCCGACGGTGATGCCGGCGTCGAGTCGGTGCGCGAAGCGTTGGAGTCCGCATTGACCGATCCTGCCTGGCCCGTGCGCGAGGAGGCCGCCGGCACACTCGCGAAGCTGCGGCCCGCCGCCTCGGTGCCGGCATTGCAGGCGGCGATGACGGACGAACTCTGGCAGGTGCGCCTGCGCGCCGCCCGGGCGCTCGGCCGCCTGCGGGATCCGGCCGCGTTGCCCGAGCTGACCGAGGCGCTGGCCCACCCGATCGCCAACCTGCGCAAGGAGGCCGCCATCGCGCTCGGCGAGGTGGGCGACCCGGCCGGTGTGCCGGCGCTGGAGGTGGCCGCGGCCGATGCCGATCCCGAGGTGCGCAAGGCCGCGCGCCTCGCGCTCGGGCGGATCGTGCGATGACCGCCGCACCCGAGGCGGTGGAACTCGGCCGCGGCCGCCTGACGGTGCGCTGGCCCGATGCCGTGGTCGAGTGGCCGGCCTCGCGCCTGCGCGCGGCCTGCCGCTGCGGCGATTGCCGCTCCTTGCGGCTCGCCGGCCGGGCGCCGACGGGCGAGGGCGCGGAACTCGCGGGCGCGGAACCGGTCGGACAGTACGCCCTGCAGCTGGTCTTCCGCGACGGCCACGACCGCGGCATCTACCCCTGGGAGCTGCTGCGCGCGGGCTGACGAGGCATGCGGATTGCCACATGGGGAGGTGTTGTCCGCATGGAGTTGCCGTCATGACCCGAGCCCCCTTCGAAGACCGCCGCCACGCGGGGCGCGACCTCGCGCAGCGGCTGTCCCGCTTCGCGCACCGCCCCGACGTCACCGTGCTCGCGCTGCCGCGCGGCGGGGTGCCGGTGGCGGCCGAACTGGCCAGCGCGCTGGACGCGCCGCTCGATGTGTTCATCGTGCGCAAGCTGGGGGTGCCCGGCCAGCCCGAGCTGGCGATGGGCGCCATCGCGAGCGGTGGCACGCGGGTGTTGAACGAGGACATCGTCTCGTCGCTCGAGATCCATCCCGAGACGGTGGATGCCGTGACGGCCGACGAGGCCGAGGAACTGGCGCGCCGCGAGCACGCCTACCGCGACGACCGCCCGCCGATCGACGTGCGCGGCCGCACGGTGCTGCTGGTGGACGACGGCGCGGCCACGGGCGCCACCATGCGGGTGGCCGCCGAAGCGCTGCGCCAGCTGCACCCGGCGCGCATCGTCGCCGTGCTGCCCGTGGCCTCGCGCGAGGCCTGCGAGCGGGTCCACCGCGTGTGCGACGCCGTGGTGTGCGCCGAGATGCCCGAGCCGTTCCATGCGGTGGCCGTCTGGTACGACCGCTTCCCGCAGGTGGAGGACGAGGAGGTGATGTCCGCCCTGGCCCAGGCCCATCCGGCCGGGGAGGGCGCCGCATGACGACGACGCCGTGGTTCGATCCGGGCGTGCGCCCGGTGCACGTGGGGGTCTATCGCCGCCGCTGGCCCGGTGGTCCGTTCACCTGCTGGGACGGCGAAGCCTGGCGGGCCGACGCGGCCACGCCGGAGGCCGCCGCGGCGCACGAGGCGCCGAGCCGGGTGCAGGACGCCCGTTGGCAGGGACTCGCGGAGGCGCCCGCCGTGCTGTGCCTCACGTGCCGGGGGCACACCGTGATCGACCGGGGGGTCGACGAGGAGACGGGGGCGGACCTGATCAGCGAGTGTCCGGATTGCTGAGTCTGTCGTCCCGGCGAACGCCGGGATCCACTGCGGTCGCAGCGCGTCCCGGCCACGGTGGGCGCCGGCTTCCGCCGGGGTGACCCTGAGTTCTGCGTGACAGCTTGCTTACAGAAATTACCTGATCGCCCGTGCCCCCTGGGGCGGATCGCGAGGCAACATGCGCGCCGTCGTGCTGCAACCCTTCAGCGGCGTGGGCGGAGTCGGAAGGGGACGCGGTCCCTTCCTCCGCACCCGGACACCTCGCCCATGGCCTTCCGCCGCGCCCCTGCCGCTTCCTCGACCCGTCTCGCCGCACTCGTGCCCCTGATCGCGCTGGTCGCCGCGTGTGGTGGGGGTGGTGGAAGCGGGAACGACGTGGTGTCGCCGCCGACGGCCGCACCGGCGCCAGCACCGTCGCCTTCGCCTTCGCCTTCGCCTTCGCCGTCTCCGTCTCCGTCTCCGTCTCCGTCTCCTGCGCCCGCGCCCGCGCCTGCCCCCGCACCGGCACCTGCCCCCGCCGTCGTCGACGCGGGCACGACCGTGACGACCTGGGCTCCCACGGGCACCACGCCGAAGCCCCCGGTCACGGCCGGCACCTGGCGCGCCGGCGGCCCCCACCCCGAGCAGGCCGCCTTCGTGCTCGTGAAGGAGTCGGCCCACTTCGCGTTCTATTCGGACGAGGCGGTCTCCGACGCCGACCTGACCCTCGCTGCCGAGACCCTCGAGAACACCGTCTGGCTGAACCTGTTCGACTCGAACCTGTTCATGCCCGAGCCGTTCCACAACCAGTCCGACAAGATCAAGGCGGCGGTGCACATCCACTCCGGCTGGGGCCTGACCGGCGGCGCGTGGACCGACAGCCAGCGCAAGCTGCACCTCGGCATGTGGATCGCCCCCGCCGCGCTGAAGGACCACTGGGGCCTCACGCACGAGTTCACGCACGGCTGGCAGTCGTGGGCGGCGAGCAACGGCGGCCTGGCCTGCAACCAGTCGAACACCTGCGGCTGGATCTTCGAGAGCCACGCGAACTTCACGCCGCACCAGCTGCCCGAGTACCAGGGCAACGTGCATTGCTCCGAGATGCTGCCCAACGCGCCGCACCTGTACCTCGGGTCCACCCGCGACCGGTACTGCAACTGGCAGTTCATGGAGTACCTGAAGGACAAGCACGGCCCCGAGGCGGTCACGCAGATCTGGACCACGTCGGGGGCCGATCCGCTCACGAACATCCAGAAGTCCCGCGGCTGGACGCTCTCGCAGCTCAACGACTTCATCGGCGACTGGGCAATGCACAACGTGACGTGGGACTACCGCGCCACGCCCGCGGCCTTCCGCACGAGCTACGGCAACATCACCGCCACCGACCGGCCCGAACGGCTGCGCCGCCTGATGCCGCTGGAGGCGCTCGACACGAACTGGGCGGCGAACCGGCGTTTCACCTCGCCGTACTTCGGGTCACCGCAGCGCTTCGGCTACAACGTCGTGCGTCTGTACCCCGAGAACGGGGCCACCACCGTGACGGTGAAGTTCCGCGGCATCGATGCGGCGGCTGCGGGCACCGACTTCCGCTGGGGCCTCGTGGCCACGAACACGCAGTTCACGTCGGCCCGCTACAGCGCGCTGCAGAAGGGGCTCGACGCCGACCTCACGTTCAAGGTGAACGCGGGCGAGCCGCTGTTCCTCGTGGTGGCGGCCACGCCGTCGGTGTTCGACACCATCGTCTGGGACCAGGCCTACGGCACGATCCGGCGCCATGCCTGGATGATCGAACTGGCGAACGCCTGGCCGCAGGGCTTCCAGGGCGGCCAGCGCGACGCGTGTCCGTCGGGCACCGTGCGCCACGGCAACGGCGGCGGGTGTGCGCCGTCGAGCACGCCGTCCACCGTGTACGTGGGGCCGTACGCCACCATCCTGCCGAATGGCCGGGCCTCCGGCACGGCCCGCATCGAGGACCAGGCCATCGTCTACAACGGTTCGGTCACCGGTGGCACCGTGGGAGGCCTGAGTGTGGTCGGCGCCACCAACAGCGCCTTCACGGTCTCGGGTTCGGCGCAGGTGCGCACCACCTTCTACCCGCTCGGCTTTTTCGAGGCGAACCAGCGGGCGTCGGGCACGCTGAACCTGCATGGCGACGTGGAGTACCGCGGCGCCGGGCTCAACCTGTCGGCGGGCAACCGCTCGGGGTTCGTCGACGCCACGTCCACCGTGGGCGCGGCGATGGACGTGAACCCGCGCACGACGCCCGCGTGGCGCCCCTGAGCGGGCCCGTCAGGGCTCGTGGTCGGCGCTGACCTTCGCGAAGGCCAGCTCCACGAAGCGCACGAACGCGCGCACCCGCGGCGACAGCTGGTGGCGCTGCGCGTAGATCGCGTAGATGTCGGCATCGGGCGTGCGGTACTGCGGCAGCACCTCCACGAGCCGGCCGCTGCGCAGGTAGCGGCGCACGTCCCACTCGGCGCGCATCAGCACGCCGTGGCCTTCCAGCGCCCACTTCACGGCGATCTCGCCGTCGTTGGTGGACAGGCTGCCGCGGGTCTTGATGGACTCGGTGCGCTGGTTGGCGCCGCGGCGGCTCGTGAGCTTCCACACGCCGAAGCTCTCGTCGCCCTGGCGGATGCCGATGCAGTTGTGGCGCGTGAGGTCGGACGGCGAGCGGGGCGTGCCGTGTTCGGCGAGGTACGACGGCGAGGCGCACAGCAGCCGCCGGTTCTCCGCGAGCCGCCGCGCGACCACCCGCGCGTCGGGCGGTTCGCCGAAGCGGATGCAGACGTCGTACGCGTCGTCGCTGAGCGGCGGCGGGTTCACCGACAGCTGCAGCTGCACCTCCACCGACGGGTTCGCGCGTGCGAAGCGCGAGACCACCGGCGCGAGGTAGCTGCGCCCGAAGCCGAGCGTGGCGTTCACGCGCAGCAGCCCCGTGGGCTGGCCCTTCGCGCTGCCGAGCAGCTGCTCCATCTCGTCGATCTCGGAGAGGATGCGCCGCGCGTGCATCAGGTACAGGTCGCCCTCGGGCGTGAGGTTCATGCGGCGCGTGGTGCGCACGACCAGCGCGACCCCCAGCCGGGCCTCCATGTTCGTCAGCCGCTTGCTCACCGCGGCGGTGGTGAGGCCCAGTTCGCGGGCCGCCGCGCTCAGGCTGCCGGCGGCGGCCAGGGTAGAGAAGAACCCTAGTTCGGAAGGCTGTGCGCCTGGGGAAACCAGCATGGTTTGTTGAAAACAGGTTAAGAGTGAGTTGACTCTAGGCCCGCATCGCGCACCTGTCCACTCCATAGAGTCCAGACCATCCCCTTGTGTCCCCTGGAGAGCGAGATGCGATCGACGACGTGTTCCCCCACCCTGAAGACCCTCGGCGCCGCGGCCCTGCTGGTGCTGGCCGGCCAGGCCTTCGCGCAGGCGTATCCGACGAAGCCGGTGACGCTGATCGTGCCGTTCCCGCCCGGCGGCACCACCGACGTGCTGGCGCGCGCGCTGGGCGAGAAGCTCGGGCAGTCGCTGGGCCAGACGGTCATCGTGGAGAACAAGCCGGGTGCGGGCGCCACGCTCGGCGCGGACTACGTGGCCAAGGCGAAGCCCGACGGCTACACGCTGCTGATGGGCGCGGTGCACCACACCATCGCCACCAGCGTCTACAAGAAACTGCCGTACAGCTTCGAGCGCGACTTCGCGCCCATCACCACGGTGGCCCTGGTGCCCAACGTGCTCGTGGTCAGCGAAGCGACGAAGGCGACCGACGTGAAGTCGCTCGTCGCGCTCGCGAAGAAGGACAAGTTCACGTACGGCTCCAACGGCAACGGCACGGCCCAGCATCTGATCGGCACGCAGTTCGCCTCCCTCACCCAGACCGAACTGCTGCACATTCCCTACAAGGGCAGCGGCCCGCTCACCACCGACCTGATCGGCGGGCAGATCACGATGTCGTTCGACACCATCACGCCGGTGCTGCCGCACATCAAGGCCGGCAAGCTGCGCCCGCTCGCGGTGACCACCGCGAAACGTTCGACGGCGCTGCCGAACGTGCCCACGCTCGACGAACAGGGGCTCAAGGGCTTCGACCTCGGCACCTGGTTCGGCGTGCTGGCGCCGGCCGCGACGCCGAAGGACATCGTGGCGCGTCTCAGCAGCGAGATGACGAAGATCATCGCGTCGCCGGACTTCCGCAAGCGCATGGAGGAGATCGGTGCAGAGCCCATCGGGGACTCGCCCGCGCAGATGGGTCAGCTCATCAAGGCCGACACCGAGCGCTATGCGAAGCTCGTGAAGGCGGCGAACGTCACGCTCGATTGAAGGCGGTCATCCCGGCGGACGCCGGGGTGACGGGGGCTGCGCATCGAGCAGGTGGGCCTTGAGCAGCAACGCCGCGGGGGAGGGTTCCCGCCCCGCCGCCATGCCGAGCAGCAGGTGGCGGTGCGCCCAGGGTTCGTCGAGGTCGATCACCACGAGCGATTTCGGCACCGGGGTGCGAAGCACCCCGACGGGCAATACGCCGATGCCGAGGTTGGCCTCGATCATCCGGCACATGGCGTCGAAGCTGCGCACCTGCACGCGCAGCTGCATCGCCTTGCCCGCCAGCTGCGCCGCGCGCGAGGTCAGCTCCAGCAGCGAACTGCCGCGGTTGAGCCCGACGAACTCATGGTCGAGGCACTCGGCGTAGGTCACCTTCCGGCGCCGCGCCAGCGCATGCCGCCGCGAGCACAGCACCGCGAGGCGATCCTCCTGGAACCGCTCCACGTCGAGCCCGTGCGTGGGGGTGTTGTCGGCGAAGATGCCAATGTCGGCCAGTCCGTCCACGAGCGCGCGCGCGGTCTCGCCACTGAGCTGCTCCTCCACCTCGACGCGGATGTCGGGCTGCGCCTCGAGGAAGGCACCCAGGCGAACGGGCAGGTACTCCGTCAATGCCGACATGTTGGCCCACAGGCGCACATGGCCCCGCACGCCGCGGGAGTAGTCGCCGAGTTCGCTGCTGAGCTGCTCGAAGCCCTGGAACAGGCGCAGCGCATGCTGCATCGCCACATGGCCGGCCGGGGTCAGCGACACCCCTTGCGCGGACCGCTCCAGCAGCCGCGTGCCCGAGGCGCTCTCGAAGTCGGCCAGCCGGCGGCTCGCGGCGGAGAGCGCCAGGTTGCACGCCTGCGCGCCCTTCGTGATGCTGCCGGACTCGGCGACCGCGCAGAACAGCCGCAGCGTCACGAAGTCGATGCGCGCGGGGTTGATCAGGCGGTCCATCCGGGGAATTCTACGGATTTCGCAAAACGCGAAGGGTCGTTGTCCACTCGGCAATTCCGCGGCGGACCCGTGCGGCCTAGAGTCCATCCCATGCAACGAGGAACCGGCATGGACGCACTGAAGGGACTCAAGGTCATCGAACTGGGGCAGCTGATCGCCGGCCCCTTCGCGGGCAAGACGCTCGCCGAGTTCGGTGCCGACGTGATCAAGGTCGAACCGCACGACGTGGGCGATCCGCTGCGCAAGTGGCGCCTGCTGCGCGACGGCACCTCGGTGTGGTGGGAAGTGCAGTCGCGCAACAAGCGCTCCGTGGCGCTGGACCTCCGCAGCGAGGAGGGGCAGGCGGTGGTGCGGGAGCTCGCCCGCGAGGCGGACGTCGTGATCGAGAACTTCAAGCCCGGCACGCTCGAGAAGTGGGGCATCGGCTGGGACGTGCTGCATGCCCTGAACCCGCGCCTGATCATGCTGCGCATCTCCGGCTACGGTCAGACCGGCCCCTACCGCCACAAGCCGGGCTTCGGCGTGCTGGGCGAGGCGATGGGCGGGCTGCGCCACCTGACGGGCGAGCCGGGCCGCGTCCCGGTGCGCTGCGGCATCTCCATCGGCGACACGCTCTCCGCCCTGCACGGCGTGATCGGCGTGCTGACCGCGCTGTACCACCGCGACGCCCGTGGCGGCGAAGGCCAGGTGGTCGACGTGGCCCTCTACGAGAGCGTGTTCAACGTGATGGAAAGCCTGCTGCCCGAGTACGACGCCTTCGGCGCCGTGCGCGAGCGGTCGGGCAGCGCGCTGCCGGGCATCGCCCCCACGAACGCCTACCGGTGCGCGGACGGCAAGTACGCGCTCGTGGCCGGCAACGGCGACAGCATCTTCAAGCGGCTGATGGCCACCATCGGGCGGACCGACCTCGAGAACGATCCCGCGCTCGCCCGCAACGACGGCCGCGTGGCCCGCGTCGACGAGATCGACGCGGCCATCGAGGCGTGGACGGCGGTGAAGCCGCTCGACGAGGTGCTCGCGGTGCTCGACGAGGCCGGGGTGCCGGCCGGCAAAGTCTACGCCGTGGACGACATCGCCCGCGACCCGCAGTACCTGGCGCGCGAGATGATCGTCGAGGCCATGACCTCCGACGGCTCGGTGCTGAAGGTGCCCGGCATCGTGCCGAAGCTGAGTGCCACGCCGGGGCGCATCGCGTCGCCCGCGCCGCGCCTCGGCGAACACACCGCGGAGGTGGTCTCCGCGCGCGGCTGGCCCGCACGCGGCTGACCCCGGACCGGAAGGAGAAGACACCATGCAGGCAGGCAACGGGCGACGGCTCGCCATCAACGAAGTGGGAACGCGCGACGGGTTGCAGGCGGAATGCCGCTTCGTCGAGACCGACGACAAGGTCGCGCTCGTGGACACGCTGAGCGGCCTGGGCTACGCGAAGATCGAGGTGACGTCGTTCACGTCGCCGCAGGCCATCCCGGCCCTGCGCGACGCCGAGGCGGTGATGCACCGCATCCGGCGCGTCCCCGGGGTCGTCTACACCGCGCTCGTGCCGAACGTGCGGGGCGGCGAGCGGGCCCTCGAATGCCACACGGACGAGTTCAACCTCGTCATGTCGGCGAGCGAGACGCACAACCTCGCCAACCTCCGCATGACGCGGGCCCAGTCGTTCCGGCAGCTGCTCGACGTGATGGCGCTGGCCCGCGAGGCGCGGGTGCCGGTCAACGTGTCGCTGTCGTGTGTCTTCGGGTGCCCGATGGAAGGCGAGGTGCCGCTCGACGGTGTGCTCGGCTGGATCGACCGGTTCGCCGAGGCCGGTGCGTCGGGCATCACGCTGTGCGACACGACGGGCATGGCCTACCCGACGCAGGTGCAGCGGCTCTGCGAGGCGGCGCTGCGGCGCCAGCCGTCGCTCGCCTTCACCGCGCACTTCCACGACACGCGGGCGATGGGCCTGGTCAACACCGTGGCCGCGGTGGAGTCCGGCATCCGGCAGTTCGACATGTCGCTGGGCGGCATCGGCGGCTGCCCCTACGCGCCGGGGGCGTCGGGCAACGTGGCCACGGAGGACGTGGTGCACATGCTCGAGTGCATGGGCTACGACACGGGCCTGTCCGTGCCGGGGCTCGTCGAGGCGGCGCACCGGCTGGCCGGGCTGATCGGCCACGACGTGCCGTCGCAGCTGTCGCGCGCCGGGGAGCGGCTGACGCGGCACGCGCCGCCCGATGGTTTCGAGGCGATCCGCGAGCGGGCGCTGGCACGCGATGCGCAGGGCAGGTCCGCATGATCGACCACCTGGACCACCTCGTGCTCACCACGGCGCACGAAACCGCCTGCATCCGCTTCTACACGGAGGTGCTGGGCATGCGGCTCGAATCGTTCACCGGTGGCATGCCGCCGGTGGAACGCAAGGCCTTCGTGTTCGGCGCCCAGAAGATCAACCTGCACGTCAAGGGCCGCGAGTTAGAGCCCAAGGCGCACACGCCGGTGCCGGGCGCGCTGGACCTCTGCTTCATCGCGGCGGTGCCGCTGGACGCGGTGATCGCCCGGCTGGACGCGCTCGGGGTCCCGATCGCCGAGGGGCCGGTGATGCGCACGGGCGCCACGTCGCGGATCCGTTCGGTGTACGTGCGGGACCCCGACCTGAACCTCATCGAGATCTCGGAGCCGGCGCCATGAGCTCCCCGACCGTCGTGTTCCTCGACGCGGGCAGCCTGCCGCGGCCCCTGTCCTTCGCCACGCCCGTCGCCCACGAGCCGCACGACACCACGCGGCCCGAACAGGTCGCCGCGCGCATCGCGCGGGCCGACGTGGTCGTCACGAACAAGGTGCGGCTGACCCGCGAGCAGCTGGGCGGCGCGCCGCGGCTGAAGCTGGTGGTGGTGGCCGCGGCCGGCACCGACAACGTCGACCTCGACGCGGCGAAATCGCTGGGCATCGCCGTGCGCAACGTGCCGGACTACGGCACGGACTCGGTGGCCGAACACGTGATCGCCGCGCTGCTGATGTCGCGGCGGTCGCTGGCCACGTACGCGCAGGCGGCGGTCGACGGCCGATGGTCCGGCTCGTCCCACTTCTGCTGGCACGGGCCCGCCATCCGCGGGGTCGGTGGCGCGCTGCTCGGCGTGGTGGGCCGCGGGCGCATCGGCGAGGCCACCGCGCGGCTCGCGCGCGGCCTCGGCATGCGGGTGCTGTTCGCCCGTTCGCCGAACCGGCCGCCCACGGACGACGAACGTGAACTCGACACGCTGCTGGCCGAGGCCGACGCCGTGACGCTCCATGTGCCGCTGACACCGCGGACCCACCACCTGATCGACGCGCGTCGCCTGGCCTTGATGAAACCGACGGCCACGCTGGTCAACACGGGCCGTGGCGCCCTCGTGGACGCGGACGCGCTCGTGCGCGCACTGCGGTCCGGGGCCCTGGGCGGCGCGGCCCTCGACGTGCTGGACACCGAACCTCCTCCTCCCTCGCACCCGCTGCTCGCCGAGGGAATTCCCAACCTGCTGGTGACACCGCACGTCGCGTGGGCCGGCGAGTCGGCCCAGGCGAACCTGGCGTCGGCGGTGGAGGACCTCGTCGAGCGGCACTTCTCCCTCGAAAGAACCTGACCATGCCGAACTTCCCACGCCGCCGGATCGCCGTCCTGCTCCTCGCCGCCTGCAGCGGGGTGGCCCTGGCCGACGGCAGCTATCCGAACAAGCCGATCACGCTGATCGTGTCGAGCGCCGCGGGCGGCACGACCGACATCGCCGCCCGCATGCTGGCCGAACCGCTCGGGAAGGCGCTCGGGCAGACGGTCGTCGTCGACAACCGCGCGGGCGCGAGCGGCGGCATCGCCGCGTCGACGGTCAAGCGGGCCGAACCCGACGGGTACACGCTGCTCATGCAGTACTCGGGCTACCACGTCATCACGCCGCACGTGGTGAAGAACTCGCCGTGGGAGGCGAAGGACTTCCAGGCCGTGGCGAACGTCCTTGCCGCGCCGCAGGTGATCGTGGTGCGCGAGGGCCTGCCGGTGAAGACGCTGGCCGAGCTGATCGCGTACGCCAAGGCCAATCCGGGCAAGCTGACCTATGCCTCGTCGGGCAACGGGTCGCTGCAGCACGTGACCGGCGCGATGCTGGAACAGCAGGCGGGCATCGAGATGACCCACGTGCCGTACAAGGGCACCGGGTCCGCGCTGCAGGACCTGCTGGGTTCGCAGGTCGACCTCACGTTCGGCACGCCGCCGCCGTTCATGCCGTTCATCCACTCGGGCAAGCTGCGTGCGCTCGCCGTGACAGGCAAGGCCCGCGTGCCGTCGCTGCCCAACGTGCCCACCGCGGCCGAGGCCGGGCTGCCGAAGCTCGACGCCACGTCGTGGTTCGCCGTGTTCGCGCCAGCGAAGACGCCGAAACCGGTGATCGACAAGCTGTCGGCCGAGATCGCGAAGGTGATGGCGACCCCCGCGTTCAAGCAGAAGGCCACCGAACTCGGTGCGACGGCGGAGTTCATGAATCCGCAGCAGCTCACGGACTACAGCGGGTCGGAGCTGGCACGGTGGGCGGGCGTGGTGAAGGCGGCGAAGATCCAGGCGGATTGAGTCGGGCGGGTTGAGACGGGCGGGGAACCCCGCCCGTCCGCCGTCCCGGGGCAGCTCGCTACTTCGCGGTCTTGTTGGCCACCTCACCCAGCATGATCTGGTACAGGATGCGCGCGCTCAGCCGCAGGTCTTCGATGGGCGCGCCCTCGCCCAGGCCGTGGTAGTTGATCGGTGGGCCGAACGCCAGGGAGAAGAGCGGGCCGGCCGCGACGAGGTTGACCACCCCTTTGGCGTCGGTGCCGCCGCCGATGGCCGCCAGCGGCATCGGTGAACCCACCGCCCGCTCGTAGGCGCTGCTGATCCGCTGGAACAGCGGGCTTTGGGGATTTCGCACGTCGGGTGCCGCGGCGTTCGTGCTCGTCACCGCGATGGCCTGGCCCGGCTGGTCGCGCTGGAAGCGGTCGACCAGTTGCCCGAAGGCATCGGGAAAGATGCTGCCGCCGGACAACAGCCCCTCGGTCGTGCCGTCCCACGCCGTGCCGTGGTGGCCGAGGGCATAGCGGATGTCGATCCGGAGCGCCACGTCCTGCGCGCTGGTGGTGACACGCGTCAGCGCGTAGGTCGTCCCGTTGCCTTGCGTGAAGACCTCGTCGTGGCGTTCGAGCAGGTCGGGGTGCTTCTCTCCGAACACGGTGGTGCCCCAACCCCAGGCCATGAACTGGAGCATCCGCCCGACGTTGTTCGGCACGAGCGTCCCGTCGTCCACCAGGTGGGCGAGGAAGTTCGAGAGCGAGACGACCGGATTCGCCCCGTCCGCGCGGTTCTGCTCCGGCACCGACCCGTGTTGCGCGCCGAGGACCTTCGTGGTCAACACCACCGCGTTCGCATCGCGCGTCACCTCGAGTGGCGCGCGCCGATACTGCGGATCATCGAAGCCGTATTGCTGGTAGAGCGCGGCCACGTTGGCCGCCAGCTGGTCGAGCGCGGCGGCGTTGTCGCCGTTGATGCGCGCGGTGACCGTGTCCGGGATCTGGTTGGTGGCCCCGGGGGCGCTGTCGAAGGCTTCGACGAAGAGGCCGGTGCCCGGCGCCGCGCCGAGCGGCAACGTGAAGACCGGCCGCTCGATGCCCTTCTCCGCGCGGACCGTCCAGGCCGCGTCGAAGACGATGCCGAAGTCGGGTTCGCCCACCTGCTGGAAGTAGTACGCGGTCGAGAAGTCGGTCTCCTCGGAGGTGTCGAAGATCAGTTCGATCGACAGCCCGTCGAGCGCGTTGGTGTTGTCGTAGAGGTTCGCCAGCGCCCGCATCACGATGAACCCGAGGACGGCCGGGCCCTTGTCGTCCACCGCCCCCCGGCCCACCAGGAAGGGCTGGGGCGAGCCGCGGTGGTCGCGCGTCTCGATGCGCGGCTCGAACGGCCGCCAATCCGCATTGCCGGGGGGGACCGTGTCCAGGTGCGCCAGGATCGCGATCTTCTTCGGCCCGTTGCCGAGGCGGAATCCGAACACCCATTGGCTCGGGGTGGTGCCCGCCGCCCCGCGCCACTCGAACGGTTCGAGCTTCAGGGTGCGCTGCCCGCGGTTGAACGTCGCGGCCAGACCGTTCAGGTAGTCGCGTGCGCTCGCGAGGTTCTCGACCACCCGCTGCTCGCTCTGCGGGTCATCGGTGCGGTAGGTCTGCAGCGTGACGAGGTGGCTCGTCTCGGGCACGAACTGCTCGGCCAGCATCCGCTCCAGGATCGGGGGATCGTCGATGTCCGAGCTGCCGCAGCCCGTCAACAATACCAGGGCCGCGACCGCCAGGCGGGCGTGGCGCCCGAGGTCGCGTTTCATGCAATGGAGCATCGACACAATCACCTCCCGCGTGTTCAGGGCGAGGGCGAGTATGGCGCTTTCGTCGATGGGGGTCGACGAATCACCCTGATGAAGACGCGCCGGGGCCCGCGGGTGAACCGGCGCGCGCCGGCCGCAGTGGATCCCGGCGTTCGCCGGGACGAACGCGCCGGCCTACACCTGCGCGATGCGCAACAGGTTCGTCGTCCCCGCCGTGCTGAACGGCATGCCCGCCGAGATCACGACCGTGTCGCCGGGCTGTCCGAAGCGCTCGGCCGCGACCGTGCGGCGGGCCGCGTCGGTCATGCCGGCCACGCTGTCCACCTCGTCGGACACCACCGCGAACACGCCCCACACCAGCGCGAGGCGACGGGCGGTCTCGACGCGCGGGGTCATGCCGACGATGGGCGCCCAGGGCCGTTCGCGGGCGAGGCGCAGCGCGGAGTAGCCCGAGCTCGTGTAGGCGACCGTGCAGGCCGCATGGAGCAGGGACGCCACATGACGGGTTGCCTCACCGATCGCGTCGGCGGCCACGGCGTGCGGTGGCGAGCGCGAGGCGTCGATGGACTTGCGGTATTCGGGGTCGCCTTCCGTGTGCGCGATGATGCGGCTCATGATCCGCACGGCCTCCACCGGGAACCGGCCGCTCGCCGATTCGGCGGACAGCATCACCGCGTCGGCGCCGTCGTAGATCGCGGTGGCGACGTCGGAGGCTTCGGCCCGCGTGGGCACGGGCGCCGTCACCATCGACTCGAGCATCTGCGTGGCCACGATCACCGGCTTGCCGGTGCGGCGGCAGGCCTGGATGATGCGCTTCTGGATCGCGGGCACCTGCTCGGCCGGCACCTCCACGCCGAGGTCGCCGCGGGCCACCATCACCGCGTCGGTGACGGCCACGATCGCGTCGAGGCGGTCGATGGCGGCGGGTTTCTCCAGCTTCGCGACGATGCCGATGCGGTCGCCCACGAGGGCCCGCAGCTCGGCGATGTCCTCGGGCCGCTGCACGAACGACAGTGCCACCCAGTCGATGCCGAGCGTGAGGCCGAAGTCGAGGTCGCGGCGGTCCTTCGGGGTGAGTGCCGACAGCGGCAGCACGACCCCGGGCACGTTCACGCCCTTGCGGTCGGACAGGCGGCCGCCCGCCACCACGCGGGTGTCGGCGAAGTCGGGGCCACACCGCTCGACGCGCAGGCGGATGCGCCCGTCGTCCAGCAGCAGGTCGGCGCCCGCGGCCAGGGCCGCGAAGATCTCGGGGTGGGGCAGGGCGACGCGCGAGGTGTCGCCTTGGGTCGCGCTGTCGAGGTCGAGCCGGAACGGCGCGCCTTCGGCCAGGTCGGCACCGCCTTCGCGGAACGTCGCGATGCGCAGCTTCGGGCCCTGCAGGTCGAGCAGCACGGCGATGGGGCGGCCGCGTTCGGCCTCGACCTGGCGGACGAGGTCGAGCCGGCGCCGGTGGTCCTCGTGCTGGCCGTGGCTGAAGTTGAGCCGGAACACATCGGCGCCGGCGTCGAACAGGGCGCGGAGGGTGGCGAGGTCGTCGCTCGCGGGGCCGAGGGTCGCGACGATCTTCGCGTGCTTGCGTTGCCGCATGGGGAATCTCCGGTAAGGGTCAGCGCGCGATGAGGATCGCGCGGAAGTCGTTGACGTTCGTGAGGGTGGGGCCCGTGACCACCGAGGCGCCGAGGGCCTCGAAGAAGGTGTGGGCGTCGTGGGTGTCGAGGCTGTGGCGCGCCGACAGGCCGAGTGCGTGGGCTCGCGCGAGCATGTCGGGGCCGATGACGGCGCCGGCGATCTCCTCGCGGCCGTCGACGCCGTCGGTGTCTCCGGCGAGCGCGTGGACACCGGGGACGCCCTCGAGCGCGAGGGCCAGCGACAGCAGGAACTCCACGTTGCGGCCGCCGCGGCCGTCACCGCGCACGGTCACCGTGGTCTCGCCGCCGGACAGCAGCACACACGGCGACGGCAGGGGCTGGCCGTGGCGCACGACCTGCAACGCGATGCCGGCGAGGGCCTTGCCGAGGTCGCGCGACTCGCCTTCGAGCGAATCGCCGAGGATGCAGGGCGTGACCCCGGCCTCACGGGCCACGCGGGCCGCGGCTTCGAGTGCGAGCTGCGGCGTGGCGATCAGGCGGGTCTCGACGGACGCGAGGCGCGGGTCGCCCGGCTTGGGCGTCTCGCCGTCGCCGGACCGCAGCAGCGCCTCGATGGCGGCGGGCACCGCGATGCCGCGGCGCTGCAGCACCTCCAGCGCCTCGGCGCAGGTGGTGGGGTCGGGCACGGTCGCGCCGGAGGCCACGTCGATCGGGTCGTCGCCGGGCACGTCGGAGATCAGCAGGTTGAGCACCCGCGCCGGATGGCAGGCCGCCGCGAGCCGTCCGCCCTTGATGGCCGACAGGTGCCGGCGCACGCAGTTCATCTCGCGGATGGTGGCGCCGCTCGCGAGCAGCGCACGGCTCAGCTGCTGCTTGTCCGCCATCGTCACACCGGGCAGCGGGAGCGGCAGCAGCGCCGAGCCGCCGCCGGACATCAGGCACAGCACGAGGTCGTCGGGGGTGAGCCCTTCGACGAGGCGCATCAGGCGGGCGGCCGCCACGTGACCCGCGTCGTCGGGCACCGGGTGGCTCGCCTCCAGCACCTCGATGCGGCGGCAGGGGACGGCGTGCCCGTAGCGGGTCACGACGAGGCCTTCGAGCGGGCCGGTCCAGTGGTCCTCGACGGCCCGGGCCATCGCGGCGGAGGCCTTGCCCGCACCGATCACGACGAGGCGGCCCAGGGGAGGCTCCTTCGGCAGGTGCGGGGGCACGCAGACGGCGGGCTGGGCGGCGGCCACCGCCGCGTCGAACATCCGGCGCAGCAGCTGGGCTTCGGGCGAGTGCGTCATGGGTCAGGCCACCAGCTTCGGCGCGGGTTGGGGCAGGGGTTCGGGCTCGGCCACCACTGCGCGGGTCTCGTGGAAGTCCTGCGAGGCGGGTGGTTCGGCCTGCCCGTCGAGCACCAGGTCCAGCCGCTCGCGGTCGAGCGCACCGACCCAGCGGGCGATCGCGACCGTGCCCACCGCGTTGCCGATGGTGTTGGTGATGGCGCGGGCCTCCGACATGAAGCGGTCGACGCCGAGCAGCAGCACCATGCCCGCGACGGGGATCTTGCCCATCGACGCCAGCGTGGCAGCGAGCGTGATGAAGCCGGAGCCGGTCACGCCCGCCGATCCCTTGGAGGTCAGCAGCAGCACGCCGAGCACCACGAGCTGGTCGGTCATCGTGAGCGGGGTGTCGGTGGCCTGGGCGATGAAGATCGCGGCCATCGTGTAGTAGATGCACTGGCCGTCGGGGTTGAACGTGAGGCCCGACGGCACCACGAGGCCCACCACCGGCTTCGACACGCCCGCATGTTCGAGCTTGCGCATCAGCTGCGGCACCACCGATTCCGACGAACTGGTGCCGAGCACCGTGAAGAGTTCGTCGCGGATGAACTTGAGGAACTTCCAGAGGCTGAAGCCCGAGAGCCGCGCGATGGCGCCGAGCACGAGGGCGACGAACAGGAAACACGTGACGTACATCGTGCCCATCAGCTTGCCGAGCGAGACGACCGAGCCGAGGCCGTACTTGCCCACCGTGAAGGCCATCGCGCCGAAGGCGGCGAGGGGGGCGAGCCGCATCACCATGCCCACCACCGAGAAGATGCCGTGGGTGAAGGATTCGAGGAAGTCCACCACCGGCTTGCCGCGCGGGCCCACGTGGGACAGCGCGACGCCGAAGAACGTGGCGAACACGAGGATCTGCAGGATGTCGTTCTTCGCGAGCGCGTCCACCACGCTCACCGGCACGAGGTTCATCAGGAAGTCCACGAAGCCGTGCGGCTTCGCGGCGGACGCGGTGTAGGTCGCGATGGCCGATGTGTCGAGGTGCGCCGCGTCGATGTGCATGCCGTGTCCCGGCTGCACCACGTTGACGACCACGAGCCCGAGGGCCAGCGCGAAGGTCGACAGCACCTCGAAGTAGATCAGCGCGCGCACGCCCACGCGGCCGAGTTCCTTCATGTTCTCCATGCGGGCGATGCCCAGCACGACGGTGGCGAAGATCACCGGTGCGAACACCATCTTGATCAGGCGGATGAACACGTCGCCCAGGGGCTTGAGTTCGCTGCCGAGGTCGGGCTTCAGCACCCCCAGCAGCACGCCGGCGGCCACGCCGATCAGCACCTGCACGTACAGCTTCGAGAAGAATCGCTTCATGGCATGTCCTCCGGTGGGCCCGCGCGTCACGCGGGGCCCTGTGTCTCGAGATTCGGAGTGCCCGGCCACGAACGGGCCGGGCAGGCGCGGGCCGGTCAGGCCGCGCGGCGGTCGCTGGCCGTGGCGGCCAGGCGGGCGCACACGGCCGAGGTGACCTGTGCGGTGGTGGCGGTGCCACCGAGGTCGCGCGTGTGCAGCGACGGGTCGGCCGTCACGGCCTCGATGGCCTGCATCACGCGGGCGGCCGCGGCGTGTTCGCCGAGGTGTTCGAGCAGCATCACCACCGACCAGAACGTGCCCACCGGGTTGGCGAGGCCCTTGCCCATGATGTCGAAGGCCGAGCCGTGGATGGGCTCGAACATCGACGGGTAGCGGCGTTCCGGGTCGATGTTGCCGGTGGGCGCGATGCCCAGGCTGCCCGCGAGCGCGGCAGCCAGGTCGCTCAGGATGTCGGCGTGCAGGTTCGTCGCGACGATGGTGTCGAGCGTGGCCGGCTTGTTGACCATGCGGGCGGTGGCGGCGTCCACCAGTTCCTTGTCCCAGGTGACGTCGGGGAAGTCGCGCGACACCTGCACGGCGATCTCGTCCCACATCACCATCGCGTGGCGCTGGGCGTTGCTCTTCGTGATGACGGTGAGCTGCTTGCGGGGGCGCGACTGCGCGAGCTTGAACGCGAAGCGCAGGATGCGCTCGACGCCCGTGCGCGTCATGATCGACACGTCGGTGGCGGCCTCGATCGGGTGGCCCTGGTGCACGCGGCCGCCCACGCCCGAGTACTCGCCCTCGGAGTTCTCGCGCACGATGACCCAGTTCAGGTCCTCCGGCTTGCAGCGCTTGAGCGGGCCGTCGATGCCGGGGAGGATGCGCGTCGGGCGCACGTTGGCGTACTGGTCGAAGCCCTGGCAGATCTTCAGGCGCAGGCCCCACAGCGTGACGTGGTCGGGGATGTGCGGGTCGCCGGCCGAGCCGAACAGGATGGCGTCCTTGCCGCGCAGCGCGTCGAGGCCGTCGGCCGGCATCATCTCGCCGTGGGCGCGGAACCAGTCGCCGCCCCAGCCGAAGTCCTCGAACTCGAACGAGAAGCCGGCCCCCGTGGCGGCCAGCGCCTCCAGCACCTGGCGGCCCGCGGGCACCACTTCCTTGCCGATGCCGTCTCCCGGGATCGTGGCGATGCGATACGTCTTCATCAGTCTCTCCTAGCGTCGAAGCGGCACACGCCGCGGTGAAGAGACTTTAAGAACGGGAGGCGCGTCGAATCGGTGGGGAATTCAAGGCATTGTTGAATCTGATTCAAAGGTGACGCGGAGGCCTCCGAGGGGAGGCCGGAGTGATCTCAGGGTTTACCTGGAGGCTGCGCAGGCGAAGACAATCGGCTCATGACGACGACATCCGTTGCCCCGACCGCCCTCGTGCTCGACCTCGACGGCGTCGTGCTGCAGACGACGCTGCTGAAGGCCCGTGTGATGTGCGGGCTCTTCGCCGATCGCATCGACCTGAAGCCGGCGATCGAACGCTGGGTGCTCGAACGCGCCGGCGTGCCGCGGCGCGAGAAACTCGCGGGCCTGTTCACCGAGGTCCTCGGGTTGCCGCCGGACCCCGCGCGGCTCGAGGCCTGGCTCGTGCGCTACGGCCATGCGCTCGAGGACGCCCTGATCGCCGCGCCACTGGTCGACGGCGTCGACACCTTCCTCGCGCACAGCCGCTTGCCGTGCTACGTGAGTTCGTCCGCGCCGGACGACGAGGTGCGCGCGCAACTCGCGCGCCGCGGTCTGCTGGGCTTCGACGCGATTTTCGGCGGCTCGACGCCGAAGGCCGAGGCGCTCGCGGCGATCGCGCGCACGCACCCGACCGGCATCGTGTTCTTCGGCGACTCGCCCGGAGACCTCGACGCGGCCCGGGAGACGCACACCGCGTTCGTCGGCGTCGTGAAGGAACACGACGGGTTCGCCGGCGCGGACGTCGTGCGGCTGCCCGACTTCACGTCGCTGCCACGCGTCGAGCAGTGCATGCGCGAGGCGCTGGGCCGGCTCGCGTGCTGAAGGGGCCTCCAGCGACTTGTCGCCCCGGCGAACCATTTGCGGGCTTGCATGCAGTGGATCCTGGCGGTCGCCAATGGGATGGACGCCCCATCCCAGATCCGGGCGGATTGATCCTCCCTGATCGGTCGCCGTGCCCTCGCGTCGGCGTCATCGCTCAGCATCGGCTCAGGGCAAGTAGGTCTCGGAGGCGTCCACTTCGCCTGAGTCGGCAAATCCACCCACGGTGAGCACACGGCCGTCGTTCAGCAATACCGCCGAAGCAGCCCTGCGACTCGTCGCCATCGGACTCGCCGTTGTCCAGGCATCGAAATCGGGATTGAAGACCTCAGCCGTGTTCAGTCTGCCGCCTCCGGCCAGCAGCACGCGGCCATCGGCCAAGGTGGTGAGCGTGGGCATGGCGCGGGTGGCGGCGAAGGTGCTTGTGGTCCACGTCGAGGTGGCTGGTTGAAATCGCAACGCGGTGGTACTGCCATCCGCCAGCGTCAGCACGCTGCCGTCGGCCAGCATGACCGAGCGGAAGAGGTTGCCCTGGATGCCGATCGGCATCGACGCCGTGGACGTGCCGTCGACTGAGAACACTTCGGCGGTGGTCACGAAGCCATTGCGGTTGACGCCGCCGATCACCAGCACGGCGTTGCCGCCAGGCAGCAATTCCATCGCGTGCTGGCTTCGGGGGGTTGTCAATGGCGTCGCCGCGGTCGTCCAGGTGCCGACGGCGGGATCGTACAGTTCCGCGGTCTGCGAGAAGTTCAGCGTGGGCTGCGAAGTATGGCCGCCCACGATCAGGACCTTGCCGTTGGGCAGCCGCGCTGCGGAATGCCATTCGCGCGGCTCCGCGATGCTGCCCGTTGCCGTCCAGGTGTTGGCGACAGGATCGAAGATTTCCGTCAGCAGCACGCCGTTGCGCGCCGTGTCGCTGCCGCCGGCCACCAGCACCCTGCCGTCCAGGAGCAGTGTGGCCGTGTGGCCATTGCGCGCGGCGAGCATCGAAGCGGTCGGAGCCCAGGTGCCGGTCGCCGGATCGAAGAGGGCGGCGGAGTTGGTGGCGCCGCTCGCCGTGTAGCCGCCCGTGGCGAGCACCTTGCCGTCGTTCAGGCGCGTCAGCGCGAAATAGTGCCTCGCGCCCGCGATGGTGGCGGTGGGCGACCAACTGCCGCGCGCGGTGGTGGCGATCTGCACCTGCGCCTGCACCGAGCCCGCAGCGTTGCCGGCAGTGACGGTATAGGCGGCCAGCGACTGCGGCGCTGCCGGCGTGCCGGTGATGGCGCCGGTCTGCGCGTTGAGGCTCAGGCCTGCGGGCAACGTCGGCGCAACCGTGAAGGTGGCGACCGGTCCGCCGGTCGTCTGCGCGGCGTTGGGAACGATGGCTTCCGTTGCGACATACAGCATCTTGGGTGCGCTGTAAACGAGGCTGACTGGCGCGACCAGCGCCGCCTTGACTGTGATTTGCAATGCGACGTCGGTCGAACCCGCGACGTTGGTGCCGGTGACGGTGTGGGAAGTCTGTGCGGTCACGGCGGTCGGCGTGCCGCTGACAACCCCGGTTTGCGCGTCGAACAGTAGCCCTGCGGGCAGTGTCGGCGCGATGGTGTAGGTGGCAATCGGGCCGCCGCTGCTGCTGGGCGCATTCGGGGCAATGGCTTCGCCTACGGTGTAGACCACGGCGGTTTCTCGGTACGTCAGCCCCGCCGGCATCGCGGGCGTCTGGCGCACTTCGATGTCCACGCGGGCCGTGGTGCTGCCTGCGGCGTTTTCGGCCGTGACCACGTAGGCGGCCTGTGCGGTGACAGCGCTCGGCGTGCCGGTGATGAGGCCCGTGACGGCATCGAGAACGAGGCCGGCCGGCAGCGGCGGCGCGATGCCGTAGCGCGCAACGGCGCCGCCGCTGGCGTTGGGCTGGTTTGGCACGATGGATTGGCCGACCTCGTAGACGGCGGATGTCATCGCGTAGGTCAGGCCTGCAGGCGGCGTGAGTTGCGCGGGCGGATCGCCGGCCTGGCCCGAGCCCGGGTCGGCGTCGCCGTGGGAATCGTCCCAGCCGCATGCAGACAGTACGGTCATGCAGCAGCCCAGCAGCAAGGCCAGCAGCCAGTGGCGAAGGGGTTGGCGTTGTGCTCCTGCAGGGTGCAGGGGGCTGGAGGCGAGCGAAGAATTCATGGTGAATGCAGACCAAGAGTGTGGTTGTTCTCGGACTGGCACACCCTCGCCACCACCCCGCACGGGCAGCACGCATTGCCACTCCGGGCGGATCGCTCTTGCCCCATGTGACGGGCCGGAACGGGGAGGCTCGTCGAGTTCCTCAAAAATTCTAATGCTCGGTTTCGGGTTGCCACCCCGCTCGCGCCGAGAAGTATTCGGCAGTCGGACACTTCCAGTTGCGTCCAGGGAGGGCCCTTCTTGGTCGACCTTTCGCAACCATAGCGCCGGAGTTCAACGCCTTGGGAGGAAGCATCCGGCTGTCGGGCACCCCGGAACGCCCCCGGGTCCACCCTCGGTTGACGTTTCAAGACGACTGGTCATATTATCTGCCATGCCCCGCACCGCCGACCCCACCGACATCCCCGAGCGCCTGCTCGCCGCCGGGCTCGACCTGTTCCTGAACCAGGGCTACAACGCCACCGGCATCCAGCAGCTGACCGACCACGCGCGGGTGCCGAAGGGCTCGTTCTACAACCACTTCGCCAGCAAGGAAGCGTTCGCGGCCGCGGTGGTGCAGCGGTATGCCGAGCTGATGCAGGCGTCGTGGGAACGCATGATGGGCGACGCCCCGGCGGACCCCATGGCGGCCATCCGCCACGTCTTCGCGAAGATGCTGCGGTACCACGACCGCCTCGCCGAGTCGCCCGCCGGCTGCCTGATCGGCAACTTCGCGGCCGAGATCGCGGTGTCCAGCGAGGCCTGCCGCCAGAGCCTGCTGGCCGCGCAACTCGCGTGGCGGCAGCGGCTCGCCGGCCTGATCGCCGCCGGCCAGGCCGCTGGCGAGATCCGTGGCGACCTCGATCCCATCGAACTCTCCGCGCTCACCTGGAGCGTGTGGGAGGGCGCCCTCCTTCGCATGAAAGTCGAACGTTCCGTGCAGCCCCTGCGCGACAGCGTCGCCCTCGTGCTCGACCGAATCTACCCACCCACCGCCATTCGCCCATGAACGCCAAGACCGATTCCTTCCTGACCGACGCCCTGTTCCAGCCCCTGCAGCTGGGCCGCATCCAGCTCGCCAACCGCATGGCCATGGCGCCGCTGACGCGCAACCGCGCGGCCGACGGCAACCTGCCCGCGGACATGGCCACCGACTACTACAGCCAGCGCGCCAGCGTGGGCCTGATCATCGCGGAGGCCACCCAGGTGTCCGAGACGGCGCAGGGCTACAACGCCACGCCGGGCGTGCACTCGGCCGAGCAGATCGCTGGCTGGAAGAAGGTCACCGATGCCGTGCACGCGAAGGACGGCCGCATCTTCCTGCAGCTGTGGCACACCGGCCGCATCTCGCACACGCACTTCCAGCCGGGCAACCAGTCGCCGGTCGCCCCGTCGGCCCTCGCGGCCAAGGCCAAGACCTTCATCGTGGGCCAGGGCCACGTCGAGACCTCGCTGCCGCGCGCCCTCGCCACCGAGGAGATCGCCGGTGTGGTGAACGACTTCCGCACCGCCGCGGCCAACGCCATCGAGGCCGGCTTCGACGGCGTCGAGATCCATGGCGCCCACGGCTACCTGGTCGACGCGTTCCTGCGCGACGGCTCCAACCACCGCACCGATCAGTACGGCGGCAGCATCGAGAACCGCGCCCGCTTCCTGCTGGAAGTGATGGCCGCCGTGATCGGGGAGATCGGCGCCGACCGCACCGGCATCCGCCTGTCGCCGGTGTCGCCCGTCAACGATTCGTCCGAGAGCCACCCGCAGCCGCTGTTCGAGCACGTGGTGCGCGAGCTGGAGAAGCTGCATCCGGTCTACATCCACGTCGTCGAGGGCTACACCGGCGGCCCGCGCGACAACGCCCCGTTCGACTACGAGGCGCTGCGCCGCCTGTACTCGGGCGTCTGGATGGTCAACAACGGCTACACGAAGGAGATGGCGGTGGAGGCCATCGCCAGCGGCCGTGCCGACCTGGTGTCGTTCGGCCGCCCGATGATCACCACGCCCGACCTGCCGCGCCGCTTCAAGGAGAACAAGCCGCTGAACGAGCCCTTCGCCGATGCGCCGCTGTACGGCGGCCGCGGCCCGCACGGCTACATCGACTACCCGTCGCTGGCCTGATCCCCTGACGCCATGACCCGCAAACTCGAAGGGAAGATCGCGCTCGTCACCGGCGGCGCCGGCGGCATCGGCCGCGCCACCGCGCTGGCCTACATGCGCGAGGGCGCCAAGGTGGCCGTGGCCGACCTCGACGGCGCCGCCGCGCGCGACGTCGCCGACGAAATCAATGCAGCTGGCGGCGAGGCCCTCGGGCTGGCCGCCGACGTGTCGCTGAGCGAGGACGTCGAGGCCATGGTGGCGCAGGTGGTGGCCCGGTTCGGGCGCCTCGACATCGCGTTCAACAACGCCGGCATCGAGGTCGAGCACGAGCCGCTGCACAAGACGGACGAGGCCATGTTCGACCAGCTGATGAACGTCAACGTGAAGGGCGTGTGGCTCTGCATGAAACACGAGATCACGCAGATGCTCAAGCAGGGCCACGGGGGCGCCATCGTCAACACGGCCTCGGTGGGCGGGCTGATCGGCGCGCCGCGCCAGCCCATCTACGGCGCCACCAAACATGCCGTGGTGGGCATGACGAAGTCGGCGGGCCTCGAGTACGGCCGCAAGGGCATCCGCGTCAACGCGGTGTGCCCGGGCATCATCCGCACGGAGATGACCGAACGTGCCATCGCGCGCGAGCCGCGCCGGCAGCAGTACATCGACCAGGCGCACCCCATCGGGCGGCTCGGCGAAGCGGAGGAGATCGCCCGCGCGGTGGTGTTCCTCAGTTCCGACGACGCGGCCTTCGTGCTGGGACACCCGCTCGCGGTGGATGGCGGCTACACGGCGCGCTGAGCCTTCTCGAGCTTCCTGATGGCGGCGCCCAGCGCCTGTTTCGTTCCGGCACAGTCGGCCCACGGGTCGACCTTCCGGAACGACAGGTGGTCGAGCGTGTTCGCCACCGTCCACTGGCTGCCGCTCTTCACGTCGGGCAGCTCGTCCCACGAGATCGGCATCGACACCCCGAGCCCCGGCCGTGCGCGGGCGCTGAACGCCGCCGCGGTGGTGGCGCCGTGGCCGTTGCGCAGGTAGTCGATGAAGATCTTGCCCACGCGGTTGGCCGGCCCGCTCTTCACGACGAAGCGTTCGGGGATGTGGTGGGCCATGTGGGCCACCACGTCGCGCGAGAAGGCCTTGACCGTGTCCCAGTCGAGGCGCGGGGCGATGGGCACCACCACGTGCAGGCCCTTGCCACCGCTGGTCTTGAGCCACGACACGAGGCCCAGTTCAGTCAGCAGCGCGCGCGTGAGGATCGCGGCCTCCTGCACCATCGCCCAGCCGACCCCTTCGCCCGGGTCCACGTCGAACACGATGCGGTCGGGCTTGTCGATGTGGCGCGACATCGTGTTCCAGGTGTGGAACTCCACCGTGTTCATCTGCGCGGACGCGGCCAGCGCCTTCGCCGTGTTCACCTCCATCAGCGGCTCGTGTCCTTCCCACAGGGACACCGGCAGTTCCTTGATGCCGTCGATGTGCACTTTGCCGAGGTGCTTCTGGAAGAACAGTTCGCCGCCCACGCCCTCGGGGCCGCGCACCAGCGACACCGGCCGTCCCTTCAGGTGCGGCAGCAGGTGCGGCGCGACGGCCTCGTAGAAGCGCACGAGGTCGAGCTTGGTGGTGCCGGTGCTCGGGTCGATGACCCGCTCGGGGTTCGACACCTTGACGGAGGACTTGACGATCGCAGGTGCATCCACGGCCTTCTCCCGCGTGATCTGGCGCGCCGGCTTGTCGGTGCGCAGGCTGATGAAGACGGCGTGGCGGATCTGCTGGTCCGGCGTCCACTCGCCGAAGTTCACCTCGGCGATGTGGGTGGGTTTCACCCAGCGGTCCACGGCGCCGGGGCGGCGCGACCAGCGGCTGCGTTTCGCGGGGCCGTCCGATTCGAAGGCCGGCTTCGGCGTTTCGATGGCGGCCAGTTCCTTCCACAGCGCGCGGGACGTCTCGGTGTTCCATCCCGTGCCCACGCTGCCCACGGGCTTGAGCCGTCCCGACGCGTCGTGCACGGCCAGCAGCAGGCTGCCGATCTCGCCGTCGACGTTCTTGCGCGCGGTGAAGCCCACGATCACGAACTCCTGCCGCTGCTGGCACTTGAGCTTGAGCCAGCTGGTGCTGCGGCGCGATTCGTAGGGCGCGTCGGTGCGCTTGGCGATCACCCCCTCCAGCTTCATCGCGCAGGCGGAGGCGAGGATGCTCTCGGGATCGGCCTCGATGTCGGCGCTGAAACGCACACGGTCGCTGCCGTGGTCGTCGAGCAGGGCCTTCAGCGCCGCGCGACGTTCCGACAGCGGTTCACCGCGCAGGTCGCGTCCTTCGAGGAACGGCACGTCGAACAGGAAGTAGACGATGCGCCCGGTGCGCTGGCGGTCGAAGGCGTTCTGCAGCGCATTGAAGTCGGGCACGCCGTCGTCGTTGAGCACCACCAGTTCACCGTCGAGCCAGCCGCTCTTCACGCCCAGTTCGCGCAACGCGGCCGACAGCTCGGGCAGCCGCGCGGTCCAGTCGTGGCCGCCGCGGGTCACGAGTTTCGGCACGCCGCGCTCGAAGCGGGTCATCACCCGGTAACCGTCGTACTTGAGTTCGTACGACCAGGTGCCGGACGACGGCACGCCGGTGGCGAGCGTGGCGAGCTGTGGCGACAGCGTGTCGGGCAGCGGCGCGCGCTTCGGCAGGGCTTTCCTGCGAACGACCGGCTCCAGCGGCTTCGACGGGATCACGCTGTCGGGCTTCGCGACCACCACGTCGTAGTCGGCGTGGGGACGGGCGTGTTCGTCCCGCTTCTTGAAGAGCAGCCAGGTCTCCTTGCGCTCGTCGGGGCGTTTCAACCGCACCAGCTCCCACACCCCTTCGAGCTTCTCGCCGTGCAGCTCGAACGACAGCTTGCCGGCGGCGAGGCCTGCGCGCGGGTCGTTCAACGGGGTCCACGTGCCCCGGTCCCATACGATCACATGGCCCGCGCCGTACTGGCCGGGCGGGATCGTGCCCTCGAAGTCGGCGTACGACATCGGGTGGTCCTCGGTGCGCACCGCCATGCGCTTGTCGGCGGGGTCGTACGACGGGCCCTTGGGCACCGCCCACGACAGCAGCACACCGTCGAGTTCGAGGCGGAAGTCGTAGTGCAGGCGGGTGGCATCGTGCTTCTGGATCACGAACGACAGCGCCTGGCCGGCCTGGGCCCGCACGCCGCGCGGTTCGGGTGTCTTCGAGAAGTCGCGCTTGGCCCGGTAGCGGCCGAGCGGGTCGGTGTGCGGTGTGGGCATGGGCGATCAGGCCCGTTTGCGGGCCGCCGTCGTCTTCTTCGCGGGGGCCTTCTTCGCCGCGGGTTTGGCGGCCTTCGCCGCCGGCTCGTTCGCCGCGGCACCACGCCGTCCGCCCAGGCTCTGCTTGAGCAGCGCGGTGAGGTCCACCACGTTGGTGGACGTGGCAGGACCGGCCTCCTCGAGCGGCGCCACCTTCTCGGTCTTGCCGGCCTTCACCCGCTGAGCGATCAGCGCGTGCACCGCTTCGGCGAAGTGGTCCTCGTAGCGGTCGGCCTGCCACGTGTCGGTCATGTCGGCCACCAGTTGCGCGGCCATCTTGAGTTCGCTGTCCTTCAGGTTCGCGGCCGATTTGCCGGCTGCGGGCAGCTTCAGGTCGTCGATGTCGCGGATGTCCTTGGCCCACCGCAGCGTGTTGAGCATCAGCGCGGGGCCCGCCGGAATCAGTGCGGCGAGGTGTTCCTTGGTGTGCATGACGACCCGCGCGATGCCGATCACGCCCTGCGCCAGCATCGCCTCGCGGAGCAGCGCGTAGACCTTCTCGCCCTTGGCGAGCGGCTCCAGGTAGTAGGGACGTTCCAGCTGCGTGAAGGGAATCTCGGCGGCCTGCACGAAGGTCTCGATCTCGATGGTCTGCATCGTCTTCGGGTACGCGGCCTTGATCTCCTCGTCGCTCAGGATCACGTAGTCGCCGTCGGGCTGCTTCACGCCCTTGACGATGTTCGCCTTGTCGATCTCCTTGCCGGTGCGCTTGTTCACGCGCTTGTAGCCGACGGGGTCCATCGAGCGCTTGTCGAGCCAGTCGAAGTCGATGCCGGATTCGGTCGACGCGGGGTACAGCGCCACCGGCACGTGCACGAGCCCGAAGCTGATGGCCCCTTTCCAGATGACTCTCGGCATGACCGTTCTCCCAAACGTGCGGGGGACCATCGTGCGACTGCACGACGGCGCCGGACGTAGGACGTTTCACCGACCCGCTGTCAGGCGACCGCGCGGGCGGCGAGCCAGCGTTCGAGGTCTTCCGACCCGCCGATGCGCGTGCCGTTGACGAACACCTGCGGCACCGTCGCCTGGCCCGCGATGGCGCTGAGGGCCTTCGAACGGATGGTGGCGTCGAGCGGCACGTCGACGAAGGCGATCTTCGCCTCGACCAGCATCTTCTTCGCCTTCGCGCAGAACGGGCAGCCCTCGCGGGACAGCACCGCCACGGCGTCGGGTGTCTTCGCGTCGGGGGCGAGGTACTTCAGCATCGTGTCGGCGTCGGACACCTCGAAGGGGTCGCCTTCCTTGTCGGGTTCGATGAACATCTTCTCGATCACGCCGTCGCGCACGAGCATCGAGTAGCGCCATGAACGGTCGCCGAAGTTCAGGTCGCGCTTGTCGACGAGCAGGCCCATCTGGCGCGTGAACTCGGCGTTCCCGTCGGGCAGCATCGTCAGGTTGTCGCAGTGCTGGTCGCGCGACCACTCTTCCATCACGAACGGGTCGTTGACGGACAGGCACACGACGTCGTCGATGCCGTGCTGGCGGAACACCGGCGCCAGCTGGTCGTAGCGGGGCAGGTGGGTGGACGAGCAGGTGGGCGTGAAGGCGCCGGGCAGCGAGAAGACGACGACGTTGCGGCCTTCGAACAGCTGCCGGCCGTGGAGGGTGGTCCAGTCGTTGTCGCGGCGCACACGGAACGAGACGTCGGGGACCCGGTCGCCTTCCTTGCGGTGGTCGGGTGCGGGGTGGGCCATGGCGGTTCCTCGAGGGATGGTCGATCCGCCGAGGATGCGGCCGCTGCCCGGCCGCGCGTGTAGGACCGGGCCGCGCCTACTTCTCGGCCACGGCCTTCAGGTTCGCGAGGCCGCGCTCGAAGTCCTTGCCGACGAGGCTGTCCATGCTGGCGAAGAGGCTCATCACCTTGCCGATGAACAGGTTCGGGCCGAACATGGCCCAGGTCACCGTGGTGGCGTCGCCCTGCGGCACCAGCACGAACTCGGCGGTGTTGTGGGCCTCGAAGGGCGCGAGGAAGTCCAGCTTGATCACCACGCGCGACGTCGGCGTCGCCTCGATGATCTCCATCTGGCCCTTGCCCACCTCCTTGTTGCCCTCCCAGCCGTAGAGCGCGCCCTTGCCCTTGGGCGCACCGCCGTGCTGGCGCTTCATCGCGGGGTCCAGGCGCTCCCAGGGCGACCACTGCTGCCACTGGTGGAAGTCGTCGATCAGCGCATACACCTTCCCGGGCGGCGCCTTGATGGTGGCGGACCGCTCGACGCGGAAGGTGTCCGGCCGCGTGGCCGCGAGCGCGAGCACCGCGGCGATGACCACCACCACCGCGATGCCGATGTACTTGAGCATGCCGTCCTCCGTCCCTGTTCGGGCTTGTTGTGGGGCGGATGCTACCGGGCGGCGGCGGGTTTCGGCAACTGCCCTCTGGTTCAGGCAGACGCCGGTGCGGCCATGTGGAGCAGCCCCCACCCGTGCCCGTCCGGGTCGACGAAGCTGTGCGAGTACATGAAGCCGAGGTCCTCCGGCTCGTCGTACGTCGTCCCCCCGGCGGCCAGCGCCCGCGCGACGAGGTCGTCGACCCGCTCGCGGGTATCGCAGGCGAGCGAGATCAGCACCTCGACGGCCTTGGACGTGTCGCACACCTCCTTCGGCGTGAAGTCGCGGAACCGGGCGTGGGACAGCAGCATCACCCGGATCGTGTCGTTGACGACGATGCAGCCTCCGCCCTCGGCGGCGAAACGCGGGTCGGCCGAAAAGCCGAGGGCGGTGAAGAACGCCATCGATCTCGGGAGGTCGGTGACGGGGAGGTTGAAGAACAGCTGCTGGATCATGGCTGGGCCGGCAGCATCGACTTGCCGCAGTTCATCATCCAGGCCGTGCCGTACTTGTCTTCCAGCATGCCGAAGCGTTCGACCCAGAAGGTCTGGTCGAGCGCCATCGTGACCTTGCCGCCCTCGGCCAGCGCGTTGAAGATGCGCGTGCCTTCCTCGACCGATTCGTACATCAGCGCGAGGGTGATGCCGTGGCGCCCGTGGAAGGGCATGCCGCCGGTGTCGGACGCCATCAGGCGGCGGTCGTTGCCGAGGCTCACCGAGATGTGCATCGTCTGCTGCAGGTGTTCCTTCGACATGTTCTGGCAGCCGGGGGAACCGTCGAACTTCTGCTCGTACTCGACCTTGCCGCCCAGCACCTTGGCGTAGAAGTGCATCGCCTCGGAGGCGTTGCCGTCGAAGGTCAGGTACGGATCCAGTGTGGTGGCCATGGCGAACTCCTCGTGGGTGGTCAGATGGAACGGCCAGCTTAAGCGCGGGCGCCCAAAAACACAACCACGTGGTTTACCGAAGGCCTTTCATCGTCCTGTCGTTCAGGCGATGCGCGAGTAGCGCGCCGTGGTCCGGGCGGTGCGCAGGTGGGCGTCGAACACCATCGCGACGGCGCGCACCACCTGCCATCCGGCCGGCGTCACCACCACGGCGTCGGGGGTGAGTTCGACGAGGCCCATGCCGGCCAGTGGCGCGAGGTCGGCCAGTTCGGTCGCGAACCGTTCGGCGAACACGCCGCCGTGGGCGCGCTCGAACTCGGCGTGGTCGAGGCGGCCGCGGCACATCAGCGCCATGATCGCGTCGCGGCGGGCGACGTCGTCGGCGTCCAGCGCGCAGCCGCGTTCGATGGGCAGTTCGCCGCGGTCCAGCGCCGCGTGGTACTCGGGCAGGGCCTTCGCGTTCTGCGCGTAGGTGGGCCCGATGCGGCCGATGGCCGAGACCCCGAGCCCGACGAGGTCGCAGTCGGGCTGCGTGCTGTAGCCCTGGAAGTTGCGGTGCAGCCGGCCTTCGCGCTTGGCGACGGCGAGGCTGTCGTCGGCGAGCGCGAAGTGGTCCATGCCGATCAGCTCGTAGCCGTGGTCTCCGAAGACGCGGCGTGCCTCTCGCACCATCGCGAGCCGCGCGGTGCCGTCGGGCAGTTCGGCCGGGACGATGCGGCGCTGCGGCTTGAACCGCTCGGGCAGGTGGGCGTAGGCGTAAAGCGCGATGCGGTCGGGGTGCAGCGCGGTGACTTGGCCCAGCGTGCGCGCGAACGACTCGGGCGTCTGGCGGGGCAGGCCGTGGATCAGGTCGACGTTGGTCGACACGAAGCCGAGCGAGCGCGCCGCATGGATCAGCGCGGCCACCGACAGGAACGACTGCTCGCGGTGCACGGCCTGCTGCACTGCGGGGTCGAAGTCCTGCACGCCGAAGCTCAGGCGGTTGAAGCCCAGCTCGCGCAGGAACGCGAGGCGGTCGGCGTCCGCGGTGCGCGGGTCCACCTCGATCGACACCTCGGCGTCGCCGGCCAGCGGGAACGTGGCCTTGATCATCGTCATGAGCCGCGCCAGCTCGGCGTCGGACAGGAAGGTGGGCGTGCCGCCGCCCAGGTGCAGCTGCGTCACCGGCTGCGGGCCGCCGAGGGCGTCCCGGTACAGCGCGATTTCCTTCGCGAGCAGGTCCAGGTAGGGGCCCGCTCGGTCGTGGTGCCTGGTCACGATCTTGTTGCACGCGCAGTAGTAGCAGACCGACTCGCAGAACGGGATGTGCACGTACACCGAGAGCGGCCCCGGTCGTCGCCGCGCCAGCGCCCCGCGCAGGTCGGCCGCCCCGAACGCCGGCGTGAAGCGGTCGGCGGTGGGGTACGAGGTGTAGCGGGGACCGTTCGTGTCGAGACGGGCCGGCAGGGGGATGGGGGTCGAGCTCATGGCGCCACTGTGGGGTCGAGTGGCGGGCGCGGGTTTGATCTGGCGCAAGGTCCGGAGGCGAGGTGCCTCAAACAATCCCTGTGTCACTTCTGCAACGAAACCGACCATGCGTCTGATCCCCATCACCGCGGCCGAAACGGCCGAGCAAACCTCCGTCTGCGCCGGCTGCAGCCTGCGCGAACTGTGCCTGCCGCTCGGGCTGTCGGCCGAGGAGCTGGACGACGCGGGGGAGATGGTGGCCTACCGCCAGGCGGTGGCGCGGGGCGAGGCGCTGTTCCGCCACGGCGACACATTCCACTCGGTGTTCGCGGTGCGCACCGGCTTCTTCAAGACGCGCACCGTGGGCGCCGACGGGCACGAATGGATCACGGGCTTCCGCATGTCCGGCGACCTCGTGGGCCTGGAGGGCCTCGGCGACGACCGCCACCTCGGCGACGCGCTGGCGCTCGAGGACTCGCAGGTGTGCGTGATCCCGTACCCCCCGCTGATGGCGCTGCTGCGCGACTCGCCGCCGCTGCAGCGGCAGTTCCATCGCTTGCTGGCGCGCGAGATCGCGCGCGACCATCCCGAACGCCTGCCGGGCCGGCTGCGCGCCGACACCCGCGTGGCCGCGTTCCTGCTGGACCTGGCCGAGCGGCTGCAGGCCCGCGGCTTCTCCGGCTCGTCGTTCGTGCTGCGCATGACCCGCGCCGAGATCGGCAGCTTCCTCGGGCTCACGCTCGAGACCGTGAGCCGTGCGTTCTCGGCCTTCCAGTCCAAGGGGTGGATCGAGGTCAACCAGCGCGACATCCGCATCGTCGATCCCGAGGCGCTCGCCGTCACGGTGCGCGCGGAGGTGCCGTGCTGACGCAGGCCGCCGCGCTTCCCGCGCTGGGCCCGGCCGAACGCGCGGCGCTCGACGACGACGCGGCCCTCGCCGGCCACACCGAATGGGTGGACCGCGCGGACGGCACGCGCGAGGCGCGGTCGGTGTTCGCCGTGCAGGGCATGCATTGCGCGGCGTGCGCGGGGATCATCGAGGCGGCGTTGCGTTCGGTGCCCGGCGTGGCGCGCGCGGAGGTGCATTCGGCCTCGGCCCGCGCGAAGGTGCACTGGGAGCCGGGGCGCACAAGTGCCTCCACCCTGGTCGATGCCGTGCGCCGCGCCGGCTACGACGCGCTGCCCGCCACGCACGAGGGGGCGCGCACGGTCCGCCGGCGCGAGGCGCGCCAGGCGCTGTGGCAGCTGTTCGTGGCCGCCTTCTGCATGATGCAGATCATGATGCTGACGGCGCCGGTCTACGTGGCCGCGCCCGGCGAGATCCCGCCCGACCAGCTCGCGCTGCTGCGCTGGAGCGCGTGGGTGCTGACACTGCCGGTGGTCGTGTTCTCGTGCGGTCCGTTCTTCCGCGGCGCGTGGCAGGCGCTGCGCCAGCGGCGCATCGGCATGGACGTGCCCGTCGCGCTCGGCATGGCCATCACCTTCGTCGCGGGCACCGCCTCCACGTTCGACCCCGCCGGCCCGTTCGGCCGCGAGCCGTTCCTCGATTCGCTGGCGATGTTCGCGACCTTCCTGCTCGCCGGCCGCTGGCTGGAGCGTCGTGCGCGGCACCGGGCCACCGAGACGCTCGAGGGTCTGCTGCACCGGCTGCCCGATGCGGTGGAGCGGCTGGCCGACGACGGCTCGGCGGCGATGGTGGCCGTGGCGCGCCTCGCGCCCGGCGACCGCGTGCGCATCGCCGCGGGCCAGGCCTTTCCCGGCGACGGCGTGGTGCTCGAAGGCCACGCGCAGGCCGACGAATCGCTGCTGACGGGCGAGTCGCGCCCGGTGGACCGCGGCACGGGCGACCCCGTGCTCGGCGGCAGCCTCAACGTCGCCGGCCCGGTGGTGGTGCGGCTCGTGAAGGTGGGCGACGACACCCGGCACGGGCACATCGTGCGGCTGCTGGAGCGGGCACTGGCCGAACGCCCCGGCGTGCCGCGCCTGGCCGACCGCATCGCCGGGCCCTTTCTCGCGGTCGTGCTGCTGCTGGCGGCGGGTGCCGCCGCTGCGTGGAGCGCGGTGGACCCCGCACAGGCGGTGTCGGTGGCCGTCGCCGTGCTGATCGTGACGTGCCCCTGCGCGCTGTCGCTCGCGGCCCCGGCGGCGTGGCTCGCCGCCGCGTCGGCACTCGCGAAGCGGGGCGTGCTGGTGCAGCGGCTGGAGGCCATCGAGACCCTGGCCGGGGTGGACACCGCGTGTGTCGACAAGACCGGCACGCTCACCCGCGACACCCTGACCCTCGCCGCCGTCGAGGCGCCGGACGAGCGGGTGCGGGACCGCGCCGCCTCGCTCGCGGCCCTGTCGCGCCACCCGCTGTCGGCGGCGCTCGCCGCCGCGCTGCCTCCCGCCTCGCCGGCCTGGGGCCGTGTGCGCGAGGTGCCCGGCTTCGGCGTCGAGGCCGTGGACCCGGACGGCCGCACGTGGCGCCTCGGCGCACCCGCCTGGGTCGGCACCGACCCGCTCGACGACCGGCCCCAGGTGGCCTGCGGTCCGGCCGGTGGACCGTTCGCCCGGTTCGCGTTCGACGAGATGCTGCGCGACGACGCCACCGCCGCGGTCGCGGCGCTGCAGCAGCAGGGGCTGGACGTGCGCCTGCTGTCGGGCGACGCCGAGGCGAGCGCGCGGCGCGTGGCGGCCCGCGTGGGCATCGCCCACGTGTCGGGCGGCGCCACGCCGGACGACAAGCTCGCGGCCATCACCCGCCTGCAGGCCTCGGGTCACCGCGTGACGATGGTGGGCGACGGGCTCAACGACGGGCCGGTGCTGGCGCGGGCCGACGTGTCGTTCGCGCTCGCGCATGGCAGCGCCCTGGCGCAGCAGCGGGCCGACTTCGTCGTGCTGGGCAGCCGGCTGTCGGCCGTGCCCGACGCGCTGGGGCTCGCGCGCCGCATGGCGCGTGTCACCCGCCAGAACCTGTTCTGGGCCGCCGCCTACAACCTCACCTGCGTGCCGCTCGCGCTGGCCGGCTGGATGCCGCCGTGGGCCGCGGGCGCCGGCATGGCGCTCAGCTCCCTGGTCGTCGTGCTCAACGCGCTGCGGCTCGCCCGCTGAAGGATCCGCCATGGACACCCTCTACCTGCTGCTGCCGATGGCGGTGCTGCTCGTGCTCGGCCTCATCGGCCTCTTCGCCTGGGCGCTCGACGCCGGGCAGTTCGAGGACCTCGAACGCGAGGGCTGGCGCGCCATCGCCGAGGAGCCCGGATGCGACGCGCTTGATCCCGGTCAAGCCACGAATGAACCCGCGTTTCGACAATGAAAACCAGGATTGAAACGAGGACAAGTCCGCCATGAACGACGCGACGCATGCAGTGAACAAGGCCGGCCCGGCGCCGGCCTACAACGACCGGGTGGTGCGCAATTTCACGCTCGCCGCGGTGTTCTGGGGGGTGGTCGGGATGCTGGTGGGCGTGGTGATCGCCGCGCAGCTGACCTGGCCCTCGCTCAACTTCGGCATCCCCTGGCTCAGCTACGGGCGGCTGCGCCCGCTGCACACGAACGCGGTGATCTTCGCGTTCGGCGGTTGCGCGCTGTTCGCGTCCAGCTACTACGTTGTGCAGCGCACCTGCCAGGCGCGCCTGTGGGGCGGCTGGCTCGGCGACTTCACGTTCTGGGGTTGGCAGCTCGTCATCGTGGCCGCGGCCATCTCGCTGCCGCTCGGCATGACCCAGGGCAAGGAGTACGCCGAACTCGAATGGCCCATCGACCTGCTGATCGCGGTGGTGTGGGTCGCCTACGCGATCGCGTTCTTCGGCACGATCGGCGTGCGGAAGATCCGCCACATCTACGTGGCCAACTGGTTCTTCGGCGGCTTCATCCTCGCGGTCGCGCTGCTGCACATCGTCAACTCCGCGGCCATCCCCGTGAGCTTCACGAAGAGCTACTCGGCCTACGCCGGCGTGCAGGACGCGATGGTGCAGTGGTGGTACGGCCACAACGCGGTGGGCTTCTTCCTGACGGCCGGCTTCCTCGGGATGATGTACTACTTCATCCCGAAGCAGGCCGAGCGGCCGGTGTACTCGTACCGGCTGTCGATCGTGCACTTCTGGGCGCTGATCTTCACGTACATGTGGGCGGGCCCCCACCACCTGCACTACACCGCGCTGCCCGACTGGGCGCAGAGCATCGGCATGGTCTTCTCGCTGGTGCTGCTGGCCCCGAGCTGGGGCGGCATGATCAACGGGATCATGACCCTGAGCGGCGCCTGGCACAAGCTGCGCGACGACCCGATCCTGAAGTTCCTGATCGTCGCGCTGTCGTTCTACGGCATGGCCACGTTCGAGGGGCCGATGATGTCGATCAAGACCGTCAACGCCCTCAGCCACTACACCGACTGGACCGTGGGCCACGTGCACGCCGGCGCGCTCGGCTGGGTGGGCCTGATCTCGATGGGCACCCTGTACTACCTGACGCCGCGCATGTTCGGCAAGACGAAGATGCACAGCGTGCCGGCCATCGAGCTGCACTTCTGGGTGGCCACCGTGGGCATCGTGCTCTACATCGCGGCGATGTGGATCGCCGGGGTGATGCAGGGCCTGATGTGGCGCGCGGTGAACCCGGACGGCACCCTCGTCTACACCTTCGTCGAGAGCGTCAAGGCCACCTTCCCGTTCTACGTGGTGCGCCTGTGCGGCGGCCTGCTGTACCTCGCCGGCATGCTGATCATGGCCTGGAACGTGGTGATGACCGCGCGCTCGCCGCGCTCCGTGGCGGCGCCGCAGCCCGTCGCCGTGCCCGCCTGACCCAACGAACGGACACCTGACCATGGCATCCAACACCAAGTCCTCGGGCTTCAGCCACGAGAAGATCGAGACCAACAACCTGCTGATGATCGTGCTCATCGTGCTGGTGGTCGCGGTCGGCGGCATCGTCGAGATCGTGCCGCTGTTCTTCCAGCGCTCCACCACGCAGCCGGCCGAGGGCCTGAAGCCCTACACCGCGCTGCAGCTGGCCGGGCGCGACGTCTACCTGCGCGAGGGTTGCTACAACTGCCACTCGCAGATGATCCGCCCGTTCCGCGCCGAGACGCTGCGCTACGGCCACTTCTCCACGGCCGGCGAGTTCGTCTACGACCACCCGTTCCAGTGGGGCAGCAAGCGCACCGGCCCCGACCTGCACCGCGTCGGCGGCAAATACAGCGACGACTGGCACCGCATCCACCTGATCAACCCGCGCGACCTCGTGCCCGAGTCGAACATGCCGGCCTACCCCTGGCTCGAGAAGGCCAAGGTCGACCCGGCCGACATGGCGCCGAAGCTGCGCGCGCTGCGGGTCGTGGGCGTGCCCTACACCGACGCCGAGATCGCCGAAGCGGGCGCCGCCGTGAAGGACAAGACCGAGCTCGACGCGCTCGTCGCCTACCTGCAGGTGCTCGGCACCACCCTCAAGTGAAAGGTTTCCAGATGGACGTCAACGACCTCCGCATCGTGGTCACCGTGCTCTCGTTCCTGTGTTTCGCCGGGATCGTCGCGTGGGCCTGGTCCCGCCGCAACCGCGCCGAGTTCGAGGCCTGCGGGCAGATCCCCTTCCTGGCCGACCGCGAGGGCCCCCGCTCATGAGCGACTTCTTCAACCACGGCTGGTCCGTCTTCGTGGCCGCCGTCACGGTGGTCTCGCTGATCGCGTGCCTCTGGCTGCTCATCGTCGCCAGCCGCCGCGTGCCGATGGCCGACGACGGCAGCACCGGCCACGTGTGGGACGGCGACCTCAAGGAGATGAACAACCCGCTGCCCCGCTGGTGGGCGGTGCTGTTCGTCGTCACCGTGTTCGCCGGCGGCGGCTACCTCGCGATGTACCCGGGCCTCGGCAGCCACCCCGGCCAGCTGGGCTGGACCAGCGAACGCGAGTTCCAGGAGGAGCAGGCCAAGGCCCGCGAGGCGATGGCGGCCCAGTACGCCCCGTTCGCCGGCCAGCCGGCCGAAGTGCTCGCGAAGGACTCGACCGCGATGGGCATCGGCGAGCGCCTGTTCCTGAACAACTGCGCGGCCTGCCACGGCTCCGACGCCCGCGGCTCCAAGGGCTTCCCGGACCTGACCGACCGCGACTGGCTGTATGGCGGCACGCCCGCCATCATCGAGGAGACGATCCGCAAGGGCCGCCACGGCATGATGCCGCCCATGGCCGAGGCCATCGGCGGGGGCGCGAACGTGTCGAACGTCGCCAACTACGTGCTGAGCCTGTCGGGCAGCCCGCACGACTGGGTCAAGGCGATGGACGGCAAGGAGAAGTTCGCGGCCTGCGCGGCCTGCCACGGCGTGGGCGGCAAGGGCAACCCGGCGCTCGGCGCGCCCAACCTCACCGACAAGGTGTGGCTGCACGGCTGGGGCGAGCAGGCCATCGTGAACATCGTCACGCAGGGCAAGTCGAGCATGATGCCGGCGCACGAGAGCCGCCTGACCGACGAGCAGATCCACGTGCTGGCCGCGTACGTCTGGGGCCTGTCCAATGGGGCCGCCGCGAGCCGCTGACATGAAGGTCATCCCGATCGTGCCGGCGGCGGAGGACGAGCCTCGGTCGATCTGGCTGTACGAGAAGCAGAAGAAGATCCACCCCCGGTCGGTGACCGGGCGGTTCGCCCGCTGGCGCTGGATCATGGTGTGGCTCACGCAGCTCGTGTTCTACGGGCTGCCGTGGCTCACCTGGAACGACCGGCCGGCGGTGCTGTTCGACCTCGACGCGCGCCGCTTCTACATCTTCGAGCTGGTGCTGCACCCGCAGGACTTCATCTTCCTGACGGCGCTCTTGATCATCAGCGCGTACGGCCTGTTCCTGTTCACTGCGGTGGCGGGGCGGCTGTGGTGCGGCTTCACGTGCCCGCAGACGGTCTACACCGAGATCTTCCTGTGGGTGGAGCGCCGCTTCGAGGGCGACCGCCTCGCCCGCATGCGGCTCGACGCCGCGCCGTGGTCCTGGAACAAGGCCTGGCGCAAGACGGGCAAGCAGGCCGCGTGGCTCGCGATCGGCCTCTGGACCGGCATCAGCTTCGTCGGCTACTTCACGCCCATCCGCGAGCTCACCGGCGAGATCGCCTCGTTCGGCCTCGGCCCGTGGGAGTCGTTCTGGGTGCTGTTCTACGGCTTCGCCACCTACGGCAACGCGGGCTACCTGCGCGAGCAGGTGTGCCTCTACATGTGCCCCTACGCCCGCTTCCAGAGCGCGATGTTCGACCGCGACACGATGATCGTGTCGTACGACCCGCAGCGCGGCGAGGCGCGCGGCTCGCGCAGCCGCAAGGCCGATCCGAAGTCGCTGGGCCTCGGCGACTGCATCGACTGCAGCCTGTGCGTGCAGGTGTGCCCGACCGGCATCGACATCCGCGACGGCCTCCAGTACCAGTGCATCAGCTGCGCGGCCTGCGTGGACGTGTGCGACGGCGTGATGGACAAGATGCAGTACCCGCGCGGGCTGATCCGCTTCGCCACCCAGAACGGGCTCGTGAACCGGTGGAGCCGCGCGCAGGTGCTGCGGCGCGTCTTCCGGCCGCGCGTGCTCGTGTACTCGGGCGTGCTGGTGCTGATCGCCGGCGCCTTCGTCACCAGCATGCTGCTGCGCAGCCCCTTCAAGGTGGACGTGGTGCGCGACCGGGGGGCGCTCGCGCGGCTCGTCGGTGACGGCCAGGTCGAGAACGTGTACCGGCTGCAGGTGATGAACGCCACCGAACGGGCGCAGCGCTACCGCGTCACGGTGGAGGGCCTCGACGGTGCGGTGATCAGCTCGGCGGACCACCTCGACGTGGGCTCGGCCGACGCCCGCTGGCTGCCGGTGAGCGTGCGGGTGCCGTTCGAGACGGCGACGGCCCTCGGGCCCGGTGCCCACCCGCTGAAGTTCCGCATCGAGCGGCAGCACGACGGCGCCGACGCGGCCGCCGCCGTGGTGGAGAAGTCGACGTTCGTCGTGCCGCGTTGAACAGGAGCCTCCCATGACGACATCCGCTTCCAAGTCCACCGCCTGGTGGCGCCTGCCCATCGTGTGGCTCGTGATCGCGTTGCCCGCGGCCTCGGTGTTCGCCGGCTTCGGCATGCTGCGCCTCGCATGGACCGACGCCGACATCGTGTTGGCCGACCCGCCTCGCGCCTCGGCCACCGGCAACGAGGCGCCCGCGTTGAAAGCCCGCAACCACGCCGCGACGGGGGTGCGATGACCCGCCTCGCCGTGCAGATCCTGTGGCCGGCGTTCCTGATGGCTGGCGTGTTCGAGATGCTGCTGTTCGCGGTGGTGGACCCGGGCCAGCTGCAGTGGTTCGGCGGCCCGGTGATCGACTGGCCGAAGCAGGCCGTCTACAGCGTGACCTTCGTGCTGTGCTGGGGGACGACCTCGACGGCGAGTGCGCTCACCGTGCTGCTGCTGCGCGGGTCGGGTGTGATCAACCGGAACGACCCGTTCTGAGATGGCCGCGGTCGACGTCGCGCTGGTGACCGGTGCCGCGCTCATGGGCCTTGCCGGAGCACCGCACTGTGCCGCGATGTGCGGCGGCGTGAGCGCCGCCGCGGTCGCGCGGTGCGGCGGGCATTCGCGCGCCTTCCACGCCGGCCGCGTCGCCGCCTATGCGGCGGGCGGGGCGGTGGCGGCGTCGAGTGTCGGGGCGATCGCGCAATGGAGCGCCATGGCCCCGGCGCTGCGGCCGGTGTGGGCGATGGCGCAGGCCGCGGCGCTCGTGCTCGGGCTCTGGCTGTTGTGGACCGGGCGCCAGCCGGCGTGGATGGCAACGTCCCGGGCGCCCACGCTGTCCCCCGCGCTCGCGGCGGGTGGATGGCAGCCCGTGGCCGGACCGCTGCGCGCGGGGGCCGCCGGGGCGGCCTGGATCGCCTGGCCCTGCGGGTTGCTGCAGTCGGCGCTGGTGGCCTCGGGGCTCGCCTCGTCGGCGGCGGGTGGGGCGCTCGTGATGGGGGTGTTCGCGGTGGTGTCGTCCGTGGGGCTGTGGGGCGCGCACCGCGTCTTCGGGCGTGCGGACACCGCCTGGGCGGTGCGGGCCGCGGGGGCCATGCTCGCCGCGGCGGCCGGCTGGGCCCTGGGTCACGGACTGTGGGAGCGCCTGCTGGCGCTGTGCTGAGCGTCAGGCCAGCGTCTGCAGCACCATCGCCTGCAGCAGCGTGTCGATGTCGGCCTCGCCCGGCGCCAGCGCCCGTGCGGCGTCGGGTGCGCCGTCCAGCAGCGGGCGGTCCACGTGGTCGCCCAGCGCGCGCACGATGCCGGGCGGCACCCCGTCGGTCAGCAGGCCGTCGTAGAGGCGCCCGAGCAGGGCCAGGGTTTCCGGGAAGGTGGGGGTGTCCGCGGGCGGCAGGCTGCCGAGCTGGACGATGACCACCCGCGCCCCGAGCGCCTCGGTGGCCCGCACGAGCGCCAGCGCCGCCGGCGTGTCGGGCGACGGCGTCAGCAGCGCGACGTTCTTGCCCCGCAGCGGCCGCGGCGGGCTGCCCGCCAGACCGGCGGCCCGCAGCTGCGACGCGGTGTCGAACAACGTGGCGGCCAGGAGGGAAGGGCGGGGCAGGGTGGAGTTCATCGCGGGTGGAATCACGGAACCCCGAGCGTAGGGCGATGGGCGGCGGTGTCCTTGACGGGAGTCAAGCCGTCCCTGCGGGTTCCGTTTTGTCACCGTTCGTTTACACAGCGCGACGCAGCGTGACACGGTGTTCGTCGGCCGGTGTCTGGCGGAACCTAACCTGACGTCATTCCAGAAACACACCGCATCGGAGCCTCCCATGACCGCCCTCGCCGCCGCCTCGCCGTCCCATCCGCAGATCCGCCCCGCCGGGCTGCCGGCCACTGGCACGGGCGACCGCATCGCGGAGGCGCTGCAGCTGGTGCGCGGCACGCTGCCGATCACGCGGCGGGTCTGCCAGCCGGGCACGGCGATCTATGAGGCGGGCGAGGTGTTCCGGTCGCTGCACATCGTCCACGCCGGGGTGTTCAAGCTCGTGACCCGCTCGTCGGATGGCCGCGAGCAGGTCACCGGGCTGCAGTTCAAGGGCGACTGGCTGGGCTTCGACGGCGTGGCCTCGGGCCGCCATGGCGCCGACGCCGTGGCCATCGACACCAGTGAGATCTGGACCGTGCGCTACGAGGACCTGCTGCGCGCCTGCGCCACCCAGCCCGCGCTGTTGCACCTGATGCACGTGGCGATGAGCCGCGAGATGACGCGCGACCGCGACATGCTGCTGTCCATCTGCACGCTGCCCGCCGACGCCCGCGTGGCCGGTTTCCTGCAGCAGTGGGCCTCGGCCCTCGCCGAACGCGGCCTGCGCACCGACCAGATCACGCTGCGCATGACACGTGCCGAGATCGGCAACTCGCTGGGCATGAAGCTCGAGACGGTGAGCCGCGCGCTGTCGCGCCTCGCACGCGACGGCCTGATCGCGTTCTGCGGCACGGGCCGGCGCGACATCACGATCCCCGACGTCGACGCCCTGGGCGCCATCGCCGGGCGCCACGCCGCCACCCTTCAGTGATGCGTGCTGGCGGCGAGCGCGCGCACGATCGCGTGGCGCAGCTCGTTGCGGGAATACGGCTTCGCGAGCAGCTCCCATGACGCGGGCGCGGTCTCGCTGGTGTCGATCAGCGCCGCCGGGTAGCCCGAGACCAGCAGCACGGCCAGCGCCGGATCCGCGAGGCGTGCCTCGCGGGCCAGCTCGGTGCCCCGCTGGCCGGCGCCCAGTTCGATGTCGGTCAGCAGCAGCTCGAACACGCCGGGCTGGCCGAGCCGCACCAGGGCCTGTTCGGCCGTGGCACACGGCGTCACCTCGCACCCGAAGGCCTGCAGGAAACGCACGGCCACGGCACGCACCTCGGGTTCGTCCTCCACCAGCAGCACTTTCAGGCCTACCGGGATGGCGGTGTTGGCCACGACCACCTCGGGTTCGGCGGGGCGGGCCAGGTCGGCGGGCAGGTACAGCGTGACGGTGGTGCCGACACCCGCCTCGCTGTCCAGGCCGATGGCCCCCTGCGACTGCTTCACGAACCCGTAGACCGTGCTCAGGCCGAGGCCCGTGCCGCGGCCCACTTCCTTCGTCGTGAAGAACGGCTCGAAGGCGCGTTCCTTGACGGCGTCGCTCATGCCGGCGCCGGTGTCGGTGATGGCGATGGCGACCAGCAGGCCCTCGAGGTCGTCGCGTTCGAACGGCACGGACAAGTCGTCCGGGGGCGACCTCACGCCGCGGCACGTGAACGTGAGCCGGCCGCCGGACGGCATCGCGTCGCGCGCGTTGATCGCGATGTTGAGCAGTGCGGACTCGAGCTGCACCGCGTCGGCGAGGCAGGCCGGCACGTCGGGCGGCACGTCCACGTCGATGCGGATGCGCGGGTCCATCGTGCGGCGGAGCATGTCGGCGAGCGACGTCACCATCGCCTGCACGTCGACGTGGCTCGGGCTCAGCACCTGGCGCCGCGAGAACGCGAGCAGCTTGCCGGTGAGCTCGGCGCCGCGCCGGCTCGCACGCGTGGACGCGGCCACGAGGTGGCGCGCGTGGTCGTCGCCGGCCACGGCCGGCAGCTCCTCCAGCACTTGCAGGTTGCCCTGGATGACGGTGAGCAGGTTGTTGAAGTCGTGCGCGATGCCGCCGGTCAGCTGGCCCACGCTCTCGAGGCGCTGCGAGTGGCGCAGCTGCTCGTCGCTCTGCACGCGCTGCAGCGTGGCGGCGAGCAGGTTCGACAGCGAGACGAGGTAGTGCACCTCGTCCTCGCCGAACTGCTGCGGCGACCGGGAGCGCACGGTGAGCAGCCCCACGTCGCGGCCGCGGTCGGACAGCGGCACGCCCAGCGCACTCACGAGGCCGGCGTCGAGGTAGGCGGCCGGGACCTCGAAGCGGGTCTCGCGCCGGTAGTCGGGGATGACGACGGGGCGGCCCTGGGCCAGCACGTAGCCGGGCGTGGTTTCCGGGTCGAACGGGAGGTGCTGGCCCACCGGCTCGCTGGGCAGCAGGCCCACGCCCGCGGCTACCACGAACTCCATGCGGTTCGGCTCCAGCAGGAACAGCACCGCGGTCTCGACCTGCAGCGCCTCGGCCGCCTCGGCGGGGATGCGCTGCAGCAGCACCTGCGGGTCGAGCGTGTCGACCGCGATGCGGCCGATGCGGGCGACGGATTCGCTGTAGCGGGCGCGGGCCAGCGCCTGCTGCACGCGCGGGTAGGCGCCGATGCCGCGGATGGCCGCGACGACGTACGGCAGGCCGTGGCCCTGCAGCGGGCTGAGGGCGATCTCGACCATCACCTCGCTGCCGTCCTTGCGTTTGGCCACGAGGTCCATCTGCGTGCCCATGGGCCGTGGGCGCGGGGCGGCGCCATAGGCCTGGCGGAACGCCGCGTGGCGCGGGCGGATGCTGTCGGGGACCAGTGCGTCGACCGGGTGGCCGTTCAGTTCGCCCGGGGCGTAGCCCAGCAGCGTGTCGGCCGCGGGGTTGCTGAGGCGGATGATCCCGGCGTCGTCGACGAGCAGCAGCGCGTCGGGGTAAGCAGCGAACAGCGACCGGTAGAGCGCCGGGTCGTTCGCGGGATCCGGCGGGGGCGTCATGCGGGTTCAACCGTCGGCACGAGCACGTAGCCGGCGCTGCGCACGGACTTGATGATCTGGGGCAGGTCGGCGTCGGCCTCGATCTTGCGGCGCAGGCGGCCGATCTGCACGTCGATCGTGCGGTCGAACGGACCGGCCGAACGGCCGCGGGTGTGCTCGAGCAGGAAGTCGCGCGAGAGCACGCGGCCCGCGTGGTGCACCAGCACGCGCAGCAGTTCGAACTCACCGCTGGTGAGCACCACCGGGGCGCCGTCGGGGCTGCGCAGCTCGCGCGAACGTTCGTCGAGGGTCCAGCCGGCGAAGCGCCAGCGGGTGCCGGGCTCGGCCGACGGCCGTGCGGCGGGCGGGGCCGGCGGGGTCATGCGGCGCAGCACGGCCTTGATGCGGGCGACCAGTTCGCGCAGGTCGAACGGCTTGGTCACGTAGTCGTCGGCCCCCACCTCGAGGCCCACGACCTTGTCGACCGCGTCGCCCCGGCCGGTGACGATCACGAGGCCGCACTGCCAGTGCTCGCGCAGCTGGCGGGCGATCGCGAACCCGTCCTCGCCGGGCAGCCCGAGGTCGAGCAGCACGAGCGTGGGCGGGTCCGACGCCATCAGCCGCATCAGGTCGCCGCCGGTGTGCAGCGGCGTGACCCGGAAGCCGTGGCCGGCCAGGTAGCCGGTGAGCAGGCGGGTGATCTCGGGTTCGTCGTCGAGGACGGCCAGGTGCTTCGGGTCCAAGGGGCGTCAGGGGGTGGTGCTGCAGGGGATCCCGCAAGCGTACCGCGTTTGCGCGACGGGTCTCCCCGGGGCCAACGCCGCGCCGCCGCCAGGGGCTTGCGCCCCGTTCGCGTGACCGATTGCCCGGGGTGGCGCAGGATCACCCGGATGGGGGTGTGCCGGCGGTTCCCGGCTTCCGGTAAAGTTCGCGTCTTGATCGTTCAAGTAAACCGGTTCCACAGAATGGGCCCGGTGGTGGATGATCCGGCTGTTATTCCCGAATTCCGACCTCATGTCCCACGCCAAGCCTCAAGTCGTCTACCAGATCTTCCCCGAGCGTTTCGCGATCGGGCGGCCGCACGACAGCCGCTCGAAGCTCGCGTTGCCGGCGTACCAGAAGCCGGGCTATTCGCTGCGTGCCTGGCACGAGCCGGTGCTGCGCGAGCCGGGCTCGCGCGAGGCCGCGGCCGATCCGGGGCTGTCGTTCTACGGGGGCGACCTGCAGGGCGTGACGGACCACCTGACCTACCTGCAGGACCTGGGCGCCACCACGCTGTACTTCACGCCCATCTTCGAGGCGCCGTCGAACCACAAGTACGACGCGGTGAGCTTCGACCGCGTGGACCCGATGTTCGGCGGCGACGCCGCGTTCGCCACGCTGCTGTCGGCCACGCGCGAGCGCGGCATGGGCGTGGTGCTCGACGCCGCGCTGAACCACGTGAGCTTCAACCACCCGTGGTTCCTCGCGGCCCGCCGCGGCGAGTCGCCGTACCGCGACTGGTTCACCTTCCTCGACCCGAAGTCGCACGCCGAGATCCACTCGCGTGACCCGGCCGTGCTGACCGAGGCCGACTACCTCTGCTGGTGGGGCCACCGTTACATGGCCGAGCTGCGCCTCGACGCGCCGGGTCTGGAAGACCTGCTGTACCGCGCGCCGGGCAGCCTGCTGCGCCGCTTCCTCGATCAGGGCATCCAGGGGTGGCGCTTCGACACGGGCCAGGACATCGGCCTGCCCTTCGTGCAGCGCATGCGCGCCTCGCTGCAGGCGGCGTACCCGAAGGCCGAACTGCTCGGCGAGCTGATGAACTACGGCGGCGGCTGGGTCGGCGACGACCGCTTCACCGGCGTCATGAACTACTACCAGCGCTCGGCCGTGCTCGGCTGGCTCTCGGGTGACGTGGGCGCGCGCCAGTCGAACGCCGCGCTGCGCGACGGTTACCTCGGCTCGGGACACGAGGGTTCGCTGTCGTCGTGGAACATGCTGGCGAGTCACGACACCCCGCGCCTCAAGCACCTGCTGCCCGACTGGGCGGACCGCCGCCTCGCGCTGGTCGCGCAGTTCACGCTGCCGGGCATCCCGGTCATCTACTACGGCGAGGAAAACGGCATGGACGGTGCGGGCGACCCCGACTGCCGCCGGCCGATGGAGTGGGACCCGTCGAAGTGGGACGGCACCACGCGCGAGTTCTACCGCACGCTGATCGCGCTGCGCCAGGGCAACCCCGCGCTGGGTGAGGGCCGCCTCACGGTGCTGGGCGACCGCCTCGACGGCACCGACGCACTCGTGTTCCTGCGCCACACCGGCCAGCCCGGCGAGACCGCGCTCGTGGTGCTGAACCGCGGCGACCGCGCGTTCGACAGCAGCCTGCTGCTGCCCGACCCGCACCTCTACAGCGGCCTGAGGCTGCAGGACGTGGTGGGCGACGGATCGGCCGAACTGCTGATGGGCGGGCAGACCCGCGTGAAGGTGCCCGCACGTTCGGCGGCGGTGTTCCTCCCGGATGACCACCTGCCGAACTTTCGGTATTTCAAGGCGCGGAACCGCTGGGCTTGAACCGCGAGAGGGTCACCCCGATGAACATCGGGGCCCACTGCATGCAGGCGCGCTGCGGCGCCAGTGGATCCCGGCGTTCGCCGGGATGACGCTTCCGGCGCTCAGAGCTGGATGCGCGCCCCCACGGCCGGTGCCGTGTGCTGCGTGACGGTGCGGGTGCTGCCGTCGTCCATGCGCACGGTCACCTTGTAGACGGTGGTGGACCGGGCCTGCTTCTCGATTTCGTGGCCGGCGAAACCGCCGCCCACGGCGCCGAGCACCGTCATGGCCTTCTTGCCGTTGCCGCCGCCGACCTGGTTGCCGAGCACGCCGCCCACGACACCCCCGGCCACGGCGCCGACCCCCGTGCCTTCGCCCTTCTGCTTGACGGCCACGACCTTCTCGACCACGCCGCAGCTGCGGCACTCGGCGGCGTCTTCCTGGACGACGGGCTTCGTCGACGCATGGTTCTTCGCGGCCTTGCCAGCGGGGGCCACCGGCGCTTCGGCGACGACGGCTTCGGGCGCGGCCTGGTTCTTCACGAGCGCGGTGGACAGCGCACCGCCGCCCACGGCGCCCAGCACGCCGACGAGGCCGGCGATGGCCCACACGGGCAGCTTGCGGCGCGGGGCGGGCGTTTCAACATGCGAAGCAGCAACGACATCGGTCATTTCATTTCCCTCTTTTTCCTTCGTTCATCGGTGGCAGCGGCGTGTCGGCCGGTCTGCACCCACCTCCAACGCCGTCGCCAGACCCGGGGTTTACCCCGTGACGGACCTCACGATGTAACGAAGGGTTCAGGGCTCACGCGCGGGCAACCGACGTGCCCGGCGCCTCGTCGAGGCATCCGAGCGCCTGCAGCGTGGTTCGCACGGCTTCGTCGAGCGGCGTGTGCGGTTCGGCGCCCAGGAAGGCGACCAGGCGCCGGTTGTCGAGTTGCACCGCCTGTTGCCACAGGTAACGCATCTCCTGCATTTCGCGGAACACCGTGACGAACGGGGACATGAGGCGGAACAGCCACCACGGGGCGGTGCGCACCGGGATGCCCGGGCGGCCGGCCACGCGCACGATCGCGCGGGCCATGCCGTCGCCGTCGGCATCCCAGTGGCCGCTCATGTTGAACGTCTCGCACACCCCGAGGTCGGCCTCGCGCTCGACCAGCCGCACCATCGTCTCGGCGACGTCGGGCAGGTAGGCCCACGCGTGGCCCACCCCGGGCGTGCCGGGGTTCGTCACCGAGGCCACGGGCCGGCCCGGCTTCACGAGCGCCTGCGCGAACCAGCCGTTGCCGGGCTCGGGGCCGAAGAAGTCTCCGCAGCGCACGACGAGCGAGCGCACGCCGGTGGCCGCCGCACGCACGAGGCGCTGCTCCATCTCGACGCGCAGCCGGCCCTTGCGCGTGGCGGGGTGCTGCGGTGAACGCTCGTCCAGCAGCGGGAACGCGTCGGGGCCGTGGTTGTAGACGTTGCCGGGCAGCACGATGCGCGCGCCGTGCGTGCGGGCCGCGGCGATGGTGTGGTCGAGCATCGGCAGCACGACGCGGTGCCAGTCCCGGTAGCCCGGCGGGTTCACGGCGTGCACGATCACCGAGGCGCCGCGTGCGGCGGCGGACACGTCGGCCGCCTCCATCGCGTCGCCGCCCACCCACTCGATCGCGAGGCCGGGCCGGCGGGCCGCGGCGGCCACCGGGTCGCGGTGCAGCGCGCGCACGCGCCAGCCGCGCTGCAGCAGGGTGCGGGCCACCTGGCCGCCGATGCCGCCAGTGGCGCCGAGGACGAGGGCTGTGGGTCGGGTCATCACGTTCTCCAGGAGTGGTCGATGGGCAGACTGTCGGCGCGCCCGGCCCGGCGCACAATTGCTCACCGCCGCATGGCCGCTATAGAAAATCGCATGGCCCTCCCCGAAGAACCGTCCTGGGACCTGTACCGCACGCTGCTGGCCGTGCTGGAGGAGGGCTCGCTTTCGGGCGCGGCCCGCCAGCTCGGCATGACCCAGCCCACGGTGGGCCGGCAGGTGGAGACGCTGGAGCGCCTGCTGGGCGTGCCGCTGTTCACCCGCTCGCAGCTGGGCCTCGCGCCCACCGACGCGGCCCGCGCGCTGCGGCCCCATGCCGAGCAGCTGCGCGCCGCGGCCGCGGCGCTGTCGCGTGCCGTCGGCGGGTCGGCCGACGAGGTGCGGGGCGCGGTGCGCATCACCGCCGCCGAGGTGATCGGCATCGAGGTGCTGCCGCCCATCCTCGCGTCGTTGCGGGACGCCCACCCCGGGCTCGAGCTGGAACTGGTGCTGTCCGACCGCGTGCAGAACCTGCTGCAGCGCGAGGCCGACATCGCCGTGCGCATGGTGCAGCCCACGCAGGACGCGCTGGTGGTGAAACGGGTGGGCCGCATCGGCCTCGGCCTGCACGCACGGGCCGACTACCTCGCCCGCCGTGGCACGCCGGCGACGATGACCGACCTCGACGGCCATGCGCTGATCGGCTTCGACACCGAGGCCCCGTTCATCCGGCTGCTGCAGAGCGACCTGCCCGTGCACCGCGGCATGTTCTCCCTGCGCACCGACAGCAACCTCGCCCAGCTCGCGGCCATCCGCGCCGGATTCGGCATCGGCTTCTGCCAGAACGCGCTGGCCCGGCGCAGCGGTGACGTGGTGCGCGTGCTGGCCGACCACGTCGCGCTGCACCTCGAGACCTGCATCGTGATGCACGAGGACCTGCGCGACGTGCGGCGCTACCGGGTCGTGTTCGACGCGCTGGTGGAAGGCCTGTCCCGTCACGTGGACGTCACGTAAACAATCTTTACTTGAGGCGGGGTGCGTGACAGAATCGCGCCTCCGCATCCAGGCCTTGGATGCGGTTCCACACCGCCCCCGCACCGTGAACGACACCACCCGCAAAGTCGCCATCCCCGGCCTGATCGCGCTCGCCTGGCCCATCTTCATCGAACAGGCCCTGCACATCCTGACCGGCGTGGTCGACACCTTCATGGTCAGCCACGTGTCCGACGACGCGGTGGCCGCGCTCGGCACCGCGTGGCAGATCGTGGTGCTGTTCCTGATCGTGTTCAGCTTCTTCTCGATCGGCGCGTCGGTGGTCATCACCCACCACCTGGGCGCGAACGACCGCGAGGGCGCCGACCGCATCGCCGCCACGGCCGTGGGCACGAACACCTGGATCGGGCTCGTGGTGAGCCTGGCCGTGTGGTTCTTCGCCGAACCCATGCTGCGGCTGATGCAGCTGTCCGAGCCGCTGCTGGTGCACGCGGTGCCGTTCCTCCACTGGATGGGCGGCACGCTGTTCCTCGAGGCCATGAACTTCGCGCTGTCGGCCGTGCTGCGCTCGCACGGCCACACGCGCGAGGTGATGATCGTCACGCTCGGCCAGAACCTGCTCAACTTCGCGGGCAACGCCGTGCTGCTGTTCGGGCTGTTCGGCGCGCCGAAGATGGGGGTGCTGGGCGTCGCGCTGTCCACGGTGTTCAGCCGCTTCGTCGCCTGCATCGCGCTCTGGATCCTGGTGGAACACCACACGCACCTGAAGATCCGGATCAGCGACTTCCTGACGTTCCAGCGCGAACGCCTGTCCCGCATCCTGCACATCGGGCTGCCGGCGGCCGGCGAGAACATCAGCTGGTGGGCCGCCTTCATGGTGATCACCGCGTTCACCGCCCGCATGGGCGACACCACGCTCGCGACGCAGTCGTACACGATGCAGATCGCGATGGTGATGATGCTGTGCAGCCTGTCCATCGGCCTGGCCACGGAGATCCTGATCGGCCGCCTCGTGGGCGCGGGCCGCTTCGAGGACGCCTACGCCGAATGCATGCGCAGCCTGCGCATCGGCCTCGTGGTGACCATGGGCGTGGCCATCACGTTCGCGATCCTCGCGCCGTACATCCTCGGCCTGTTCACGAAGGACCCGGAGATCATCGCCACGGGCACGATGCTGCTGCGCCTCGGGCTGCTGCTCGAACCCGCCCGTGCGTTCAACCTGATCGTCATCAACAGCCTGCGGGCCGCTGGCGACGCGCGGTTCCCGCTCTACGCGGGGCTGCTGTCGCAGTGGTGCATCATGGCCTTCGGCGGCTGGCTGTTCGGCACGTTCTTCGGGCTGGGCCTCGTGGGCGTGTGGTGCGCGTTCCTGATCGACGAATGGCTGCGCGGGCTCGCGATGCTGCACCGCTGGCGCAAGCGCCGGTGGCTGAAGTACGCGCTGCGCATGCGGGCCGAAGCCACGGCCACCGCCCCCACCCCCGCCACCGCGGGGTGACCTACAGCGAGGCCATGGCCGCGCGCGTGCGCGCCGCCTGGGCCTCGATCCATTCGCAGAAGCGCCGTGCGTCCTCGGACAGCTGCGCCGGCGCGGGCTTCACCAGCCAGTAGCCGAACGGCGAGGACATGCGCCGGCCCGGGAACACCTCGACGAGTTCGCCGCGCACCGTGGCGTCGATGGTCATCGCGAGCCGCGCCATCGCGATGCCCTGGCCCGCGAGCGCGGCCTGCACCTGCTGGTGGGTGTAGTTGAAGAAGAGCCAGCGCCGGGGCTCCAGGTCGGGTTCGCCCTGTTCGGCCAGCCAGCGCTGCCAGCTGACGAACTCCTGGCTGCCGCGCGGGTTGTCCTCTTCCATCAGCGTGTGGCCCGCGAGGTCGCGCGGGTGCGTGAGCGGCGGGCCGGTGCGCTGGGCGCGTTCGAGCAGCAGCGGGCTCACCACCGGGGTCACGATCTCGTCGAACATGGGCACCGCATGCGGCGTGATCTGTTCGGGACGGCAGTAGCGCAGCGCGACGTCCACCTCGCCGCTGTCGTTGCCGTCGGGGTCGACGATGTTGTCGGTGGCGCTGACGCGGATGTCGATCTCCGGGTGGGCGTGCTGGAACTCCTCGAGGCGCGGGATCAGCCACAGCGTGGCGAACGACGCGAAGGTGCTGACACTCACCACCCGCCGGCCGCGCGCCTGGCGCACCTGCCGCACCGCGCCGTCGAGGCGCTCGAGGAACGGGTCCACCGCGCGCAGCAGCATGTGGCCCGCCTGCGTGAGTTCCACCTTGCGCGTGCCGCGCAGGAACACGACCGCCCCGAGGTCGTCCTCCAGGGCCTGGATCTGCCGGCTGATGGCGGACTGCGTGAGGTACAGCTCGTCGGCCGCGGCCCGGAAACTCAGGTGCCGGGCGACGGCCTCGAACGCCCGGACGGGCCCGACCCCGAGCGGCCGGCGGCGCACGTTATTCATGAGCAGAACGAGATAATCGGGTGCGGGCAACTCATTGGACGCATCGGGGGCTCCCCTCTAAGCTTCGCTTCATTCCAGTGTAGATGGAGAAAGCCATGAGCGGACAACTGATGAGCAGGACGCAATCCCGGCGCGACGCCCTGTGGACGCTCGCCCCCGGCGAAGTGCTCCGCCTGACCGTGGGCCCCGGCCCTCGCCAGCTGCGGGTGGTGGAGGGGTGGCTGTGGTTGACGACCGAGGGCACGCGCGAGCAACCGGCCGAGGACGTGTGGCTGCTGCCCGGCGAACCGATGGAGCTGCCCGCGGGCAGCGAGTGGGTGGTGGAAGCCCGGGCGACCGGCCGCTTCCAGCTGCTGGTGCCGCCGCAGCCCCGCCCGTGGCGGGCGTGGCAGGCCCGCATCACGTGGTGGCTGCGAGGCTTCCGCCCGGCACCGCCCCGCGGGCTGCGCGCCTGAGCGCCGCTCAGGCGTCGCGCGCCACGTAGCGCCGCCAGGCGCCCTCGGGCTGCGACAGCCGGTCGGCCACCACCGACAGCACCTTCGGGTTCCACGGCAGGCCCATGTGGCTGCCGTCCACCTCGACGTTCTCGGCCATGCGGCCCCGCTGCAGCACGCAGGCCTGCCAGGCCACCACACCGTCGCTGCGGCTGTAGACCGACGTGGTGGGCACGCCGGGCGTGGTGCGCAGCCGGGCGGACAGTTCCGCGTCCACCGACGGCGCCTGGCCGTTCATCGCGTGGTACAGCCAGCCGACGTTGGTCTCGTGGCCCGAGCCGGCGAAGGGCGTGCCCAGCGTGACCACCTGGCGCACGGCCTCGGGCACGATCTTCGCGATCTCGCGTGCGTAGATGCCGCCCAGGCTCCAGCCCACGAGGCTGGCGCGCCGCCCATGGTCGTTGGAGACGGATTCGACGTGGCGGGCGAGGCCGTCCAGCCATTCGTCGATGTGGCCCTGGGGCCCCGTGTTGAAACCCAGTTCCCAGTCGTACACCGCGTAGCCCAGCCGCTCGCAGCAATCGCGCAGCGGCGCGATGGCCCGCCGGTCGGTGGCGAGTCCGGGGAAAAAGACGACCGGGTGGCCGTCGCCGGTCTGCAGCCGCGACCGGTCCATCAGGTGCATGCCGGCGAACTCGAAGGCCGCGCGCAGCGGTTCCATGCCCAGCAGGCCGAGTGAAGGCGGGAAGGGCAGGAAGGCGGTGGTCATGGGGTTCTCTCCGAGATGATCGTTCTGCCTGCATGATGCGGTGGCATCGCGACGGCTCGCAATGCCTCCGACGGATGATTCGCCGGTCAGCGTTCGCCTACGTGATGCAACGTAGGGCCCTCCAGCATGAATCCTGCCTGCTGGCCCGCGCCCGCCGATGGTGCGATCCAGAGGTCGAAGGCGCCCGGTTCGGCCACCCATTGGCCGTCGGGCCCGATGAAACGCAGGTCGCTGCGGTCGAGGCGGAACGTGAGGGTGGCGGACGCACCCGCGGCCAGCGGCACGCGGCGGAACGCCTTCAGCTCGCGCACCGGACGGGTGACCGATGCCACGCGGTCGTGCACGTACAGCTGCACCGTCTCGACCGTGTCGCGCGACCCGCGGTTCGTGATGCGCGCGGTGACGGTGAGCACGCCGTTCCACGGCAGGCGGGCCGGGCTCACCGACACGTCCTCGTAGACGACGTCGCCGTAGCCCAGGCCGTGGCCGAAGGGGTAGAGCGGGGTGTGGGGCGAGTCGAGGTAGCGGGTGGTGTAGAACGCGTCCGGCCGCGACGGCACGACGGGGCGCCCGGTGGGCTTGTGCGCGTAGTGGTACGGCACCTGCCCGGGCTCGCGCGGGAAGCTGACCGGCAGGCGGCCGGTGGGGGACGTGTCGCCGAACAGCACGTCGGCCACCGCGTGGCCCGTTTCGCTGCCGAGGAACCAGGTGACGGCGATGGCCTGCGCGTCGCGCACGGCGCCCTGCAGCGCGAGTGCACGGCCGGTGCGCAACAGCACCACCACCGGCTTGCCGGTGGCGGCCACGGCCTCGGCCAGCGCCTGCTGCGCGGGCGGCAGGCCGATGCCGGTGCGCGAGCGGGCCTCGCCCGACTGCGCCTCGGTTTCGCCGAGCGCGAGCAGCACCACGTCGGCACGCCGCGCCGCCGCGACGGCCGGCGCGATGTCGGTGCCCGGCACCACGACCAGGTCGGACGGCCGCGCCATCGCCGCGCGCAGGCCCTCGGCCAGGCCCACCGGGGGGCGCGGGCCGGGGAACAGCGTCCACGGGCCGTTCAGGTCGGCGGGGCCGCCCGTGAACGGGCCGACGAGCGCGATGCGCCGGCCGGCCTTCGGCAGCGGCAGCACCGGGCCGTCGTTCTTGAGCAGCACGATGGACCGGGCGGCGGCCTCGCGGGCGAGGGCGCGGTGCTCGGGCCAGTCGGTGCGTTCGGGCGCATCGAGCCCGCGCATCGGGTCGTCGAACAGGCCCAGCCGCTGCTTGAGCCGCAGCACGCGCCGCACCGCGTCGTCGAGCCGGGCGGCGGGCACCTCACCCGAGGCCACCAGCGCGGGCAGGTGGTCGCGGTACAGGCCGCTCTGCATGCTGATGTCGGTGCCGGCGAGGAAGGACAGGCGCGTGGCCTCGCGCGCGTCGCCGGCCACGCCGTGGGCGATGAGTTCTTCGTCGGCGGTGTAGTCGGACACCACCACGCCCGGGAACTTCCATTCGCCGCGCAGCACCTGGTCGAGCAGCCACGGGTTCGCGTTCGACGGCACGCCGGCGATCTCGTTGAAGGAGGTCATCACCGCGAGCGCGCCCGCGTCGAAGCCGGCCTCGAACGGCGGCAGGTACACCTCGCGCAGCGTGCGCTCGGACAGGTCCACGGTGTTGTAGTCGAGCCCGCCCTCGGCCGCGCCGTAGGCCGCGAAGTGCTTGACGGTGGCGGCCATCGCATCGGGCCGCGACAGGTCCGCGCCCTGGAAGCCGCGCACGCGCGCGGCCGCGAAGCGGCGGCCGAGGAACACGTCCTCCCCCGCACCTTCGACGCCGCGGCCCCAGCGGGCGTCGCGGGCGATGTCGACCATGGGGGCGAACGTCCAGCGGAAACCGTCGGCCGCGGCCTCGACCGCGGCGGCGCGGGCGGTGCGTTCGGCGAGGTCGGGGTCCCAGCTGGCGGCCTCGGCCAGCGGCACCGGGAACACCGTGCGGAAGCCGTGGATCACGTCGGCCGCGAACAGCAGCGGGATGCCCAGGCGCGACTCGTTCACCGCGATGCGCTGCGCTTCACGCTTGCCCGCGAGGCCCTGGCCGTTGAAGAAGCCGGTGATGCGGCCGGCGCGCAGGTCGGCGCGCTGTTCCTCGGCGCTCTGCTGCCGCGTCTCGGGGTTGGCGATGGTGCCCGCGGCGACGGGGGCGAAGAGGCTCAGCTGGCCCACCTTCTCCTCGACGGTCATGCGGGCGAGCAGCGCTTCGACGGGGTCGACCGGTGCCGGCGCCGCGGACACGAGGGTGCACGCGAGCACCGGCAACGCGAACAGCAGGCCGCGTCGCCGCATGGGTCAGGCGGAGCGCCGGTGTTCGGCGATGGCCTCGGCCAGCAGCCGCGCGATGTCGTCGATGGCGTACGGCTTGGCGATGGTGCGCACGGGCAGGTCGGTGGTGTCGAGCACGGCGGCGTAGCCGCTGACGAGGATCACCGGCAGGCCGGGGCGCTGGCGCTGCAGCGCGTGCACGAGGTCGACGCCGCTCATGCCGCCGGGCATCACGACGTCGGACAGCACGGCGTCGATGTCCTGGCGCGATGCCGCGATGGCGAGCGCGTCGGGGCCGCTGGAGGCCACGAGGATCGAGAAGCCGCAGTCTTCGAGCGCCTGCGCGGTGAGGCCGCGCACCAGGGCGTCGTCTTCCACCAGCAGCACCGTGCCGCTGCGCGTGGGCACCGGCGTGGCGAGCGGCGTGGCGGTGGCCACCGACGGCACGCCGGTGGAGGCCGGCAGGAACAGCGTCACCGTGGTGCCGCGGCCCATCTCGCTGCGCACGGTGGCGAGGCCACCCGTCTGCACCGCGAAGGCGTACACCTGCGCGAGGCCGAGGCCCGTGCCTTCGCCCACCGCCTTGGTGGTGAAGAACGGTTCGAACACCCGCGGCAGCAGGTCGGAGGCGATGCCGTGGCCCGAGTCGGTCACGCCCACGGCGACGTAGTCGCCGCCGCGCAGGCCGGGGATCTCGTTGTCGTTGACCCGCCGGTTGAACGCCCGCACGGTGATGGTGCCGCCGCCTCGCCCCTTCATGGCATCGCGGGCGTTCAGCACGAGGTTCAGCACGGCCAGCTCGAACTGCACGGGGTCGAGCAGCACCGGCGAGGTGTTGTCGCCGGGATCGAGTTCCACGGTGACCCCTTCGCGCACCGCGCCGCGCACCAGGTCGGCCAGGCCGTCGAACTGGCGGGCGAGGTCGACGACCTCGCGGTGGCCGGGCTGGGCCCGCCCGAAACTCATCAGCTGGCGCGTGAGCTTCACCGCCTTGCCGATGGCGCGTTCGCACGCGCCGAGCGCCTTGGTGGCGCGTGGATCGCTGGCGAGCTTGCCGGCGAGCTGCACGCCCGAGGACATGGTCTGCAGCAGGTTGTTGAAGTCGTGCGCGATGCCGCCCGTCAGGCGCCCGAGCGCCTCGAGCTTCTGCGTGGCGAGTGCCACGCGCTGCGCGCGTTCGGCCTCGGCCACGGCGGACTTCACGCGCCGCTGCAGGTTGGCCTCGTTGTCGCGCAGCTCGCGGCTGGCGGTGGCGAGCAGCTGCTGCACCACGTCGGTCTCGGCGAGGCCCGTGGGCTTGGGCCGCACGACGTTGCCGGCGCCGAGCGCCTCGGCGTCGGACTGCAGCAGTGCGACCGGGCCCTCGATGGAGCGGCCGAGCCACACCGCGGCCAGCGCGGCCAGGCCCCACATGGCCGCGGAGATCAGCAGCATGGTGCGCAGGGCTTCCAGCGCCGGGCGGCTGAGTTCGTCGCGCGGCACGCCGATCAGCACGGACCAGCCCGAGTCGGGCGCGCGGCTGAAGACGGTGAACACCTTCGTGCCGTCGAGCGTGACGGTCTCGTGCACGCCGCGGGTGTCGAGCCGCAGGCGCTCGAGCATGTCGGGCGTGGCCGAGCGGCCGACCATCTTGTCGGCATCGGTGCTGCGCGCGAGCACGCGGCCCTTGGCGTCGACCAGCGTGCCGGTCCAGCCGGCGGGCAGCTGCTGCTGGTCGAAGATGCGCTGCAGCTGCGAGGCCACGCTGGCCATCGACACGTGCATGCGCACCTGGCCGTCACGCATCACCGGGATCCACACCAGGAAACTCTGCTGGCGCGTGATGGGCGACATGTACAGGTCGGAGACCACCGGGCGGCTGTCGATGCGGCCGAGCTCGGGGGGCGCCGGGATGGGCGCCTGCGGCACCGACAGCAGCGAAAACGGGGCCCGGGTGTTGATGAGCGTGCGGCCGGAGAGATCGGTGAGCACCACCGCGTTGTCGGCCCCGGGCGACACGGCGCGCGCCTGTTCGTAGAACGCGCGCAGGTCTTCCCGGTCGAGCGCGGGGGACACCGCCAGGGTCTTCAGGACGCCGGCGCGGTACGCCACCTCGCGGTCGGCCACGAGGCTGAGTGCGCGGGCCGTTTCGGACGCGGCCGACGTGAGCGACTTGCGCGCCTCGACGTGGATGGTGTACGCCGCGAAGAGCGAGATGCCGCTCGTGGGCAGCAGCACGCCGAGGGTCAGCAGCATCAGGCGACGACGCACCGAGGGCGATCGGCTGCGGAGTGGCGCCATGGGGAAGGCGCTGTCGGTGGCCGGGGCTTGCATGGACCGATTCTAGGAGCAGGACCAAGCCGGACCGGAGTGTCGGGACACTCCGTAACAACACCGCCTTCGTGACACGCCTGTGACCTCTGGGGCACACCCTGGCTGGGGTGCGCGACAGCTGGTGGCGGGACGGGCGCATCCCTACGCTCCGGGTCAATCCAGTCCCGAGGGGTTCCCCATGTCGGCCGTCCAGAACAGTTCCAACCCGCCATCGCGCCCACCCGGTTCACCCGACGGGTGGGACGTGGTGCATGGCGTGCTCGACGCGGCCGGGTTCGTGCCGGGCCTCGGCGCGGTGCCCGACCTGCTCAACGCCGGCCTCTACGCCGTCCGGGGCGACCTCGGCAATGCGGCGCTGTCGGCCGCCGCGGCGGTGCCGCTGTTCGGTGACGCCGCGAAGGGCACGGCCATGGCGGTCAAGGCGGGCAGGGGCCTCGCGGCCGAGGCCGGCGAGGCGGCCGTCAAGCGGGCCGTTCGCGAGGGCGACGACGGGCTCGGGCGGGCGCTGGGCACGGGCCAGCCGTACGAGGCCCTGGTGCGCGGCGAGAAGGTGACGCTCGACGGCGTGACGATGCGGTCCGTCGAGTATGTCAAGCGCGCCCGGGACGAAGCGGCCGAGCTGCGCAAGGCCTTCGACGGCGGCGAGCGGAAGGACTTCCTCGTGTCGCTGGCCTCCGACCTCGGGAAGGCGGCCGCCCTGCGCGAGGCGGGTTTCTCGCCGGCCGAGATCGAACGCATCGCGGCCGGGCGCGTGCCGCAGGGCTGGCAGGTGCACCACAAGCTGCCGCTCGACGACGGCGGCACGAACGACTTCGGCAACCTCGTGCTCATCAAGAACGACCCGTACCACATCGCCGTCACCAACACGCAGCGGACGCTGACGGGGCACCTCGAGCCGGGCGGTGCCGCGCGCGTCGAGTGGCCGATGATCCCCGGCTTCGTTTACCCTGCGAAACCCGGAGTCACCGCGCCATGACCGCCACCACGATGTACGACGACGTCCTCTCGAAGATCCACGAGGAACAGCGCGAGGCCGGCGAGGCCGTGTTCGCGGGCGCGTCCGACGCGCGGCTGGCCGACCTCGTCGAGGAGGCCCGCGCCACGTTCGGCGCCCCGCTGCCCGACGACTACCTCGACTTCCTCCGCGAAGCCGACGGCCTCGACTTCAACGGCCTCGTGATCTACGACTCGCATTCGTCGCCCGAGGCGCGCACGGGGCATTTCTGGCAGGGCTTCGTCGCCGCCAACCTGGCGTGGCGCGAGGACGCGGCCAACCGCCGTTGCCTCGTCTTCGGCGACACCGACACCGACCTGCTGCTCCAGGACCTGGCTTCCGGCGAGTTCCGCCGCGTGGACCGGGTCGGGCGTGACCTGCAGGAGGTGTTCCCGTCGCTGCGTGCGATGTTCGAGCAGGTGTTGTCCGAACGCGCCGCCTGACCTTCGGGGTTTCCCGGGGCACAATCGCCCCGTCATGAAAGTTGTCGGATCGAAGTGGTGGGCGCTGGCCGGTCTCGGGCTGGTGGTGGGCGTGGTCCTGGTGTTCCAGGTGGCGGTGCGCCAGATGCGCGTGGGGGTCGAGCAGGCGCTCGGACCGCGTGCGTCCGTGGGCTCGCTGGGCGTCGGGTGGTCGGGGGTCGTGATCACCGACCTGCGGGTGCGCGCCGAGCGGCCGCGCTGGCCGGCCGAGGACGAGCTGCGCGCGGCGCGGGTCGTCGTGGTGCCCGAGTTGTCGAGCGTGTTCCGCGATGCCTGGCGCGTGCGCCTCGTGCGCGTGGAGGGCGCCTACGTGTCGCTGCTGCGCAAGCGCGACGGCGGGCTGCAGGTGGTGCCGGGCCTCGTGCGCACCGAGGCGAAGCCGGAGCAGGCCGGCCGCCCCGTGAACATCGGCCGCATCGAGCTGGTCGACGCCGCTGTCGAGTTCTTCGACGCCACCGTGCGCCAGCCGCCTCACCGCATGCGTTTCGAGCGGCTCAACGCGGAACTCGAGGACCTCGCGCTGCCCGGCCTCGACCAGCCGGTGCAGGTGGCGCTGTCGGCCGTCTTCAAGGGCCCGAAGCGCGATGGCGACATCACCCTGAACGGCCACGTCGTCCCCGCGACACGCAACGGCGCACTGAACGCGCGGCTCACGGGCGTGGACCTGATCGCGCTCGAGCCGTACCTGCTCAAGGTGCACGAGGCCGGCGTCAAGCGCGGCACGCTCGACCTGACGCTCGACGCGAAGGTCGAGCACCAGCGGCTCCACGCGCCCGGGGTCGTCACGCTCAAGGACCTGGAACTCGGCACCGGCAGCGGCGTGTTCGGCACCTTCGCCGGGGTGCCGCGCCAGGCCGTGCTCGCGAGCCTCGACCGCAACGGCCGCATCGAGCTGAAGTTCACGCTCGAGGGCCGGCTCGATGATCCGAAGTTCTCGGTCAACGAGGCGCTGTCGCTGCGCATCGCCGCCGGCCTCGCCGAATCGCTCGGCGTGAGCCTGGGCGGCGTGGTCGAGGGCGTGGGCGGCGTCATCAAGGGCCTGTTCGGGCACTGACCCGCCGCCACGCCGCCGCTCATTTGCTGCGGGCGACTTTCGCCGGCGCCTTCGCGGCGGCCGGCAGCGCGCCGCGGATCGACGCGGCCGCCTGGTCGAGGGCTTCCTTCGAGGTCTTGTCGCCGGTGTTGATGTCGTACAGCGCCGTGCTGAAGTGTTTCCAGAACAGCGTCATCTCCGGGTTGTTCGGCATCGGGCGGCCGTTGTAGATGGTGTCCATCGACGTGCGGATCTTCTCGTCGCTGTACATCGTCCAGAACATCGCCTTCGACGCCGGCACGCCGATGGGCTTGTCGGCGTTCATCGCGGCAAGGCCCTCGCGCTTGAGCAGGTGGTTCTTCAGGAAGTCGTTGGCCGCGGCCTTGTTGGGCGAGTTGTGCGTGATCATCGCGCCCAGCACGCCCACGAACGGCTTCGGTGCCTTGCCGGCCACGGTGGGCAGCATCGCGACGCCGTAGTTGATCTTCGCCTTCGAGAGCGACTCCCACGCCCACGGGCCGGTGATCCACATCGCCTGCTTGCCGCTCTTCATGCCCTCTTCGGCTTCCTGGTACGTCATGCCGCCCTCGGGGATGGCCCCGCCCTTGATGAGCTGCTGCAGCATGTTGCCGCCGGCCACCGCGCCGGGGTGGGCGATGCCGGTGTCGGTGGCGTCGTACGAGCCGTCGATCTTGCGCTGGAAGACATAGCCGCCGCCGGCCGAGAGCATCGGCCACGTGAAGTACGGGCTCGCGGTCTCCCAGCCGATCGCGCGCTGGCCCTTGATCTTCAGCTTGTTGTTGAGGGGGATGATCTCCTCGAAGGTCTTCGGCGGGTTGGGCACGAGGTCCTTGTTGTAGATCAGGGCCACCGACTCCACGGCGATGGGGTAGGCCCACACCTGGCCGCCGAGCGTGAAGGCGTCCCACGCGATCTGCACCACGTCGCGGCGGAACTCGGTGCCGGGCACCACGGGTTCCAGCCAGCCGGCCTTGACCCAGCCGCCCAGGCGGTCGTGCGGCCAGATCCAGATGTCCGGGCCCTTGCCGGCCTTCATCGCGGCCTCGAAGCCCGCGGGGGCGTCGGTCGAGTGCGATTCGTTGTCACCAGGGGCCTTCGGTCCCGAGACGTCCTCGAAACGGCCCGTGCTGCCGTTGAACGGCATCACGCGCACCTTGGTGCCCGTCTGCCGGGTGTACGCCTCCGCGACCTTCTGCAGACCCTTGTAGCCCTTGTCGTTGTTGATCCAGATCGTCAACACGCCGGGGTCTGCCGCCTGCGCGCCGCCGGCGGCCAGCAGCAGACCCAGGAGCGTGGACGCCGCGGCGCGGCGCGTGAAGCGGGGGCGGGTGAGTGAAAGGTACTTCATGGGGTTCTCTCTCCGAGGATGAAAAAAAGCCCCACCCGGGAGTGGGCGGGGCTCGCGAGTCGTCGGCTGTGTCGCCGCTCGATCAGTTCTTGACGACGTAGACGAGCGCGGTGCGGGCCGGCACCGTGAACGTCCCCGTGCCGGTGACGACCGACGCGGCGGTGGCCGGACGGCGGTCGGTGCCGGTGGCGTGCACCGGGTGCAGCTCGTAGGCCTTGCCCGCTTCGGCCGCGATCGTCAGGGTCTGCGGGACCTTGTCGACGTTGACGAAGTACAGGACGTCCTTGAAGTTCGCGCCCGCGTAGCCGGTGCCGTCGAGGTGGCCCACCAGCACGGTCGGGACCTGCGTGGGGCCGGTGTTGCGGAACGCCAGGCGGGCCTTCACTTCGTCGGCGGTGCGCAGGCGGAAGAGCGAGGAGCTCTTGCGGATCTGCAGCAGGTCACGGAACATGCCGCTCGCCGCCTCGATCTCCGGCTTGCCCGGCTTCATCGCCGGCAGGTTCGCCGCGGCCAGCACTTCCTTCGCCAGGTCCTCGCTGCCCGAGATGGGCAGGCCCACGCCGAAGTTGTTCGTCGTGTAGGACCAGTCGAGCACGTTGAACCAGTCGCCCGAGTTGAAACTGTTGCTGTCCATCGACTTCGAGCGCAGCACGTCGGCACCTGCATGGAAGTACGCGATGCCCTGGCTGAAGCTGTTGATCGCGGCGGCGAGCGTCTGTGCGCGCACGCGGTCGTCGAGCGTCGTGGCCTTCGGCATCTTCGCGGCGAGCGCGTCCCAGAACGTGCGGTTGTCGTGGTTCTCGTAGTAGTTCACCACCTCACCCGGCTGGCTCACGTACCCCGCGGGATCGTCGCCGTAGCGGATCTCCTCGCCCTTCTTCGTGCTGCCGTCGGCGACCACGAAGCTGTACGAGCGCAGCGAGCCGGCGAGGCCCACGCGGATCATGTCGGCGGCTTCCGTCAGGTTGCCCACCGTGTGGCCGCTGGCCGATTCGTTCTGGTCGTAGAACAGGCCGCTCACGTAACCCTGGCGCTTGAAGTCGTTGCCGTCGTCGCAGCAGCCGCCGCCGCGGATGCGGTCGCGGGCACGGTCGCTGAACGTGGCGATGCCGCTGCCGTTCAGCGAGAGCTGCGAGGCCTGCACGAAGCGCTGGCCGCTCGCCACTTCGCCGAAGTTCCAGCCTTCACCGATCAGGAACACGCTGCGGCCGGCGGCGGTGTCGACGTCGGTCTTGAGCTTCTCCATCACGCTGCGCGGCTGGTGGCCCATCAGGTCGAAGCGGAACGAGTCGATCTTGTACTGGGTGGCCCAGGTCTTGACCGAGTCGATCATCAGCTTGCCCATCATCGCGTTTTCGGTCGCGGTGTTGCTGCAGCAGGTCGACGTGGTGACGTTGCCGTCGTTGTCCAGGCGGTGGTAGTAGCCCGGCACGATGCGGTCGAGCACCGACTTCTCGTTCTGGCCGTGCTGGAACGTGTGGTTGTAGACCACGTCCATGCCCACGCGCAGGCCGGCGGCGTGCAGCGCGGTGACCATCTGGCGGAACTCGACGATGCGCGTGGCGCCGTCGGCCGAATTGCTCGCGTAGCTGCCTTCCGGGGCGGTGTAGTGGTACGGGTCGTAGCCCCAGTTGAAGCAGTCGCCGTCGGCGACACCCTCGGCCTTGATGGCGTCGCGCGGTCCGGCGGAGTCGCTGGCGCCGGCGGTGATCGCCGGCGTCTTGCAGGCGCCGCCTTCGGGCACGCTGCCGATGTCGTACACGGGCAGCAGGTGCACGTCGGTGAGGCCCGCGGTGGCCAGCGCCTTCAGGTGCTTCATGCCGTTCGACGCGGTTTCGGTGAACGCGCCGTACTTGCCGCGCTTGGCCTCGGGCACCGTGGTGTCGCTGATCGAGAAGTCACGGACGTGCAGCTCGTAGATCGACATGTCCTCCTGCGACGCGAGCGTCGGCGCCGGGGTGGTGTCCCAGCCGGCCGGCTTCAGCGCGGCGTTCGAGAGGTCGGCGATGTACGAGCGGGTCGAGTCGGTGGTCAGGCTGACCGAGTACGGGTCGGTGACGCGGTTGCGCACGAGGCCCGTGCCGCGGGCGTAGACGTCGACGAGGTACGTGAAGTACTTGCCCGTCATGTCGCCGCCGAGGCCACCGCTCCAGACGCCGGTGGCGGCGTCGCGGGTCAGGTCCTTCACGACGGTGGCGTTCGCGGTGCCGCTGTCGTACACGCACGCGCGCACCTTGCTCGCGGTCGGGGCCCAGACCTTGAGCGTCGTGACACCGCCCGTGGTCGTGGCGCCGAGGTCGTTCACGGTCGCGGCGCCGGCGTACTGGTCGTCGAGCGCGCCGGCGATCTGCAGCTGGGTGGCGTTGAGGGTCTTGCCGTCGGCGCCTTCCTCCACCAGCACGATCTGGCCGGTGTGGAGGTCGGGCAGCTTGGCGAGGTCGGCGTCGGCAACGGACAGCACGGGGCCGGCGGCCACGTACTTGAAGCGTTCGGCCGTGGCGGGGGGCACGGTGCCGCCCACGGTGAGCGCGAGCGAGCCGTCCGCACCACCGATCGCCACACCCTTCGAGGCGACGATGGTCCCCTTCTTCGAGTGGTACAGCTTGAACGTCGACGTGCCGGAGGCGCCCGGCCACTGGATCAGCTGGCGGTTCAGCCACACGCCGTTCGCGACCGTGAGGTTGAGCTGGGTCAGCGCGGCCACGCTGTTGTAGATCTTGGCGTCACCCTGGAGCAGCCACACGTCGCCGACCTGGTTGGCCACGGTGAGCACGTCGTAGGGGACGGAGATGTCGGCGGCGCGGCCGTCCTTGTCGTTGTTGTCCGGGTTGCCGGCGCCGCCCATGCCGTGGAGGACGAACTTGAAGTCCTTGCGGTTCGCGTCGTCCTTCGGGTTCAGCACCGGCACCTCGAAGACGATCTCCTCGGCGGTGGCGGCATAGCCCGGGAAGGCGGTGAAGGGCACCGGCGCGTTCCAGTTGTTGATGACCACGCCGGCGGGCAGGCGCGACGTGTCGAGGCCGCCGCCGTCCCACAGGTGCAGGCCCCAGCCGGCGTAGTTGCCGTCGGTGCGGCGGTAGTGGATGCGCAGCGTCTTGAGGTCCTGGACGACCGGGACCGGACTGGTGGCGATGCGGGCGCTGAGCAGCGCGCTGGCGGAGCCGCTGTTGCAGAGTGCCAGGTCGGGGTCGGCCACCGGCGGTGCCGTGGCGTCGTCGCCGCCGCAGGCCGCGACCAGCGCGGCCAGGGACACCACGGTCAGGGTCGCGTGGCGTCGCCAGGCGCGGGAGGGGTTCTTACTCATTCGTCATCCTCGGGTCGTTCTTCGGAGCAAGCCTTGTGGGCTCGGTGCTGCCGGATCGAGGAAAACGAAGAGCGGCCGGCGTGGGGAACGCGGGCATGTTCTTTACCGATCCAGCGTTGCGGATTCTGAATCGGTAAAGTTTTGGGTCAAGGCCCCTGGCGCGGGGACTTTCCCTGAGACGCGCCCTCCCGGGCGCGCCGTGTGGAACTTAGTGCACGATCTTTCCGTCGGCGCCGAACATGGCGAAGTCGACGTACTGCGAACCGGTGCGGTTCTTCTGCGTGAAGTCGAGCACGTAGCCGCCCACGTCCACCGAACGGGCGGTGGTGATGGCCGACGTCACGCTGGAGGCGGTGGGGCTCGGCAAACCTTCGAGCGTCTTGACCAGCGCCTTCGCGGCAATGAAGCCTTCGATCGAGCGGGCCGACAGGTTCGGGTCCTTCGAGGCCTGGCGCAGCGCGAGGTACTCGCGCACCACCGGGCGGTTGGTGTCCTGTGCGAGGGGCAGCACCACCGAGAACGCGTAGCCGCGCGCGCCCTTCGGGCCCAGGGCCTTCAGCAGGGCCTCGGTGTCGATGATCGACATGCCGTAGAGCGTCGCGGTGCCGCCGGCCATGCCGTACTTCTTGACGAACTCGACCGCAGCCGCGGTCGTCGCGCCGAGCAGCACGACCTGCGGCTGGGCCTTGAGCATGTCGGCCACCGCGCCTTCGACGGCCGTGGTGTTGCGCGGATACGCGGCCTTCGCGGCCAGCGCCACACCGGTCTTGCGCGAGGCCGCCTCGGCGCCCCGCAGCACGTCCTGGCCGAGGCCGTCGTCCTGGTAGACCAAGCCGACGTTCTTGATGCCCAACTGGTTGAGCTGGGTGAACAGGCGGGCCACTTCATCGTGGTAGCTGGCCTTCACGACGTGCATGCCGTCGGCCTGCGCCACCGAGGCGGCGCCCGAGACGGCACCCACCATCGTGACCTTGCGCTGCTGCAGCACGCCGTCCTTGGCCAGGGCCTCGAGATTGGTGGTGCCGACGGTGCCGATCATGGCCACGGGCGATTCGCCCGCGATCAGTTCCTTCGTGAGGCGCACGGTCTCGACGGGGTTCTGCGCGTCGTCGCGCGTGACGAGGTTGACCGGACGGCCGCGCACGCCACCCTTGGCGTTGATGGCGTCGAAGTACAGCTTGGCGCCGGCGTTGATCGCGCGGCCGGTGACCCCTTGCGGGCCGCTCATCGGCGCGACCTGGCCGATGACGATCGGTTCACCGGCGGCCCAGGCGGGCAGGGTGGCGGCGAGGCCGACGACGAGGATGGCTCGGCGCAGCAGCGAGGGGAGACGAACGGGGGTAGACATCGGAGCTCCAGACAGCAAGGGACACGCGACAGGCGTGGACGGCCGGCATGGTAGCGTTAAATCCGGGTTAACCCTAGGGGTCTTTCGCGCTGTTTCGAAGAGTTGCGACGTGGTGCACGAATGTTGCTATTCCGGACGTTCGAACCACCGTCGTCGGACCCTGGAGGCAGTCGGGCCTCCTTCTTCCGAACATTCCACTACGGACCCGGTGGCAGTATGGTTGTGGACACTTCCGTCCGAGGACTTTGCGATGACTCCCGAACCCTCCACCCCCCTCTCGTTCGTCAGTGACTCCCCCGAAAGCCCGTGGGCCACGTACCTGTCCCAGGTCGACCGGGTCGTGCCGTACCTGGGCCCGTACGCCAAGTGGGCCGAGACCCTGAAACGACCGAAGCGGGCCCTGATCGTCGACGTGCCGATCGAGATGGACGACGGCACCGTGCGCCACTTCGAAGGCTACCGGGTGCAGCACAACCTCTCGCGCGGCCCCGGCAAGGGCGGTGTTCGGTATCACCCCGACGTGACGCTCGAGGAGGTGATGGCGCTGTCGGCCTGGATGACGGTCAAGACGGCCGCGGTGGGCCTGCCGTTCGGCGGCGCCAAGGGCGGCATCCGCCTCGACCCGAAGGAACTCTCCATCAAGGAGCTGGAGCGGGTCACGCGCCGCTACACCAGCGAGATCGGCATCATCATCGGCCCGCAGCGGGACATCCCGGCGCCCGACGTGAACACCAACGGCCAGATCATGGCCTGGATGATGGACACGTACTCGATGAACGTGGGCGGCACGGCCACCGGCGTCGTCACCGGCAAGCCGATCCACCTGGGCGGTTCGCTCGGCCGCGTGAAGGCCACCGGCCGCGGCGTGTTCGTCACCGGCCGCGAGGCGGCGCGCCGCCTCGGCCTGAACCTCCAGGGCGCACGGATTGCCGTCCAGGGCATGGGCAACGTGGGCGGAACGGCGGCCGAACTGTTCGTGCAGGCCGGCGGCAAGCTGGTCGCGATGCAGGACCACACGGGCACGGTGGTGAACCCCGCCGGCTTCGACGCGAAGGCCGTGCTGGACCACGTCAAGCGTTCGGGCGGTGTCGCGGACGTCGCCGGCGGCGAGAAGGTCGACAACGAAAGCTTCTGGGACGTGGACTGCGACATCCTGATCCCCGCCGCCCTCGAAGGCCAGATCACCCCGGCCCGTGCGAAGCGCATCAAGGCGAAGCTGGTGCTGGAAGGCGCCAACGGCCCGACGCTGCCCGAGGCCGACGACGTGATGCACGAACGGGGCATCCTCGTCGTACCGGACGTCATCTGCAACGCCGGCGGCGTGACGGTCAGCTACTTCGAATGGGTACAGGACTTCAGCAGCTTCTTCTGGACCGAGGACGAGATCAACGTCCGGCTCGACAAGATCATGGTCGACGCGCTGAACCACATCTGGGAGACGGCGGACCGGCACAAGGTCACCTTGCGGACGGGGACGTTCGCGGTCGCCTGCGAACGGATCCTGATCGCCCGCCAGGAGCGCGGCCTGTACCCGTGACATGCGGTCATCCCGGCGAACGCCGGGATCCACCGCGGCCGAGGCGCTCGAGTCGACCGGTGGGTCCCGGTTTCCACCGGGACGACGGTGGTGGATCGTGTGCGGAAATGCTGAATTAGGGGTTAACCCTTAAATCAGTGCTTGCAAAACATCAGGGTAAACCCTAGATTTGGGGTGTCGGCACCTGTCGTGCCGTTTTGGAGACCCTGATGACCACCGCCGCCCGTTTCCTGACCTCCCTGCTCCGCGCTCGGGGCGTTCCTTCGGACGTGGCCCGCACCGCTCGCATGATGCGCGAGGCCAACCGCCTCGAAAGCACGTCGCCGGCCGCGGCCGCCGCGCTGCGCGCCGCGGCCCGCGAAGTCGTGCTGGCCTGAGGCCGGCTGCGGCGGCCCGCACGGGCCGCCGTCGTTCCCCTCCCGGCCATCGCCGGGATTCCGTGTCCCGTGCCGTTCGCCGGACCGGAAACGAAAACGCCCGGCAGGTGCCGGGCGTGATCGTGAACAAGCCAGCAAGCCAGCGGCCGTGAGGCCGCCGCCGCTCAGTACTCCCAGAAGATGCGCTGCAGGTCGGCGCTCGAGACACCCTTGGCCAGCGCCACCGCGGCCAGGATCTTCGCCTTTTGCGGGTTCAGGTCGTGGGCCACGACCCAGTCGTACTTGTCGTCGGGCTGCTCCGAGTTGCGGAGCACGAAGCCGTCGGCGATGCGCGACGAGCGCACGATCTGGATGCCGGCGGCACGGGCCTGCTTCAGTCCCTCGACACCGTAGTCGGGCACCGAGCCGTTGCCGGTGCCGGCGTGCACGATGGCCTTCACGCCCGACTTGATCGCGGTCTGGACGAACGCCGTGCCCATGTTGCCGGAGCCATAGACGATGGCGACCTCGGGCAGCGTGGTGATGCTGTCGATGTCGAACTCCGACGTGGTGGTCTGCCGCTTGACCGGCGCGCGGAACCAGTAGGCGCGGCGCTCGACCATCATGCCGAGCGGCCCCCACTGGCTGCCGAACGCGTTGGTCTTGATGTTCACGCGCTTCGCGGCGTCACGGCCCGAGAGGATGTCGTCGTTCATCATCACCAGCACGCCCTTGCCGCGCGCGGACGGGGAACCGGCGAGCACCACGGCGTCGTACAGGTTCAGCGCGCCGTCGGCGGACAGTGCCGTGCCCGGACGCATCGAACCCACCACGACGATGGGTTTGTCGGTGCGAATCACGAGGTTCAGGAAGAACGACGTCTCCTCGAGCGTGTCGGTGCCGTGCGTGATGACCACGCCGTCGACGGCCGGGTCCTTCACGAGGGCGGACACCTGCTTGCCGAGGGCCACGAGCTTCTCGTTCGTGAAGCTCTCGGAGGCGATCTGGAAGGCCTGAACGCCTTTCACGTCGGCCACGTCGGCGAGTTCGGGCAGGCCGGCGATCAGCTTGTCGACCGGGACCTTGGCGGCCTGGTACGTGGCGCTGTTCGCCGACGAGGCACCCGCGCCGGCGATGGTGCCACCGGTGGCGACCACCACGACGGACGGCTTCTTGGTGGGCGCCGCCGTGGTGGCGGTCTGGGCACAGGCGGTGAACGGCGCGAGAACGGCGACCGCCAACAGGGCGGTCACGGAACGGCGCAGCGAGGGCAGCATCGGATTCATGTCGGGAAGCTCCATGACAAGGGACAGGAAGTGTGCGCTGGATGCAACTGCCATGCCACGGGAGGGCCCTTCGATGCCGCGCCTCGTCTTCAGCGCCCCTGGCGACGTTGCTGCCAGGCCAGCAGCTCGCCCACGATGCCCCGGCGGAACGCGATCACGCAGATCACGAAGATCGCGCCGATGATCACGGTGATCCACGAGCCCACGCGGTCGGCCAGGAAGTTCTGCAGGCCGATGATGGTGAATGCCCCGATCACCGGGCCGGCGAACGTGCCCATGCCGCCCAGCAGCGTCATCAGCACGACCTCGCCCGACAGCGACCAGTGCACGTCGGACAGCGTGGCGAACCCGAGCACCAGCGTCTTCAGGGACCCGGCCAGGCCGGCGATGGCCGTGGACAGCACGAAGGCGAGCAGCTTGTAGCGGTCGACGTCGTAGCCCAGCGACACGGCGCGCGGCTCGTTCTCGCGGATGGCCTTGAGCACCTGGCCGTACGGCGAGTGCACGATGCGCACGATGGCGAGGAACACCGCGGCGAACACGGCCAGCACCACGAAGTACATGGTCAGGTCGTTCGACAGCGGGATGAAGCCGAAGAGCTTGCCGCGGGGCACGCCCTGCAGGCCGTCCTCGCCGCCGGTGAACGGCGCCTGCAGGCACACGAAGTACACCATCTGCGCCATCGCGAGCGTGATCATCGCGAAGTAGATGCCCTGGCGGCGGATGGCGATGAGCCCCACCAGCAGCCCGAGGCCCGCGCCCACCGCGAGGCCGGCCAGCAGGCCGAGCTCGGGCGGCCAGCCGGCCGAGCGCACGAGCCAGCCGGTGGCGTAGGCCGCCGCGCCCATGAACGCGGCGTGGCCGAACGACAGCAGGCCGGTGTAGCCGAGCAGCAGGTTGAACGCGCACGCGAAGATCGCGAAACACAGTGCCTTCATCATGAAGACGGGATAGAGCCCGATGAACGGCGCGGCGAGCAGCACGACGAACACGGCGGCCCAGAGGCGCGGACCGGTCAGGAGCGAGAGGCTGGATTTCATGGCGGGCACCGGGGTGGAAGCGTTGGATGTCGCGGCGGAGCTCAAGTCACTTCTCCTTGCCGAACAGGCCCGCCGGGCGGATCACCAGCACGATGGCCATGATCACGAACACGACGATGCTCGATGCTTCAGGATAGAACACCTTGGTGAGGCCCTCCACCACACCGAGCACGACGCCGGTCAGGATGGACCCGAGGATGGAGCCCATGCCGCCGATCACCACCACCGCGAACACGATGATGATGAGGTTCGAGCCCATCAGCGGGGTGATCTGGATCACCGGGGCGGCCAGCACGCCGGCCAGCGCCGCGAGGGCCGCGCCACCCGCGTAGGTGAGCGTGACCATCACCGGCACGTTGATGCCGAAGGCCTGCACGAGCGACGGGTTCTCGGTGCCGGCGCGCAGCGTGGCGCCGAGGCTGGTCTTCTCGAGCAGGAACCAGGTGCCGAGGCAGACGGTGAGCGACGCCACCACGACCCAGGCGCGGTAGTTCGGCAGCACCATGAAGCCGAGGTCGGTGGCGCCCTGCAGCAGCTCGGGCACCGAATACTGCTGGCCCGACACGCCGAACTGCTCGCGGAACACGCCTTCGGCGATGAGCGCGAGGCCGAACGTGAGCAGCAGGCCGTAGAGCGGATCGAGCTTGTAGAGGTGGCGCAGCAGCGTCTTCTCGATCAGCACGCCGAGCGCGCCCACCACCAGCGGCGACAGCACGAGTGCCACCCAGTAGTTCAGCCCGAACTTCTCGAGGCTGAGCCAGGCCACGTACGCACCGATCATGTACAGCGCGCCGTGCGCGAAGTTCACGATGCCGAGCAGGCCGAAGATCACGGCCAGGCCCAGGCTGAGCATCGCGTAGAACGAGCCGTTGACCAGGCCGAGCAGCAGCTGGCCCAGGAAGGCCTGCACGGGGATGCCGAAAATTTCGTCCATGGGAGTCCAGGAAATCGGGCGGACCGGGCGGCCGCGGAGCGGCGCGCCCGGAGGGTCAGAGGGTTACTTCCAGAGCTCGCACTTCGACTCGGCCTTCGTGGTCCACGCGGCCTCGCCCTTGATGGTCTCGATGACGTTGTAGTAGTCCCACGGCTCCTTCGACTGCTCGGGCGTCTTGACCTGCATCAGGTACATGTCGTGCACGAGGCGGCCGTCGGCGCGGATGGTGCCGTTCTTGGTGAACACGTCGTTGACCGGCGTCTTGCGCATCTGCGCGAGCACCTTGTCGCCGTCGTCGGTGCCGGCGGCCTTCACGGCCTTCAGGTAGTTCAGCGCGGCCGAGTAGTCGGCGGCCTGCAGCGACGAGGGCATGCGCTTGAACTTCTCGAAGAACTTGCGGCTCCAGGCGCGCGTCTCGGCGTTCTGGTTCCAGTACCAGCTGTCGGTGATGTACATGCCCTGCGTGTTCTTCAGGCCGAGCGAGTGCACGTCGTTGATGAAGACCAGCAGGCCGGCGAGCTTCATCTTCTTCGTGATGCCGAACTCGTTGGCGGCCTTCACGGCGTTGATGGTGTCGCCGCCGGCGTTGGCGAGGCCGAGGATGTCGGCCTTGCTCGACTGGGCCTGCAGCAGGAACGACGAGAAGTCGCTGGCGGACAGCGGGTGGCGCACGGCGCCGGCGACGGTGCCGCCCGAAGCCTTCACGACGTTGGCGGTGTCGTTCTGCAGCGCGTGGCCGAAGGCGTAGTCGGCCGTCAGGAAGAACCAGCTCTTGCCGCCGGCCTTCACGACCGCGCTGCCGGTGCCCTTGGCGAGGGCGACGGTGTCGTAGGCCCAGTGCACGGTGTACGGCGTGCAGCGTTCGTTGGTGAGTGCGGACCCGCCGGCGCCGATCACGAGGAAGGGCTTCTTCTTCTCGGCCGCGACGCCGGCCATGGCCAGCGCGGCGCCCGAGTTGGTGCCGCCGATCAGCATGTCGAGGCCTTGCTGGTCGAACCACTCGCGGGCCTTGGAGGCTGCCACGTCGGGCTTGTTCTGGTGGTCGGCGAAGACCACTTCGATCTTCTTGCCGTTGATGTTGCCGCCGGCGTCGGCCACGGCCATGCGCACGGCTTCGACACCGGCGGGGCCGTCGATGTCGGAGTAGAGGCCCGACATGTCGGTGATGATGCCGATGCGGATCACGTCGCCGGAGATCTGGGCCTGGGCGGCGCCGCCGGCCAGCGTGGCGGCCCCGGCGAACAGGCAGGCCGAGGCGATGCGGGTCATCTTGTTGAACGTCATCTGGAGTTCTCCTGTTGGATGAGCAGAGCGGTTGGCGGGCGTGTCACACGCCCAGGTATTCGTGGAGGCTGTCGAGCTTCGAGGGCAGCTCGGCTTGCGTGAAGGCCTGCTGGATGCGGCCGTGTTCCATCACGAGGAAGCGGTCGGCGAGCGGCGCGGCGAAGCGGAAGTTCTGCTCGACCATCAGGATCGTGTAGCCCTTCTTGCGCAGCGTGGTGATCATCTGGGCGAGCTTCTGCACGATGACCGGGGCGAGGCCCTCGGAGATCTCGTCGAGCAGCAGCAGCCGCGCGCCGGTGCGCAGGATGCGGGCGACGGCCAGCATCTGCTGCTCGCCGCCGGACAGCCGCGTGCCCTGGCTGTGCGCGCGCTCCTTCAGGTTCGGGAACATCTCGTAGATCTCGGAGATGGCCATGCCGCCCTGCGCGAGCGTGGGCGGCAGCATCAGGTTCTCCTCGGCCGACAGGCTCGAGAAGATGCCGCGTTCCTCCGGGCAGTAGCCCACCCCGAGGCGGGCGATGCGGTGGGGCGACAGCGAGATGGTCTCGGTGCCACGCACCTTGATGGAGCCCTTGCGGCTGCCGATCAGGCCCATGATGGCGCGCATGGTGCTGGTGCGTCCGGCGCCGTTGCGGCCGAGCAGCGTGACGACCTCGCCCTCGTTCACGTCGAGGTCGACACCGTGCAGCACGTGCGATTCGCCGTACCAGCCCTGGAGGTTGCGGATTTCGAGGAAAGGAGTTGCCATGGCGGGTGTGTTCAGTGGCCTTGCAGCTGGGCGTCGGCGCTGCCCATGTACGCTTCCATCACGGCCGGGTTCTTCGAGACCTCGGCGTACGGGCCTTCGGCGAGGGTGGCCCCGCGCTGCAGCACGGTGATGGTGTCGGCGATGCTCGAGACCACGCTCATGTTGTGCTCGACCATCAGGATGGTGCGGTTGGCCGACACCTTCTTGATCAGCTGGCGGATGCGGTCGACGTCCTCCAGGCCCATGCCCTGGGTGGGTTCGTCGAGCAGCATCAGCTCGGGGTCCATCGCGAGCGTGGTGGCGATCTCCAGCGCGCGCTTGCGGCCGTAGCTCAGCTCGACGGTGGGCAGCGCGGCGTAGGCTTCGAGGTCGACCGACCGCAGCAGCTCCATCGCGCGGGCGTTCAGCGGCTCGAGGCTCGACTCGGCGCGCCAGAAGTGGAACGAGGTGCCCAGCTTGCGCTGCAGCGCGACGCGCACGTTCTCGAGCACGGTGAGGTGCGGGAACACGGCCGAGATCTGGAACGAGCGGATGACGCCGCGGCGCGCGATGCGGGCCGGCGACTCGTTCGTGATGTCGCTGCCGTTGAAGAGGATCTGGCCCCGCGTGGGGATCAGGAACTTCGTGAGCAGGTTGAAGCAGGTGGTCTTGCCGGCGCCGTTCGGCCCGATCAGCGCGTGGATGTGACCGCGCTGGACCTTGAGGTCGACCTGGTTGACCGCGACGAAGCCCTTGAACTCCTTCGTGAGGCCCCGGGTTTCGAGAATGGTGTCCATCGGATCTTTCCTGGCTTCGAGGTGGCTGGGCGCAGGCCGCGCCCACGGTGGAACAAACGATGGTGGCCCGACGTGTCGTGGACAGCGGACGCAGCGAAGAATACGAACGAGGTTGTGCCCCAGCAATGCGCAAAATTACCTTAGGGTGTTCCCTCGACCAATCCCTCACCCGCCGGCCGGGTAGGCCGGCGGGTCGTCAGCGCCGTGTCAGCGAGACGGGTTCGGTTTCACTTCAACGCGCGCTCAGTTGGGAATGACGATGGCGCCCGCCGCGGTGGTGATGGTGTCGCCGGCCGCGGGTGTGGCCGCGATGTCGGGCACGTTCGCCGTGGTGATGGCGGGTGCCGCGCCCGGCGTGCCGCCACGCGGCACGGTGCGCACCACCTGGCTCGGGGGCAGGGCGGTCTGCTGCTTCATGTGGGCCCACACCAGGTCGAGCGCCTTGTTCATGTAGTGGTGCACCGGGATGAACAGCGTGTCGTAGCCCACCACGCCGCCTGCGGCGGGGTTGAAGCCGTCGAAGTGCTGGCCGTTGAGCACCTCGTAGTAGCGCAGCTTGCTGGCGCCACCCTCCACCTTCGAGTTGTAGGCGGCATACGCGCGGGCGGTGTGGTTCGGCGGCAGCAGCGTGTCGCTGCGGCCCGCCACGATGACCGTGGGCTTGCCGCGCAGGTTGCCCGACATCAGCACCTCCTGCACCCCCGCCTGCACCCGCGTGCTGCGGGTCAGCGCGGCGCCGGTGAGCGGCGTGCCGGTCACCGTGTCCACGCCCATGACGAGGTCGTGCAGGCACAGCAGGCCGTCGAGCGAGCCGTCCATGCGCTGCGTGGAGGGCGACACCCCCACGTGGTACAGCTTCGCGCCGCCCACCGAGTCGTTGTAGACCACGTCGCCGCCGGTGTTCAGGCCGTTGCCGGTGGCGAACAGGATGGCCTGCGTCGCCGCGGCCTGGGCCGCGACGCCGCCGGTCGCGTCGACGTTCGCGAGGCTGAAGCCGCAGACGTTGTCACCCACCGAGAAGCGGCCGTAGGCGTTCACGTAGCTCAGCGCGACGTAGACGTCGGCCAGGCGGTAGTGCGAGGCGTGCAGCGCGTCGTGGTTCGGGTCGGTCCAGCCGTAGGCGCGCATCTTCGCGAGCGCGTCGTCGGCCTGGGCCGCGGTGGTGGCGCCGGTGACGAGGCCCTTGTCGGCCAGGCTCTGGCAGCGGTTCGCGGCGAGGGTCTGCAGCTCGACGCCGCCGACCATGGTGAACGCGTTGCCGAGCGGCGCGGTGCCGCCGCCGAACCAGCCCGGGCGCACGCCTGTGGGCGCCTGGGCGGACGCCGAGATGGCGGCGCACGGCTCGTAGATCATGCGCCAGGTGAAGTAGTCGGCGAGCGGGCGGCCCGCGTTGGCGACGGCGGCGCCGCCGGCCGTCACGGTGACGCCGGTCATCGACTTCGGCTGCACGTTGGGCTCGGAGACCGCCACGGCGTCGATCAGGCCCTCGGTGTCCTGCTCGGCAGCCTGGATGGATTCGCCGCCGCCGTTCGAGACGGACGACGCGATCACGAGCACGTTGCTCGCCTGGTAGGACCGCAGGTGCCTGCCGCTCGGCGTGTCGACGGCGGCGTATTCCTCGTTGATGGCCCACAGCGCGAAGCGGATGCTGTCGAGCACATTGCGGCCCCAGTCTTTCTCGGGGTTCTGCTGCGAATGGGCGTGCTTGTAGGCGAAGCGGTTCGGCGTGGCGGTGTTGAAGGCCGTGAGCGCGGTGCCGGTCAGGTCGCTCGCGAAGTGGGCGTCCTTGCCCGCGGTGGCCCGCGCGACGAGCTTGCCGTCGATCAGGTCGACCTTGTCCGCCTGCAGGTCGTGGTAGCCGATGCCCTTGCCGGCGTCGGTGTAGGCCACCGCGCAACCGCGCTTCAAGCCCCATTCGCCCGAAGTGCCGATGGCGCCGTAGATGCCCCGCGAGCCGGAGGACGGCGCGGTGATGATGCAGGGGGCGGTGCGGTCGAAGGTGGAGGGGATCTGCACCATCATGCCCACGTTCTTGCGCCCGGTGCCGTCGTCGGCGAACGCGATGAACTCCTTGCCGGCGATCTTGCCCTCGCCGGTGGTGACGGTGCCGGCGGACGTGACGTTCGGGCCGTACAGGGTGCCGTAGCCGCCGCCCGCGGAGAAGTCGACGAGGGCGCGGTAGTTCACGTAGATGGCCCGGCGGCGCAACTCGGCGGTGGTGGGGTTGAGGGCGTCGGCGAAGCCGGGCGCGGCGCCGGCGATGCCGGTCTTGCCGAGGCCGGCCGTCAGCAGGTCGTCGGTGGTGCCGTCGTAGCTGGTGGTCTTGACCGAACCGAAGCCGGCGGGCAGCTGGTTCAGGTCGGGGCTGTCGTCGTCGCTGCCGCAGGCGCCGAGCGCCAGTGGCACGCAGAGCAGGGCGGCGGCGAGCCGGGTGAGGGTGTGCGTCATCGGAGTTCTCTCTCGGGAAGAAGGTTGATGAACATCCAGCGATGTGTCGGGTGACACATTTCCGCGGCGACACCACGTCAAACTAACGGTTTCCCACAGTTGAAATCAGGGTCTTCCGGGTCAGACTGGTCACCGTGGGGCAGGAGCGTACGAGGGCCCTCTCCGTGCCACAACCCGCAAAATTTCCCTAGGGCTTCCCCCAAGGTCATGTCGATCGACCCGCTGATTTCAGACCCGCGCATGGCGTTCGTGTTCGACAAGGCCCCCGTGGGCCTGTGCGTTTCCGAACACCGCATCATCCGCCGCTGCAACGAGAAGTTCGCAGCCATCTTCGGCTACGAGGTGTCCGAGATCGAGGGGCAGTCGTTCGCGATGCTGTACCCCACGTTCAGCGAGTTCGAGCGCATCGGCCAGCTGAGCCAGACCAGCATGCGTGCCTCGGGCCTCTACTCGGACGACCGCATCATGCGGCGCAAGAGCGGCCAGCTCTCGTGGTTCCATTCGGTGGGGCAGTCGATGGACCCCGACGTGCCGTTCGCCGTGGCGGTGTGGATGTTCGAGGACCTGGAGGCCACGCGGCCCGTCACGGTGGAACTCACCGCCCGCGAGCGCGACGTGGCGAGCCTGCTCGTCACCGGTGCGACGGCCAAGACCATCGCCCGCACGCTCGGCCTGTCGCCGCGCACGGTGGAGCACTACCGCACCAAGCTCATCAACAAGTACGACGTGCGCACCACGCACGAGCTGATCTCGCGCCTGGTGGGGCCGGTGCGCTGATCCCTCCGCGGCGTGTCAGCGGGCGGCGCGGGCGCGCCATGCCGCCACGAAGGCGTGGGCGCTGGCGGCCACGTCCTTCGGGGTCATGCCCGGCGTGAACAGCTGCGAGCCGATGCCGAGGCCGGTGGCGCCGGCATCCACCCACGACGCGAGGCTCGAGGCGGTGACCCCGCCCACGGGCCACAGCGGCGTGCCGCGCGGCAGCACCGACTTGAACGCCTTCAGTCCGGCGATGCCGATCGACTCGGCCGGGAACAGCTTGAGCGCATGGGCGCCGGCCCGCAGCGCGGTGAACGCCTCGGTGGGCGTGGCCACGCCCGGCGCGCACAGCAGGCCGGAGGCCTTGGCGTGGGCGATGATGCCCGGGTCGCAGTTGGGCGCCACCATCAGGCGGCCGCCGGCCTCTCGCACGTGGTCCACGTCGTCGATGGTGAGCATGGTGCCGCCGCCCACCCACACGTCGGGCGGGGCGATGCGGACCAGCCGGCGGATGCACTCGACGGCGAACGGTCGGTTCAGCGGCACCTCGAGCATCCGGAAGCCCGCCCCGATCAGCACCTGGCCGATGGTTTCCGCCTCGTCGGGCACGAGGCCCCGCAGGATGGCGACCAGCGGCGGGTCGACGGCGGCGAGGAATTCCGCGGGAGTGTTCTGGGTCATGGGCACACCCTATGCCTTTCGATGGCGGTTTCCAAGAGGGACAGTCAGGACAGCGCCTGGCGCACGCGGGGGGCAAGATGGCGGAGTGCGGCGAGGTGCACTTCGCGCGGGTCGAGGATGTCGAGCCGCACGCGCATGAGGGCGGCGGCCGCGGCGTGGCCCTCGGCCAGCGCACGCGAGCCGATGACGTGCACCTGCGCGGGCGGCTGGTCGCCCCACGTGCGGCGGCGGTCGTGCCACTCGGCGCCCATCAGCAGGCCGCTCAGGTACGACGCGGCGTGGGCCGCGGGCATCTCGCCCGTGACCACCTTCGCGCGGCAGCCGAACAGCGTGTTCGACAGCGTGCCGTCGCGGGCCGCGGCCACGCCGGCCTCGAAGGCCGCGGGCGAGGTGACCGGGTCGCGGCTGGCCGCGGCCAGCGTGCCCTGCGTCGACAACAGCGCATACAGCTCGCCAGTCATGAAGGTCTGGAACGCCACCAGCCGGCCGTCGCGCACCTCGGCCCACTTGCTGTGGGTGCCGGGCAACACGAACCAGCCGTCGCGCACGCCCAGCGCCACGGCGCCGAGCAGCTGGGTCTCTTCGCCACGCATCACGTCCACGCGGCCGTCGCCGCCCCAGCGCACGCCGGGCACGATGGCGACCGGGCGGCCGAGCGTGGGGGCGGGCACCGGCACGAGCGCCTGGGCGAGGGATTCGAGCGGCTGGTCGGCATCGACGTAGGGCACCTCCTGCCAGCCCATCGCGCTGCCGATCATCCCGGACATCACCACCGGCGCGTCGGCCGGCACGCCGGGCAGGCGCTGCAGCAGGTCGGCGAGCGAAGCCTCGAACCGCCCGCGGGCCGCGAGCACGCCCTGGTCGTCGGCGGCCTCGGCGGCACAGGTGCCGTCCGGCGCGAGCAGCCAGGCTCGGCGGTTGGTCGTGCCCCAGTCGATGCCGACGAGGGCGGAGGCGGGAAGGCTCATGCGGGGCTCCGGGACGAATCTCCATTCATCATACAATATGGTCCGGCCACGGGCGGCCAGGCCGATAGACTCCGTCATCGCCATTTCGCCCCACCCGCCACCCCCCATGGCCACCCACCGCCCGCCTTCCGCGTCCACCTACGCCGGCCGCAACCTGCATGGCAAGGTGGTGAACGAACTGGGGCGGCGCATCGCGGGCGGCGACTACCCGCCCGGTGCGACGCTGCCGGTCGAGGAGACCTTGTGCGTGGAGCTGCAGGTCAGCCGCACGGCGCTGCGCGAGGCCGTGAAGGTCCTGGCCGCCAAGGGCCTGCTGGAATCGCGCCCGCGCGTCGGCACCCGCGTGCGGCCGCCGGAAAGCTGGAACCTGCTCGACCCGGACGTGCTCGCCTGGCGCTGCGCCACGCGGCCCGACCCGGCCTTCCTGCTGCAGCTCGCGGAGATGCGGGAGATCTTCGAGCCCGCGGCCGCCGCGCTGGCGGCCCGTCACCGCACGGCTGGGCAGCTGGTAGCGATCGAGGCGGCTTTCGACGCGATGGCCTCCGCCGAGGAACTGGGCGCCTGGGTGCAGGCCGACCTCGCGTTCCACGACGCCGTGCTGCAGGCGACGGGCAACCCGCTGCTGTCACCGCTGGCCGCGATGATCGGCTCGGCCCTCGAGAGCCTGCTGGGCCTCACGGCCCGCACGGCGGACAACTTCAACGCGAGCCTGCCGGACCACCGCGCCGTGCTCGACGCCATCCGCCAGGGCGACGGGGTCGCCGCACGGCGGCGCATGGAGTCGCTGCTGGGGGACACGCGGGCGCTGATGACGCGGTCCGCGCCGTTCGTCTGAGCCGCGTCGTCGAACGCCGGGACCGATCGCGTCAGTTGCCGACCACGAACACCGACACCGACTGCGCCGGCACCGTGAAGGTGGCGTTGCCGTACGCATCCGCCGCCGCATCGGCCGCCCCCGCCGGGAACTCGCGCTCGAGCACCGCGGTGGCCGGCAGCCCGCTCGCTGTCGCCGTGGCGGCGGTGACGCCGTAGTTGATCGCGATCACCGTGCGCTCGTCGCCCAGCGTGCGCTGGAACGTGTAGACGAGGCCGTTGACGGTCGGGTTGTCGTAGGTGCCCCGGGCGATCGACGGCAGCGCGTGGCGCAGCGAGATCATCGCGCGGTAGTGGTTCAGCAGCGAGTTCGGGTCGTTCTCCTGCGCCGCGACGTTGTTCGTGGCGACATTGGCCGCACGCGCGCGGAACGGGGTGCCGGTGGTGAAGCCCGCGCGCGCGGTATCGCCAGTCCAGCTCATCGGCACGCGCAGCTGCACGTCGCCGTCGAGGTTGCCGCGGCTCATGCCGATCTCCTCGCCGTAGTAGATGAACGGCGTGCCCGGCTGCAGCAGGTACGTGGCGGCGGCGAGCTTGTACTGCGCGACGTTGCCGGCCAGCTGGTCCCACGGGCGCGGGCCGGCGAAGGTGTCGTGGTTCGACAGCAGCGTGGACTTCGTGGAGGCCTGGCCCGTCGGGAAGTACGACGCCGACGCCTGAACCGCCCAGGCTTCGCCGCGTGCGGCCGCGATCACCTGCTGCTGGTGGCCGAACGCGAACGCGCTGCCGCAGGCCGCGTTGTTCGCGTCGACGGCGGGCGGCGCCTCGCACACCATGAAGCGCTGACGGTAGGCATCGAGCACGGTGCGCACGTCGCGCATCAGCGGCAGGTTCTCGGGCTGGGCTTCCCAGGCCTGCGGGCCGTTCTCGACGAGGTTCGCGGTGGCGTCGAAGCGGAAGCCGTCCACGCCGCGGTTCAGCCAGAAGCGCAGGCTGTCGTGGTGGTACGCGACGACGGCCGACGTGCGCAGGTTCCAGTCCGGCATCTGGTCCCAGAAGCCGGCGAAGTAGGCGCCCGTCGTGGTGGCCAGCGTGTACCAGGGGTTCCGGCCGTAGATGTTCCAGCCGCCCGGCAGGGTGTCCTTCCACACGTACCAGTCGCGGTAGGGGCTCGTGCGCGAGGCCTTCGACGACTGGAACAGCGGGTGGTCGGCCGCGCTGTGGTTCATCACGTAGTCCATGACGATGCCGATGCCCAGGCGGTGGGCCTCGGCCACGAGCGCGTCGAAGTCGGCGAGCGAGCCGTAGTCGCGTTCGATGCCGCGGTAGTCGGTGACCGCGTAGCCGTGGTCGTGGTCCTGGCTGTTCGTGACCGGCATCAGCCACAGGCCCGACACGCCCAGCGACTTCAGGTACGGTAGCCGGCTCTGCAGGCCCTTCAGGTCGCCCTGGCCGTCGCCGTCGCTGTCCTGGTAGCTGCGCACGAAGATCTGCGCGAAGACACCCGTCTGCCAGTGGGCCGGCAGCGTGCTGCCGGGGTCGTTCACCGCGACGGTGGCCATCGGGTCGGCCTGGGGCTGCGTGGTCTGGGAAGGCGGCGGGGCGACCGGTGCCGTGCCGGTGGTGGTGTCACCACCGCCGCCACCACCGCCGCAGGCCTGGAGCATCAGCAGGGAGGCGGAGCACGCCAGGGCGCGCAGCGAGGGAGAGAACGGCATGGAACGGTTTCTGATCGATTCAGGAGCAGGCCGGATTGTCGGCATGATCGATCAAGAAGCCCATCGGCGCTAACCCTCGCGAGGGATTCCGAGAGGGCCCGCCCGCCGGGCGGGCCCCGTGTCACGCGGCGGTCAGGCGACGGCCAGGTGCGGTTGCTGCGCGCTGATGCGCACTTCGGTCTTGGCGTCGAACAGGTGCACGTCGGCCGGTTGCCAGTTGAGCGACACGGTGTCGCCCACCTTGCCGTCCACCTTGCCCGGCACGCGGATGACGAGCGGGCCGGCGGCCGTCTCGACGAAGGCGTAGCTTTCCGGGCCGGTGGGCTCGATCATCGTCAGCTTGCCGGCGAGGCCCGTGCCCGCGGGCGCGAAACGCAGCGCCTCGGGCCGCAGGCCGTAGACCAGCTCCTGGCCGTCGTGGGCAGCCAGGGCGGCGCCCAGCTGGGGGCCGAGCGGCAGGTCGACGCCGTTGGCCGCGAGCGTGTTGCGCTCGCGCTTCGCGGTGATCATGTTCATGGCCGGCGAGCCGATGAACTCGGCGACGAACTTCGTGGCGGGGCGGCTGTAGATCTCGTCGGGCGTGCCGAACTGCTGCAGGATGCCGTCGCGCATCACGGCGATGCGGTCGCCGAGGGTCATGGCCTCGACCTGGTCGTGCGTCACGTAGACCGTGGTGGTCTTCGTGCGCTGGTGCAGCAGCTTGATCTCGGCGCGCATCTCGACACGCAGCTTGGCGTCGAGGTTCGACAGCGGCTCGTCGAACAGGAACAGCGACGGCTGGCGCGCGAGCGCGCGGCCCATCGCGACCCGCTGGCGCTGGCCGCCGGAGAGCTGGCCCGGCTTGCGGTCGAGCAGGTGGTCGAGCTGCAGCATCTTCGAGACCTTGTCGACGAGCACCTTGCGCTCGTCCTTCGGCACCTTGCGCATCTCGAGCGCGAACTCGATGTTCTGCGCGACCGTCATGTTCGGGTACAGCGCGTAGCTCTGGAACACCATCGCGATGTCGCGGTCCTTCGGGGCCACGTACGTGATGTCGCGGTCGCCGAGGAGGATGTTGCCCGAGGTGGGCGAGTCGAGGCCGGCGATCATCGACAGGAGCGTCGACTTGCCGCAGCCCGACGGGCCCACGAGGATGATGAACTCGCCTTTCTCGATCTCGAGGTCGACGGACTTGAGGATGTGGTGCGAGCCGTAGCTCTTCTTGACCTGGCGGATGGACAGTGCGCCCATGATGTTCTCCTTAACCCTTGACGGCGCCGGCCGTCAGGCCACGCACGAAATATTTGCCGGCGATCACGTACACGAGCAGCGTGGGCAGGCCGGCGATCAGCGCGGCGGCCATGTCGACGTTGTACTCCTTGACGCTGCTGGTGGTGTTCGCGAGGTTGTTCAGGCCCACGGTCACCGGCTTGGAGTCGGCACCCGAGAAGACCACTCCGAAGAGGAAGTCGTTCCAGATCTGCGTGAACTGCCAGATCAGGCACACGACGATGATGGGCGTCGACAGCGGCAGCACGATGCGCGTGAAGATGCGCCAGAAGCTCGCGCCGTCCAGCATGGCCGCCTTGATCAGTTCGTCCGGCAGCGCCGCGTAGTAGTTGCGGAAGAACAGCGTGGTGCCGGGCAGGCCGCACAGCAGGTGGACGAGGATCAGGCCCCACACCGAGCTCGCGATGCCGAGCCAGCCGAGCACCTGCGACATCGGCAGCAGGATCACCTGCAGCGGCATGAACACGCCGAACAGCAGCATCGCGAACATCGTCTCGCTGCCCTTGAACTTCCACTTGCTGAGCACGTAGCCGTTGATGCCGCCGAGCGCGGTGGACACCAGCACGGCCGGCACGACGATCATCACCGAGTTCCAGAAGAACGGCTGCAGGCCGTTGCAGTCCGCGCCGGTGCAGGCGGTGGACCAGGCCTTGCCGAACGCGGCGAAGTCGACCGCGTGGGGCAGGGCCAGCAGCGAGCCGCCGCGGATCTCGTCCATCGACTTGATGGACGTGACGACCATCACGTACAGCGGCAGCAGGAAGAAGGCGGCGAAGCCGATCAGCACGGCCCACAGCAGCCAGCGCTGCCAGGTGAGCGAGCGGCTGGGCGCCGGGGCGGACGCGGCGGGCGCGCCCAGGGTGGTGGCGCTGCTGCTCATCGCTTGGTGCTCCGGAGTTCGCTGTAGAGGTACGGCACGACGATGGCCGCCACGACGGCGAGCATCACGGTGGCCGATGCGGCGCCGAGGTTGATCTGGCCGCGGGTGAACGCCATCGAGTACATGTAGGTGGCGGGCAGGTCCGTGGCGAAGCCCGGGCCGCCGGCGGTGAGGGCCATCACGAGGTCGAAGCTCTTGATGGCGATGTGCGACAGCACCATGATGGTGGAGAAGAACACCGGCCGCAGGCTCGGGATCAGGATGCGCCAGTAGATGCGGGGCAGCGAGGCGCCGTCCACCTGGGCGGCCTTGATGATCGAGTCGTCGATGCCGCGCAGGCCGGCGAGGAACAGGGCCATCACGAAGCCCGCGCTCTGCCAGATGCCGGCGATGGCCACGCAGTAGATGGCCTTGTCGGGGTCCACCAGCCAGTCGAACTGGAAGCTCTCGAACCCCCAGCCGCGCACGGTGGCCTCGATGCCGAGGCCGGGGTTCAGGATCCACTTCCACGCGGTGCCGGTGACGATGAAGCTCAGCGCCATCGGGTACAGGTAGATGGTGCGGAGCACGCCTTCCTGGCGGATCTTCTGGTCGAGCAGCACGGCCAGCAGCAGGCCGAGGGCGAGCGCGCCGCCGATGAACAGCGTGGCGAAGATGGCCAGGTTCCACGAGGCCACCTGGAAGCGGTCGCTCGCGAAGAGGTTGATGTAGGGCTCGATGCCGGCGAACTCGTAGTTCGGCAGCAGGCGCGAGGCCGACACCGAGAAGTACGCGTTCCACAGGATCAGCCCGTAGATGAAGAGGAAGCCGAGGACGAACGACGGGGCGACGACGAGCTTCGGGAGCCAGTCGATGCGCGGCCGGGCCGGCGAGGTGCTGGGGGTTTGACTCATGAAGTGGGTGGCCCGGGGCGGACTCGTGGTCCGCCCCGGGCCGGTCTCCTGCGGGCTAGCTGAGGAAAGGTCGATCCGAGGCCTGGATCACTTGGCCTTGGCGGCGGACACGAGCTTGTCCATCACCTGTTCCGGCGTGTCCTTCTCGCTGTTCCAGTACTGCGACACCACGTCCTTGATGGCGCCTTCGGCGGCGCTCGACACGGCCATGCCGTGGGCGATCGACGGCACGAGGCTGCCGGCCTTGGACGTGTCGACGAAGTCCTTCGACGACTGCTTGGCGCAGCTGTCGAACTTGTCGAGGTTCATGTTCAGGCGGACGGGGATGGAGCCCTTGTTCAGGTTGAACAGCTCCTGGAAGGCGGGCGACATGATCGCGCCGGCCAGGTTCTTCTGGGCCTTGATGTTCGCCTCGTTCTTCAGCTGGAACATGGCGAAGCTGTCGACGTTGTAGGTGTAGGCCTTGGCGGTGCCCGGAGCGGCCACGCATTCGAAGTCCTTGCCCGGCGTCTTGCCGGCGGCGATGAACTCGCCCTTGGCCCAGTCGCCCATCAGCTGCATGCCGGCTTCGCCGCGGATGACCATCGCCGTGGCGAGGTTCCAGTCACGGCCCGGGGCGTTCTTGTCGGTGTAGTCCTTGACCTTCTTGAAGGTGGTCAGCACTTCCTTCATCTTCGCGCTCTTGAGCGTGGCGGGGTCCAGCTGCACGAGGGCCTTCTTGTAGAAGTCGGCACCACCGACGCCCAGGGCGACGTCTTCGAAGATGGTGAAGTCCTGCCAGCTCTGGCCACCGTGGGCGAGCGGGATCAGGCCGGCCTTCTTGATGGCTTCGGCGGCGGTGAAGAACTCGGCCCAGGTGGTGGGCGCCTTCACGTTGGCCTTCTTCAGCACTTCCGGGTTGACCCACAGCCAGTTCACGCGGTGCACGTTGACCGGCGCGGCGATGTAGTGGCCCTTGTACTTGAGGCCGTCGGCAATGGCCTTGGGCAGGTTGGCGTCCCAGTTGTCGGCCTTGGCGACGTCGTCGAGGTTGGCGAGCACGCCTTCCTTCGCCCAGTCCTGCAGCGACGGGCCCTTGATCTGGGCGGCCGACGGCGGGTTGCCGGACACGACGCGCGACTTGAGCACGGTCATGGCCGAATCGCCACCGCCGCCTGCGACGGCGAAGTCTTTCCACGTGTCGCCCTTGGCCTGCATCGTGGCGGCGAGGGCCTTCGCGGCCTTGGCTTCACCACCCGACGTCCACCAGTGCAACACCTCGACCTCGCCGGCGTGGGCCAGCATCATGGTCGAACCCAGGGCCAGCGCGGCTGCGGCTTGCAGCGGCTTGACGGAGAACTTGCGCATGTTTTTCTCTCGCTTTCAGTAGGGAGGGGAGGGCATGAGCCCCTTGAAGTCATGGAGAAAAGATGCCGGCAGGGAGGAGCGGGGGCACCCCGGGGCACATCGACCTTCCAGGGAGATCGATCCCTCGATTCTTAATGAAAGATTAATTGACATTAATGAGTAATAACCCTCAGGCCGGACCGGCCTGGATGGGGATGTGCGGGTGGCGCATGAAAAAAGGCCGGTCCGCCCCGGCATTCGCCGAGGCCGAACCGGCCATGACCCCCAGAGGAAAAAGGAAGCGCTCAGGTCAGTAGGTCAGCCCGAACCCGAAGGGGAACAGGGTGTCCGCGGCGGGGTACCCCGGCACGTCGGGCTGGTTGTCGAGGATGGCCTGCACCTTGTTCGCGAGGGCGAACGGCATCTTGCCGGCCGGCTTCACGGCGGCGCCGGTGGCGAGCACCTTGCCGCCCAGCACGTCGAGCAGCGCGGTGTTGCTCACGCCGAACCCGGCCACGATGGCGCCGGCGTCCTTCAGGCCGCTGGCGTCGTCGAGCACGTACGGCTGGCGGAAGTAGATCGCGAGCACCGTCTTGCCAGCGCCCACCTCGTTCATCACCGCCTTGATCTGGTCGAGCGACGGCGAGACCAGCCACGACTGGGCGGTGTCCATCTCGGAGAAGGACAGCATGCCGTTCTCCCACGGGAACGAGCCGCCGAAGTTGAGGCCGCTGTCGGTACAGGCCTTGCCGGCGTCGTCCGCCGAATAGTCGGCCGGGGACACGCAACGATCGACCGAGCCAAAGCTCTTGCCCGTGGCCGGGTTGATGCGGCCGCCGGTGGCGGGGTCGTTGCTGGCGTAGGTGCTGGTGTACTTCGTGGTCGTGCCCGGCACGAGGCGGTTGTTCGACACCTCGACCCGGATGATCGCGACGTCGTGCCCCGCGGCGCTCGGCCGCGCGCCGCCGACCAGCGCCTCGCCGTCGGTCACCGTGTAGCCGTACTTCTCGACGTCGCTCTTGGCGAGGCCCATCGTGTAGACCTTGGCCCCGGCCTTCAGCGGCAGCGTCTTGCCGCCGCCGGCCTGGTCCTTGTTCTGAAGCAGCACGATCGACTTGCGCTGGATGTCGAGGCCGGCCCTGCGGTTGGCGTCGCTGCCGATGGCGCCCGCGGCGAGCGTCGCGTCCACGTACGGGTTCTCGAACAGGCCGAGCTGGAACTGCTCCTTCAGCAGGCGTTTCGCCGCCTCGGTGACGCGGGCCTCGGTGACGAGGTTGGCGGTGACCAGGTCGACGATGGTCTTGTTGATGTTGAACCCCGACAGCGTCTCGGTGCCGCCGTTGATCGCCGCGGCCACGCGTTCGGCCACGCTCTTCTTCTCGAGGCCCCAGGCGCGGTCGTTGATGATGCCGGTGTCCGAGTTCACGTAGCCCTTGAAGCCCAGCTTGCCGCGCAGCAGGTCGGTCACGATCTGCTTCGAGAAGGCCATGCCGGTCTGTTCGTACGTCACCCCCTCGTAGGTCACGTTGATCGGCACGCCGTAGTACGGCATCACCGACGACACGCCGGCGTCCAGCGCCGCCATGAAGGGCTTCAGGTGGTAGCCGAAGTTGCCGCCCGGGTAGACCTGGTTCTTGCCGTGGGCGTAGTGCGGGTCGAGGCCCATCTCCTGCGGGCCGCCGCCGGGGAAGTGTTTCATCGTCAGCGCGACAGCGGACGTCGGCGACACCGACGTGCCGTCCTTGAGCGTCGTGCCCTGCAGCGTCTGCACGAGCGTCTTCATGATGTTCGCGTTGAGGTCCGCGTCCTCCGTGAAGGTCTCGTGCACGCGGTACCAGCGCGGCTCGGTCGACAGGTCGGCCATGTAGCCGTACATGCCGCGCAGGCCGATGGACTTCCATTCGTTGCCCATCACCGTCGCGAAGTTCCTGATCAGCGACATGTCGCCCGCGCCCAGCGACGCGGCGGCGAGGCCGGCCTCCTTCGGGAACTCGGTGAACGCGCCGGCGGCCTCGTTGATGCCGACGCGCGCGTCCTTCTCGTAGTGGTTGCGGGCGTTCGACTTGAACAGCGACGGGATGCCGAGGCGGCTCGCCTCGCTCATCGCCTGCACGGCGTTCGTGAACTCGGCGGCCTGCTGCGGCGTCACCTGGCCGGCCGCGGGCGTGGCGGTCACGACGCTGCGGAAGATGAAGCGCCGCATCTGCTGCGTCTGCACGAAGTTGGCGGCGTTCGCGGGCAGGGCCCCGGCGGTGCCCGCGTTCATCGTGTCGATGAGCATCAGGCCGGCCTTCTCCTCGAGGGTCATCAGCGACACGAGGTGGTCGATGCGCTCCTGCAGCGGCCGGCGCCAGTCCTCGTACACGTCGAGCGTGCCGTTGCCGTTGGCATCCTTGAACTGCTTGCCGTCGACGGTCAGCACGGCCTTCGTGCGCACGCCGATCACGGGTTGAGGCGTTTCGGCCACGGGGGCATCGTCGCTGCCGCAGCCGGCCAGCAGCGAGGTGCCGAGGGCGCCGGTCAGCAGGACCTTCAGGGCGATGGGGCGCGACGCCATGCGGCGGCGCGAGCGAACCAGGAATTCGTTCATGAGGGACTCCAGAGAATCGAAGGGTTCCTGTCGCGGCCGCAACAGACCAAAAGGGTCGTCAACACAACGTGTTAACGTTATCTTCGGCGACTTTGTGGAGACTGCTGATGGGGAAATCCCTGTAGGACAGATCCCCAATGGAGATTGCCGATTGACGGGTCAGTGATTCGATGTTTATCGATAACATGCGCCGCGTGGCGCTTGCGGTTCAGGTGGCGCGCCGCAGCTGGATGTGCACGCGCAGGCCGCGGGGGATGCGGCTGTGCAGTTCGACGCGGCCGTCGTGGCGTTCCACGATCTCCTTCACGATCGCGAGGCCGAGGCCGCAGCCGCTGCCCTCGTGCGTCGCGCGGAAGAAGCGTTCGAACACCGCCTGGTGGTGTTCCGGCGGGATGCCGGGGCCGGAGTCCTCGACCTCGACGATGGCCTTCTGGTCCTGCGCGAGCACGCGCACCGTGACCTCGGCACCGCGCCCGGCGTAGCGGATCGCGTTGTCGACGACGTTGACCACCGCCTCGCGGATCAGCAGCGCGTTGGCGTCCACCATCACGGGCTGCGGCGACATCGCGCCGGGGTCGGCCATGCCGAGGTCGATGCCCGCGGCGAGCGCTCGCGGCACCATCTCGGCGGTGGCCTCCTCCACGGTGCGGCGCAGGTCGAAGCGCGAGCGCCCCATGCTGTTCGTGGACTCGGGTTCGGCGCGGGCGAGCGTCAGCAGCTGGCTCACGAGGTGGGCGCTGCGCGTGGCGCTGTCGTGCACGCGTTGCAGCCGCGCCTTGAGCGCCGGGTCGGCGGTCTCCTTCAGGGCCAGTTCCGTCTGGCCCTTGAGGCCGGCGAGCGGCGTGCGCAGCTGGTGCGCGGCGTCGCTGATGAAGCGGCGCTGGCCCGCCACGCTGTGCTGCACCGCGTGCAGCAGCTCGTTCAGCGCGTTGACGAGCACCCGCACCTCCTCGGGCGACGTGGCGAGCTGGATGGGCGTGAGGTTGTCGGGCGCGCGGTCGACGACGGCGTCGCGCAGGCGCGCGAGCGGCGCGAGGCCGGCGCGGATGCCGGCCCACACGATCACCGACATGAGGAGCACGAGGCCGCTGAGGGGCAGCGCCATGTCGACGAGGATCTGGCCTGCGAGCGCGTCGCGGCTCGCCCGGCTCTTGGCCACCTGCACGAGCATGGTCTGCGGCGTGTCGTCCTCGCCCCAGCCCACATAGAGCGCCGCGATGCGCACCGAGACCGGCGTGCCGTTCTGGTCGGCGACGGTGGCGTTGTAGAACACCGGATCGTTGTAGGGCGGCATGGTCGCCCCGTTGGGCGGCAGCGGCAGCTTGTGGTTGCCGAGGATGAACTCGCCTGGAGGCGAACTCACCATGTAGTAGACCTTGTCGTCGGGGTCGGACTCGATGATGTCGCGCGCCGCGCGCGGGAAGTCGATCAGCAGCCCGTTGCCGAGCGGCTTGACCTGGCGGCCGAGCGCCTGCGACGACTGGTACAGGTTGCGGTCGATCGCGAGGTTGGCATAGCGCGCGGCGACGTTGTACGTGATGAACGCGGCCGCCGCCCACAGCACGAGCTGGGGCAGCAGCAGCCACACGAGCAGGTGCGTGCGCAGCGAGCGCGAGCCGGGTGTGAGCCACGGCACGGTGCGCAGGGATTGGGAGAGGCGCTCGATGGGCATGGGGCCCGTCACCCGGCACGACCGTCACCCCGGCGGATGCCGGGGCCCGCCGTGGCCGAAGCGCGCTCCGATGGCCGTGGGCCCCGGCGTTCGCCGGGGTGACCGAGGGGGTTGATCATCCCGCCGCTTCGAGCAGGTACCCGAGCCCCCGCACCGTGCGGATCCCGAGCCCCGACCCTTCGAGCTTCCGCCGCAGCCGGTGGATGTAGACCTCCAGCGCACCGGCGACCGTGCCCGGTTCGTTGCCTTCGCCGGCCCAGGCCTGGCCGATCTGGTCCTTCGTGACGACCTTGCCTTCGTGGGAGAGCAGCAGGTCGAGCAGCAGCCACTCGCGCGGGGACAGGTCCACCGGGGACCCGCCGATCGCGGCGCGGCGCCCCTCGCGGTCGAAGCTCAGCTGGCCGCTGGTCTGCACCGGCTGGCGCGCCGGCGTGCCCACGAGGCGGGCGCGGCGCAGCAGCGCACCGACGCGGGCTTCCAGTTCGGGGAAGTCGAACGGCTTGGTGAGGTAGTCGTCGGCCCCGGCGTTGAGGCCGGCCACGCGGCTCTCCAGGCTGTCGAGCGCCGTGAGGATCAGCAGCGGCAGCGCGGGGCGCGCGGCGTGGGTGCGCTTGAGGACCGTCAGCCCGTCGACCATCGGCAGGCCGAGGTCGATGATGCCGAGGTCGAACGGCTGGTTGAGCAGCAGGTACTCGGCGACCGCCCCGTTGTCCGCGTGGACCACCTCGAACCCGGCCTGGCGCAGGTTCGCCGACAGGGCGTCGGCCAGCGTGGGATCGTCTTCGGCGAGGAGGAGTCGGGTCGGCGTGCTCACGCGGCGGATTGTGGCACGCGGTCGTGAGAAGTTGCCGGCACCGCGGCGCCGCGCCCGGCCGAAACCAGTTAAGGTGGTGCCACATCGAATTCGCCACCGCCGGGGCGGTGGCCGCATCGACCTGTGTGCACGTGCGAGTGTGTGTCAGGGACCCGACCTCCCGTCCCGCCGGACCCCTCCCTCCGGCCCACCTGCACCGCGGGGCGCCCTGCCGCGCCGCGTCCACAGGACCTCCCGTGCCCGGCTACTCCACCAAGACCCAGACCTTCGCGGTCGGCGGCGTCGACACCATCGTGCGTTCGCTGCTCGACCGGCAGCAGTTCGCGGACCCCGGCGGAGAAGCCGAGCGCCTCGGCATCTCGTCGGCCGCGTGGCCGTTGTTCGGGCTGGTCTGGCCGTCTTCGCTGGTGCTGGCAGACCGCATGCGGCACGTGCCCCTCGGTTCGCGCACCGTGCTCGAGGTGGGTTGCGGCCTCGCGCTCGCGAGCGTGGTGGTGCACCGCCGCGAGGGCCGCATCACCGCCAGCGACTGCCACCCGCTCGCCGGCCCGTTCCTCGCCGAGAACGTGCGCCTCAACGGCCTGGCGCCGCTGACCTACCAGCAGGGCGACTGGGTCACCGAGAACCCGCTGCTCGGCCGCTTCGACCTCATCGTCGGCAGCGACGTGCTCTACGACCGCGCGCAGCCGGCCACGCTGTCGGCCTTCATCGACCGCCATGCGAACGCGGCCGCCGAGGTCATCGTTGTCGACCCGGACCGAGGGAACCGGCCGGCCTTCACGCGCCACATGCAGGCCCTCGGGTTCGGGTGTGTCGAGGCGCGGGTCACCGTGCTGCCGGGTGGTGACGTGCCCTACAGGGGACGCCTGCTGACCTATCGCCGCGGGTGATTCGCGGCTCAGCCGGGTCGTTCGAGCGGGACTCCTCGCAACGCGGGTGTGCCGGGACGCTCGAGACAACAAGGCGGCGCCATCGGGCGGGTCTGGGTGACCGGGTCCGGCACCTCGTTGAAGAACGCGTAGCCCATGCCGAGGCGCTTGGCGTGGTACATCGCGGCGTCGGCGCTGCGCAGCAGCACGGTGGTCGACCGTCCATCGAACGGGCTTCGTGCGATGCCGATGCTGGGGCGGATCGTGAAGCTCAGCTCGCCGATCTGCAGCGGCGCGGTCACGGCATCGGACAGCTTGATCGCCACGTGGTGGAGTTGCTGCCGTGTGGTCGCCGTCGACAGCAGGAACGCGAATTCGTCGCCGCCCAGGCGGCCCACCATGTCGCCCTTGCGCACGGCGCGTGCCAGCCGGGAGGCCACGATGCGCAGCAGTTCGTCGCCGACCTCGTGCCCGTGTTCGTCGTTCACCCGCTTGAAGTCGTCGAGGTCCAGGTACAGCACCGCGAGGGATTTCGCCTTCGGACCGGCTTCGCTCAGCGCGTGCTCCAGGCGCGTGCGGAAGTGTTCGCGGTTCGGCAGCGCCGTCAGGCTGTCGTGCAGGGCGAGGTGGCGGGCGCGCTGCTCGCCCGCGCGAGTGCCGACCAGCTCGTGCAGCGCCTCGGCCAAGGCGTCCTGGGCGCTGCAGACATCCTGTTCGAGGGCGCGCCGGCGGTGGCGCTCGTCCGCCACGGCGGCCTGCAGCCGGTCGAGGGCGTCCACGCATTCGAGGAAGCTGCTGCGCGACCACACCATCGCCTCGGCCGGGCTGGGGGAAGGGCCGAAGGGCGGTGCCAACTGCCGAAGCCTGAACTTCACGGCGTTGAACAGGTCGTCCCAGAATCCCATCGGCTCCGGATCGGACACGAGTGGCAGCGGGGCGGCCGGAAAGAGGTCGTTCATGGACTGGGCTCCTGGCGATCAGTTGTGCCGCGAAGGCGTCGGGGAGAGCGAAGGGACATCCGGCGGAGACCAGTCGTCGACCACGTGACAGGTCGCGGGCCAGGCCTGGTCGGCGTCGTGGACGCGGTGTGGCGCCGCGCGCATGGCGTCGACACGCCACTGGCGCTGCCGCGACACCATCGCCTGGGCGATGGCCGCGGTGTCCAGCCCGGAGAGATGCGGGAACAGGCCCGATTCCTCCTCGGCGAAGTGGCCGGACACGCAGCCGGCGAGCGCCGACATGGCGGCGTGGTGCCCCGGATCGCCCGGCTCGAGTTCGTCGAGCTGCGCGATGAGGGCGCCCACGAGCGCATGTCCGGCGCTCAACTGCCGGACGGCGGAGGCGCCACGCGGCAACGCGAGCAGGGCCGGCAGCACCACCTCGTCCTCGGCCCGTTCGTGCAGGCTGAGGCCGAGGCAGATCTGGCCGACGATGTCGCCCTCGCGGTCCTGTTCACCCGCGTCGTGGCGCACGCGGGTGAACGTCAGGAACATCCGCCTCAGCACCTCGTGTTCGCGCCGAAGCATGCGCACGGCATCCAGGGGTGGGGGTGGGAATTCGGAGCGGGTCATTCGGGTCTCCGGACGGAAGGGGCACGATCCGTTGTAGGCGCAATGGCCGGCGCGGACTGTGCGCTAGCGCACGCTGCCAGCGACGGATTCGCGGCTCAGCGGCTCGCCGAAGCTCGCGCTGTAGTCCTTGCGGTCGGTGGCGTAGCAGCTGCAGGCGGCGGCTTCGAGGCCGGCCCGGTCGAGGATCGTGAGGTCACCCCGGTGGTACGTGATCAGCCCCTGGCGCTGCAGCGAGCCGGCCGCCGCCGTGATGCCGACGCGCCGCACCCCCAGCATCGCCGCGGCCCACTCGTGTGTCGCGGCGAGCTGCGCCGAAGGCGCACGGTCCTGGCACATCAGCAGCCAGCGCGCCAGGCGCGGTCCGATGGTGTGGAAACGGGCGCAGGAGGCCGAGGTGGACAGTTGCGTCATCAGCACGTGGAGGTAGCGGCGCAGGCCGATGTCGAGCGCTGCGCTGCGCACGATCTCCTCGCGGAAGGCGCGCACGCCGATGCGCCAGGCCATCCCCTCCCCGAGCACCTTGGCCTGCCAGGGCGCCGACACCGCGCCGAGCATCACATGGGCGCCGACGAGCCCTTCCCGGCCCACCATCGCGATCTCGAGTGCCGGATGCCCCGGCACGTGCGCGAGGAGGGCGATGTTGCAGTCGACGGGAAAGTGGACATGCAGCGCCGGGGATCCGGCATCCCACAGCGACGTGGCGCGCGAGAGGAACACCTCCTCGCACTGGGCGATCAGGTGCCGCCGATCACGGTGGGGCAGCCGCTCGATCATGCGATTGTGGGAAGGGGTCACCAGGGGCTCCGGAAGTGCCGGGGGTCCGGTGCCCCAGTGTGCGCCTGCGCTGGGACCGCGCACTGTGCTCCACCGCACGGACGGGATCGGCGCGGGTCACCCCTTCAACGTCGGCAGCAGCCGGTCGTACTCCCGCTTGACCACGGAATAGCATTCGCAGGTGCGGGCCTCGAGCCCGACCCGGTCCAGCACCGAGATGTGGCCGCGGGCGTAGCGGATCAGGCCGGCCTTCTGCAACTTCAGTGCGCCCTCGGTCACCCCTTCGCGCCGAACGCCGAGCATGTTCGCGATGAGCTCCTGCGTCATCACGAGCTCGTGGGTGTCCAGGCGGTCGAGGCTCAGCAGCAGCCAGCGGCACAGCTGCTGGTCGAGCGAATGGTGCCGGTTGCAGACGGCGGTCTGCGCCATCTGCGTGATCAGTGCCTGGGTGTAGCGCAGCAACAGGTGCATCACCGGTCCTGCGCGGTTGAACTCCGCGGTCATGGCGTCGGCCCGCAGCCGGATCCCCTTGCCGGCGCTCTGCACGACGGCCCGGCTCGGCGTCGAGCCACCTCCCATGAACAGTGCGATGCCGACCAGGCCTTCGTTGCCCACGACAGCGATTTCCGCCGAGGCGCCGTCCTCCATCACGTACAGCAGCGAAACGATCGCGGTGACCGGGAAGTAGACGTGGCTCAGCGTGATGCCGGATTCGTAGAGCACCTGGCCGAGCGGCATGTCGACGGGTTCGAGGAGGGGGGCCCAGCGCGCCAGATCCTCCGGCGGCAGGGCATCGAGCAACCGGTTGCTCCCGGTGAATGGTGACGGGGACATGGACGATCTCCCGGGCGGGTGGGGGCGCCGGCTAGCTACCTCACGTCACCCTCGGCCTCCAGTGTAGGCCGGCACGGCCCCGTCGTTGGTGCGGTATCGAACACAACCGCGTCAGCGCCGCAACCGCCGGGGGAGCAGCCCCACCCACTGCAGCGGACCGGTGGGCGGTGACGGTGGGGCCAGCGGCGTCGGCTGACCCGGCCGCGGCGCGGCGAAACCTGCGGCCGGTTCGCCCGTGGCCGCTCGCGCACCAGCGCAAGCCTCTGCTGCGTCACGCTTCCGGTGGGTCTTGGTCATCGGGATCTCCTGGGGGCACGAAGGGTGGGGCCCCAAGTTGCTTCACCGGTGGCGTGCTGTCTGTGCGCAAACGCACCGACGCCGGCCGGGCCGTTGCCGCGGATGTCAGCCGATGTGCGAGATCCAGATCCCGGGTGCCGGGTTGCCCCGGCCGTCGCCGGGCTCGGACGCGAGGGGCGGTGCCGTGACCTCGGGCATGCGCCGCACCGCCAGGCCCACCGACACCATGTCCACCACCAGCAGGTGCAGGATGCGGGAGATCATCGCGACGAAGGTGGAGCTGTCCTCGTCGTGGTCCACCGCGATGCACACGTCGGCCTTCTTCGCGAGCGGCGACTGGGTCGACGTGATGGCGACGATGGCCGCGCCGCGGTCCTTCGCGGCGTCGGCCGCGCGCACGAGCTCGGGCGTCTGCCCCGAGCTGGAGATGAACACCGCCACGTCCTTCGGGCCCAGCACCTCGGCCGCGATCGAGAACACCGACGGGTCGGACCGCGCGACCACCGGGATGCGGAAGCGGAACAGCTTGTGCTGCGCATCGAGGGCGACCATCGCCGAGTTGCCCACGGCGAACAGCTCGACGCGCGAGGCCTCGCGCAGCAGCCCGATGGTGCGCTCGATGGTCTCGACGTTGAGGCTCTCGCGGAACTGCACGATCGACGAGATGGTGTTGTCGAGCACCTTCGCGCACAGGTCCGACATGGCGTCCTGCCGGCGCACCTGCGTGCGCTGGAACGGCACGGTGCCGGTCAGGCCCGAACCCAGCTTGAGCTTGAAGTCGGCCAGGCCCTCGAAGCCGAGCGAACGGCAGAAGCGGATCACGGTCGGCTGGCTGACCTCGGCGCGCTTGGCGATCACGCCCACCGCGTCGTTCAGCACGGCGCGCGGGTTCTCGAGCACGACGTTGGCCACGCGCCGCTCGGCCGGGGACAGGCCCTCGCGCGCGTGGCGGATGCGCTCGAGCAGCGGGTTGCCGCCGTCGCGGCTGGGCACGTGGTCCACGAGCAGCGTCGACACGCCGTGGAAGGCGAGGTTGTCGGCGGTCAGCACGTAGGTGGGGATGCGCGAGAGGTACGCGGAGAAGCGGCCCTTCTCCTCGAAGCGCTGGCGGAACGGCGACTTGAGGAACAGGTCGCCCAGGCGCGGCACGATGCCGCCGCCCACGAAGATGCCGCCGGTGGCGCCGAGGGTCAGCGCGAGGTCGGCCGCCACGGTGCCCAGCATCGCGCAGAAGCAGTCGATGGTCTCGGCGCACAGCGCGCTTTCGCCGCGCTGGGCGCGGCGCACCACCTCGGCGGTGGCCAGGCCCGCGGGATGGGTCGGGTCGCCGTCGCGCAGCGCCTCGTAGATCAACTCGATGCCGGGGCCGGACACGAGGCGTTCGGCCGACACGTGCGACATCGACTTCCACACATGGCGCAGCACGCGCAGCTCGCGTTCGTCGATGGGCGCGAAGCTGGTGTGGCCGCCTTCGCTCGCGAGGCTGATGTAGCGGTCGTTCGCGGGAATGAGTGCGGACACGCCGAGGCCGGTGCCCGGCCCGAGCAGGCCGATCACGCCGTCGCTCGCGGCGACGCCCCCACCGACCTGCACGCGGCCACCCTCGCCGACGCCGGGCAGGGCCATCGCGAGCGCGGTGAAGTTGTTGACGACCAGCAGCGTCGACAGGCCGAGCTGCTGCTGCACGTCCTGGATCGAGAACTCCCAGGCGCGGTTGGTCATGCGCACCCCGTCGCCGTCGATGGGGTACGCGATGGCGAGCGCACCGTGTTTCGGGCGCAGGTCGGGCACCGTGTCGAGGTACGCGCGCACCATCGGCACGAAGTCCGCGTAGTCGTCGCACGGGAGGACGGCGATGCGCTCGAAGCGGCCGCGCACGCGCTCGATGCAGAAGCGGGCGTAGGTGGCGCCGATGTCCGCGAGCAGCCGGGGTTCGGCTTCGCCGGCGGCGAGGTCCGTTGCCATCAGCTCGGCCAGGTGCGGGTCGGTGGATACGACGTACGGTTCCATGTGGGTGCAGGAGGGATCCTGCACCCACTGTACCGAACAACGGCGGGGCGCATGCCGGGGGTCAGGGCGCGCGTTCGATCAACACCCAGCGCTGCGCGGTGAGCGCCACGCGGCCGCCGGCGACGATCCCGGGCAGGCCCGTGTACGCATCGCGCACCTTCGTGCCGTCGGGGAACGTGTCGCCCACGACGATGCTGGTGCTGCCGGCCGCGTTCATCGCGACCACCACGCGGTCGCCGCTCTCCTTGTCGATGCGGCTGAACGTGAAGGGCGCCTGCGCGAGCGGGCGGTGTTCGCCGCGGGCGAGCGCGACGTGCCGGTGCCGGAACGTGCCGAGCTTGCGCCAGTGGGCCAGCAGGGCGGTGTCCATCGACGACCAGTTCATGTCCGAGCGCGTGGCCTGCTGCGGATCGGAGTCGGGCACGGGGCCGAGCGGGCGGGCCGTCTCGTCGCCGTAGAAGATCTGCACGGCGCCCGGCGACAGCAGCAGGCCGGCCCCGGCCTCCTCGAGCTTCGTGCGGTCGAACAGCGAGGTGTCGTGCGACGACAGGTAGTTTAGCGCGGTGTAGCCGGGGCGGCCGGACAGCAGCTTCGCGTAGCGGGTGAACATGGCGTCGGGCTTCGCGACGTCGGCCTGGAATTCGAAGTTGATCAGCGCGTCGAAGCCGTGGTCGTGCAGCGAATCCCGCTCGGGGCCCTTGCCCCAGTACTCGCCCACCATCCAGAAGGGCTCGTCGTCGATCTTGCGGCCCGGGTTCTTCGCCTTCCACTCGGCCAGGGCTGTCGTGGCCGAGGTCTTCAGTTGCGCCCAGGCCTCGGGTTCCACGTGTTTCACCGTGTCGGCGCGGAAGCCGTCGATGCCGTATTCGCGCACCCAGTCGGTGAGCCAGGTGATCAGGTAGCCGCGCACCGTGGTGTCGGGCAGGTCGCGGGCGTTCGTGTCGGGTTTGCCCGGGTAGGGCTGCGGGGCGGGCATCGTGTCCGCGGCCGCCTTGTCCTTCTTCTTGCCCTTGCCCTTCGGCGCAGGGGCCGGCGGGGGCGGCGCGTACGGTGCGCGCTTCTGCAGGAACGCCGGCAGCTTCACGAACTCCGTGCTTTCGGTGCGGAAGTCGGGCAGGTAGGCGAGCTGCATCGTCTGGTCGTCGCGGCCGCCATCGACGTAGCCCGGCAGGCCGGCGCGCACCCAGTCGCGGCCCCACCACTGCGTGAAGTTGAAGTTGTTGTAGTCGATGTAGCCGTGGTAGTCGGCGAGGGTCGCCTTCTCCGAGTCGGGCCACAGCACCTTGAGACCCAGGTCCTTCGCGCTCTGGATGTCGAGGTAGCCGGGGTGGTTCATCACCACGTCGAACAGGATGCGGATGCCTTGCGCGTGGGCCGTGTCGACCATCTCGCGCAGTTCCTCGGGCGTGCCCATCGACTGGTCGAGGGTGGTGAAGTCGAGTGCGTAGTAGCCGTGGTACGCGTAGTGCTTGAACTCCTTGTTGCCGCCCACCACCCAGCCGTGGATCTGCTCGTACGGCGCGGTGATCCAGATGGCGTTGACGCCGAGTTCCTTGAACCAGCCCTGCTTGAGCTTGTTCGTCACGCCTTTCAAGTCACCGCCGTGGAACGTGCCGATCTCGTCCTTGCCGTCCTTCTGCCGCCCGTAGGCGTGGTCGTTCGACGGGTTGCCGTTCTCGAAGCGGTCGGTGATCAGGAAATAGATGATCGGGTTGTCCTTGAAGCGGCCCGGCACGGCGACCGGGGGCTTCGCGGCGGCCGTGGCCTGGGCCACGGCCAGCGGCTCCTGCACCGGAGCGGGGGTGGAACACGCCGTGGCCAGCATCGCCAGCACGGAGGCGGCGACGAGCCGCAGGGAGGGGCGGAAATTCACGGCGTGTCGTTCCCGTCGGTGGATCAGTTGCAGGGCTTGGCTTCGCGGGCCTTCTTGGCGTCTTCCAGCGACGTGTAGATCTTGCGGTCGCCGCTGTTGACCCAGATCTCCTTGGTCGTGCCGGCATCGAACGCCATGTCGCGGCCGCCCTGTTCCTTCGAGTCGCCCTTGTGGATGATGTAGTTCACGCGGCCCTTCGTGAAGTCGTCGACCTTCACCGTCCAGAACACCCCGAAGTCGTTCTTGCCCGAGATGGGCATCGGCTTCTGCCACTCGATGCCGGCGAGGGGAATGCCGCCGTCCTTCCACAGGTGCGCGCCCCAGCCGTCGTAGGCGTTGTCGCAGCGGTTGTAGTTGATGGTGGCGGTCTGGGCCTGGGCGCCCAGGGCGCAGGCGGCCAGGGCGGCGGCCACGGCGATCTTCAGGGTCGAGCGGATGTCTTTCATGGTGAGACCTCTAGTTCAACGTGATGGAACGGGGCAGCCGCCCCGGGCTGGGGGAAACGTTGTCCGGGAGGGCCGACTCAGCCCTTGATGCCGCCGGCGGTGAGGCCGGAGATCATCCATTTCTGCGCCAGGATGAAGACGACGGTGATGGGCAGGCCCGAGAGGATGGCCGCGGCCGCGAAGTCGCCCCACAGGTACTTCTGCTCGTAGAGGAACAGCTTGGAGCCGACGGCGAGCGTGAGCTTGGCTTCCTCGTGCAGCAGGATGGAGGCGACGGGGTATTCGATGATGGCCCCGATGAACGCGAGCAGGAACACCACCATCAGGATGGGCACCGCCATCGGCAGCAGCACGAGGCGGAAGGCCTGCCACGGCGTGGCACCGTCCACCTTCGCGGCCTCCTCGATCTCCACCGGGATGGTGTCGAAGTAGCCCTTGATGGTCCACACGTGCAGCGCGATGCCGCCCGAGTACGCGAGCAGCAGCGACCAGTGGCTGTCGATGCCGAAGGTGGGGAACACGTTGCCGATGCGGTCGAAGATCGCGTAGATGGCCACGAGGGCCAGGACCGACGGGAACATCTGCATCAGCATCAGGCCCGCGAGCGAGGCCTGCTTGCCGCGGAACTGCATGCGCGCGAACGCGTACGCCGCGGTGGTGGAGAGGAACAGCGTGATGATGGCGGTGAGCCCCGCCACCTTGACCGAGTTCCAGAGCCACAGCAGCACCGGGAAGTCGGGCTTCACGAGGCGTCCGTCCTCCGCGGTGTACGAGATGCCGAGGGCGAGCTTCCAGTGCTCGAAGCTGATCTGCTCGGGGATCAGGCTGCCGGCGGCGAAGTTGCCGGGCCGCAGCGAGATCGAGAGGATCATCAGGAACGGGAAGATCACCACGAGCACGAGGCAGATCAGGAACACGTGCGCGAGCACGACGCGCCAGCGGTGGGATTTGTCGACGACGATGGCCATGTTCTTGTCTCCTCAGCGCGTTTCTTCGCGGGCGATCTTCGTGAACCGCATCTGCACGAGCGAGATGACGGCCACCATGGCGAAGATCACGGTCGAGATGGCGGCGGCCAGGCCGAACTGCTGGCCGGAGTCCTGGAACGCGATGCGGTACGTGTACGACACCAGCAGGTCGGTGGTGCCCGCGGGCACGCTGGTGTCGAGGAAGTCGGGCCGCCCGCCGGTCAGCAGCGCGATCAGCACGAAGTTGTTGAAGTTGAACGCGAAAGCGGAGATCAGCAGCGGCGTGAGCGGCTTGAGGATCAGCGGCAGCGTGATGCGGAAGAAGTTCACGAGCGGGCCGGCGCCGGCCACGGCCGAGGCCTCGTACAGGTCGGCGGGGATGGCCTTGATGAGGCCCATGCACACCACCATCATGTACGGGTAGCCGAGCCACACGTTGACGATCAGCAGCATGATCTTCGCGAGCGTCGGGTCCGAGAACCACGCCGGCTTGATGCCGAACAGCGCGTGCAGGATCAGGTTGATCTCGCCGAAGTTGTTGTTGAACAGGCCCTTGAACACGAGGATCGAGATGAACCCCGGCACCGCGTAGGGCAGGAACAGCATGATGCGGTACACGCCCTTGAACTTCAGCGCGTCCCAGTTGAACAGCACGGCCAGCAGCATGCCCAGCGCCGCGGCGAAGAACACGGTCAGGGCCGAGAACATCACGGTCCAGACGAAGATGCGGATGAAGGGCTCGCGGAACGCACTGTCGGTGAAGATGCGGCGGTAGTTGTCGAGGCCCACGTTGACCTGGAAGCCCGGCTGGATGCGTTCGCCGCGCTGGTTCTCGTAGAAGCCGGTCTTGAAGTTCGCGGTGAGGACGTCGCCGTTTTCCTTGTTGAGCAGCGTGCCGTCGCCGCGCGGCTCGTACAGCGGCTCCACCGGGCCGAACTGGCGCAGGCCGGTCATGCGCAGCTTGCGGCCGTCCGGCGTGACGAAGGTGAGGGCCTTGAGGGTGGCCTGGCGCGGGATCAGGTCGCGCAGCTGCAGCGGCTCGCCCAGCGGGATCTTCACGTTCTCGGCGGGCTCCACGGCCAGCTCGAGGGGGTTGGTGTTCTTGAGTGCCAGGGGGCCGGAGACGAAGGCGGCCTGGGTCTCGGGGTTCTCGAAGCGGGCGCGGAACTCGGCGCCGTCGGCGTGCAGCGTGAACTGCAGGCTCTGGCCTTCGACCTGGTGCGTCTCGTCGATCAGGTACTGGGTGGCGCGGGGGAACTTGAGCAGGTTCTTCGAACTGTGGTTCGTGAAGCCGATGCCCATCGTGTAGACCATCGGGAACACGACGAAGATCAGCGCCGCCCCGATGCCCGGGAACAGGTAGCGGTACGCGTAGGCCTTCGACGACGTGTAGATCCACGCGGCGAGCGCGACGATCACGAGGATGGTGCCTGCCAGCAGCGTCTCGCCGGCGGCGTGCACGGCCACCACGACATACAGCGCGGCCAGCAGCACCGCGGCCAGGAGGACCGGAGGCAACCAGCGGGACAGGGACATCTTCAAGCTCATGGGGTCAATCAGGAAATCGAAAGCCCGCCGGGGCTCGTGGCTCCGGCGGGTGGGGTCACGAACGGGTTACTTCGTGGTGATGCGCTTGGCCGCGCCGTCCAGCGCTTCCTTCGGCGACTGGCGGCCTTCGGTCATGTTCTGCAGTGCCGACTGCATCGACGACCAGAAGCGGCCCATCTCCGGGTTGTTCGGCATCGGCGCGCCGTCCTGCGCGCTGGCCATCGTCGCCTGGATGTTGGGGTTCGCCTTCAGCTCGGCGTACAGCGCCTTGCTGGCCGGGGTGCCCAGCGGCACGTCGTCGTTGATCTTCTTCAGGCCGTCGACGCTCAGCATGTAGTTCTCGATGAACTCCACGGCCACGTCGCGGTTCGGCGAAGCCTTCGAGACCATCGCGCCCAGCACGCCCACGAACGGCGCGGCCTTCTTGCCGGCGACGGTCGGGATCTTGGCGACGCCGTAGTCGATCTTGGCCTTCTTCAGGTTGTCCCACGACCACGGGCCGTTGATCATCATCGCGACCTTGCCCTGGGCCATGCCGGCTTCCATCTCTGCGTAGCCGGCGCCCTTGGTCATCACGCCGTCCTTGACGTACTTGGCCAGCAGGTCGGCGCCCTTGAGCGCGCCGGCGTTGTTCACGCCGGTGTCGGCCGGGTCGTACGTGCCGTCAGCCTTCAGCTTGAACGCGTAGCCGCCGTTGGCAGCGAGCAGCGGCCAGGTGAAGTACGTGTTGTTGTAGTCCCAGAGGATGGCCTTCTTGCCGCCGGCGGCCAGCTTCTTGTCGAGCGCGGCGATTTCCTCGAAGGTCTTCGGCGGGTTCGGCACGAGGGCCTTGTTGTAGACGAGCGCGACGGCTTCGATCGAGAGCGGGTAGCCCCAGGTCTTGCCACCCACCGTGAAGGCCTTCCAGGCCAGCGGGTCGATGTCGGACTGGACCTTCTTGCCCGGGGTCACGGTCTGCAGCAGGCCGCCGGCGATCCACTCGCCGATGCGGTCGTGCGGCCAGATCCAGATGTCCGGGCCCTTGCCGGCGGCTGCGGCCTGCTGGAACTTGCCCGGGGCGTCTTCCGGGTGTTCGACGACGACCTGCACGCCGGTCTTCTTCGTGAATTCCTCGCCGACCTTGGCCAGGCCGTTGTAGCCCTTGTCGCCGTTGATCCAGATCAGCAGCTTGCCGGGTTCGGCGGCCTGGGCGTGCAGCGCGAAGCCGCTGCCGAGGGTGAGGGCCGCCGCGGCGGCCAGCAGTTTGATCTTCTGGCGTTGGATCTTCATCTTCAGTTCTCCTTCAGTGGATGCCTTGGCAGGGGTAACGCGTCAGGGCAGGGTGTGCCCCTGTTCGTCGAACAGGAAACAACGTTGGGGCGGGAAAGTGAGCCAGGCGGTGTCGCCGGTGTTGAGGGGGTTCTCGGGATCGGTGCGCACCGTGAGCGGCTCGGGCGAATCGCCCACCGTGACGTGCAGGTACGTGGTGTCGCCCAGGTGCTCGGCCAGCTGCACGAAGGCCTTGACGGCTTCCTCGGTGCGCGTGCCGGTGGCCACGATGTGTTCGGGGCGCACGCCCAGCGTGACCTTGGCGCCCGTGGCGAGCTTGCTGGTGTCGGCCTGCACGGTGACGCAGGTGCCGTCCTTCAGGCGCACGTGGCCGCCGTCGTGCAGCACGCCGTCGATGAAGTTCATCTTCGGCGAGCCGATGAAGCCCGCGACGAAGCGGTTCACCGGCTTGTGGTACAGCTCCATCGGCGTGCCGACCTGCTCGATTCGGCCGGCGCTCAGCACCACGATGCGGTTCGCGAGGGTCATCGCCTCGACCTGGTCGTGGGTGACGTAGATCATCGTCGTCTGCAGCTCGCGGTGCAGGCGAGAGAGCTCCACGCGCATCTGCACGCGCAGCGCGGCGTCGAGGTTCGACAGCGGTTCGTCGAACAGGAACACGCCCGGCTTGCGAACGATGGCCCGGCCGATCGCGACCCGCTGGCGCTGGCCGCCGGACAGCGCCTTCGGCTTGCGCGCGAGCAGGTGCTCGATCTGCAGGATCTGCGCCGCGCGGGTGACGGCCGCCTTCATCGCGTCCTTCGTGAAACCGGCGAGCCGCAGGCCGAACGCCATGTTCTCCGCGACGCTCATGTGCGGATAGAGCGCGTAGCTCTGGAACACCATCGCGATGCCGCGCTTGGCGGGCGGCACCTCGTTCACCTGCTGCTCGCCGATCCACAGCTCTCCGGCCGTGATCTCCTCCAACCCCGCGATGCAGCGCAACAGCGTGGACTTGCCGCAGCCCGACGGGCCCACGAACACCACGAACTCGCCGTCCTGGATCTCGAGGTCGATGCCGTGCAGCGTCTCGACCTCGCCGTAGGACTTGCGCAGTCCCTTCAACTTCAGATGTGCCATGTGTGTACCGTCCGCGGGATCAGGCCGCGATCTCGCCGAAATAGAAGCCGTGGCCGGGCAGGGTGAACCGCTGGCCCTCGCGCTGCCCCTGCAGCGCCGGGTCGAGGTGGGTCGCCACCGCGAGACTGTCGGGCACCGCGAGGGTCAGGTCCACCGGGTCCGCCCCGAGGTTGAACACGCACAGGAGGGTCGCCCCGTCGCCGCCGTGTTCGGGCGAGCGCACCAGGGCCAGCGCGGGCTCCGGGGCGTCGACGAAGCGGATGTCGCCCGTCAGCAGGGCCGGCTGCGTGTGGCGCCAGGCCAGCAGCCGGCGCATGAAGTTCAGCGGCGAGGCCGGGTTGGCCTCGTTGACGTCGACGGCGCGGGGGGCGTGCTCCGGCGGCACGGGCAGCCACGGCTCCACGTCCAGGCCGCGGCTGAAGCCGGCGTGCGGCTGCGCCTGCACCCAGGGCATCGGCGTGCGGCAGCCGTCGCGGCCCTTGAAGTCGGGCCAGAAGGTGATGCCGTAGGGGTCCTGGAGCTTCTCGAACGGAATGTCGGCCTCGGTCAGGCCCAGCTCGTCGCCCTGCCACCAGCAGACGCTGCCGCGCAGCGAGACGAGCATGGCCATCGCGACCTTGCTGTAGTCGGTGCTGGCGCCCGGGCCGCCCCAGCGGGTCAGCACGCGGGCCACGTCGTGGTTGCCGTACGACCAGCTGGCCCAGCCGTCGTGCATCTGGGCCTCGAGCTCCTCCACCTCGTTGCGGATGTGGCCCGCGGTGTTGTCGTTGGTCAGCAGGTTGAAGCTGTAGGCCATGTGCAGCTTGTCGCCGCCACGGGTGTAGTCGGCCATGACCTTCAGCGAGTCGTCGTCGCCGATCTCGCCCACGCTGGCCGCGCCGTACTCGTTCAGCAGCGTGCGGATGCGCTGCAGGAACGGCAGGTTCTCGGGCTGCGTCTTGTCGTACAGGTGGCGCTGCATGCCGTACGGGTTGCTTTCGCCGACGCTGCGCGTGTCGCGCTTTTCCGCCGGCGGGTTGTCGCGCAGCTGGCGGTCGTGGAAGTGGAAGATGCAGGCGTCGAAGCGGAAGCCGTCCACGCCGCGGTCCAGCCAGAAGCGGATGTCGGCGAGGATCTGGTCCTGCACGTCCGGGTTGTGGAAGTTCAGGTCGGGCTGGCTCGACAGGAAGTTGTGCAGGTAGAACTGGCGGCGGCGGGAGTCCCACTGCCAGCCCGAGCCGCCGAACACGCTCAGCCAGTTGTTCGGGGGCGTGCCGTCGGCCTTCGGGTCGGCCCAGACGTACCAGTCGGCCTTCGCGTTCGTGCGGCTCGAGCGGCTTTCCTTGAACCACTCGTGCTGGTCGGACGTGTGCGACAGCACCTGGTCGATCATCAGCTTCAGGCCCAGCTCGTGGGTGCGGGCGATCAGGCGGTCCATGTCGGCCAGCGTGCCGAACAGCGGGTCCACGTCGCGGTAGTCGGCGATGTCGTAGCCGAAGTCCTTCATCGGCGACTTGAAGAACGGCGAGATCCAGATCGCGTCGACGCCGAGGCTGGCGATGTACGGCAGGCGGTCGATGATGCCGGCGATGTCGCCCACGCCGTCGCCGTTGTGGTCGGCGAAGCTGCGGGGGTAGACCTGGTAGATCACGGCGCCGCGCCACCAGTGGGTGTCGGCAGCGGGAGCGAGTCGGGAGGTAGAAGTGTTCACGGGACGGGACTCGGCGTCGGGAGGGTCAAACAGTGGAGCTCGAACGATCGAAAACGGGCGTCTTCAATGCCATGGGCGCCGCACGGAGGCGGCGCACATGGCGCTGAAGGCAGACCACCGGCTCGTGACCGGGGGACCTGCCAGGCGTGAGACCAACGAAACGGCAGCATGCTCCTCGGGGGAATTCCTGCCAACCGTTTCGTCAGGCCTCGTGGATCACCACCAGGACTCGACTTGCAGGCCGTACGTCAGGCCGTTGGTCTTGTCGCCGAAGACGCCGTTGGCGATCTTGTTGCCGCCGAGCGTGTTGGCGTCGTTCCACTTCGCGTAGGTGACGAAACCACGGAAGACCGGGCGCGACCAGAAGCCCTTGGAGAGCGTCAGTTGCGGGGCGATCGTCAGCTTGGCCAGCTTGGCGGTGGCTTCCGAGCCGCTCTTGGCCTGGTCGTAGCCGGCTTCGACGGCGAGGCTCACGTTGTCGTTGAAGTTGTACTGCGGGCGGATGCCGAAGCTGGCCCACTGCGAGTCGGCGCCGCCGGCGTTCGCGTACACCTTGCCGTACGACGCGGTGACCATGCCGCTCACGTTCGTGCCGGCCAGGTCGAAGTAGAACTGGTCGTGCAGGCGGTAGGACCAGTCGTTCTCGGCGGCTTCGCTGCCACCCACGTACGTCGGCACGTAGCTCCAGTTGGCGCCCAGGCCTTCACCCAGCACCACGGCGAACTTGTTGAAGCCGCCGCCCATGACGTTGCTCTGGGTGTGCTCGAGGAACAGCTGCGTGCCCTTGCCTTCCGGCGCGGCGGCGGCCGTCTTGTTGGCGGTGCTGCCGAAGAGGTACAGCAGTTCGCCTTCGAGCTTGCCGTCCTTGTTGGTCGGGATCTCGTACAGGCGGGCGCTGAGGTGCTTCGCCGTCATGTTCGCCGAGTCGTGGCCGTTGCCGGTGCCGCCGTCGCTGTTGCGCTGCTGGTAGGCGAAGGCGAACTTGACCGTGCCGAAGGCGATGTCCTCGATGCCGGCGCCGGGGCCGCTGTTGCTCCAGTAGTAGTAGTCGTTGATGTGGATGTCGTGGCGGTTGTAGTAGCGCTTGCCGACCCACACCTTGGCGTCGCCGAAGGTGGCGCTGTCACCGAAGAAACCACCGCCCTGGAAGAAGTTCTGCCGGCTGGCGACGTTGAAGCTGTTGCCGTTGGTGCCTTCGAAGTCCTGGGCGTTGTTTTCCTGGAGCGCGAGCATCAGGTTGTACTTGGCCCAGGCGCCGTCGGCCTTGCCGAACGGGGCCACGACCATGGCTTCGCCGTACGAGTCGCACTCGTTGCCGAGGCGGTACTTGGCTTGGGCGCCGCGTGCCTGGAAGCACTGCAGGCCGCCGCCTTCACTCGTGGCGCCGACTTGCGTACGCATGTAGCCGTGGAACTCGATGCCCTGGGCGAACGCCGAAGGCGCACCAAAGGCGCCGGCCGCGGCGGCTGCCACGGCCAACATCTTGAACTTCTTGATCATCACGGAGGGACTCCTCGTCTAGTTGCTGCTCGATACCGACAGCGAGCCTCAATGGGCTCTTGTGCGTCGGCGGTTGGGGGAAACGGTTCCGGCACGACAGGTCACCCGGAGCGCGCGCCGCGGCCCACGCCTGGAAGGCGGCCTGCGGGGGTTCGACGGGGACGATGTAGTGCGACATGAATGAGGTGTGCGGTGCAGCACCCATCAGAAGTAGCTTGACTACAAAATCAGGTGCCATTTGCGACTGGGGTGGACTTTAGGGTTCGTACTGAATCGAGAAACAGCGGGATAACCCTAGTGTTGTTCCGGGCCAAACCCTAATGGTGTTGGTCCCCAGTTGACGTTTGTGGACGTTCTCCGGGTCATGGAATACGATGCCGCCATGTAGTCTGAGTACAAAAAGACTGCGAAAAGGCGGCCATCGTGTCGACAGGACGCCACATTTCCATGACCAGGGACCTTGTTTTGAACCAGCAATTCACGTATCCGCGCCTGCTGGGCGACATCGGCGGCACGAATGCCCGCTTCGCATGGCAGGAGGCCGAAGGGGCCCCGCTCACCGACATCGCGACCCTTCCGTGTGCCGATTTCGCAACGGTGCTCGACGCGATCAGGGAATACCTGAGGGCCCATGGCAAGGCCCAGCCGCGCTGGTCCGCGATGGGCATTGCGAACCCGATCACGGGCGACCGCGTGCAGATGACCAACCACCACTGGTCGTTCTCGATTTCCGAGGTGCAGCGCGACCTGGGCCTCGACCGCTACCTGCTCATCAACGACTTCACGGCGCTCGCGCTGTCGCTGCCGGCGCTCGAGCGGACGCAGCTGCGCCAGGTGGGTGGCGGCGACGCCGTGCCCGGCGGCCCCATCGCGCTGCTCGGCGCGGGCACGGGCCTCGGTGTGTCCGGCCTGCTGCAGACGGCGGGCGGTCAGAGCGTGCCGCTGAACGGCGAGGGCGGGCACGTCACCCTCGGGGGCGTCGACGCCCGCGAGGACGCGGTGATCGCGGTGCTGCGCCGCCGCTATGGCCACGCTTCGGCCGAGCGGGCGCTGTCCGGGCCCGGCATCGTCGCCCTGTACGAGGCGCTGTGCGAACTCGACGGCGTGGCCGCGAAGCCCATGACGGCCGCGACGATCACGGCCGCGGCCCAGGCCGGGCAGGATGCCCAGGCCGTCGAAACGGAGGCCGTCTTCTTCTCGCTGCTCGGCACCGTGGCCGGCAACCTGGCGCTGTCGCTCGGCGCGCGGGGTGGGGTTTACATCGGGGGGGGTATCGTCCCGCGCCTCGGTGACCGTATCCTCTCGTCAACCTTCCGCAGCCGGTTCGAGAGCAAGGGGCGGTTCCAGCCGTACCTCGCGTCGATTCCGGTGTTCGTCGTGGCGGCCGAGGTCTCGCCGGCCCTGATCGGTGCGGCCCGCGCCCTCGACGTCCTTTGATGACCTGATCGTCCTTCCTGGAGACCCATCGATGATCCACCCCACCGCGTTCCGCCGTGCGACCGCCTGCGCCCTGCTCGGGCTCGCCTTCGCCCTGCCCGCGTACGCCCAGAATCAGAAGCCGCTCGACTGGACCCTCGGCGGCAACCCGCCGAAGGAAGCGCCCGGCGAGAAGCTCGTCTTCCGCATCGGTGAATCGAGCGGGCTGGAGCTCGTGCCGCGCGAGAACGGCGCCGCGCCGAACGACCAGCCGCGCACGGTCGACCCGGCCGTGCTGCGCCAGCAGCTGATGCTGCTCGCGTACGTGACCCCGAAGGGCGCGGTGGAGCCGCTGTTCTCCGACGACGAGGCCACCGACATCTCGGGCCCCCTCGCCAAGGCGTTCGCGATCGCCAAGCCGACGCAGGACGTGCTGCTGTTCTCGTCGTACCGCCGCGATTCCTACTTCGTGCCGCCTCTCGGCATGACGGCGCGCCTGTTCCTGCTCGGCGACAAGCTCAACGTGATCGTCGCGCAGCCGCGCATCGAGTACTACGGGCAGTGGCGCATCAACGCGAGCGTGCGTCCGTCGCTCGTGTTCGGTTCGCGCACCACGGCCAGCAAGACGAAGCTGCAGGCGCCGGAGGGTGTGCTGACCCGCAGCGACTGGGGTGTGCTGCCGCTGGTGGCCGTGGCTGCCGCGCCGGCTCGCACCGCGCCGCCGGCCCTCGCGCCGGTGCCGCTGCCGGTCCCGGCCCAGGCGGCTCCGGCCGCTGCGCCTGCGCCGGCCGCTGCACCCGTCACCGATCCGGAAGCCCGCCTGCGCACGCTCAAGCGCCTGCGTGACGGCGGCCTGATCAGCGAGGAAGAGTTCCAGCAGAAGAAGGCGGAGATCCTGAAGACGCTGTGAAGCGTCGGCGCGCGGTGGTCACTCCGGCGAACGCCGGGGGCCACCGCGCGTCTGGCCTCGGTGGGTCCCGGCGTTCGCCGGGATGACGAGGGGGTCAGGACTCCGGTGTGCGCTTTTCCTGCAGCACGGCCTTCGAGCGGCGCAGTTGCGCCACCAGCTCGGGGCCGCGTGCGAGCGCCACCGACACGGCCAGCACGTCCAGCACCGCCAGGTGGGCGAGGCGCGAGGTCATCGGGGCATAGACGTCCGGGTCCTCCGGCACGTCCACGTTCAGCGAGATGTCGCAGGCGCGCGCCAGCGGCGAGCCCGGCACCGTGAGGCCGATCGCCGTGGCGCCCGCCTCGCGGCCGATCTCGACACTGCGGATCACGTCGCGTGTGCGGCCGCTGCCCGAGATCGCGACGAGCACGTCGCCCGGTTCCAGCAGCGAGGCGGACATCGCCTGCACGTGGGTGTCCGACAGCGCGGCCGTGGGCACGCCCAGGCGGAAGAACTTGTGCTGCGCGTCCATCGCGACGATGCCGGAGTTGCCGACGCCGTAGAACTCGATGCGGCGTGCCGTGCACAGCGCCTCGACGGCACGCGTGAGCGACGACGGGTCGAGGTGGTTGCGCACGGTGACCAGCGCGGCGATCGCGCGGTCGAACACCTTCGCCCCCACCTCCGCGGAGGAGTCCTGCGCGTTGACGTCGTGGTGGATGTACGGCAGCCCGGTGGCCAGGCTCTTGGCCAGGCGCAGCTTGAACTCGCGCAGGCCGCTGAAGCCCAGCGCGTTGCAGAAGCGCGCGATGGTGGGCTGGCTCACGCCGGCGCGCGTGGCCAGTTCCGCGAACGACAGGTCGATCACCTCGTTCGGGTGCTGCAGCACGTAGTCGGCGGCCTGCCGTTCGGACGGGCGCAGCTCGTCCCGCGCGGCCTCGATGCGCTGCAGCAGCGTGGCGGTGGCGGGCGAGGGGTCGGGGGTCTTGGGGGTGGCGCGGGAACGGGGCATCGGGGGCGGGGACTCAGGGGCTCCAGTACATCCTAAGCGGTCGCGTGCGGTGAAGCATCAAGGCATCGATCGGCAGCGGGTTGCCGGCGCGGGCGGCACGGGCCTCCGCCGTCAGCATCGCGCCTTTCTGCGTGCCCTGCACGAGCAGCGCGACGTGCCCGGCGGCCAGCAGCGCGGCGAGGTTCATGCCGAGCCGTGCATGGGGCGCCACCGGCGGCTCGATCGCGACGAGTGCGGGCGCGGCGGCCGGGTCCAGCGCTTCGGCCAGGCCGTGGGCGCGCGGGAACAGCGAGGCGGTGTGGCCGTCCTCGCCCATGCCCAGCACCACGGCGTCGGCGCCGGTGAGCAGGGACCGCAGCGTGCGCGAGCGCTCCTCCACCGCCTCGGCCGGGTGGTCGGCGCGGGTCTTCAGCGGCACGAACGTGGCGGCCGCGGCGTGGCGCGTCAGCAGCCGCTCGCGCACGAGGCGCTCGTTGCTGTCGCCCGAGGCCGGATCCACCCAGCGTTCGTCGACGAGGGTCACGGTGACGCGGGACCAGTCGAGGCGCGAACGCGCCAGCTCGTCGAACAGCAGCTTGGGGCTGCGGCCGCCGGACACCGCGAGCGTCGCCGCGCCCCGGGCCTGCAGGGCGGCCGCGAGGATGCCGACCAGTTCGTGTGCGAGGGTCTGGGCCGCCTGCAGCGGATTCTCGAAGGTCGCGAGATCCGGCTCGCGGAGGGGGGTCGGGGTCATGGTGAAGGCTCGGTAGTTTCTCTACAGATCGGCGGACGGCTGCACGCCGGTCCGAAGTGTGATTGCAGTGTTTATAGGGTCAATCAGGGGAGTCGAGGCTGGAAATTCGTTTTGGAACCGTGTAGCATTCCTACAAGAGTTTCGAAGTATCGCCCAAAACATCGATTCAGATCGATCCGGACACATGTCACTTCATCCCGTGGTCGCGCGAGTGACCGACCGGGTGCGCGCCCGCAGCGCCACCCTCCGCGCCGACTACCTCCACACCGTGGCCGCCAGCAAGTCCGCTGGCGTGGCCCGGGGCGCCGTTGCATGCACGAACCTCGCGCATGCCATGGCTGCTCACCCCTCGCATGAAAAGCTGGTGTTGCGTGAGGCCCACCGGCCGAACGTGGCCGTCGTCACGTCGTACAACGACATGCTGTCGGCCCACCAGCCTTATGCGGACTATCCGGCGCGCATCAAGCGCGCCCTGCATGGCGCAGGCGCCGTCGGCCAGGTGGCCGGCGGCGTGCCGGCCATGTGCGACGGCGTCACGCAGGGCCAGCCCGGCATGGAGCTGTCGCTGTTCTCGCGCGACGTGATCGCGATGTCCACCGCCGTCGCGCTGTCGCACGGCGTGTTCGACGCGGCGATGTGCCTCGGCGTCTGCGACAAGATCGTGCCGGGCCTGTTGATCGGTGCGCTGCACTTCGGCCACCTGCCGGTCGTCTTCGTGCCCGCCGGTCCCATGTCCACGGGCATGAGCAACGACGAGAAGGCGAAGGTGCGCCAGCTGCACGCGAAGGGCCAGGTCGACCGCGCCGCGCTGCTCGAGGCCGAGAGCAAGGCGTACCACGGCGCCGGCACCTGCACCTTCTATGGCACGGCCAACAGCAACCAGCTGCTGATGGAGGTGATGGGCCTGCACCTGCCGGGCGCCGCCTTCATCCCGCCCGACTCGCCGCTGCGCGGCGCGCTCACCGAAGCCGCCGCCGTGCGCGTGGCGTCCCTCACCGCGCAGGGCAACGCGTACACGCCGCTCGCGCAGGTGGTCGACGAACGCGCCATCGTCAACGCCATCGTCGCGCTGCTCGCCACCGGCGGGTCCACGAACCACACGATCCACCTCGTCGCCATCGCCCGCGCCGCCGGCATCGTGATCGACTGGAGCGACTTCGACGAACTGTCGAAGGTGGTGCCGCTGCTCACGCGCATCTACCCGAACGGCACGGCCGACATCAACCACTTCCATGCCGCCGGCGGCATGGGCACGCTGATCGGCAACATGCTGTCCGAGGGCCTGCTGCACGAGGACGTGAGCACGGTCGCCGGCCCGGGCCTCGCGCGCTACGCCGAGGAACCGGTGCTGACCGAGTCCATGGGCGTGAGCTGGCGCGCCGCGCCGGCCGCGAGCCACGACACCTCGGTGCTGCGCCCGGTGGCCGACCCGTTCAGCGCCGACAGCGGCCTGCGCATGCTCAGCGGCAACCTGGGCCGTGCGGTCATCAAGGTGTCGGCCGTCAAGCCGGAACACCGCCGCGTCGAGGCGCCGGCCGTCGTGTTCGGCAGCCAGGCCGAGTTCCTGCAGCGCTACAAGGCCGGCGAACTCGACCGCAACTTCGTCGCCGTGCTGCGCTTCCAGGGCCCGAAGGCCAATGGCATGCCCGAGCTGCACCAGCTGACACCCGCGCTCGCCAACCTGCAGGACAAGGGCTTCGCGGTCGCGCTCGTGACCGACGGGCGCATGTCCGGCGCGTCCGGCAAGGTGCCGGCGGCCATCCACATCACCCCCGAGGCGCTGGGCCAGGGCCCGATCGGCAAGGTGCGCGACGGCGACATCGTGCTGCTCGACGCCGACCACGGCGTGCTCACCGTGCACGTGCCGGCCGGCGAATGGGCGGCCCGCCCGCTCGCCGCCGCCCCCGCGGGCGCCCACCGCGGCATGGGCCGCGAACTCTTCACCGCGGCACGCGCCGCCGCCGGCACGGCCGAGGAGGGTGCCTGCACCTTCGGCTGGGCTGCTGTCTCCTCCAAGGACCTGACGCATGAAAACGCCTGACATCCTCGCCCTCTCGCCGGTGATGCCGGTCATCGCTCTCGAACGCGTCGCCGACGCGGTGCCGCTGGCCCGCGCGCTCGTGAAGGGGGGCATCCGCCTGCTCGAGGTCACGCTGCGCACGCCGGTGGCGCTCGAATGTGTGCGCGCCATCGCGGCCGAGGTGCCCGAGGCGGTGGTGGGCGTGGGCACCATCACCACGCCGGCCGACCTGGACGCCTCGGTGCGCGCCGGTGCCGTCTTCGGCGTGAGCCCGGGGGCCTCGGCCTCGCTGCTCAAGGCCGCCGCGGCCGGCCCGCTGCCGTTCGTGCCGGGTGTGATGACACCGTCGGACGTCATCAACGCCGCCGAAGCGGGCTTCAACACGCTCAAGCTGTTCCCCGCGGCGCAGGCCGGCGGCCTCGAGATGCTCAAGGCGATGGGCGGGCCTTTCCCTCATGTTCGCTTCTGCCCCACGGGTGGTGTCACACTGCAGTCCGCCCCGGCGCTGCTCGCGTTGAAGAACGTGGTGTGTGTCGGAGGCTCGTGGCTGACCCCGAAGGCGCTGATCGACAGCGGCGACTGGGCGGCGATCGAAACCCTGGCCCGCGACGCCGCGGCCCTCCGCTGACACCAAGACCGACACCACCATGTTCGATCACCAATCGACCCCCTGCCGCAGCCTGGTGCTGTTCGGCGCCACCGGCGACCTCGCGCGCCGCATGCTGTGGCCGTCGCTCTACGCGCTGCACGCCGACGGCCTGCTGCCCGAGCAGTTCGCGCTGATCGGTGCGGCGCACTCGAAGCAGGAGCCGGCGAAGTTCGCCGAACTCGTGCGCAACTCGGTGCTCGGCTCGGCCAACGCGGCGATGTTCGACGAGGCCAAGTTCGCCACCTTCATCGCCCGGGTGAGCTACGTGTCGGTCGACGCCTCGAGCGAGGCCGGCATGCAGCCTCTGCGCGACGCGCTCGCGCCGCACGAGGGCGGCACCATCTTCTACCTGTCGACATCGCCGCACATGTTCGGCCCCATCTGCCGCACGCTGGGCGCCTGGGGCGTGCACCCGGACAGCCGCGTGGTGGTCGAGAAGCCCATCGGCACCGACGAGAAGAGCGCGAACGCCGTCAACGACGCCATCGCCTCGGCCTTCGCCGAGCCGCAGGTGTTCCGCATCGACCACTACCTGGGCAAGGAAGCGGTGCAGAACCTGCTGGCGCTGCGCTTCGCGAACGCCATCTTCGAGCCGCTGTGGAACGCCAACGCCATCGAGCAGGTGCAGATCACGGTCGCCGAGACCGTGGGCGTCGAGGGCCGCTGGGGCTACTACGACGGCGTGGGGGCGCTGCGCGACATGGTGCAGAACCACCTGCTGCAGCTGCTGTGCCTGGTCGCCATGGAGCCGCCCGCGAGCTTCACGCCGTCGGCCGTGCGCAACGAGAAGGTGAAGGTGCTGTGGTCGCTGCGGCCCATCAACGGCACCAACGTGCACACGCACACCGTCACCGGCCAGTACACCGAGGGCTTCGCCGGGGGCCAGTCCGTGCCGGGCTACCGCGACGAGGCGGGTGCCAACAAGGTCAGCGACACCGAGACCTTCGTGGCCCTGCGCGCCGAGATCGACAACTGGCGCTGGGCCGGCGTGCCGTTCTACCTGCGCACCGGCAAGCGCATGCAGCGCCGCTCGAGCGAGATCGCGATCCACTTCAAGAGCGCGCCGTACAACATCTTCTCGGGCATCGGCGCCACGCTGCAGCCGAACGTGCTGCTGATCAAGCTGCAGCCGGAGGAAATGATCACGCTGAGCCTGATGCACAAGCTGCCGGGCCGCAACGACATGCAGCTGGGCCAGGTGGGCCTGAACCTGTCGCTCGGCGACAAGTTCACGCAGACCCGCCGCCGCATCGCCTACGAGCGCATGCTGATCGACGTGCTGGCCGGCAACCCGTCGCTGTTCGTGCGCCGCGACGAGGTCGAGGCCGCGTGGAAGTGGATCGACGGCATCGTCGACGGCTGGCGCCAGACGGCCCAGAAGCCCAAGCCGTACGGCTCGGGCTCGTGGGGCCCGAGCGCGGCCATCGGGCTGCCGGAGCGGTTCGGGCATTCCTGGAACGAGTGATCGGCCGAAGGGTGTTGGTGCGATGATGGCGGGATGCCCACGCCCGACACCCTCCTCGCGTTCTTCGGCATCGCCGTGCTGCTCTGCCTGAGCCCCGGCCCGGACAACGTCTTCGTCCTCTTCCAGTCCGCCCTCAACGGCCGCGCCGCCGGCTTCGCCGTCGTGCTGGGCCTGTGCACCGGCCTGCTCGGCCACACCGCCGCGGTGGCGCTGGGCCTGGCCGCGCTGGTGGCGGCCTCCGAGACGGCCTTCACCGTGCTCAAGCTGGCCGGCGCGGCCTACCTCGTGTGGCTCGCGTGGCAGGCGTTCCGTGCGCCGGTGGGGCCGCTCTCCGCGCAGGCCGAACCCGCGCCGCTCGGCCGCATGTACCTGCGGGGCGTGGTGATGAACCTCACCAACCCGAAGGTCACGATCTTCTTCCTCGCCTTCCTGCCCCAGTTCGTCGACCGCGCCCGGGGCGAGACCGGCGTGCAGGTGCTGTGGCTCGGCGCCGTGTTCATCGTGGCCACGCTGCTGACCTTCGGCGCCATCGCGGTGTTCGCCGCCACCTTCGGGCGCGTGCTGCAGCGCTCCGAGCGCGCGCAGCGGGTGCTGAACTGGGGCGCCGGCACGGTGTTCCTCGGCCTGGCGGCCCGGCTGGCGTTCGCCCAGCGCTGAGAATTCAATCGCAAGAGTCGGGGTGATGGCCGGCGGGGCCGCCGGCACCATGGGGTCTCCGTTAGATTCAAGAGGCCGTGACCATGAAACGAGACCTTTCCCCGACCTTCTCGACCGACGACGCCCGCTGGGCCGCGGTCGCGTCGCGTGACCCGTCCGCCGACGGGCAGTTCTTCTATGGCGTCGCCACCACGGGCGTCTACTGTCGCCCCTCGTGTGGCGCGCGGCTGCCGCTGCGCGGCAACGTGAGCTTCCACGCCACCCCCGAAGCCGCCGCGGCGGAAGGCTTCCGGCCGTGCCGGCGCTGCCGGCCCGAAGGGCCCACCCAGGCGCAGCGCCAGGCCGAACTGGTGACCGCCGCCTGCCGCGCCATCGAGTCGGCCGAGACCCCGCCCGACCTCGAGACCCTGGCCGCGGCGGCCGGGCTGAGCCCGCACCACTTCCATCGCGTGTTCAAGGCCGTGGCGGGCGTGACGCCGAAGGCGTATGCGAAGGCCCATCGCGCGGGCCGCGTGCGCGACGGGCTGGTGCGCGCCGGCACCGTCACCGAGGCGCTGTACGACGCGGGCTACGCCTCCAGCGCGCGCTTCTACGACGACGCGTCCGGCGTGCTCGGCATGGCACCGCGCGCCTATCGGCAGGGCGGGGCCGACGCGGTGATCCGCTTCGCCGTCGCGCAGTGCAGCCTGGGTGCGCTGCTCGTCGCGGCGACGGACAAGGGCGTGTGTGCCATCGCGCTGGGCGACGATCCCGATCCGCTGGTCAAGGAACTCCAGGACCGCTTCCCCCGCGCCGAACTGCGGGGCGGTGACGCCGCGTTCGAGGCGATGGTCGCGGTGGTGGTGGGCGCCGTCGAACGCCCGGGCCCGGCCCTCGACGTGCCGCTCGACATCCGCGGCACCGCCTTCCAGCAGCGCGTGTGGCAGGCCCTGCGGGAGATCCCGCCCGGCCGCACCTGCAGCTACACCGAGGTGGCCGAACGCATCGGTTCGCCCACGTCGGTGCGTGCGGTGGCCGCGGCCTGCGCCGCGAACACGCTCGCGGTGGCCGTGCCGTGCCACCGGGTCGTGCGAAGCGATGGCGGCCTGTCGGGCTACCGCTGGGGGGTCGAGCGCAAGCGCGCGCTGCTCGCCCGCGAGGGGGAGGGCGCGTGAACCTCGACGCCATCGACTGGGGCCGGGTCGAACACGACCTCGACGCGCAGGGGCAGGCCGTGTTGCCCGGCCTGCTCGACGCGGCCACGTGTGGTGACGTGGCCGCGATGTACGCCGAACGCGAGCGCTTCCGCAGCCGCGTGGTGATGGACCGCTACGCCTTCGGCCGCGGCGAGTACCAGTACTTCGCGTACCCGCTTCCCGAGCCGCTCGCGGCGCTGCGGCCCGCGCTCTATGCGCGGCTGCAGCCCGTGGCGAACCGATGGAACCGCGCGATGGACATCCCGGTGTCGTACCCGGGCCGCCACGAGGAGTTTCTCGAACGGTGCCACGCCGCGGGACAGACCCGGCCCACGCCGCTGCTGCTGCAGTACGGCGCTGGTGACTACAACTGCCTGCACCAGGACTTGTACGGCGAGCACGTGTTCCCGCTGCAGGTGGCGGTGCTGCTGTCCGCGCCGGGGCGCGACTTCACGGGAGGCGAGTTCGTGATGACCGAGCAGCGGCCGCGCATGCAGTCGCGGCCCATGGTGGTGCCGCTGGGGCAGGGCGATGCCGTGGTGATGGCCGTGCACCACCGGCCGGTGCAGGGCACGCGCGGCCCGTACCGCGTGCAGCTGCGCCACGGTGTGAGCGAGGTGCGCTCGGGACACCGCCACACGCTGGGCCTGATCTTCCACGACGCGACATGACGGCCGGCCTGTTCGACGACGAACCGCAGGAACCGCTCGGCGACGGCGCCGTGCTGCTGCGCGGCTTCGCGCGCGGCGAGGCCGACGGGCTGTTCGCCGCGGCGCAGGCCGTGATCGCGGAGGCACCGCTGCGCCACATGGTCACGCCCGGCGGCCTCGCGATGGCCGTCGCGATGACCAACTGCGGTCCGCTCGGCTGGGTGTCCGACCGCCGGGGCTACCGGTACCAGGGCACCGACCCGCTGTCCGGCCACGCCTGGCCCGCGATGCCCGGCGTGTTCCGCGCGCTCGCGGGACGGGCCGCGGCGGCCGCGGGGTTCGAGGGCTTCGAACCCGACGCGTGCCTCGTCAACCGCTACGTGCCCGGCACGCGGCTGTCCCTGCACCAGGACCGCGACGAGACCGACTACGGCGCCCCCATCGTGTCGGTGTCGCTCGGGCTGCCGGCCGTGTTCCTCTGGGGCGGAACGAAGCGGGCCGACCGGCCGCACCGGGTGCCGCTCGCACACGGAGACGTGGTCGTGTGGGGCGGCCCGTCGCGGCTCGTGTTCCACGGGGTCGCGCCACTCGCGGCGGGCGATCACGAACACCTGGGGGCGCAACGTGTGAACCTGACCTTCCGCAAGGCGGGATGAACTCGGTTATCGTCCCGCGATGACCTCGACGACCGCCCCTTCCGCGACGCGTGTGGCCGTGGCGGGCCTGTTGTCCCTGGCCGTCGCGATGGGCATCGGACGCTTCGCGTTCACGCCGCTGCTGCCGGTGATGCTCGGCGAACACGCCGTCGACCTGACGGGCGGCAGCTGGCTCGCCACCGCGAACTACATCGGCTACCTGCTCGGCGCACTCCTGTGCACGGCTCAGCCCACGCTGTGGGCGCGCCGGCAGCGTCCACCCATCGACGCGGCCCGCTGCGTGCGGGGCGGTCTCGTCGCCACCGCGCTGCTCACCGCGGGCATGGCGCTGCCGGTGCCCGCGCTGTGGCCCCTGCTGCGTTTCCTCGCCGGCGTGGCGAGTGCGGTGGTGTTCGTCTACACGTCCGGCTGGTGCCTCGGGCGCCTCGCGGGCCTCGGCAAGCCGGCGATGGGGGGCGTGATCTACGCGGGGCCCGGCGTGGGCATCGCGGCCAGCGGCCTGCTCGTGGGCGCGGTGATGGCGGCGGGCGGGTCGTCGCCGGTGGGCTGGGTCGTGTTCGCCGCGCTCGCGGCGGCGCTGACGCTGACCGTGTGGCCCACGGTGCGCGGCGCGGCGCACACGTCGGCCGCGACGTCGGCCGTGCCCGGGCCATTCACTGCGGAGAAGGGCTGGTTCGTGCTGGGCTACGGCCTCTCCGGTTTCGGCTACATCATCACCGCGACGTTCCTGCCGGTCATCGCGCGCGAGACGCTGCCGCCCACGGCGTGGCTCAACTGGTTCTGGCCGCTGCTGGGCTTCGGCGTGGTGGTGGGGGCGCTGCTCGCCACGCGCGTGCCGCGCCGCATCGATTTCCGCGACGCCCTCGCGGCCTGCTTCGTGATCCAGGCGGTGGGCGTGGTGATCGGTGTGTGGGTGCCGGGGGTCGCGAGCTTCGCGCTGGGCAGCCTGCTCGTGGGGCTGCCGTTCACCGCGATCAGCTTCTTCGGCATGCAGGAGGCGCGGCGGCTGTCGCCGGCGGCACCCGCCGGGCTGATGGGGCTGTCCACGGCCGTGTACGGCGTGGGGCAGATCGCCGGGCCGCCCATCGCGGCCTGGCTGATCGCGCACAGCGGCACGCGGGCCGAGGGCTTCGCGTGGGCGCTGGAGGCGGCCGCCGCGTCGCTCGTGGCGGGCGCGGCGATCCAGCTCGTGCTGGCGCGGGCGCACCCGCGCCCGGCCGGTCAGTGAATGCGGATCGAACCCAGCCCGAAGATGCCGATGAGGCCGATCGCGATCAGGTAGATCGCGACGATGAGGTTCAGCAGCTTGGGCATCACGAGGATCAGGATGCCGGCGATGAGCGAGATCAGCGGGGTCAGCGACAGGTGGATGTTCAAGGGCAGGCACTCCAGGGTTGAAAACGACGGGGCACTGTAGCGCGGTTCACTCGCGGAGTTCGGCGAGGGTCACGTCCACCTTGCGCACTTTGCCCGCCCGGGACACCGTCAGTGTCACGCTGTCGCCCGGCTGGAAGCGTTCGAGCGCGGTGAGCATGTCGTCGAGGTCGGAGACCTCCTCGCCGTTCACCGCCTGGACCACGTCGCCCTGCACGATGCCGCCTTCGGCGCCGCGCTGGAACGGCACGAGGCCCGCCTTCGCGGCCGGGCCGCCCGGGGCCACGCGCACGAGCGGCAGGCCCTTCGGCAGGCCGAGGGTGCGGCCCATGCCTTCGGGGCCCGACGTCACGCCGAGCGAGGGCCGCACCATGCGGCCGTCGCGGATCAGGCGCGGCACGATGCGGTTGACCTCGTCGACGGGGATCGCGAAGCCGATGCCGGCGCTGGCGCCCGACGGGCTGTAGATCGCGGTGTTCACGCCGATCATGCGGCCGGCGGAGTCGAGCAGCGGGCCGCCCGAGTTGCCGGGGTTGATCGCCGCGTCGGTCTGGATCGCGCCGCGGATGCTGCGGCGGGTGACCGACTCGATCTCGCGGTCGAGCGCGCTGACGATGCCGACCGTGAGCGTCTGGTCGAGCCCGAACGGGTTGCCGATCGCGTAGACGCGCTGGCCCACGAGCAGGTCCTTGCTGGTGCCGATGGCGATGGGCGGCAGCTTCGCGCGCGGCGCGTCGATCTTCAGCACCGCGATGTCCCGGTCGGGGAACACGCCGACGAGCTGGGCCTTGTGGCTGCTCTGGTCGGACAGCGTGACCCGAGCGCCGTTCGCGCCCTGGATCACGTGGTAGTTGGTGACGATGTGGCCGCGGTCGTCCCAGACGAAGCCGGTGCCGGTGCCCTGCGGGACCTGGTGGGTGCGGGCCGAGAAGAAGTCGCGCTCGAGCCCGAGGGCGGTGATGTTGACGACCGAGGGGGACGCGCCCTTGAAGACGGCGATGTTGTTCTGCTCCTCGGCCGTCAGCGGGCCGCGCGGGGCGATGGCCCGCGGCGGGGCGTCGGTGCGGGCGATGGCGGTGAGCGTGCTGACCAGCAGAACGGCGCTCACGAGGAGGGAACGGGGCGAGGGCAGGGGCATGGTGTCGGTGCAGGGCGAGTGGCGTCCGGCGCCCATGTTAAGCAAGGCCCGAGTCGGCACGATTGCACGGCGCGGGATGTCGCGTGGGGCTGCAACGCGGCTACGATGCGCGGCACCTCCACGGCCGGCCCGACCATGAACCCCGTCACCACCGCCAGCTTCGTGTTCCTGGCCGCGCACCTCGTCGCACTCGTCGTGCGCGGGTACGACGACACCAGCCTCGCGCTCGTCGTCAGCTCGCTGCTCATGTTCGCGTGCTGCCTCGCGAACGCCGTGCACCTGCTGGGCGTGAAGGCGGCGCTGAAGTTCGTCGCCATCGCCGTGGTGCTGGGCTGGTTCGCCGAGCAGATGGGCGCGTCCCACGGCTGGTTCTTCGGCGAATACGACTACACCGACGTGCTGGGGCCCCGCCTCGGCGAGGTGCCCGCGGTGATCCCGCTGATGTGGTTCTCGCTGACCTACATGGGCTACGTGATCGCGAACCTGATCGTCTGGCGCGCGCCGGTCGATGGGTCGCCACGGTGGTTCGATGCCGTGGTGCTGTCGCTGCTGGCCGCGATGGTGGTCACCGCGTTCGACCTCGGCGCCGACCCGTACTTCGTCTACACGCTGAAGGCCTGGATCATGGTCGAGAAGGACGGCTGGTGGTTCGGCGAGACGGTGCAGGGCTTCTTCGGCTGGATGTTCGTGTCGTTCTGCATCGTCTTCCTGTTCCGCCTGACGCTGCGCCACACGCCGTCGTTGCCCTGGAGTCCGGTGAACCGCCGCCATGCGCTGGTGCCGGTGCTGATGTACGCGGGCTTCATGGTGTTCCAGATGTGCGTGAGCCACCCGATGGAGCTGCGCACCATCGCGTTCTTCGCGATGGGCATGCCCATCCTCAGCGCGCTGGCGGGCTGGCAGCACTGGCTGCCGTCGCGGAAGGCCGCGCGATGAACGGCCCCGACCTCGACCGCATGCAGCACGTCGCCGACCCGCTGGCCGACGACACCGTGGCCGCCGTGCTGGGGGCCTGGGCCGACGTCGGCATCGCCGAACGGCTCGAGCGCATCCGCGTGATGAACCGGCTGATCGGCGGGTGGAAGACCAACGGCGACCTCGTGGGCTGGCGCGCGACGGGCGACGGGGTCACGCCGGGCATCGCCGCGCCGCTGGAGGCCTACGTGCAGGCGGGGCGCGAGCTGCCCCGCTGGATGGACAAGGACCGGATCGCCCGGGCCGAGCAGCTGTTCTTCGCGCAGGGGCCGCTGTCGTGCCTGCTGCTGTTCTGCCGCAGTCTGCCCGAGTGCTACGTGGTGCCCGACCTCGCGGCCGTGCTGCAGGTGTCGGGCCAGCTCACGCAGCACACGGACTACCGCGTGCGGTCCACGGCCGCGATGATCTTCCCGGTGATGATGGCGGGCGGGCTCACCACGCCGGATGGCGGCGGCATCGCGCAGACCCTGAAGGTGCGGCTGATCCATGCCACGATCCGCCACCTGATCCTGCACGGGAACCCGTCGGACGCCTCGGGCGTGGTGGCACCCCTCGCGCTGAACGGGCCGCCGAAGTCCATGCACGAGGCACTGCTGGCCCACGGCTGGAACGTCGATGCCGACGGCCTGCCGTGCAACCAGGAGGAGCTGGCGTACACGCTGCTGACGTTCAGCCACTGCTTCCTGTCGAGCCTGCACCGGCTGCACCTCGGGCTCGGTCCGGACGAGGAGGCGGACTACCTCCACGCCTGGAACGTCGTGGGCCACGTGCTCGGCATCCGCGAGGAACTGATGGTGCAGGACACCCCGCAGGCCCAGTCGCTGTTCGAGGTGATGCAGGCCCGCGGCCGGGCCGACCCGGTGTCGCCCGATCCGCGGCCCGCGCTGGGGGCGGCGCTGATGAACGCGATGTCCGCGGAGATCCCGGTCCGCATCGCCAAGCCGATGCCGGTGCTGATGACCCGCCACCTGTGCGGCCCGGCCACGTCGGCCGACCTGGGGCTGGACGGGCGCGTGTCGTGGCTGTCGCGCGCGCTCTTCGCGCTGGGCATGGGCGTCGTCGGCGTGATCGACCGCGTGGCGCGCCTCGTGTGGCCGGACTTCTCGCTGTCGCGGTTCGTCGTGCGGGTGCTCGGCTACCACGTGGTGACGAAGCTGCTGATGGACCAGACGCGGCCGCTGCAGCTGCCCGATCACCTGCTGTCGCGGGTGCGGGACGTGGTCGCCGCGTGGAGCGACGATCCCAAGGCGCCGCGCTGGCTGAACGTGATGGAAGACCGGTTTACCACGATCGGTGCGTGGAAATCCGTGGTTCGCCGGTGATGCCGTGCGGGGTGTCCCCCCGATAATGGCGCGCCGCTCCGGCATGGCGCCGAGCGGTCCCTGCAGTTCCTCCATCCCATGCACTCCCGCCGCGCCCGGTCGCTCCTCCTCTGGTGCCTTGCCTTCCTGATCGGCGGGCTGCTCTGCGCCTCCGGCCTCCGCGCGCAGCCCGTCGCCGGGCGGGCTCTCGTGCTCGACGGCAGCGTCGACACGGTCGACGCCTGGTCGGCCGCCACGCTGCGGTTCGACACCACGCGGTCGCAGACCCTCGACGACGTGCTGGCCGACCCGGCGGGCTTCAAGGCCCCGGCGTCCGACTTCCCCACCTTCGGCGTGCGCAAGGACGCGCTGTGGGTGCGTGTGCCGCTCGACGTGCGCTGCCAGAAGCGCTGCCCGTGGGTGCTCGACATCGACTACACGGCCATCTCGTTCATCGACGTGTTCCTGCTGACCGAGGGCCGGCTGGTGCAGCGCATCGAACTCGGCAACCTGCGGCCGTTCGCCGACCGGCCCCTCGGGGCCCGCACCCATGCGGCGGTGCTCGACCTGCGGCCCGGCAGCCGGCAGGAGCTGGTGCTGCGCATCGAGACCAAGGGCGCGATGATCGTGCCGCTCACGCTCAACACGCCCTCCCAGTTCCATTCGCGCGCGCTGAACGAGCAGATGCTGCAGGGCCTGCTGTCGGGCCTCGGCATCTGCCTGCTGCTCTACAGCGTCGCGCAGGGCATCGGGCTGCGCGAGCGCCTGTTCCTGAAGTACGCGGTGATGATCTCGGGCAGCATCCTGTTCTCGCTGCTGCAGTTCGGCATCGGGGCGCAGTACCTCTGGACCGACAGCCCGTGGGTCGAGACCCACATCGGGCCGCTGTCCGCGCTCATCGCGTCGGTGGGTTCGTTCCTGTTCATCGAGCAGGTGCTCGCCGGGCCCGACACCAGCCGCCGGTTCAGCCTCGTGATGAAGGGCGGCGCGGTGTTCGCGGCGGTCATGGCGGCGGCCTACGTGGCCGGTGTGATCGACACGCGCATCGTGAGCGGCATCGTCAGCATCCTCGCGCTGATCCCGGTGCTGATGGGCATTCCCGGCGCCGTCCGGCGCGCGCTGCGCGGCGACCAGGTCGGCGTGTGTTTCCTGATCGCCTGGGCGGTCTACTTCTTCGCCACCGCGGTGATGATCATGGTGATCAACGGCCGCGCACCGGTGAACTTCTGGACGCTGCACTCGTTCCAGTTCGGCGCGACGGTCGACATGCTCCTGTTCATGCGGGTGCTGGGGCTGCGCATGAAGGACATCCACACGCAGGCGCGCCACGCCACGCTCGAGCGCGACGCCATGCGCTCGCTCGCCCACACCGACCCGCTCACGGGCCTGCCCAACCGCCGCGGCCTCAATGCCACGCTGAACGCCGCGCTGGCGCGGTCCGGCGACAACCGCCACGTGGCCGTCTACATGCTCGACCTCGACGGCTTCAAGCCCGTCAACGACCGCCACGGGCACGACGTGGGCGACGAACTGCTGATCGCGGTCGCCGGCCGCCTGCTGTCGAGCGTGCGCCGCGGCGACACGGTGGCCCGGCTCGGGGGCGACGAGTTCGTCGTGATGTCCGAGCAGCTGTCGGGCGAGGACGACGCCCTGCTGTTCGGCGAGCGGCTGCTGGCGGCCTTCGAGGCGCCGTTCGACATCGACCCCCACAGCTTCCGCGTGGGCGGCACCATCGGCTACGCGCTGGCCCCGGCCGACGCCACCGACGCTGTCACGCTGCTCAAGTTCGCCGACGCGGCCATGTACCTCGGCAAGGAGTCCGGCAAGGGGTGCATCCGCCGGGGCGGGGCGGCCGTGTTGCGCGAGGCCTCGGCCCCGGAAGCCGGTCTCGCCTGGCCGCAACCCCCCGAAGGACAAGCCTCTGCGTAGATCCCACTACGGGTTTTCCGGTTGTTGACGGGGCTTTGGTTAACGTTAACAATTCAACCCTCCGGCCCTTGTGGGTCGACTGGAGAGTTCGATGAAGACCTGGTTCCGTTCCCTCGCCGCCCTGGCCGTTTCGGCCGTGATCGCGTCGCCCGCGTTCGCCTGGCCCGACAAGCCGGTGACGCTGCTCGTGCCGTTCCCGCCGGGCGGCTCCACGGACAGCCTGGCGCGCACCCTCGGCGCGAAGCTGCAGACCGACTGGAACCAGACCGTCATCGTCGACAACAAGCCGGGCGCCACGGGCACCATCGGCGCGGGCCAGGTCAAGCGCTCGGCGCCGGACGGCTACACCGTGCTCGTGTCGTCGCTCGGTCCGTTCGTGATCGCGCCGCACCTGATCAAGAACGTGCCGTACGACGCGTCCAAGGACTTCGACCTGCTGATGGTCGCCGTGCAGGCGCCGAACGTGCTGGTCGTGCCGGCGGTGTCGCCTTACAAGAGCGTCGCCGACGTGCTGGCCGCCCTGAAGAAGGACCCGGGCAAGATGAGCTTCGCCTCGTCCGGCAACGGCTCGTCCGACCACCTGACCGCCGAACTCTTCTGGCAGCAGACCCACACCCAAGGCCTGCACGTGCCGTACAAGGGCGGCGCCCCCGCCATCAGCGACCTGCTGGGCGCGCAGGTCGACGCCTCGTTCCAGAACATCAACGCCGTGATCTCGCAGATCCAGGCCGGCAAGCTGCGCGCGCTGGCCGTCACCGGCGACAAGCGCTCGGCGCTGCTGCCGCAGGTGCCCACCCTCGCCGAGTCGGGCGTGAAGGGCGCCGACGTGTACTCGTGGCAGGCCATCGCCGCGCCGAAGGGCCTGCCGGCCGACGTGCGCACGAAGCTGCACAAGTCGCTCGTCGCCGCCCTGCAGGACCCGGCCGTGCACAAGAAGCTGACCGACGTCGGCTTCGAGATCGTGGCCAACACGCCCGAGCAGTTCGCACAGTTCCAGGCGGCCGAGTTCGCGCGCTGGAAGAAGGTCATCGAGACCGGCAAGATCACCGCCGACTGAGCCGGCTCACGTTTTTTCCCTGGGAGTCATTCCATGTCCACCCCGAAGGTCGTCGACCTCAAGGTCATCCCCGTCGCAGGCCGCGACGGCATGCTGCTCAACCTCAGCGGCGCACACGCGCCGTTCTTCACCCGCAACATCGTCATCCTCACCGACAGCGACGGCCACACCGGCGTCGGCGAGGTGCCGGGCGGCGAGAAGATCCGCCAGACGCTCGAAGACGCGCGCCCGCTGCTGATCGGCCAGCCCATCGGCGACCACCTGCGCCTGCTGCAGGAAGCCCGTGCCGCGTTCGCCGACCGCGACAGCGGCGGCCGCGGCCTGCAGACCTTCGACCTGCGCATCGCGATCCATGCGGTCACCGCGATCGAGTCCGCGCTGCTCGACCTGCTGGGCCAGCACATGGACCTGCCCGTCGCCGCATTGCTCGGCGAAGGCCAGCAGCGCGACCGCGTCGAGATGCTGGGCTACCTGTTCTTCGTGGGCGACCGCACGAAGACCGGCCTGCAGTACCTCAACCCGGGCGACGAACCCGACGAGGCCGACGGCTGGAAGCGCGTGCGCCACGAGACCGCGATGACACCCGAGTCCGTCGTGCGCCTGGCCGAGGCGGCCTACGCACGCTACGGCTTCAACGACTTCAAGCTCAAGGGCGGCGTGCTGTCCGGCGAGGCCGAGGTCGAAGCCGTCACGGCGCTGCACGAGCGCTTCCCGAAGGCGCGGGTCACGCTCGACCCGAACGGCGGCTGGCTGCTGAAGGATGCGATCCGCCTGATGCGCGACATGCACGGCGTGCTCGCGTACGCGGAAGACCCGTGTGGTGCGGAAGAAGGCTTCTCGGGCCGCGAGGTGATGGCGGAGTTCCGCCGCGCGACGGGCCTGCCCACCGCGACGAACATGGTGGCCACCGACTGGCGCCAGTTCCAGCACGCGCTGTCGCTGCAGTCCGTCGACATCCCGCTCGCCGACCCGCACTTCTGGACCATGGCGGGTTCGGTGCGCGTGGCGCAGACGTGCCGCGACTGGGGCCTCACGTGGGGTTCGCATTCGAACAACCACTTCGACATCTCGCTCGCGATGTTCACGCACGTGGGCGCCGCGGCCCCGGGCCGCGTGACCGCCATCGACACGCACTGGATCTGGCAGGACGGCCAGCGCCTGACGAAGGACCCGCTGCAGATCAAGGGCGGTTTCGTCGAGGTGCCGAAGCGCCCCGGCCTGGGCATCGAGCTCGACATGGGCGAGGTGATGAAGGCCAACGCGCTGTACCAGCAGCACGGCCTCGGCGCACGCGACGACGCGATGGCGATGCAGTTCCTCATCCCGAACTGGAAGTTCGATCCGAAGCGGCCTTGCCTCGTGCGCTGACCGCCCGGAACATCCCCCGGATCGCGGGAGCATCCCCCGCCCGAAGCCCCCGATCCGGGTGATTTTTCACAAAGAACCCCGCAGGTCGGGGGACCGTCCCGATGCGTGTTGTCACACAGCGGGCGTAAAGTGGGAACCAGACGGCGGTGCGGCGTATCCGCTCATCCGCACCAAGAAGACCGGCAATGTCTCGTGACCGGCGCCGTCGCCATCTTCACGTGCCCACGACTCCGCCGTCGTGGCGCCTCACCACCACGGTGGCCGACCTCGGCCGGCCGCCGTCGGGCCAGCGCGAATGCAACGACGGCCAGGCCGGTTCGTTGCGCGCGGCCACCGGGCTCTCGCCGGGATGCTGGATGTTCACGAACAGCGTGCGCAGGTCCGGCGTCGACGTCACCCCCGTCACCTCGCATTGCCTCGGTCCCGTGAGGAAGCGCCGCACCTCGCCCGTCGCCGGGTCCGCCGCGAGCATCATGTTGTTGCCGTAGGTGCCGGTCGACGACGAGTTGTCCGTCTGGATCCACAGCACGCCGCGCGGGTCGACCCACAGGCCGTCCGGGCTCGCGAAGAGGTCGCCGCGCACGGTGCCGCCGTGTTCGGGTCCCCCTGCGAGCACGAAGTGCGACCACGTGAACGTCGAGCCGTCGAAGTCGCCATCCTCCTTCCAGCGGATCACCTGGCCCCACACGTTGCGCGCGCGGGGGTTCGCCGCGTCCACCCCCGGCTGCCCCGGCGCGCCGCGCTTGCTGTTGTTGGTGAGCGAGCAGTAGACCTCGCCCGTGGACGCGTCCACCGCGATCCATTCGGGCCGGTCCATCTTCGTCGCGCCGAGCAGGTCGCTCGCCTGGCGTGTCTTCACGACCACCTCGCCCTGGTCCGCGAATCCGGCATGCGCGGTGAGCGGACCTTGTCCCGCGACCAGTGGCAGCCAGCGGCCACGGCCGTCCGCATCGAAGCGTGCGGCGTACAGCGTGCCGTGGTCCAGCAGCGTGCGGTTCGCCGCCGCGCCGCCCGGCGCGATGCGGTCGCGGCTGACGAACTTGTAGACGTACTCGAACTGCGCGTCCTCGCCGGAGTACACCACTGCGCGGCCGTCGCGGGTCACCGCCACCGTGGCGCCTTCGTGGGCCGCGCGGCCGAGGGCCGTGCGCTTCACGGGTGTCGACGTGGGGTCCATCGGGTCGATCTCGACGATCCAGCCGAAGCGGTTCGGCTCGTTGGGGTGCCGCACCGCGTCGAACCGCTCGTCGTGTTCGGCCCACCGCATGCCCACGCCGCGGCGGGTCAGTCCCCAGCGGGCCGCATGCGCGTCGGGCCGGTCCGGGCCGTTGAAGTAGAGGATGAAGTTCTCCTCGCCGGTGAGGTACGTGCCCCACGGCGTGATGCCGCTCGCGCAGTTGTTCAGCGTGCCGAGCACACGTTGTCCCGAGGGATCGGCGGCCGTGCGCATCAGCGGATGGCCCGCGGCCGGGCCCGACACCGCGACCGGTGTGAGCGTGCTGATGCGCCGCGCGTAGCGGGACGGGCGCACGACGTTCCAGCGGTCGCCCTCGCGGGCCACCTCGATCACCGAGACCCCGTGCGCCGCCTGGCCCTTGCGCACCTTCTCCGCACTCCAGTTCGCCGTGCCGTCGGGATGCAGCAGGCCGTCGTCGACGTACTCGTGGTTCATCACGAGCAGGCCGCGGTCGGACCCGTCCAGTGCGAAGTAGTGCATGCCGTCGTGGTGCATGCCCATCTGCACGGCCTGCTCGTCGGCGGTGTTGCCGGCATCGGGGAGGAACGCGGGCAGGTTGCCTGCGATGCCCACCGGATCGCCCCACGGCGCGATCACCTGCGCCGTGTAGCCCGGAGGCACCACCACCGTGTCGGCGGAGGAGACCGGCACCGACGCGAAACCGAGCGGCGAGACGGGGGCGAGCGGCACCTGCTTGCAAGCCGCGAGCGGCCCGAGCAGCGTGGCCACCGTGATCCCGATCCCGCCGCGCAACACGGTGCGCCGGTCGGGTCCGGACACCTCGTGGATCGACGGGTTCGCCGACCGGTTGCTGTCTTCCATCATGTCGAAGTCTTTGGCCATGCGCGATTCTGTGCCATGCTCGCGCGATCACAACACCGGGGATCCCATGTCCACTGCCGCCCACATCGTCGTGGCCCTCATCGGCCTGCTGCACATCTACATCCTCGTGCTCGAGATGTTCCTGTGGACGAAACCCGCGGGCCTGCGCGCGTTCGGCCAGACCCCGCAGAACGCGGAACTGACGAAGGTGCTCGCGGCCAACCAGGGCCTCTACAACGGCTTCCTCGCCGCCGGCCTGCTGTGGGGCGTGTGGCTCGGCCCGATCGGCAACCACATCAAGGTGTTCTTCCTGCTGTGTGTGCTGGTCGCGGGCCTCTATGGCGCGGCCACCGCATCGCGCAAGATCCTGTTCGTGCAGGCCGTGCCGGCACTGATCGGCCTCGTGCTCGTCGCGCTGTCGTAGTCCCATCCCTACGCGCATCAGCGGGCCGCTCCGATGGGCCCCGCGTGCGTTCGTTGGTGCAATGAAGGCTCAGTGACATCCCCCGCAAGGAGAAGCACCATGGCCTACGACAAGCACTCCCCCGAACGCGATGCGAACCTCGACCCGATCACCCGCGAGCCGGGCGCCCACCCCGTGGGCACCGGCGTGGGCGCCGCTGCGGGCGGCATGGCCGCCGGCGCGGCCGTCGGCACCGTGGCCGGCCCCGTCGGCTCGGTGGTCGGCGCCGCCGTGGGGGCCGTGCTCGGCGGCCTCGCCGGCAAGGGCATCGCCGAGGCGATCGACCCCACGGTGGAGGACGACTACTGGCGCGCGAACTACCGCGCACGTCACTACGTCGACACCGCCGAGACCTACGACGACTACGGCCCGGCGTACCGCTACGGCGTGGAGCGCTACGCGCGCGCCGAAGGCCGCTCGTACGACGAAGTCGAGCCCGAGTTGTCCCACGACTGGGGCGCTGCGCGCGGCGGCTCGCGCCTCGAGTGGGAGCGGGCGAGCCCCGCCACCCGCGACGCGTGGAGCCGGCTCGACGCCAACCGGTGACGGAGGCCGTCATGCTGAACACCGTCTCGGACCGCTACCACGCCTTGCGGGAGGAACTCTTCCGCCTGCAGGCGCAGGACGTGCGTGACATGCCCGCGATCGAGCACGTGCTCGATGCGCTGTCCGCGGAGTACCGCCGCCTCAAGAGCGAGGATGGCCAGCACGGCAACAACCCGCTCGAGTGGCGTCATGGCGAACCGCCGGTGCTCACCCTCGACGCCGAGGACGAGCTGCCACGGCCGTGACATCGCGCTGCGCGGGGATGTGGTGCAATCGGCCGCCACGTCCGATCCCGCCGCCGCATGCCCGCTCCGCCTCCCTCGTCCCGTGACGCCGCGATCACCGCGTGGGTGACGGCGCTGCGCGCCGGGGCCGATGCCGCGGCCTTGCGGGCGCTGCCGCAACTCACGCCGGACGAGTCGGCGCGGGTGATGGAGGCGATGCGCGTGGCCGGGCAAGTGGACGCGCCGCCCACCGACGGCCCGCGGTTCCGTCCCCGCCTCACGCTGCAGACGCTCGGCCGTGGCGAAGGCCTGCTGGGCATGCGCCCGTCGGGCCCGTTCGGGCCGCGCGGCACCGCGGTCACCGTCGCCTTCGTCGACTGGGTCTACACGCTGCCCTCGGGCGCGGTGGTCGAGGTGCCCGCGCCCACGTCCGTGCTCAACAGCCGCGCCCCGGCCTGCATGTCGACCACCGACACCGAAGGCCGTGCGGTGACGCTGCGCCGCGATGCCCGCGCCGAGGCCGACGCGATGGACCAGGTGTGGGGCCTCGGCCTGCATCCGCTCGACGCGTCGACGCTCCAGTGGCGCGACCGCGCCTACGTGTCGCCCGGCGCGGCCCTCTGGTCGCTCGAACAGGAAGCGCGTTTCGCCGACCTGTGGGCCGATGCGTTGCCGGGCCTGCGCGCGAGCGGCTGGCGCATCGTCGTGCGCCCCGGCTTCGCGCACGAGAGCGCGCGGGTGCAGGCGTGGCGGCTCGTGCTGGACCCGGTGAGCGGCGAGGTGCTCGGCAAGGAGATGTCGGGGCCGATGTCGCCCCGGTCCGTGGCGGTGGGCTCGTTGCGCCAGCCGAAGCGGGAGGGGTCGTTCATGCTGAGCCTCGGCGTGGAGATCGAGGGCGAGACCTGGGACCTCGCACCGTTGCTGTGGGACCTGCTGCGCCGCGACCGCCGCTGGCTCGACGCGCGCCAGATCGCGGCCATCCCCGACGAGGCGGTCATCACGCTGCGCGCGCCGGGCGGCCGCCGCGTGGACGCCCCGGCCGCGCCGCTGAAGGCCATCGTCGGCACGATGGTGGACCTGTTGACGGGGCCCGAGGCGCCGTCGGGCCCGCTGCGCCTGTCCGCATGGGACACCCGCCGCCTCGACGCGCTGCGCGCGAGCCTGCTCGACACGCAGGTGGAACGGGCCGGTGAACACGGCCGCTGGGCGCTGACCGGCGACCTCGGCCTGCGCGACCTCGCGGCCCGCCTGACCCACACCACCGAAGTCGCGGCGGTGGCCGACCCGCCTGGCCTCGCCGTCACGCTGCGCGACTACCAGCGCCGCGGCGTCGCGTGGCTGCAGTACCTGCGTGAGCAGCACCTCGCCGGCATCCTCGCCGACGACATGGGCCTCGGCAAGACCGCCCAGGCGCTGGCCCACCTGCTGATCGAACGCCAGGCCGGCCGGCTCGCGGGCGCGCCCGCGCTGGTGGTGATGCCCACGTCGCTCGTCTTCAACTGGCAGGCCGAGGCGAAGCGCATGGCGCCGGACCTGCGCGTGCTGACGCTGCACGGGCCCGACCGCGCCGAGCGCCTCGCCGACATCGCGACGCACGACGTGGTGCTCACCACGTACCCGCTGGTCTGGCGCGACATCGACGCGCTCGAGGCCGTGCCGTTCCACCTGCTGATCCTCGACGAGGCGCAGACCGTCAAGAACCCCGCGGGCCGCGCGGCGCACGCCCTGCGCCGCCTGCGCTCCACCCACCGCCTGTGCCTCACCGGCACGCCGCTCGAGAACCACCTGGGCGAGCTGTGGGCGCAGTTCGACTTCCTGATGCCGGGCTTCCTCGGCGACCAGCGTTCGTTCACGCGCCGCTGGCGCAAGCCCATCGAGGAGAACGGCGAGACGCTGCGTGCGGACCTGCTGCGGCGGCGCGTGCGGCCCTTCATCCTGCGCCGGCGCAAGGACGACGTGCTGGCCGAACTGCCGCCGAAGACCGAGGTGATCGAACGCGTGGAGCTGCAGGGCCGCCAGCGGGCGCTGTACGAAAGCGTGCGGGTGGCGTCCGACGAACTCGTGCGGCGCGTGCTCGTGCGCAGCGGCTTCAGCGGCGGCCTGATCTCGATCCTCGACGCGCTGCTGAAGCTGCGCCAGGTGTGCAACGACCCGCGGCTGCTGCAGGGCCGCCGCATCGCGCAGGACATCGAAAGCGCCAAGCGCGAGCGCCTGCGCGACCTGCTGTCGTCGCTGGTCGCCGAAGGCCGGCGCGTGCTGGTCTTCTCGCAGTTCACCGCGATGCTGTCGCTGGTACAGGGCGACCTCGACGAGCTCGGTCTGCCGTGGCTCGCACTGACGGGTGACACGCCCCCCGGCCAGCGCGGCGAAGTCGTGCGTGCGTTCCAGGCCGGTGAATGCCCGCTGCTGCTGCTGAGCCTGAAGGCCGGCGGCGTGGGCCTGAACCTCACGGCGGCCGATGCCGTCGTGCACATCGACCCCTGGTGGAACCCGGCCGTCGAACGCCAGGCCACGGACCGCGCGCACCGCATCGGGCAGGACAAGCCGGTGTTCGTGTTCAAGCTGATCGCGGCCGGCAGCATCGAGGAGCGCATCCTCGACCTGCAGGCCCGCAAGGCCGCGCTCGCCGACGGCGTGCTCGGCGAAGACGACGGCCTCGCGATGAAGTTCTCGCCGGCCGACCTCGACGCGCTGCTGGCGCCGCTGTCCTCACCCTGATTCACAACGAAGGAGACACGCATGACCCTGAAACTCGAAGGCAAGTCCATCGTCATCACCGGCGCCGCCAGCGGCATCGGCCGCGCGAGCGCGCTGCTGTTCGCGCAGGAGGGCGCCAAGCTGCTGCTCGTCGACCGTGCGGACGAGGTCGAGGCCACGGCCGCCGCGGTGCGCGCGGCCGGCGGCACGGCCGACGCCCGCGTGGCCGACGTGTCGAACGAGGCCGAGGTGGAGGCCTTCGTCGCTGCGGCCGTGTCGCGCCACGGGGCGCTCGACGGCATCTTCGCGAACGCCGGCATCAGCGGCGGCCTGCGCGCCCTCGACGAACTCACCGCGGAGGACTGGCTGCGCGTGCTCAACGTCAACCTGATCGGCGCGTTCCTCGCGGTGAAACACGCGGCGCGCGTGATGGTGCCGGCGGGCCGTGGCGCGATCGTGTGCACCGCGTCGGTGGCGGGCATCCGCTCGGGCGCGGGCGGGCTGCCGTACAGCGCGAGCAAGGCCGGCGTGATCAGCCTCGTGCAGACCACCGCGAACCAGCTGGGCGGCACCGGCGTGCGGGTCAACGCGGTATGCCCGGGCCTGATCGAGACGGGCATGACCCAGGCCATCTTCGACCGCGCGCGCGAACGCGGCACCGAGCAGAAGATCGGCCAGCTCAACCCGCTGCGCCGTGGCGGCCTGCCGCACGAGATCGCCCACGCCGCGATGTTCCTGCTGTCCGACGGCGCCTCGTACGTCAACGGCCAGGCGCTCGCGATCGACGGTGGCCTCACGAGTTCGCTGCCGGTCGTGCCGCCGCGGGCTTGAAAGATTGGCTGTCGCCACCACAACACACTGTTGCTTGCGATTCAAACGCCCGAAGCTCACAATGCGCTCCATGTTCAAGACCACCGCACTCACCTCCAACGCCTGCCGTCACTCGGTGGCGCGCGTGGGTGAGCGCGTGAGCTGCTTGAAGCAATAGCCTTTCGACTCCGGTCGGAAGGCTCGCTGCCTTCCGGACCGTTCCCTCGAAGAACCCCGGTCGGCATCGCCTCCGGGGTTTTTTGCTTTCTGGAATCCACCATGTTCAACCAACGCACGTACGACAAGCTGATCGCGACGATTCGCTCCCGCCAAACCGCGGGAGGCTTGCACTCGCGCTTTGGCCATTCCTTCCGGCAAGTGACCTGCCGGCGCTGACCCGATCTGTTTCGTGGGGGCGCCGGCCCCACACGAAAGAGATCACCATGAACACCCATCCCATCCGCAACATCGGCGTCATCGCGCACGTGGACGCCGGCAAGACCACGACCAGCGAACGCATCCTGTTCCACACGGGCAAGAACCACCGCATCGGTGACGTCAGCCATGGCGACACCACGATGGACTTCGACGAGCAGGAACGCCGCCGCGGCATCACGATCAACAGCGCGGCCACCACCGTGTTCTGGAAGGGCGCGCAGATCAACCTGATCGACACCCCCGGGCACATCGACTTCAACATCGAGGTGAACCGTTCGCTGCGCGTGCTCGACGGCGCGATCGTCGTGTTCGACGGCGTGGCCGGCGTGGAGCCGCAGACCGAGACCAACTGGCGCCTCGCGGACCGCTATCACGTGCCGCGCATCGCGTTCGTCAACAAGCTCGACCGCGTCGGGGCGGACTTCCCGCGCGTGGTCGCGATGATCGGCGAACGCCTGGGCGTGAAGACGGCCGTGACGCAGTGGCCCATCGGCGCGGAAGGCGACTTCCGCGGCGTGGTGGACCTGCTCTCGCTGAAGGCGCTCACCTGGACGTCGGACGAGGTCGGCGGCCACCTGCACGAAGGGCCCGTGCCCGAGGACCTGCGCGCGATCGTGCAGGCCTGGCGCGCGAAGCTGATCGACCAGGTGGTCGAACAGGACGACGACGTGCTGGCTGCGTTCCTCGAAGGAAACGAGCCGACCGTCGAGCAGCTGCAGGCGTGCCTCCGCAAGGGCACGCTGGCGGGTGCGTTCGTCCCGGTGCTGGCCGGCGCGGCGTTCAAGAACAAGGGCGTCGAGCCGCTGCTGGACGCGGCCGTGGCGTACCTGCCGGCGCCGGGTGAAGTGGCGGCGCAGGCGGGGCAGCCCGAGGCCGATCCGGACGGGCCGCTGGCCGCGCTCGCGTTCAAGGTGGTGGCGGAGCCCACCGGCACGATGGTCTACGTGCGGGTGTACCGCGGCCGCTTGAAACCGGGCGACGTGGTGCTCAACGGCAACACCGGCAAGCGCGAACGCATCGCCCGGCTGTACGAGGTGCATGCGAACAAGGTCGAGGAGCTGGAGGTCGTCGAGGCCGGCGGCATCGCGGCGATCGTGGGCCTGAAGGACACGGTGACCGGCCACACGCTCACCGACCCCGCGGTGCCGCTGGTGCTGGAAAGCATCACGGTGCCCGAGGCGGTGATCGACGTGGCGATCGAGCCGAAGACGCAGGACGACCAGCAGCACCTCGGCAAGGCGCTGGCCGCGATGGTGCGCGAGGACCCGAGCCTGCGCGTCCGCCAGGACGCGGAGTCGGGCCAGACGTTGCTGTCGGGCATGGGTGAGCTGCAGCTCGAGGTGTCGGTCGAGAAGCTGCGCACGCGGCACCGCGTCGAGGTGACCGTGGGCCGGCCGCAGGTCGCGTTCCGCGAGACGCTGTCGCACGCGGTGGAGGTCACGCACCTCCACAAGAAGCAGTCGGGCGGCCCCGGGCAGTTCGCCGAGGTCGTGCTGCGCTTCGAGCCGCTGGCGCGCGGGGACGGTGTCGTGTTCGAGAACGAGAGTGTCGGGGGCGCGATCCCGCGCGAGTTCGTGCCGGCGATCGAGGCGGGCATCCGGCGTGCGGCGCAGTCCGGGGTCGTGGCGGGGTATCCCACCGTCGACTTCAAGGCGACGCTGCTCGACGGGCGTTTCCACGAACGCGACTCGTCGGCGATGGCCTTCGAGCTGGCCGCCGCCGCGGCCTTCCGCGAGGCGGCCGCGCAGGCGGGCGCGGCGCTGCTGGAGCCGGTGATGGCCGTGGAAGTGACCACGCCGGCCGAGTTCGTGGGCGACGTGCTCGGCGACCTGAGCCGGCGCCGCGGCCTCGTGCGCGGGCAGGACAGCCGCGGCAATGCCGCGGTGGTCGATGCCCACGTGCCGCTGCGCGAGATGTTCGGCTACATCGGGCACCTGCGTGCGATGTCCTCCGGACGCGCGCAGTACACGATGCAGTTCGAGCGCTACGCCGAAGCGCCGGCGTCGGTGCTGTCGGCGGTGCGTGCAGGCTGAGACCCTGTCCGCGAGGGGGCGGTCCGCAAGGGCCGTCCCCTTTTTTTCATGCCGATGGAGGACAGGAATTTCCCTTCCCTAGTCTGCCGTTTCAGATGTTTCAGCCCCCTACCTTGAACGTTGAAGGGCAGAGCGTCACTGACGAAAGTTCCTCGACCGCGCGGATCGTTCGCGCGGGTTCAACCCAAGGAGGAAATCATGTCGATGAAGTCACTGAGGAATCTGCTGTCGGGTCTCGTCGCCGCGTGTGCCGTGGCGGTGCCGTTCGCCGCATCGGCGCAGTCCACCACCGCGTGTGGTGAAGGGGTCAAGGCCGAGATCATCAAGACCCTCGACGCGGCGGCGTCGCTGAGCGCGGGCGAGCAGCTCAAGCTCGAGGCCCAGCTCTACGACAAGTACAAGAGCTGCGGCACCATCGACGCGGCCCAGGTGCCCGCGGCCGATCCCATCTTCACCGCGGCGCGGCAGTGCGGTGCCAAGGTGTCGGCACTCGGCAGCCTGTTCTACGAGGAGATGTCGTGTTGCGGGTACGACCCGCAGCGGCGCACCTTCGCCTGCCCGGTGAAGATCAAGCAGCGCTTCGGCTTCGGCGGCACGCCGCTGCCGGGCAGCCGCGTGCACGTGCTGAACTGCGTGGCGGACGCGGCCGGGGTGCTGCAGCCGGTGGGCGCCGACAGCGTGCACCTGTCGGACTCGAAGCTCTCGCCCACGTGGCAGTTCGCGGTGGTGGCGAATGCCACCGACAACCTGCCGCTGGTGCAGCCGATGGACGGGCAGGCGCGCCGGGCCCGCTCGATCCTGTCGTGGAACCTGCGGCCCACGGGCTGCCACTACCAGCCGATCTGGGGCAACGCGCTCGACTACGCGATCCGCCTCGACCAGTAGGTGGAGGTCAGCCGCCCGAGGCGGCCAGCGACTCCTTGAGGAGCTGGCGCAGTTTCTTGCGGCCGTCGGCGTTGGTGGCCCGCCAGGCCTTCAGCGCCGTCGCCAGGAATTGCTGCTCGGACGGGCTGAGGCCGGCCGGCTCGCGCTCCTCGTCGAGCCAGCCGGCCGGCTTGCCGCAGTGCTGCTCGATCTGGCGGGCGAGCTTGTCGCCGATGGGGCGGGCCGACTTGATCTGGCTCCACATGCTGGGCGAGATCTCGAGCTTGGCCGCGAAGGCCTGCTCGAGGCCTTTCGGCGGGGCGCCCGAGGCCATCGCCGTCTCGGCGAAGCTCTGGAACAGGTTCAGCGCGTTGCGGCGCCGTTCGAGGGTGGTGTTGCTCACGGGGGACTGCGAAAAAAATCTGTTGCGCGGATTGTCGCAAAGGCTTGACGCCTCGGTAAAGACTATTTACGATCGCTCCATCCAATTGCAAGACCACCTTCCAACCCACGCCCACCACCTGGAACTTCCGTGAAATTCAACTGCACCACCCCACGCATCGCGCCCGCTTCGGGCCGTGGCGTCGTGTCGCTCCGAATTCACTCGTCCACGTCGTCTGGTCTGAATGTGGTGGTTGTCGCGGGGTCCGGGACAGGCTGAATCCAGCCTTCTCTCTGAATTTTCAGAGGCCCGGGTTCCGCAAAGGACCCGGGCCTCTTGCATTTCCACGGTGCCCCGCCACGGGGCACGGCGTTTCACTTCGGGTGTGTCTTCGCACTCCAGGCCGCGCAATCAGGTGCGAGCGGCTCGGGATGTGCGCGGCCGGATCCGGTCTCGTGCAGCGAGGCACCCCTTCGACGGAAGGGCTCGCGCGACGGGCACAACCGAAGTGGAACCGCGTCCATCCGGCCGGTTTTTGTTCCGCTGTCGTCGACTCACGAGGGAGACTCCCATGCAAAAGAAGCAGTCTGAAAACAAGTTCCTGCTGCAACTGGCGGCCCTGAAGCCGCGCAACCCGTTCGCGGCGCTCGGGCGCCAGCGCGCGGCCGGCAGCCACACGTCCGTCAAGCGCACCCGCGGCAAGGAGGAAAAGGACCTCGTGCAGCGGCTGCGGGAGGCCGGGCTGTGAACGCCCGCGCACTCGCGGGAATGGCCGCGACGGTGCTGATCGCCGTGCTGGCGTTCGCGCTGCTCGTGGGCCGCTGGGCTGCACGGGACGCGGGCTTCGGGTAACCTTCGGTCCGACACCGATTCCGGAGCCGAGATGGACGACCACCCCGCCCGCGCACTGCCAGGTGCCGCTGCGGGCGGCGGTCCACAACCGGCAGGCCTCCTCGAACTCGACGGCAGCGCCGGCGAGGGCGGGGGGCAGCGCCTGCGCTCGGCCCTGACCCTGTCGATGTGCTCCGGCCGGCCGTTCCGGATGCGGCACATCCGGGCGGGCCGCGAGCGGCCCGGCCTGCTCCGCCAGCACGTCGCGTGTGTCACCGCGTCCCAGGCGGTCAGCGGCGGCTCGGCCGAGGGCGCCGAGGTCGGGTCCACCGAAGTGGCCTTCTCGCCGAGCGAGGTGCGCGCCGGCGACCACGTGTTCGGCGTCGGCAGTGCCGGCAGCTGCACGCTGGTGCTGCAGACCGTGTGGCCGGCCCTGATGGCCCTTCGCGAACCCAGCCGCATCATGCTGCGGGGCGGCACCCACAACCCGGGCGCACCGCCGTTCCACTTCATCGACCGGGCCTACGCGCCGCTGATGCGCCGCCTGGGCTGCCCCTCCGAGCTGCGGTTGCGGCGCCACGGGTTCTACCCGACCGGGGGCGGCGGCATCGAGGTGGTGCTGCCCGGTTCCCCCGACGGGACACTCACGCCGTTCGACCTGCTGGAACGCGGGGCGTTGCGCAACGGCTACGCCGAATGCCTCGTGGCCGCGGTGCCGCGCCACGTGGGCGCCCGCGAGCTGGACACGCTCGGCCGTGCCTTGGGCTGGTCCGGCGAGCAGCTGCGGCTGCCGCTCGTGCGGCAGAACGAGGGGCCCGGCAACGCGTTGATGGTCACCCTCGAGCACGAGCACCTGGTCGAACTGTTCACCGCCTTCGGCGAGAAGGGCGTGAGCGCCGAGACCGTGGCCCGCAACGTCGTGCGGGAGGTGCGGGCCTACACCGCGGGCCAGGCCGCCCTCGGCCCGTGGCTGGCCGACCAGTGGATGCTGCCGCTGGCCATCGCCGTGTGGCGCACGGGTTCCCCGGCCGGTTTCACCTGCTCGGGACTTTCGGCCCACGCGCGCTCGAACCTCGAGCTGATCGGGCAGTTCCTGCCCGTGACCTTCCGCACCTCGCCAGTGGACACCGGCTGGCGCGTCGACATCGGCGCCTGACCCCCCGCGCCCACGGAGGAGCCCCCTTGTGCCGGGGGAGGGTCCGATCTATAACGGATGACAGCATGCCTCCGGGGGGAGATTCCATGTCCAGGTCCAGGTCCCGCACCCGGCCAGAAGGGCCTCGCCGATGAGGGCACCTCGTCGCGCGACGTGGTCGCCCGCCTGGCTCCGCTGGGGCTGGCTGTGCCTGGCGGCGCTCGCCGCCGGAACGACCTGGGCCGTCGACGACCGCAACGGCGACTGGCCCGAAGCGGGCGAAACCGAACTGCGCACCAAGGCGGTCTACCTGTACCAGCTCGGCGCATTCGTCGCCTGGCCCGCCCGGGCGTTCTCGGCCGTCGATTCCCCGGTCGTGATCGGCATCCTCGAGGCCGAGGCCCTCGCCGACGAACTCTCGATGGTGGTCGACGGACGCAGCCTGCAGGGGCGGCCCGTCGCGGTGCGCAAGCTGCACGTGGGCGATCCGCTGAGTGGCGTGCACGTGCTGTTCCTTGGCCGGGGCGCCGATCCCCAGGGGATCGAGGCGATTTCGGCGCTGCGGGGCCAGCCGGTGCTGACGGTGGCCGACACGGTGACGCCGGCCGGCGTGCGCAGCATCATCCGCTTCCTGGTGGCCGACGGCCGGCTCCGGTTCGACGTCTCGCTCAAGGCCGCCGAGCAGGCCAGCCTCGGCATCAGTGCGCGGCTGCTCGCGGTGGCCCACCGCGTCGACACGGGGACGGCGCCATGACCCCCACGGCCTGTCCGGACGCCGGATGAACCCGCCGGTCCAGCGCACCGTCAGCCGCAAGCTGGTCAGTGTCGCGCTGCTGACCACCCTGGTCGTGCTGGTGCTGTCGATCGCGGCGCTCTGCGCGCACACCCTGCGCACCGACTACCGCCGGCTCTCCGCCGACATGCGGGTGCAGTCCGAGCTGATGGGCCACATGACCGCCCCGGCGCTCGCCTTCCACGACCGGGCGCTCGCCCGCAACAACCTGCACCTGCTGCGGCTGCGGCCCGAGGTGCTCGGCGCCACGCTGTACGACCGCCAGGGCAAGGTCTTCGCGACGTACACCGCGCCGGAGCAACCGGTGCGGGAGCCGGGCGAGGTCGAGCAGGACGGCGTGCGGCTGGAAGGCGGCGAGATGATCGTGTTCTCGCGCATCGTGCAGGACAAGGACGTGCTCGGCACGCTGTACCTCCGCGTGGACCACGGCCTGTACGACCGCCTGATCGGGCAGGTCGCCATCGGCCTGCTCGTCACGGCGATCGCGATGGTGGTCGCCTACCTGCTGTCGACCCGGCTGCACCAGGCGGTGACCGCGCCCATCCTGTCCATCGCCGACATCGCCCGCGACGTCGTCGAGCGGCGCGACTACTCGCGCCGCGCGTCGAAGACCAGCGACGACGAGATCGGCCTGCTCGCGGACTCGTTCAACGACATGCTGAGCGAGATCCAGCGGCGCACCGAGGCGCTGGAGCGGTCCAACCAGGAGATCGCCCGCGAGGTGGGCGAACGCACCCTCGCACAGCAGGAGGTGATGCGGCTGAACACCCAGCTGGAGCAGCGGGTGCGCGAACGCACGCTGCAGCTCGAGGCCATCAACGAGCAACTGGTGCTGGCGAAGGCGGTTGCCGAGAAGGCCAACCAGGCGAAGTCCGAGTTCCTCTCCAGCATGAGCCACGAGCTGCGCACGCCGCTCAACGCGATCCTCGGCTTCACCCAGCTGCTCGACAGCGATGCGGTGCCGATCCCCGTGGCCAAGCGCCATGAGTACCTGACGCACATCCTGAAGGCCGGCAAGCACCTGCTGGTGCTGATCAACGAGGTGTTGGACCTCGCCAAGGTCGAGTCCGGCACGCTCGCGCTGTCGCTCGAGACCGTGAGCCTCGCCGAGGTGTTCCGCGAGTGCCGCGAGATGATCGAGCCCACCGCGGTGCAGCGGCGCGTGCGCATGGCGTTCGCCCCGGTCCACGGGCTGCACGTGGTGGCGGACCGCACGCGGCTCAAGCAGGTGCTGCTGAACCTGCTGTCCAACGCCGTGAAGTACAACCGCGACGGGGGCGCCGTGTCGGTGGAAGCCCGGCTGTCGGCCGGCGGGCGCGTGCGCGTCACGGTGCAGGACACCGGCAAGGGCCTCGACGCGCGCCAGCGCGCGCTGCTGTTCCAGCCCTTCAACCGCCTCGGCCAGGAGGCGGGGCCGGAGGAGGGCACCGGCATCGGCCTCGTCGTGACGAAGCGGCTGGTGGAGCTGATGGACGGGGAGATCGGGCTCACGAGCACCGTCGACGTGGGCAGCGTGTTCTGGTTCGAGCTGGCCTCGGGCAATGGCATGACGCTGCGCGAGGCCGCGCAGGCCGGCGACACGCGCCCGGACCCGTTCGCGACCTCGCCGGTCGAGGGACGGCGCACCGTGCTGTACGTGGAGGACAACCCCGCGAACCTGCGGCTCGTCGAGGAGATCGTGGCGTTGCGCACCGACCTGCGCCTGATCTCGGCGGCCGAGGGCGGGCTCGGCGTCACGATGGCCCAGGCGCACCTGCCGGACGTGATCCTGATGGACCTGAACCTGCCCGGCGTGGGGGGTGTCGAGGCGCTCAAGCTGCTGGCCGAGGACCCGCGCACGGGCCACATCCCGGTGATCGCGCTCACCGCGAGCGCGATGCCGCGCGACGTGGACGCGGGCCTCGCGATGGGCTTCTTCCGCTACCTGACGAAGCCGCTCGACGTGGCGGTGTTCCTGACCGCGCTCGGTGACGCGCTGGCGGCCGCGAGCGGGCCGCCCTGAGTCAGGGGAAACTCAGAGGAAACGTTCCAGCAGGCGCCGCGACGCCTTGTCGAGCCCGAGGCGGTCGCGGATCAGGAACTGCACGCCACGCTCGTCGGCGATCAGCAGCGCGCCGCCGCCCAGGCGGCGGATGTTCTCCTCGACCTCGAGCACGAGGAGGGTGTCGCCGCGGTCGGTCTCCACGTCCCACGTGGTGGGCGTGGCGAACGTGGACACCGAACGAATGCGCAGGATCACCGGCGTGAACTCGCGCTGGGCGAGTTCCTCCTCGATGAGCTGGCGGGGGCCGTCGGCGAGTGCGCTCAGCCGGTCGATCCACACGAGTTCGTGGCCGTCCGCGCCCACGAGCGAGATGCCTTCGTCGGGCGCCGCGATGGGGAACGCGCGCACCGGCACGCAGTGCTCCGAGCGCACGCCGTCGGCGCCGATGTGGACGAGGTGGCCGAGCGTGGAACGTTCGAGCCGGAAGGCGGGCAGGGTGAGGGCGGTGTCGGTCATCGGGAGGCTCACGGGTTGCCGGCGGGATGGGCGGCGTGGGGCACGGGGTCGGCGGGCGGCAGTTCGTTGCCGTCGTCGTCGACGCGCCGCAGCTGCGCCTGGTAGAGGCGCCAGTACGCGCCCTGTTTGGCGATCAGTTCGTCGTGCGGGCCCACCTCGACGATGCTGCCGCGGTCCATCACGACGAGGCGGTCGGCCTTGCGCAGCGTGGAGAGGCGGTGCGCGATGGCGATGGTGGTGCGGCCCTGCACGAGGTTGTCGAGGGCCTTCTGGATTTCCTTCTCGGTCTCGGTGTCGACCGCCGACGTGGCCTCGTCGAGGATCAGCAGGCGCGGGTCGATCAGCAGCGCGCGTGCGATCGAGATGCGCTGGCGTTCGCCGCCCGAGAGGCCCTGGCCGCGTTCGCCCACGAGCGAGTCGTAGCCCTGCGGCAGGCGCAGGATGAACTCGTGCGCGTGGGCCGCGCGTGCTGCCGCCACGATCTCGGCGCGGGTGGCTTCGGGTTTGCCGTACGCGATGTTCTCGGCGATGGTGCCGAAGAACAGGAAGGGCTCCTGCAGCACGAGGCCGATGTTGCGGCGGTAGTCGGAGACGGCGTAGCGGCGCACGTCGTGGCCGTCGACGTGGATGGCGCCATCGGTCACGTCGTAGAAGCGGCAGATCAGGTTCACGAGCGTGCTCTTGCCCGAGCCGCTGTGGCCCACGAGGCCGATCATCTCGCCCGGCTGGATGTCGAGGTCCAGGCCGCGGATCACCGTGCGGTTGCCGTAGCGGAAGCCGATGTCGCGCATCTCGATGCGGCCCTTCGCGTTCACGAGCGGCACGGGCTCGGCGGGCTCGGGCACGTTCGAGACGTGGTCGAGGATGTCGAAGATGCGCTTGGCGCCCGAGGCCGCCTTCTGCGTGACCGACACGATGCGGCTCATCGAATCGAGCCGCGTGTAGAAGCGGCCGATGTACGCGATGAAGGCGGTCAGCACACCGACCGTGATCTGCTGGTTCGCCACCAGCCAGATGCCGAAGGCCCACACGACCAGCAGCCCGATCTCGGTGAGCAGCGACACGCTCGGCGAGAACAGCGACCACGTCTTGTTGAGCCGGTCGTTGACCTCGAGGTTGTGGACGTTGGCCGTGCGGAAGCGCTGCGCTTCACGGCGCTCCTGCGCGAAGGCCTTCACGACGCGGATGCCGGGGATGGTGTCGGCCAGCACGTTCGTGACCTCGGACCACACGCGGTCGATGCGTTCGAAGCCGGTGCGCAGGCGGTCGCGCACCTTGTGGATCATGTACGCGATGAAGGGCAGCGGCAGCAGCGTGACGAGCGCGAGCCACGGGTTGATGGAGAACAGGATGACGGCCGTCATCCCGATGGTCAGCACGTCGATCGCGAAGTCGAGCGCGTGCAGCGAGAGGAACACGCAGATGCGGTCGGTCTCGGAGCCGATGCGGGCGATCAGGTCACCCGTGCGCTTGCCCCCGAAGTAGTCGAGCGACAGCTGCAGCAGGTGCTCGTACGTGGTGGTGCGCAGGTCCGCGCCGATGCGTTCGGAGACGAGCGCGAGCAGGTAGGTGCGTGCCCAGCCGAGGCCCCATGCGACGAGCGCCGCGGCGAGCAGGCCGCCCAGGTACACGCCGACCTTCCAGGGGTCGATCCGGGCGCCGTTCTGGAACGGGATCAGGATGTCGTCCATCAGCGGGATGGCGAGGTACGGCGGCACGAGCGACGCCCCGGTCGACAGCAGGGTCAGCAGGAAGCCGAGGCCGAGCTGTTTCCGGTAGGGGTGTGCGAAACGCCACAGACGCAGCAGCACCCACGTGGACGGCACGGGTTCGGCTTCCGCGGAAAACGAGGTTTCCTCGTCGGGCTCGAGGGGTTCGGCGTGACGTCCCTCACGAAGTGCCTCGACCCGTTGCTCGAAGACCTTCACCAATTTCAGCGATTGGGCGTGTGCACCGAGCGTGAACCGCCATTGCGCGAGCCGCGAGCTTGTATCGAGGAGTTCCAGCGTGGCCACGCCGGCGTGATCGAAGGAGCGCATCGAGAGGCCCGCGGACAGCGTCCAGGCCTGCCATGCGTCGCTGTTTGGCGACAAGCTCCACACGCGAGAATCGGTGATCGCCACGAGGCCAAAACCGAAGCGCAACGAGCCCGGATCGAGGTCAACCGCGAGCGTGGCGAGCACGTTCTCATTCGGGGCGAGTTCAGCTCGCAGGGCCGCAAGAGATGTCTCGGTGCGGGCTTCCAACGTCAGATCGGAATCGAGTAGTGGCATGGTGATGATGTCGTACCGCGGTGCAGTGCATGGGTCCGCTTTCCGCAGCGGGGTCGGGAATTCTCGCCGAAGCGCACCGTTTCGTGTTTCATCGGAGGGAGCCGGGCATTTCCATACGGCGCACAATTGCGGGCTGGACCGGATCCTTCCGGTCGTGACCACCTTGCCCAAAAAACCGCCCAAAATGACGAAGAAGGCCGACATCCAGCTGCAGCGCATCCGCTACCTGCGGGGTCCCAACATCTGGACGTACCGCCCGGTGCTCGAGGTCTGGCTCGACCTCGGCGAACTGGAAGACCATCCCTCCAACGTGCTCCCCGGCTTCAACGAGCGGCTGCTGAAGATGCTGCCCGCCCTGATGGAGCACCACTGCGGCGTCGGTGAACGCGGCGGCTTCATCCAGCGCCTCGAAGGCGGCACCTGGGCCGGCCACATCCTCGAGCACGTGGTCATCGAGCTGCTCAACCTCGCCCGCATGCCCACCGGCTTCGGCCAGACCCGCAGCACCTCGCAGCGCGGCGTCTACCGCATGGTGTTCCGCGCTCGCGACGAAAGCGTCGCCCGCTCGGCCCTGGCCGAAGGCCACCGCCTGCTGATGGCGGCCATCAACAACGAACCGTTCGACGTCGACGCGGCCGTCGCCCGCCTGTGCGAGAAGGTCGACGACTGCTACCTCGGCCCGAGCACCGCGCACATCGTCGGCGCCGCCACCGACCGCGCCATTCCGCACATCCGCCTGAACGCCGGCAACCTCGTGCAGCTCGGCTACGGCGCCAGCCAGCGCCGCATCTGGACGGCCGAGACCGAGATGACCAGCGCGATCGCCGAAGGCATCGCCGGCGACAAGGACCTCACGAAGAAGCTGCTGGCCGCCGTCGGCGTGCCGGTGCCCGAAGGCCAGGTGGTGTCGTCCGCCTCGGAAGCCTGGGACGCGGCCGAGGACATCGGCCTGCCCGTCGTGGTCAAGCCCACCGATGGCAACCACGGCTGCGGCGTCACGATGGACCTGACCGAGCGCCGCGACATCGAGGCCGCCTACGACGTGGCCCTGAAGCAGGGCAGCGAAGTCATCGTCGAGCGATTCATCCGCGGCCATGAGCACCGCCTGCTCGTGGTGGGCGGCCGCGTGGTCGCCGCCGCCCGCGGCGAACTCGCCACGGTCACCGGCGACGGCACCTCCACCGTCCGCCAGCTGGTCGACAGCCAGCTCAACACCGACCCGCGCCGCGGCGAGAACGAGGACTTCCCGCTCAACCGCCTCGACTACGCCGAGGACGAAACCCTCGGCATCGAGCTGCAGCGCCAGAACCTCACCCCCGATGCCGTGCCGGCCGCCGGCCGCGTCGTGCTGATCCAGCGCAACGGCAACCTGTCGTTCGACTGCACCGACCAGGTGCACGCCGAGGTCGCCGAAGCCGTCGTGCTGGCCGCCCGGGTCGTGGGCCTCGACATCGCCGGGGTCGACCTGGTCTGCGAGGACATCTCCAAGCCGCTGAACGCACAGGGCGGCGCCATCGTCGAAGTCAACGCGGGCCCGGGCCTGCTGATGCACCTGAAGCCGGCCGTGGGCGCGCCCCGCCCGGTGGGCCGCGCCATCGTCGACCACCTGTTCCCCGAAACCGAAGCCAGCGCCGGCCGCATCCCCATCATCGGCGTGGCCGGTTCGCAGGACACCCACACCATCTCGCGCCTCGTCGCGTGGCTGGTGCACCTGAGCGGCCGCCGCGTGGGCCTGGCCTGCCGCGACGGCATGTTCCTCGACCGCCGCCGTGTCGAGCAGACCGACTCGGCCCGCTTCGACCCGGCGCACCGCCTGCTGATCAACCGGGCCGTGCAGGCCGCGGTGATCGAGAACGGCGCCGAATCCATCCTGCGCGACGGCCTCGCGTACGACCGCTGCCAGATCGGCGTCGTGACCGACTTCGAGGGCTGGAAGTCGCTCGCCAACTACGACGTGCAGGAAGCCGACCAGATGACTAAGGTGCTGCGCACCCAGGTCGACGTGGTGCTGCCCGACGGCGTGGCCGTGCTGCACGCCGCCGACGACCGCGTGGCCGACCTGAAGTCTCTGTGCGACGGCAGCGTGATCCTGTACGCCCTCGACGGCAAGAACGAGAAGCTCGCGGCACACCGCGCCGAAGGCGGCCGCGTGGCGTTCATGCGCGACGACCACGTGGTGCTGGCCACGGGCCACAGCGAAACCACGCTGAACAGCCTGCGCCGCGGCCGCGTGCGCAATGACGAACAGGGCCTCGCCCGCCAGCGCGTGCAGCTGGCCGCCGTGGCCACGGCCTGGGCCATGGGCATCTCGCTCGACCTCGTGGCCGCCGGCATCGAAACCTTCGACTGGGACCTGCGCCAGGCGCGCCCGGTGGTGGCCAAGTCGGCCCGCTGATCGACCGAACCTTCGCGAAAGCACACGCCAATGGAAGTCTCCCGCATCCGGGCCCTGCGCGGCCCGAACCTCTGGAGCCGTCACACCGCCATCGAGGCGATCGTGACCTGCGCCGTCGACGAACGCGCCAAGGCCGAGATCCCCGGGTTCGAACCGCGCCTGCGCGCGCTGTTCCCCGCCGTCGGTGAGTTGCGTCCGCGCGGCTATGTCGGCAACATCTCGCTCGCCCACGTGCTCGAGCGCGTGGCGCTCGCCCTGCAGGCGCAGGCCGGCTGCCCCGTCACCTTCAGCCGCACGTCGTCCACGCTGGAGCCGGGGGTGTTCCAGGTGGTCGTCGAATACAGCGAGGAGCCCGTGGGCCGCAAGGCCTTCGAACTCGCGCTGGCGCTGATCGATGCCGCGCGCCATGACACCGCCTTCGACGTGGCCGCGGCCATCGCCGAACTGCGCGACACCGACGAAGACGTGCGCCTCGGCCCCAGCACCGGCGCCATCGTCGACGCCGCCGTCGCGCGGGGCATCCCGTACCGCCGCCTCACCGAAGGCAGCCTCGTGCAGTTCGGCTGGGGTTCGCGCCAGCGCCGCATCCAGGCCGCGGAGGTCGACTCCACCAGTGCCGTGGCCGAGTCCATCGCGCAGGACAAGGACCTGACCAAGCTGCTGCTGCGTTCGGCCGGCGTGCCGGTGCCGCTGGGCCGCCCGGTCTCCGACCCGGACGACGCGTGGGAAGCCGCCATCGAGATCGGCCTGCCCGTCGTGCTCAAGCCGCAGGACGGCAACCAGGGCAAGGGCGTCACGGTCAACATCGTCACCCGTGAGCACCTGAACATCGCCTACAAGGCCGCGGCCGAGTACGGCGAGGTGATGGTCGAGAAGTTCCTGCCCGGCAACGACTTCCGCCTGCTGGTGGTCGGCGACAAGCTCGTCGCCGCCGCCCGCCGCGACCCGCCGCAGGTGATCGGCGACGGCGAACACTCGGTGCGCCAGCTGGTCGACATCGTCAACCAGGACCCGCGCCGCGGCGAGGGCCACGCCACGTCGCTCACGAAGATCCGCTTCGACGACATCGCGGTCGCGCGTCTGAAGGTGCAGGACCTCGAGCCCGACTCGGTGCCCGTGAAGGGCCAGCGCGTGATCCTGCGCAACAACGCGAACCTCAGCACCGGCGGCACCGCCACCGACGTGACCGACGACGTGCACCCCGACGTGGCTGCCCGTGCCATCGAGGCCGCCCAGATGGTGGGTCTGCACATCTGCGGCGTCGACGTGGTGTGCGAGAGCGTGCTCAAGCCCCTCGAGGAACAGAGCGGCGGCATCGTCGAGGTGAACGCGGCCCCGGGCCTGCGCATGCACCTGTCGCCCAGCTACGGCAAGGGCCGCAACGTCGGTGAAGCCATGGTCGCGAACCTGTTCGGCCCCGGCGACGACGGCCGCATCCCGGTGGTGGCCGTCACCGGCACGAACGGCAAGACCACCACGGCGCGCCTGATCGCCCACATCATCGCCGGCAGCGGCATGCGCATCGGCATGACCAACACCGACGGTGTCTACGTGAACGGCCGCCAGATCGACAGCGGCGACTGCAGCGGCCCGCGCAGCGCGCGCAACGTGCTGATGCACCCCGACGTCGACGCGGCCGTGTTCGAGACCGCCCGCGGCGGCGTGCTGCGCGAAGGCCTCGGCTTCGATCGCTGCGACGTGGCCGTGGTCACGAACATCGGCGCCGGCGACCACCTGGGCCTGAACTACATCACCACGGTCGACGACCTGGGCGTGCTCAAGCGCGTGATCGTGCAGAACGTCTCCACCACCGGCTACGCGGTGCTGAACGCCGCCGATCCCATCGTGGCCGGCATGGCCGCCAGCTGCCCGGGCAAGGTCATCTTCTTCGCGGCCGACCGCCAGCAGCCCGTGATGGCCACGCACCGCGCGCAGGGCAACCGCTGCGTGTACGTCGACGGCGACGCCATCGTCGCGGCCGAGGGGCCGTGGCGCGAGAAGGTGTTCCTGCGCGACATCCCCATCACCCGCAACGGCACCATCGGCTTCCAGGTCGAGAACGCCATGGCGGCCGTGGCCGCCGCGTGGGGGCTGGGCCTGCACCCGGACACCATCCGCCGCGGCCTCGCCAGCTTCTCGAACGACGCCGACAACGCGCCGGGTCGCTTCAACGTGCTGTCGTACCGCGGCGCCACGGTGATCGCCGACTACGGCCACAACCCGGACGCGATGCGTGCGCTGGTCTCCGCGGTGGACGCCCTGCCGGCGAAGCGGCGCTCGGTGGTCATCAGCGGGGCGGGCGACCGCCGCGACGAGGACATCCGCGAGCAGACCATGATCCTGGGCGACGCCTTCGACGAGGTGGTGCTGTTCCAGGACGCGTGCCAGCGTGGCCGTGCCGATGGCGAGGTGCTGGCGCTGCTGCGCGACGGCCTGGCCGGTGCGAAGCGAACGAAGGACGTACACGAGGTGCGTGGCGAGTTCGTCGCCATCGACCTCGCGCTCGACCGACTGCAGCCGGGCGACCTGTGCCTCGTGCTGGTCGACCAGGTCGAGGAGGCGCTGGCCCACCTGGCCGCGAAGGTGGCCGAGGCCGTCGCCGAAACCGCCTGACGCCTCCTTCCTCCCTCCGAACGGGCCGCCTCACGCGGCCCGTTTTCATTTGGCGAGCGGGTGGCGCGCGCGAATGCCCGTTTCCGCGGGCACCGTGATGAAAACCGATTGGTCCGCAAGGTCAACGCACCGCCGCAGGCGGTTTCGCGTTTAATACGTACTAACCCTTGTTGATCGATAAAGATTCTCCGAAGACGGAAACCCGATTTCCGCATGAGAAAAGAATCTTCTCAGGGGTGGAGGAGCGTTTTCAACCTCGCACACACACTCAGGGAGAGAGTTTCATGAAAAAGGCAATCTGGAACGCCATCGGCTTCGGCCTGGTCGCGTGTTCGACGGTGGCGGCGGCCGCCGGGGAGGTGAAGCTGCAGCAGGTCACGTCCATCGTGTCCAGCAAGTACGGCATCTCGCAGCAGAGCAGCACCTTCGAGGCGAATGTCGCGAACCTGGCGTACAACAAGCAAGTGTTCGCCCACTACAAGCGGGAAGACGGCAGCTGGGTGGACCTGCCGCTGAGCTACAACCGCTCGGTGGGCGCGGGCCGGGAGGTCTGGACCACGTCGTACTCGCCCCCGCTGAATGCCACGGTCGACCTGCAGTTCGCCCTCAAATACGTGGTCAACGGGCAAACCTACTGGGACAACAACAACGGCAACAACTATTTCGTGCCGAAGGATTCCGGTGCCCACCTGGGTGCGGGTATCAACGTCTATAACCTGTATTACCAGCCCACGGTGCGCCTCGGGGTTTCGGACGCCTACGTGTACGGTGCCGCGGCGCTGCGGAACCTCGCGGTGCTCAAGGACGTGACCATCGTCTACTCGACCGACAACTGGGCCACGACGAAGAGCACCACGGCGTCGTACTCGCCGAACCACTGGGCTGGCGCGTACAGCTCGGCGGCGAACCCGAACGCCGACGGCATCGAGGTGTGGCCGTTCTCGCTGAACGTGGGCGCGGGCGCCTCGCAGGTCGACTACGCGATCCGCTACACCGTCAACGGCGAGGTGCACTGGGACAACAACGGCGGCCAGAACTACCGTTCGGCCCTGGTGCGGCAGTAAGGCGGGAGGCGCGGGGCGTCAGCCCCGTGCGGGTGGGCACAGCAGGCCGATGAACATCGGGCGCAGGTACAGCTCGGCCACGTTGTCCTCGGTGACCTCGCCCACCCAGTGTTTCAGGCCCGCGGCACCGCTGATGAGGCCGGTGCCGATCTGGCCGGCGATGGCCTGGTCGATGGTGCGGATCGATCCGTCGATCATGCCGTCCACCACCACGCCGGTCTGGCGGGTGGTGAGCCGGTTCATCGTGCGGCTCACCTCTGCGCGGCGGGCCGGGTCCACCACCGCGCTGATGGCGCCCAGGCGCAGCAGCGGCCCCTCGTCCGACAGCTGGAACCGCGACAGCGCGCGGGTGCTGGCGCAGGCGCGCTCCCAGCCGTTGCCGAAGTCCCGGCCGCTGAAGGTGAGCGCGGCCCGGATGATCTCGAACGTGCGCTCGAAGCACGACCAGACGAGGTCTTCCTTGTTGTCGTTGTGGTGGTAGAACGAGCCCTTCGTGACGTTCAGCTGGGCCGAGATCTTGTCCACCGAGGCGCCGCGGTAGCCGTGTTCGTTGACCATGTGGGAGGCGGCGCGCAGGAAGGACTCGGCCACCGGGTCCGCGTCGCGGCGGAACTGCCAGGACAGTTCCTCGTGCGTGGGCTCGGCCCAGGTGGAGCCTTCGCCGGCGCTGCCGTTCACGAGGATGTCGCTCACGCGCGCGGCCACGTCCTCGTACTCGACGGCCTCGTGGCGCACGATCCACGCGCGCATCCAGTGCCCCATCGACACCACGCCATAGGCCCGCGCGTTCAGGTCGGCACGTGACAGCGTGGCCGTCTCGGGCCCGCGCAGCAGCTCGCGCACCTTGCGGAACATCGCCGTGTAGGCGTCCGACACCTCCTCGAACTGCGGGCTGGGCAAGGCCCGCATGTCGTTGAACAGCACGAGCGGCGGGTGTTCGCCGAGGTCGACCGACGCGAACAGCAGGGCCAGGCCACGGAAGTACGCGGCCACGCGCCCCGCCACGGTGCGCTCGGCGCGGGCCGCATCGGCCACCGTCGAGAAGGCCGCGATGGAACGCTGGAAACACGCGCTCGCGAGGTCTTCCTTCTTGCGGTAGTAGTACGTGACGCTGTTGGTCACGAGCCCCACGCTGGCGGCGATCTCGGACAGCGTCGCGCCCTTGACCCCGTGCTGGTTGAACTGCCGGGCGGCCGCCGAGAGGATGGCCTCCCGCTTCTCCTGGTAACGCTGGGTCTGAGGGGCAGACGTCGTCGACGGCATCGGGAACTCGGGGGTTGGGCGGTGGGCCCGGATTATGCCGTCCGGGCCACCCGGCTTTCGTTGCTGCTGTGTTGCACGTGTGTCGGCGTGACGGCCGCGGCGACGGGCGGATGCACCAGGTGGCAGGCCACGGCGCGGCCGCCGCCGGTGGACGTGAGCACCGGGTCGACGGTCTTGCAGACGTCCGTGGCCATCGGGCAGCGCGGGTGGAAGCGGCAGCCCGACGGCGGGCGCAGCGCGCTCGGCACCTCGCCGCGCACCGGGATGCGCGGGCGCTGGCGCTCCACCTCGGGATCGGCCACCGGCACCGCCGACATCAGGGCCTGCGAGTACGGATGCAGCGGGCGCGCGTAGAGGTCGTCGCGGCTCGCGATCTCGACGATGCGCCCGAGGTACATCACCGCGATGCGGTGGCTGATGTGGCGCACCACCGCGAGGTCGTGCGCGATGAAGAGGTACGACAGGCCCAGGCGCTGCTGCAGGTCGACGAGCACGTTCACCACCTGCGCCTGGATCGACACGTCGAGCGCCGACACGGGCTCGTCGCAGATGATCAGGCTGGGCTCGAGCGCGAGCGCCCGCGCGATGCCGATGCGCTGGCGCTGGCCGCCGGAGAACTCGTGCGGGTAGCGGTCGGCCATGGAGGGCAGCAGCCCCACGGTGGCCAGCAGGCCGGCCACACGCTCGTCGTACTCGGCCTGGCTCGACACGAGCTTGTGCACGGCCAGCGGTTCGCCGACCAGGTCACGCACCCGCATGCGCGGGTTCAGCGAGCCGTACGGATCCTGGTAGACCATCTGCATGCCGCGGCGCAGCGGGCGCATCTTCGCCTTGTCGAAGCCGGTGATGTCCTGGCCTTCGAACACGATGCGGCCCCCCGTGGGCTGCAGCATGCGCAGCGCCGCGAGGCCCGTGGTGGACTTGCCGCAGCCGGACTCGCCGACGAGGCCCAGCGTCTCGCCACGCTTCAGCGAAAACGACACGCCGTCCACGGCCTTCACCGTGGCGCGCGGCTTGCCGAACGGCCACGACGGGCCGACGGGGAAGTGCACGGACAGGTTCTCGACCCGCAGCACCTCGTCGGCGGCCGCGGGGAGGGGGGCGAGGTGGTCAGACATCGGCGAAACACGCTTTCTGGTGGCGGGGCTCGGGGCCCTGCACCACCGTGAGTTCCGGGCGCTCCGCGCGGCAGCGGTCGTGGGCGAGGCGGCAGCGCGGGGCGAACGCGCAGCCGGTGGGCAGCGCGGCGAGGTCGGGCGGCTGCCCGTCGATGGGGATCAGGCGCTGGGTGGTGTCGCTGTCGAGCCGCGGCACCGAGGCCATCAGGCCCTGGGTGTACGGGTGTTTCGGGTTCTTGTAGAGCGCCATCGCCGGCGCCGTCTCCACGACGCGGCCGGCGTACATCACCACCACGCGGTCGGCGTAGCGCGCCACCACGCCGAGGTCGTGTGTGATCAGCACGAGCGCGGAGTTCGCCTTCGTGGCGAGTTCCTTGAGCAGGTCGAGGATCTGCGCCTGCACCGTGACGTCGAGCGCGGTGGTGGGTTCGTCCGCGATGATCAGCTGTGGCTCGCACGCCATCGCCATCGCGATCATCGCGCGCTGGCGCATGCCGCCCGAGAACTGGTGCGGGTACGCGTCGCGGCGCGACAGCGCGTCGGGCATGCGCACGCGGCCGATCAGCTCCACGGCCCGCTCCAGCGCCTGCTTCCACGGCGTGCGGCGGTGCAGGTTCACCGGCTCGGCGATCTGGTAGCCCACGGTCAGCGCCGGGTTCAGCGAGGACATGGGCTCCTGGAAGATCATCGCGATGCGGTTGCCGCGCACCGCGCGCATCTGCGCATCGGTGAGCTTGAGCAGGTCCTGGCCGTCGAACCGGATCTCGCCCTTCTCGATGCGGCCGGGCGGCGACGGAATCAGGCGCATGATCGACATCGCCGTCACGCTCTTGCCCGATCCCGACTCGCCCACGATGGCGACGGTCTCTCCCGCGTCGACGTCGAACGACACCCCGTCCACCGCGGTGACGTGGCCGCGGTCGGTGCGGAAGCGGGTGGTGAGCCCGCGGATGCGCAGCAGCGGCTCGGCCATCGTCAGTACCCCATCTTCTTCTTCAGGTCCTGGTCGACCCACATGCGCGCGTGGATCGGGCCCGGGCGGGCGGCGCCGGCGCGCAGCTCGCCGCCGTAGTTCTTCACCCACGGCCACCACGCGGTGTAGACGTACTGCACCGGCAGCCAGATGTAGGGCGCCTTCTCGATCACCTCGCGGGTCATCAGCTTCGTCATCGCGAGGCGGCGGCGTTCGTCGGGTTCGGTGAGGACGGCGTTGAGGCGGCGGTCGAAGTCGGGGTCGGCGTACATCGACACGTTCCACTGCTGGCCCGTCACGAACTGCTTGCGCAGCGACGTGGTGGGGTTCGTGGGCGAGTTCGTCATGAAGTAGCCGGCCGCGTGCTTCTTGCTGTTCATCGCCGACAGGAAGGCGCCGTACTCCAGCTGCTGGATCTCCATCTTGACGCCCACCTTCGACAGGTAGCTGCCGAGCATCGCGAGCAGGTCGGCCTCGGCGGTGACGGCGGTGGCCTGCACCTTGAACGTGAAGCCGTTCGGGTAGCCGGCCTCGGCGAGCAGCTGCTTCGCCTTCGCGGGGTCGTAGGTGAAGAGTTCCTTGACCGCGGGGCCCATGGCCTCGAGCGGTTCGTACGAGCCGACGTAGTCGGGGTGCTGCGGGAAGCCCATCATCTCGGCGTGCCCGCCGAAGTACGACTTCAGGATCTCCTGCTTGTTGACCGCGAGGTTCATCGCGCGGCGCACGCGGATGTCGTCGAACGGTTTGGTGTCCATGCGCATCGCGAGGAAGGTGCTCGACATGCCGAGCCAGCGCGACCACTGCAGTTTCGGCGCGCTCTTCTTCAGCTCGTCGACGGCGCTCCAGCGCACGGCCTCGAGCACGTCGATCTTGCCGGTGCGCAGGCCGGTGAGCCACGTGGCCTCGTCCTTGATGGTGCGGTAGACGATCTTGTCGGCGAACGGCAGCTTGTACTTCTGGCCGCCGATGGTGTCCGTGTCCCAGTAGCCGGCGTTCTTCGTGTACGTGTAGGAGTTGTTCTGCACGTAGTCGGTCAGCTGGTACGGGCCGGTGCCGTTCGCGTTCTTCCAGTTGTTCGCGCCCGCGGTGACCACCTCCTTGGGCACGATGGCGGAGTAGTAGCCCCAGCCGAAGCGGTAGTCCCATTCGGCGTTGTACGAGTTGAACGTGAACACCACCGTGTGCTTGCCCGTGGCCTCCACCTTCTCGACGTGGTCGAAGTAGTTGGCGATCTTCTTCGGGCTCTTGTTCAGGCGGTCGTAGGCGTACACGACGTCGTCGGCCACCAGCTCGCGCGCTTCCATCACGCCGGGCTTGGCCGGGAACATCACGCCCTTGCGCAGCTGGATCTCCATGCGCAGCGGGTTCTGTTTCCACTCCCACTTCTCGGCCAGTTCGCCCCGGATCGACTCGGGCGGCAGCCAGGCGTCGGCGTAGTACGGGAACGGGCCGCCGTTGCGCTTGGCCTTCGTCAGGTCGGCCGCGAACAGCTGCTCGTAGACGAGGCCGGTGTCGACGTTGTGCTTCCAGTTGTAGTCGGCCGGATCCCACGACAGCGCCCCGATGGTGATGTAGGGCGTGCCGATGGTCAGCTGGCCGCCGTACTGCGGCTTGGCGGGCTGTGCCAGCACGGCGGCGGGCAGGGCGGCCAGGGCGAACGCGGCGATCAGGGTGCGGAGGGCCATGGGGGAGTTCCTTTCCGTGGAGACTGCGGGAGGGAGGGTCAGCGGCTGCCACGCATGCGCGGGTCGAGCAGGTCGCGCAGGGCGTCGCCGAACACGTTGGTGGCGTAGACGACGAGGGTCAGGCACAGGCCGGGCGCGAGCGCGAGCCACGGGCCCTGGAACATGAACTGGCGGCCGGTGCCGGTGAGCATGCCGCCCCACGTGGGCGCGGGCGGCGGCACGCCGAGTCCGAGGAAGGCGAGGCCCGATTCGGCGAGGATCACCGCGCCGATGCGCGTGGTGAACAGCACGATCACCGGGGGCAGCACGTTCGGCACGATGTGCTTCCAGAGGATGCGCGGCGTGGACGCGCCGATGGACTGCGCCGCGTGCACGTACATGTTCTCGCGCACCGACACCACCGCGCTGCGCACGATGCGCGAGCCGCCGATGCCCAGCAGCAGGCCGAGCGTGAGGATCACGGTGGTCATGCTGGGTCCCATCACAGAGACCACGACGATCAGGATGACGAGGTCGGGGAAGCTCATCCACGCGTCGACGAAGCGCTGCACCAGCATGTCGATCCTGCCGCCCAGGTACCCGCTCACGACACCGATCACCAGCGACACCAGCGTGGCGAGCGTGGCGGCCGACAGGCTGATGATGACCGACAGCTGTGCGCCGTAGAGGCAGCGCGACAGCACGTCGCGGCCGAGGTTGTCGGTGCCGAACGGGAACGCCCACGACGGTGACTTGAGCCGCTCGATGGGGTTGATCTCGTTGTAGTCGTGCGGGGCCAGCACGTCGGCGAACACGCCGCAGAACAGGAACACGAGGAACAGCACGCCGCCCGCGGCGCCCAGCGGCTTCTCGCGGAACATGCGCGTGGTCAGGCGCCACACGCGGTGCGCGAGCCGTGCGCCGGGGAACACGCGGCGGCGCGGGGCAGCCAGCGTGGCGGAAGGGGAAGTCTGCAGCGTCATCCTTGCCTCACGCGGGGGTCGAGCAGGCCGTAGCTCAGGTCCACGGCCAGGTTGATGAGCATCACGGCGACACCCACCACGAGGAACACGCCGGTGATGACCGGGTAGTCGCGCTGGCTCACCGCGTCGATCAGCAGCAGGCCCATGCCCGGGATCACGAAGATCTGCTCGATGATCACCGCGCCGCCCACGAGCAGCGGTGCCTGCAGGCCCACGAGCGTGATGACGGGGATCAGCGCGTTGCGCAGCGCGTGGCGCCACACCACCCGGCGCTCGTCGAGGCCCTTGGCCCACGCGGTGCGGATGTAGTCCTGGCGCAGCACCTCGAGGGTCATCGTGCGGGTCATGCGCATGGTGACGGCCGAGAGGCCCATGCCCAGCACGGCGGCCGGCAGCAGCATGTTCTTCAGGTTCTGCAGCGGGTCGTCGGCGAAGCGCACGAACTCGACCGGCGGCGACCAGCCCCACCAGATGGACGGGAACACCATCACCATCGTGCCCACCCAGAAGCTCGGCACCGCCAGCAGCAGGATGGAGAACGAACGCGTGATGTAGTCGCCGGCGGTGTCCTGGCGGATGGCCGAGTACACGCCGATGGGCACCGCGAGCACCAGTGCGAACACGAGGGCGATCAGGCCCAGCTCGAAGCTGACGGGCAGCCGCTGCGCGAGCTGGTCCCAGACGGAATCGCCGGCCCACAGCGAATGCCCCAGGTCGCCGCGGCTCACGATGCCGGTGATCCAGTGCAGGTACTGCTCCCACATCGGCTTGTCGAGGCCCAGCGTGGCGAGCAGCTGTTCGCGGCTCAGCTGCTGGGCCGAGATGTCGTTCTCCGACAGCATCATGTCGATGACGTCGCCCGGGATCAGGCGAACGGTCACGAACACGATCAGGCTGGCGAAGAAGAGGGTGGGGATCAACCCCAACAGGCGGCGGATGGCATAGGTGCTCATCGCCCGGGGCCTTCAGGTTGGTCAACCTCAGGCCCGCATACCCATTCTTCGGTTCCGCGGGAATTGGTGTGCATGCTCGTCCAGTGGAGTGGGGGGCAGCGGGGCCTCGGGCCCCAGGGCATCATGTCCCAGTAGCCAGAAAACATTGCGAGGGCAAACCCCAACGTGTGCCGAGGTCGTTTTCCCCGGCATCGCAACATCCCATACCGCTAGTTCTAAACGTGTCACCTAAGTTCAGAAAGTTCCATCGCTTTCTGCTACCGTGGCCCCACGCCCGAACTCATTCTTGAAGGAGCACCATGGATTTCTCGATGTCGCAGCGGCAGCAGCACTGGCAAGGCCGCGTGAAGGACTTCATGCAGAAGCACGTCCACCCGGCCGTCCCTGTCTACACCGCGCAGATGAAGGCGTTCGGTGACAACCGCTGGCAGGTGGTGCCGGTCGTCGAGGAGCTGAAGGCCGTCGCGAAGGCCGAAGGCCTGTGGAACCTGTTCCTGCCGAAGGACTCGCTGCCGGAAGACAGCCCGTACCGCGGCGCCGGCCTCACGAACCTCGAGTACGCGCTGTGCGCCGAGGAGATGGGCCGCGTCGGCTTCGCCTCCGAAGTGTTCAACTGCTCGGCGCCCGACACCGGCAACATGGAAGTGCTGGCCCGCTACGGCTCCGAGGCCCACAAGAAGGAATGGATGGAGCCGCTGCTGCAGGGCAGGATCCGCTCGGCCTTCCTGATGACCGAACCCGACGTGGCGTCGAGCGACGCCACCAACATCGAGACGTCGATCCGCCGCGACGGCGACCACTACGTCATCAACGGCCGCAAGTGGTGGTCGTCCGGCGTGGGCGACCCGCGCTGCAAGATCGCCATCGTGATGGGCAAGACCGACCCCGACGCGCCGCGCCACGCGCAGCAGTCGCAGGTGCTGGTGCCGCTCGATACCCCCGGCATCGAGATCGTCCGCATGTTGCCGGTGTTCGGCTTCGACGACGCGCCGCACGGCCACGCCGAGGTGGTGTTCCGCGACGTTCGCGTGCCGGTGTCCAACCTGCTGCTGGGCGAGGGCCGCGGCTTCGAGATCGCCCAGGGCCGCCTCGGCCCGGGCCGCATTCACCACTGCATGCGTTCTATCGGCAGCGCCGAGGTGGCGCTCGAGAAGATGGTGCGCCGCCTGCAGGCCCGCACGGCCTTCGGCAAGAAGCTGTCCGAGCACTCGCTGTGGGAGGACCGCGTGGCCACCGCCCGCATCGACATCGAGATGACCCGCCTGCTGTGCCTGAAGGCGGCCGACATGATGGACAAGGTGGGCAACAAGGTGGCCCGCCTGGAGATCGCGATGATCAAGGTGCAGGCCCCGCGCATGGCGCTGAAGATCATCGACGACGCCATCCAGGCGTTCGGTGCGGCCGGCGTGTCGAGCGACGCGGGCCTGGCCAAGCAGTACGCCAGCATGCGCACGATGCGCATCGCCGACGGGCCGGACGAGGTGCACAACCGCACCATCGCCCAGCTGGAATACGGCAAATACCGCGGCTGAGGGTCAGCCTTGCAGCGCCTTGCCCACCTCGTTGCGGCCTTGCACGGCGCCCGACTCGGGCACGTACTCGTCGTCGCGCGCGGAGATGGCATCGAACTGCTCGGCGATGCGCTCCGGCGTGTCGGCGTCGAGGCCCAGGTGAACGCCCTGCGTCATCGTGACGTAGGCGCGCTCGAAGGTGCCGGCGCCTGCGCACAGGATGGTGCGGCTCGGCGCGTCCTCGCTCACGAGGTACAGCAGGCCCGGGGTCACGGCCTCGGGCTTGAGCTTCTCCAGGATGGCCGCGGGCATCAGGCCCTCGGTCATCGCGGTGGCCGCGGTGGGCGCCAGGCAGTTGACGCGGATGTTGTCCTTCGCGCCTTCGAGCGACAGCGTCTGCATCAGGCCCACCAGGGCCATCTTCGCGGCGCCGTAGTTCGACTGGCCGAAGTTGCCGTACAGGCCCGACGACGAGGTCGTCATCACGATGCGGCCGTAGCCCTGCGTCTTCATCAGGTCCCACACGGCCTTCGTGCAGATGGCGGCGCCCATCAGGTGCACGTCCACCACCAGGCGGAAGTCGTCGAGGGTCATCTTCGCGAAGCTCTTGTCGCGCAGGATGCCGGCGTTGTTCACGAGGATGTCCACGCGGCCCCAGGCGGCCACGGTGTCGGCCACCATCGCGGCCACGGCGTCCACGTCGGTCACCGACGCGTTGCTCGCGCGCGCTTCGCCGCCGGCGGCCACGATCTCGCGCACCACGGCTTCGGCCGGGGTGTCGCCACCGTCGGCCGGCGCGCGCCCGAAGTCGTTCACCACCACCTTCGCGCCGCGCGCCGCGAGGGCCAGCGCGTGCTGGCGGCCGAGGCCGTTGCCCGCGCCCGTGACGATGGCGACCTTGCCGTCAAAACGAATGCTCATGTTTCTCTTCCAGTGATCCGGGTGGGTTGTGCAGGAACCGAGCAGGCGCTCGGTCCGGAGGCCGACACCCTATCAGATGCCGGTGTCGCGCGGCAAACGCGCGATGCGGCCCCGTTCTCGTTTTTCCCCTGAACTTCAAAGGAGACATCCACCATGACCACCCTCTTCTCGCTGGCCGGCAAGGTCGCCATCGTCACCGGCTCGTCGCGCGGCATCGGCAAGGCCATCGCCGAACGCATGGCCGAACACGGCGCCAAGGTCGTGATCTCGTCGCGCAAGCCCGAGCCCTGCGCCGAGGTCGCCGCCGCCATCAGCGCGACGTACGGCGCCGGCAGCGCGATCTCCGTGCCCGCCAACATCTCGTCCAAGGACGACCTCAAGCACCTCGTCGACGAGACCACGCGCCAGCTGGGCCAGGTCGACATCGTCGTGTGCAACGCCGCGTCGAACCCGTACTACGGCCCGATGGCCGGCATCGAGGACGACCAGTTCCGCAAGATCCTCGAGAACAACGTGATCGCCAACCACTGGCTGATCAACTTCGCGGCGCCCCAAATGATCGAGCGCAAGGACGGCGCCATCATCATCGTCTCGAGCATCGGCGGCCTGCGCGGCTCGCCGGTGATCGGCGCGTACAACATCTCGAAGGCCGCCGACTTCCAGCTCGCGCGCAACCTCGCCGTCGAGTACGGCCCGCACAACATCCGCGTCAACTGCATCGCCCCGGGCCTCATCAAGACCGACTTCGCGAAGGCGCTGTGGGAGAACCCCGAAACCCTCAAGCGCGCCACGTCCACCACGCCGCTGCGCCGCATCGGCGAGCCCGACGAGATCGCCGGCGCGGCTGTGTTCCTCGCTTCGGCCGCGGGGTCGTTCCTGACGGGCCACGGCCTCGTCGTGGACGGCGGCGCCACGATCTGATCCGGGCCGGGTCGTCCCGGCGAATGCCGGGATCCACCGCCCGCCTGGCGTGCCATTCCCCACTGGGCCCCGGCTTCCGCCGGGGTGACGTTCACGGAAGTACCGACATGACCGAAGCGAAATCCTGGCCCGCGATGTCCATCGAACGGGCGCACCAGCTGATGACGGCGCCCGGCAGCGCCTTCGAGATCGAGCAGCGCGTGATCCGCGGCGTGCCGCTGCGCGTGTGGAAGAACGCACCGGCCACGATGCGGGAGGTGTTCCTCGTCGGCCGCTCGCACGGCGCCGCCACGTTCCTCGTCTACGAGGACGACCGCGCCACGTTCGAGGGCTTCGCCCGCGCCACGCTCGTGCTGGCCGAGCGGCTGCAGCAGCAGGGCGTGGTGAAGGGCGACCGCGTGGCCATCGCGATGCGCAATGTGCCCGAGTGGCCGGTGGCGTACTTCGCCGCGCTGCTGGTGGGCGCCATCGCCACGCCGCTGAACGCGTGGGGCACCGGCAACGAGCTCGAGTTCGGCCTGAGCGACTCGGGCGCGAAGGTGGCCATCGTCGACGCCGAACGCTGGGACCGCATCGAGCCGCACCTGCCGCAGTGCCCGGCGCTCGAGCGTGTGTTCGTCGCCCGCGTGAAGGGTTCGGTGTCGAACCCGGTCGCCACGCCGCTGTCGGACGTGATCGGCCCCGTCAACGGCTGGTCGGAGCTGCCCGAGCGGCCGCTGCCGGCCGTTCCGCTGGACCCCGAGGACGACGCCACCATCTTCTACACGTCCGGCACCACCGGCCGCCAGAAGGGCGCGCTCGGCACGCACCGCGCCTCGATCAGCACGGTGATGGCCAGCAGCTTCTCGGCGCAGCGCAACTTCTGGCGCAAGGGCGAGCCGATCCCGAAACCCGAGGACCGCAAGTTCCAGCGCGCGGTGCTGCTCGCCATTCCGTTCTTCCACACCACGGGCTGCCAGGCCATCCTGTGCGCGGCCGTGTACGGCGGCACGAAGATCGTGTGCCTGCACCGCTGGGACGTCGAGCAGGCGATGGGCCTGATCGAACGCGAACGCTGCACGCAGGCGGGCGGCGTGCCCACCATCGCCTGGCAGATCATCGAACACCCCGAGCGCCACAGGTTCGACCTCTCGAGCCTCGAGAGCGTGTCGTACGGTGGCGCCCCGGCCTCGCCCGAACTGGTGCGGCGCATCAAGGAGGTGTTCCCGCTGTCCGCCCCGGGCCTCGGCTGGGGCATGACGGAGACCTCCGCCACGTTTTCGAGCCACGGCGGCGAGGACTACGTGCGCAAGCCCGACAGCAGCGGCCCGGCCCTGCCCATCTGCGACATGAAGATCGCCGACGACGAGGGCAACGCGCTGCCGCCGGGGGAGGTGGGCGAACTGTGGGCCCGCGGCCCGAACGTCGTGAAGGGCTACTGGAACAATCCCGAGGCCACCGCGGCCACGTTCGTCGACGGCTGGGTGCGCACCGGCGACCTGGGCTACATGGACGAGGAGGCCTTCCTCTTCATCGTCGACCGCAAGAAGGACATGCTGATCCGCGGCGGCGAGAACATCTACTGCACCGAGGTCGAGGATGCGCTGTACGCCCACCCGGCCGTGATGGACGCGGGGGTGGTGGGCCGGCCCCACCGCACGCTGGGCGAGGAGCCCGTGGCCGCGGTCACGCTGAAGCCGGGCCAGTCGGTGGGCGAGGCCGAACTGCGCGCCTTCGTGGGCGAACGGCTGGCGGCGTTCAAGGTGCCGGTGCGGATCCATTTCAACGCCGGCATGCTGCCGCGCAATGTCAATGGCAAACTGCTGAAGCCCGAGATCAAGAAGCTGTTCCCGCAGGAGGCGGCATGAGCGAGAAGGAACCCACCCCGAACATGAAGGCGCCGCTCGCCCCGCTGGCGGGGGCGGTGCCGCCCCGTCCGGCGTGGTTCGAGGCCGCGCTGGCGCGGGCGCCGGAACGCTCGGTGGTCGACGTGCTCGGCACCGGCATCGAGGTGCTGACGTGGGGCGAACGGGGCCGGCCCGGCCTGCTGTTCCTGCACGGCAACCGGGCCCATGCCGACTGGTGGAGCTTCATCGCGCCGTACTTCGCCGACACGCACCGCGTGGTCGCGATGTCGTGGTCCGGCATGGGCGGCTCCGGCTGGCGCGACACCTACTCGATGGCCACGCTCGTCGAGGAGATGGACACGGTGGCCCAGGCCACCGGCCTGTTCGACGGGCCGGTGAAGCCGGTGGCCGTGGCGCATTCCTTCGGCGCGTTCGTCGCGCTGCGCTATGCGGCGGACCGCGGGCGCAAGTTCGGCGGCGTGGTCACGGTCGACATGCCGATGACCAAGCGGCCCGACGGCCCGCGCGAACGTTCGAACGAGATGCGCGACAACGCGGTGTACCCCGACGTGGCCGCGGCCCTCGCGCGCTACCGCTTCGCGCCGCTGCAGCCTTGCGAGAACCTCTTCATCGCCGACCACATGGCGCGCCTGTCGCTGAAACCCGCGGCCGATGGTGCGGGTGTCACGTGGCGCTTCGACCCGTACCAGTGGCGCGAGCTGCGCATCGGCAGCCCCGGCCAGGACATGGTGGCCAGCCAGTGCCCCGTGGCCGTGATGTGGGGCGGCGACTCCGTGCTGATCGACAAGCCCCACCTCGACCACGTGCGCTCGAAGTACGCGTCGGGCATGCCGTGGATCGAGATCCCGTCGGCGGGCCATCACGTGATGGTGGACCAGCCGCTCGCGTTCGTGACGGCGGTGCGCGGGCTGCTGGCGGGGTGGCCGCGCTCGCGCGAACGCGCCACGGCGGACGCCGCGGCGCCGGCCCCGTCTCGAACGTCTCAGTCCTGAACCTCGCCCAGCAACACCATGAGCCGCCGGGCCGCCGGCGACAGGTAGGCGTTGCCGCGGTGCGTGACGACGAGGCGGCGCAGCATCGTCGTCTCCTTCAGCACCACCTCGCGCAGCGGCAGCCGCAGGCCGTGCTGTCCGAGGTGACGGCGTGAGATGAAGCTCAGCAGGCCCGTCTCGGCGATCAGGTCGGGCAGCATCAGCAGCATGCTGCTCTCCACCTGCACCACGGGACGGGGCAGGCCCTTGCGGTCGAAGGTGTGGTCGAGCCAGTCGCGCGTGGGCGCGCCGGGCGACTGCAGCACCCAGCGGTAGCGGCCCAGGTCCTTCAGCGTGGGGCGGGGCAACGAGAACACCTCGTGCGACGCGTGGGCCGCGACCACGATCGGGTCCTCCGCCAACCGGTGCGACACGAAGCCGGCCTGGGCCGGGCTTTCGGTGCCCACCACGAGGTCGAGTTCACCGGCATGGAGCATCGGCCGCAGCACGTCGACCAGCGCGACCGTGGTCTTCAGTGTCACGTCGGGGGCCTCGTCGAGCAGGCGGCGCACGGCCTGCGGCAGCAGGAACTGCGCGGCCGTGGGCACGATGCCCACGCGGATCTCGCCGGCCAGGCCGTGCCCGAGGTCGCCGATCTCGCGGCGGGCGTCTTCCACGTCGAAGCGCAGCCGCTGCGCCCACCGCAGCATCACCTGGCCGGCCGCCGTGAGGCGGATGCCGCGGCCCGACCGTTCGAAGAGCGGCGCGCCCGCCTCGCGCTCCAGGCGGCGGATGGCGCCGGTCAGCGCCGGCTGGGTGCGGTGCAGGCGTTCGGCCGCCTGGCCCACGTGCTCCAGTTCGGCGATGGTTTCGAAGTAGCGAAGGTCGCGCAGGTCCATGCTCGAATCCAAAAGCTGGAATGATGGATCGCAAAGAATAATCGATTGGACCCATGGGCAGGGCCGCCCAATACTTCGGACATTCCCGCTGACCGGGGATTCCGATGGAGACACCGATGGGCTTTCTTTCCCGCACCCTTCCCGCCGTGATGGCGGCCGCGTTCTGCCTCGCCGCCCAGGCGCAGGCGTACCCCACGAAGCCGATCCGCGTGTTCGTGCCGTTCCCGCCCGGCGGCGGCACCGATAACATCGCCCGCGAGGTGACGCAGGCCATGGCCGCGAACACGAAGTGGACGTTCGTCATCGAGAACCGCCCCGGCGCGGGTGGCAACCTCGGCGTCGATGCGGTGGCCAAGTCCCCGGCCGACGGCTACACGCTCGTGATCGGCCAGTCGAGCAACCTCACGATCAACCCGTGGCTGTACGCCCGCATGCCGTACGACCCGCAGAAGGACCTCGTGCCCATCGGCCTGATCGGCGAGGCGCCGCTGGTGCTGGTGACGAGCGCGGCCTCGCCGTACAAGACCGTGGCCGACGCCGTGGCGGCGGCGAAGGCCAAGCCGGGCGCGATCAACTACGCCTCGGCCGGCAACGGCACCGTGGCGCACCTCGCCGCCGAACGGTTCCAGAAGGCCGCGGGCGTGAAGTACCAGCACGTGCCGTACAAGGGCGTGGCCCAGGCGCTCACCGACGTGGTGGGGGGCACCGTGGAGCTGTATTTCGCGACCACGCCCACGCTGATGGGCCAGATCAAGCAGGGCAAGCTGCGGCCGCTGGCCGTCACCGCCGCCCAGCGCCTGCCGGACCTGCCGCAGGTGCCGACACTCGCCGAGGCCGGCTACAAGGGGGCCGAGTCGTCCACCTGGTTCGGCCTGCTCGCACCGGCGGGCACGCCGGCCGACATCGTGGCCCGCCTCAACAGCGAACTGGCCAAGGCGCTGCAGCAGCCGGCGCTCGTGAAGAAGCTCGAGGCCGAGGGCACGCGCGTGCTCGGCGGTTCGGCGCAGCAGTTCGCCACGACGATCAAGGACGACACCGCCCGCTGGGGCCGGGTCGTCAAGGAGTCGGGCGCGCGCATCGAGTGACGCGCCCGTTGCCGCCCCGTTCCCAACGTTTCGCCAGGAGATTCCCATGAGTCAAGCCGCTGCATTGCCCGACGTCGTCCGGGACATCGAGCGCACCGCCGCCGAGGTCGTGGCACAGGCCGGGGCCTACCCGTCGTCGATCCTCGCCGACGTGGCGGGCCGCCGCGGCGCGCTGCACGGCCGCATCCAGCCGCTGTCGCCGTCGATGCGCTTCGCCGGCACCGCCATCACGGTGGAGGTGCGCCCCGGCGACAACCTGATGATCCACGCCGCGATGGCGATCGCCCGGCCCGGCGACGTGATCGTCGTGGACGGCAAGGGCGACCTGTCGAGTGCGCTGATGGGCGAGATCATGTCGCAGCAGTGCGTGGCCCTCGGTGTGGCCGCGGTGGTCATCGATGGCGCCGTGCGTGACAGCGAGGCGATCCGCGAACTGGGCTTCCCGATGTTCGCCGCGGGCCTGAACCCCAACGGTCCCACGAAGTCGATCCCGGGCCGGTTGAACCACCCGGTTTCGATCGGGGGCGTGACAGTGCACCCGGGCGACCTTGTCGTGGGCGACTGCGACGGTGTCACCGTGATCGAACGCGCCAAGGCCGCCTCGCTGCTGCCGCTGGCCGCGGAGAAGGTGGCCGCCGAGACGAAACGCATCGCCGGCATCCGCAACCGCGAGGCGCTGCGGCCCGCGTGGCTCGACGGTGCGCTGCGCGCGGCCGGCGTGATCCGCGAAGGGGAAACGCTGTGAGCGCCGGCAGGATCCTCGTCACCGGCGCCGACCTCGCGCCGCAGGCGTTGGCCCTGCTCGAGGGGTTCGAGATGGTCTACGCCGGCAAGACGCCGAGCGCCGACGACATCACGGCCCTGTGCGGCCGGCACGACCCCGTGGCGATCATCGTGCGCTACAACGGCGTGGGCGAGGCCGCGATGGCGGCGGCACCGTCGCTGAAGGTCATCGCCAAACACGGCAGCGGCACCGACACGATCGACAAGGCCGCCGCGGCGCGCCGTGGCATCCAGGTGCTGGCCGCTGCTGGCGCCAACGCCGCGGCCGTGGCCGAGCAGGCCCTGGCGCTGCTGCTGGCGTGTGCCAAGAGCGTGGTGACACTCGACGCGCGCATGCGCGCCGGCCACTGGGACAAGGCCACGCACAAGGGCGTCGAACTCGAGGGCCGCACGGTCGGCGTCGTGGGCCTCGGCGCCATCGGGCAGCGCCTCGCGCGCATGGCCCATGCGATGGACATGCGGGTGCTGGGGCACGACCCGTACGCGCAGGACGTGCCCGCCTTCATCGAACGCGTGGACCTCGACACGCTGTGGCGCGAGTCGCACGCGATCTCGCTGCACTGCCCGCTCACGGCCGACAACACGAAGCTGCTCGACGCCCGTGTGCTCGCGGCGTGCCGGCCGGGCGTGACCGTGGTCAACACGGCGCGCGGCGGCTTGATCGACGAGGCGGCGCTGCTGGCGGCCGTGCGCAGCGGCCATGTGGCCGGCGCCGGCCTCGACAGCTTCGCGGTGGAGCCGATGGGGGCGGACCACCCGTTCCTGGCCGAACCCCGCATCGTGCTGAGCCCGCACATCGGCGGCGTCACGGCCGATGCCTACGTGAAGATGGGCCTGGCCGCGGCCCGCAACGTGCTGGGCGTGCTGCGGGGCTGATCAGTCCGCGGTGACCTTGGCGCGGCGGATCACGTCGCCCCACTTCGTCGTCTCGGCCGCGATGAACCGCTCGAACTCCTCGGGCGTGTTGCCCACGGGCACCGTGCCCATGCCCTCGAGGCGCGCGCGCACGTCGTCCATCCGCACGATGCGGGCGACCTCGTCGGACACCCGCTTCACGACGTCCTTCGGCGTGCCAGCCGGCGCCAGCACACCGGCCCACGTGCTGCCGATGAAGTTCGCCAGGCCCTGCTCGATGAACGTGGGCACGTCGGGTGCGGCGGGCAGGCGCTTGTCGCTCGCCACGCCGATCAGTCGCACCTTGCCGGTCTTGCCCGGGTTGATGAGGCCGGAGGCCGCGTCGAAGAACAGCGACACCTGGCCACCCATCAGGTCGGTCAGGGCCGCGGCCGCGCCGCGGTAGGGGATGTGGACCATGTACGTGCCGGTCTGCGCCTTGAGCAGTTCGGTGGTCAGGTGCGCGGCCGAGCCGTTGCCGCTGGACGCGAAGCTCACCTTGCCGGGGTGCGCCTTCGCGTAGTCGACCAGTTCGCGCGCGGTCTTGAACGGCGCGTCGTTGTTGACCGCGGCGATCAGCGGCGAGATGCCGATGAGCGACACCGCCGCGAGGTCCTTCCTCGGGTCGTACGGCAGCTTCGGGTACAGCGTGGTGTTGGCGGCGTACGCGGCGATCACGACGCCGAAGGTGGTGCCGTCGGGCGTGGCCTTCGCGATGGCGTCGGTGCCGATGATGCCGTTCGCGCCGGGGCGGTTGTCCACGGTGACCACCACGCCCAGCCGCTCCTGCAGCTTCTGCGCGACGAGCCGCGCGGTCACGTCGGTGAACCCGCCGGGCGGGTAGGGCACCACGATGCGGATGGGCTTGGAGGGCCAGGTCTCGGCGCGCACGGTGGGCACGGCGAGGGTGGCGGCGAGGCCCGCGGTGAAGCGGCGGCGATCGATCATGAGCACCTCCAAAGGCGAGCGGAGCGAAGCCGCCGATCAAGCCACACGCGAGCCCGGGTCTCCCGGGCGACCCCGTGGCGCCCCCTGGGGGGCAGGAGGCGCCAGCCGACTGGGGGGCCTTATTTCAGCGAGCTGAGCTTGACTTCCTTGACCTTGCCGTTTTCGATCACGGCAACGCGGGTGTCGGCCAGCGTGCCGCCCTTTTCGTCGACGCCATCGAGGCTGTTCGGGTTGTGCGCCGGGGTCAGCTGCTTGGCCGCCTTGTCGAGCGCCGCGCGGATGGCGGTGGCGTCGGTCACGGTGCCGGCGACCTTCATGGCCTCGGCGGTGAGGTACACGGCGGTGTAGTTCAGCGAGACTTCCGAGCTCGGGATGCGGCCCGGGTAGGCCTTCTGGAAGCGGGCCACGAAGTTCTGCGCGTCGGGGGTCTTGTCTTCCACGAGCGGCAGCACGCCGATGGAGCCTTCGAGCGGGCCGTAGCCGCCGATGACCTTGGCCATCTCGTCCATCTTGGCCTGGTCGATGATCACGAAGCCGCCCTTGAAGCCCAGTTCACGGGCCTGCTTGACGACGAGGCCGGTGGGCTCGGAGGCGCCGCCGATGAACATCACATCGGGCTTGGCGGCCAGCGCGCGGCTCACGCCGCTGTAGAAGTCGGCCGCGCGGTTGTAGGACATCGGGTTCTCGATGACGACCTTGCCGCCGGCGGCTTCCCACGCCGGCTTGAACACGGCGGTCCAGGCCTTCGCGTAGTCGTGATCGCCGTGGGCGAACGCGAGGTTCTTGCCGTACTTGGTCATCGCGTGCTTGACGAAGGCCGGCACGTACGACGTGAACTCGGGCGGGATGCGCAGCGTGAGCTTGTTGCCGCGCGCGGTGACCTGCGGGACGCTGGTGTACGACAGCAGCAGGTACTTGTTCTGCTCGTTGTTCACCTGCAGGGCCAGGCTGCCGCCGGAGTGCGGCACCAGGATGGCCGGGGTCTTCGATTCCTGCACCAGGCGCTGCGCGTTGATGGCGGTCTCGGACGGGTTGTACTTGTCGTCGAGCGCGACGATCTCGAACTTGTACTTCTTGCCCGCCACCTCGAAGCCGGCCGCGTTGATCTCGGCGACCGCCATCTGCATGCCGTCGAGCACGTTCTTGCCGTAGAGCGCGGCACCACCGCTCAGCGGGCCGGAGAAGCCGATCTTCACGACCTCCTGGGCGAAGGCCGGGGCGGCGAAGGCCAGGCCGAATGCCGCAGCGGCGGCGACCTGCTTCACGTTGAGTTTCACGTTCATCTGCTATCTCCTGGTGGTGGGACGGTCTGACGAAATCGTCGTGCGACGTACGCTCTTCTGGGAACGGTAGTTTGATGGCGAGCGTTGACGGGCCGATATGGGGGGAACTGCTGAGGAACCGTGCACGCAACACCCCATACCGGCGTCCCCAAAAGCAGTCATCCCGGCGAAAGCCGGGACCCCGGGCGTGCGAAGACGCCCAGGATCCCGGCACGCGCCGGGATGACGGAGGAGAAGCGGAGGAAGCGGGTTACTTGAGCGCGCTCAGCTTGATCTCCTTGACCTTGCCGCCTTCGACGACCGCCACGCGCGTATCGGCGAGCGTGCCGCCCTTGTCGTCCACGCCGTCGAGCGTGTTCGGGTTGTGGGCGGGGCTCAGTTCCTTCGCGGCCTTGTCGAGCGAGGCGCGGATCGCGGTGGCGTCGGTCACCGAGCCGGAGGCCTTCATCGCGCCGGCGAGCAGCCAGACGGCGGTGTAGTTCAGCGAGACTTCCGAGCTGGGCACGCGGCCCGGGTAGGCCTTCTGGAAGCGGGTCACGAAGTTCTGCGCGTCGGAGGTCTTGTCCTCGACGAGCGGCAGCACGCCGATGGAGCCTTCCAGCGGGCCGTAGCCGCCGGTCACCTTCGTCATCTCGTCCATCTTGGCCTGGTCGATGATCACGAAGCCGCCCTTGAAGCCCAGTTCACGGGCCTGCTTGACGACGAGGCCGGTGGGCTCGGAGGCGCCGCCGATGAACATCACGTCGGGCTTGGCGGCCAGCGCGCGGCTCACGCCGCTGTAGAAGTCGGCCGCGCGGTTGTACGACATGGGGTTCTCGATGACCACCTTGCCGCCGGCGGCTTCCCACGCGGGCTTGAACACGGCGGTCCAGGCCTTGGCGTAGTCGTGGTCGCCGTGGGCGAACGCGATGTTCTTGCCGTACTTGGTCATCGCGTGTTTCACGAAGGCCGGCACGTAGGACGTGAACTCGGGCGGGATGCGCAGCGTGAGCTTGTTGCCGCGGGCCGTGACCTGCGGCACGCTGGTGTACGACATCAGCAGGTACTTGTTCTGCTCGTTGTTCACCTGCAGGGCCAGGCTGCCGCCGGAGTGCGGCACGAGGATCGCGGGCGTCTTGTACTGCTGCACCAGGCGCTGCGCGTTGATGGCGGTCTCGGACGGGTTGTACTTGTCGTCCAGCGAGACGATCTCGAGCTTGTACTTCTTGCCGGCCACCTCGAGGCCTTGCGCGTTGATCTCGTTGACGGCGAGCTGCATGCCATCCAGCACGTTCTTTCCGTAGAGCGCGGCGCCGCCGCTCAGCGGGCCGGAGAAGCCGATCTTCACGACCTCCTGGGCGAAGGCGAAACCGGTGAAGGCCAGGCCCAGGGCGGCGGTGGCGGCGAGGTGCTTCAGCTTGAATGTCACGGTCATCTGTCTACTTCCTGTGGTGCAACGATCAAGGGACGATGGCCCCCCGCCGGCTCGTGACGGTGCCGGTGGGCGGGACGCGGAAAACGTGAGAGGAGGAACGGCGCGCTGAGTTCAGGCGCCGATGTAGGCGCGGCGCACGGCCTCGTTGTTGAGCAGGCTGTCCCGGTCGCCTTCCATGACGATGTGCCCGCCTTCGATCACGTACGCGCGGTGCGCGATCTTCAGCGCGGCGAACGCGTTCTGCTCGGCGAGCAGCACCGTGGTGCCGGCGCGGTTGATCTGCTGGATCACCTCGAACACCTGCTTCACGACGAGGGGCGCGAGGCCCAGCGACGGCTCGTCGAGCAGCAGCGCCTTCGGACGGCTCATCATCGCGCGGCCGATGGCCACCATCTGCTGCTGGCCGCCCGACAGCGAACCCGCCGGGTCGTCCTTCTTCTGCTCGAGGATGGGGAACAGCGCGAGCACCTCGTCGAGGCGCTTCTTGTTGCCCGCCGTGTCGCGGCGGTGCACGTACGCACCCAGCATCAGGTTCTTCAGCACGCTCATCTGCGGGAAGAGCTTGCGGCCCTCCGGGCACTGCACGACGCCCGCTTCCACGATCTGCGCGGCACGCATGCCGACCAGTTCCTGGTTGTGGAAGCGGATGCTGCCGCCCGCGGCGCGGTGGATGCCGCTCGTGGTCAGGAAGATGGAGCTCTTGCCGGCGCCGTTGGCGCCGAGCAGCACGACCAGCTCGCCTTCCTTCGCGTTGAGGCTCACGCCGTCGAGCGCCTGGAAGCTGCCGTATTTGAGCGAAACGTTCTCAAGCGTCAGCATGTTCGCTCCCGAGGTAGGCGTCGATCACGGCGGGGTTCGCACGGATCTCGGCGGGGGTGCCTTCGGCGATCTTCTCGCCGTAGTTGAGCACCATGATCTTGTCGGCCAGGCTCATGATCATGTTCATCTTGTGTTCGATCAGGCCCACGGTGAGCCCGTGCTTGACCATCTTGCGGATGAGTTCCGCCAGGCCCGCGGTCTCGTCGGGGTTCACGCCACCGGCGGGTTCGTCGAGCAGCACGACCTTCGGGTCGGTGGAGAGCGCGAGCGCGAAGGCCACGCGCTTGCGCTCCTCCTGCGAGATGTCGCCGGCCATGCGGTTGGACATGTGCGACAGGCCCACGAAGTCGAGCGCGTCGCGTGCCTTTTCGCGGCAGACCTTCTCCTCGTTCTTCAGGCGCGAGGAGCCGACCAGCACGTCCCACAGGCCCGACCGCGTGCGCAGGCGGTGGCCCACGATCAGGTTGTCGAGCACCGAGGCGTTGTCGAACAGCGCCGTGGTCTGGAAGGTGCGCGAGACACCCAGCTTCGCCACCTCGTCGGTCCGCAGGTGGGTCACGTCGGTGCCGTCGAGCAGGATGCGGCCCGAGGTGGGCTTGTGCACGCCGCTGATCAGGTTGAAGAACGTGGTCTTGCCCGCGCCGTTGGGGCCGATGATCGCGTTGATCTTGCCCTTCTCGATGGCGGTGCTGACCTCGTTGACGGCCGCGAGGCCGCCGAAGCGTTTGCTCAGGTTCTCGATCTTAAGCATGGGTCGCGCCTCCTTGCGGGGCGGTCGTGTTGACGGGCTTGGCGGCCGCCGGGACGGCCAGCTTCTTGGCTTCGTTCGACGCGCGGCGGGCCTTCCAGGCGAGGTAGCTGCCGACGATGCCGTTCGGCACGAAGATCACGAGCACGATGATCAGCGGGCCGAACACGACGTAGCGGTACTCCTGCAGGAACTGCAGGTGCTGCGACAGCCACGGCATGCCGATGGCGCCGAGCAGCGGGCCGAGGATGGTGCCGATGCCGCCGATCAGCATGAACGTGGTCATCTCGAACGTGTGGTGCGTGCCCGCGAGGTCGGGGCCCAGGAACCGCACGAAGCCGGCGTACAGGCCGCCCGCGAGGCCGGCGTAGAACACCGACAGCAGGAAAGACAGCAGCTTGTTGCGCGCGAGGTTGATGCCCAGCGACTCGGCCAGTTCGTCGCTGTTGCGGATGGCCATGAACGTGCGGCCCAGCAGCGACGTGACGATGCGGTGCATGACGAACGCGCCCACGACCAGGAACGCGAACACCAGGTAGTACAGCGCGCGCGGCTGGTCGAACACGTAGCCGCCGAAACCGGTGGGCGCGGGGATGCCGATGATGCCCACGGTGCCGTGGGTCAGCGATTCCCACTTCTCGATCACGAGGAACATGATGTAGCCCACGCACAGCGTGAAGATCGAGAAGTAGTGGCCCTTCAGGCGCAGCGACACGAAGCCGAGCGGCAGGCCCACGATGGCGGTGATCACGCCGGACAGCGCGAACGCGATCCAGAACGGCACCTGGTGGTCCACCGTGAGGATGCCCACCACGTAGGCGCCGAGCGCCATGAAGCCGCTGTGCGCGAGGTTGAACTGGCCGGTGTAGCCGGTGATCAGGTTCAGGCCCAGCGTGGCCAGCGCGAAGATGTACGCGGTGGACATCACCGTGAGGTGATAGTCGTTGCCGGTGACGAACGGAAAGACGAGGCCGGCGAGGACGAGCAGCGTCCAGCCGATGCGGCCTTCGAGGTACTTCATGTCAGCGCACTCCCTTGGTGAACAGGCCCTGCGGGCGCACCGACAGGATCACCACCAGCAGCACGAAGGCGATGATGTCCTTGTAGTCGGACGAGATGTAGAACGCGCCGAAGCTCTCGGCGAAGCCGATGATCAGACCGCCGACGATGGCGCCGGGCACGCTGCCCATGCCGCCGAGGATGATGATCACGAAGGCCTTCGTGATCACGAGGTTGCCCATCGCGGGGTACACGAGGTTGATGGGGGCGTACAGCGACGCGGCGATGGCGGCCAGGGCGCCGGCGATCGCGAAGGTCAGCATGGCCACGCGGTTCGCGTCGATGCCCACCAGCGAGGCGCCGTCGCGGTTCTGCGCCATCGCGATGATGGTGGAGCCGGTGACCGTGCGCTTGAGGAACAGGTGCAGCACGACCATCATCAGGAAGGCCGCGGCGATGATCAGCAGGCGCTGCACCGGCGCGGTGAGGCCGCCCAGTTCGACGATGCCGCTGTACGGCGACTGCATGCGCTGGAAGTCGGCGCCCCAGATCAGCTGGGCCGTGGCTTCGAGGAACAGCATCATGCCGATGGCCGCGATCATCGGGTGCAGGCCGCTGTGGTGGCGCAGCGGGTGGAACACGAGGCGTTCGGCCAGCGTGGAGAGCACCGCCACGACCGCGGCGGAACCGGCCATCGCGAGCCAGTAGTTCACGCCGTAGCGCGTCATCAGGTGGAACGACACGAAGGCGCCGGCCATGTAGAACGCGCCGTGGGCGAAGTTCGGCACGTGCAGGATGCCGTACACGAGCGTGAGACCGAGGGCGACGAGGCTGTAGATGCCGCCGAGCGTGAGCCCGTTGAGCACCTGCTGCAGGAATTGTTGGAGGAAATCCATCGCTCAGTCCTTCCGTGCCGTGACGGTGGAGTGGCTCGCGATGGGCGTCTGCTCGGGGCTGTGGCCGCGACCCGTTCGGGCAGGCATGGGCATGTTCGTCACGCTCCTGTGTCGAGAAAAAGAGAGGTTGGCGACCGCCGGGGATGCGGTCGAGAGATCTCCCCGGGAGGGGCCAACCGCACGTTGCGCTCCATAGAACGCGTCGCGATCTTGCTGCCATGCAGAACTGCAGTCAACGCGAATGTTCTGCGATGCGGAACACACAAGGGCAAACACTGAGAGGATTTTTCCGCGCTTGTCGCTTGGGAGACCTTGTGTACCGGTAACTACGTAGATGCTTCGAAAAGCATTTGTCCTGTGTCCTCCGCGTGACACGGGGACATTCGAACGGTTACCCTGTCGTTCGACCGGGTCGGACTTGCTGCTCCGCCAGACCGGCTGTATATTCCGCAGTGCAGAAGCATGTTTTGCAATTGACGTGCAAGCGGAGGCCTTGCACGCTGCGTCACAGGGGCCGTGCTCGAGCTCCGTTCAACATCAAAGGTCGATTCATGAAAGTGCTGGTGGCAGTCAAGCGGGTGGTGGACTACAACGTGAAGGTTCGCGTGAAGAGCGATGGCACGGGTGTGGACATCGCGAACGTGAAGATGAGCATGAACCCGTTCGACGAGATCGCCGTCGAAGAAGCGGTGCGGCTGAAGGAGAAGGGTGTGGTCACGGAGGTGATCGCCGTCTCGTGCGGCCCCACGCAGGCTCAGGAAACGCTGCGCACGGCCATGGCCATCGGCGCGGACCGCGCCATCCTGGTCGAAAGCACCGACGAGCTGCAGCCGCTGGCCGTGGCCAAGCTGCTCAAGGCCCTGGTCGACAAGGAACAGCCGTCGCTCGTGATCCTGGGCAAGCAGGCCATCGACGACGACAACAACCAGACGGGCCAGATGCTGGCGGCACTCGCCGGCCTGCCGCAGGCGACGTTCGCCAGCAAGGTGGAAGTGGCCGCCGATGGCGCGTCCGTCACCCGTGAGGTGGATGGTGGTCTGGAGACGCTCAAGCTCACGCTGCCGGCCGTCGTGACGACCGACCTGCGCCTGAACGAGCCGCGCTACGTGACGCTGCCGAACATCATGAAGGCGAAGAAGAAGCCGCTGGAGGTGGTGAAGCCGTCGGACCTGGGGGTGGACGTGGCGCCGCGCATCAAGACGCTGAAGGTCAGCGAGCCGCCGAAGCGTTCGGCTGGCATCAAGGTGCCCGACGTCGCCACGCTGGTCGACAAGCTGAAGAACACCGCCAAGGTCCTCTGATTCCAGGAGCACAAGAACATGACCGCACTCGTCATCGCCGAACACGACAACCAATCCATCAAGGGCGCCACCCTGAACACCGTCACCGCCGCCGCCCAGCTGGGTGGTGACGTGCACGTCCTCGTCGCCGGCTCTAACGCCGCCGACGCCGCCAAGGCCGCCGCGCAGATCGCCGGCGTGGCCAAGGTGATCCACGCCGACGCCGCCGGCTTCGAGCACGGCCTCGCCGAAAACGTCGCCGCGCAAGTGATCGCGCTGGCCGGCAGCTACAGCCACATCGTCTTCCCGGCCACGGCCTCGGGCAAGAACGTCGCGCCGCGTGTCGCAGCCCTGCTCGACGTGGGCCAGGTGAGCGACATCACCAAGGTCGTGAGCCCCGACACGTTCGAGCGCCCGATCTACGCCGGCAACGCCATCGCCACCGTGCAGAGCAGCGACAAGGTCAAGGTGATCACCGTGCGTTCGACGGGCTTCGATACCGCGGCCGCCACCGGTGGGAGCGCCGCTGTGGAAACCGCCTCGGCCACGGCCGACAGCGGCAAGTCGAGCTTCGTGGGCAGCGAGATCGCCAAGAACGACCGCCCCGAACTGACCGCCGCGAAGATCATCGTCTCGGGTGGTCGTGCCCTGGGCAGCAGCGACAAGTTCAACGAAGTGCTGACCCCGCTGGCCGACAAGCTGGGCGCCGCGCTCGGTGCCAGCCGCGCGGCCGTCGACGCGGGCTACGCCCCGAACGACTGGCAAGTGGGCCAGACCGGCAAGATCGTCGCGCCGCAGCTCTACATCGCCGCGGGCATCTCCGGTGCCATCCAGCACCTGGCCGGCATGAAGGACTCCAAGGTGATCGTCGCGATCAACAAGGACCCGGAAGCACCGATCTTCAGCGTGGCCGACTACGGCCTCGAAGCCGACCTCTTCACTGCGGTACCGGAGTTGGTCCAAGCTCTCTGATCCATCGAAGCAGTACCCACCAGGAGCGAACGAATGAACAAGCCGTATGAAATTCCTTCCGTTCGCGACCTGGTGTCGCCGGCCGAGTGGAAAGCCCGCGTGGACCTCGCTGCCGCCTACCGGCTGGTGGCGTTGTTCGGGTGGGACGACCTCGTGTTCACGCACATCTCGGCCCGCGTGCCTGGCGAGGAACACCAGTTCCTGATCAACCCCTACGGGCTGTTCTTCGAAGAGATCACGGCCTCGAGCCTGATCAAGGTGGACCACCACGGCAAGCCCGTGATGCCGTCGCCGTACCCGGTCAACCCGGCCGGCTTCGTGATCCACAGCGCGGTGCACGAGGCCCGTCCCACGGTGAACTGCGTGCTGCACACCCACACGCTGCACGGCGTGGCCGTGTCGGCGCAGGCCGGCGGCCTGCTGCCCATCTCGCAGCAGTCGGGCTTCCCGCTGACCAACCTCGCGTACCACGCGTACGAAGGCGTGGCGCTGCGCGACGAGGAGAAGGCGCGGCTCGTGGCCGACCTCGGAACGGCCAACAGCATGATCCTGCGCAACCACGGCCTGCTGACCTGCGGCCGGTCGGTGGCCGAGGCCTTCCAGGCGATGTACACGCTGGAGTCGGCCTGCCGCATCCAGATCCTCGCGCAGTCGGGCGGCACGCCGCTCACGATGGTGCCGCAGAGCATCATCGACACGATGGGCGAACAGGCGCGCGAGGTCAGCAAGGGCCTCGGCGCGAACCTCGTGTGGCCGGGCCTGCTGCGCCGGCTCGACCGCCGCAACCCCGGCTACGACGCCTGAGGACCGCATCTCCCATGGCGATCCTCGTTCTCTCCAACCCCCTCCCGTCGGCCCCGTTCGCCGAGGCCCTCCGCCGCGCCGCGCCCGACGTGCCGATCTGGACCGAGGCCGATGCGCCGGATCCCGAACAGGTCGAGGCCATCCTCGCGTGGCGCATGAAGGCCGGCATCCTGCCGAAGTACCCGAACCTGCGCGTGCTGTGTTCCACGGGCGCCGGCGTCGACAAGCTGCTCGTCGAGGACCTGCCCGCCACCGTGCCCGTCACGCGGGTGGTGGACCCCGCGCAGGGCGTCGAGATCGCGCAGTACGTGGTGGCCCAGACGCTCGCGTTCACGCGTGACCTGGCCCTCTACGCGCGTCAGCAGGCCGACGCCCAGTGGAAGCGCCACCCGGTGCGCCTCGCGTCGCAGTGCCGCGTGGGCGTGATGGGCCTCGGCGCCGTGGGCCAGGCCATCGCGCGTGCGTTCGCGCCGCTCGGCTACCCGGTGTCGGGCTGGAGCCGCAGCGCGAAGGCGCTCGCGGGCATCCATTGCCACGCGGGCCTCGACGGCTTGCCGAAGTTCCTGTCGCACACCGACATCCTCGTGTGCGCGCTGCCGCTGACACCGGAGACCCGCGGCCTGCTGAACCGCGACACGCTCGGCCAGCTGCCGCGCGGCTCGTTCGTGATCAACGTGGGCCGGGGCGAACAGCTGGTCGAACCCGACCTGCAGGCGCTGCTCGACGAAGGCCACCTCGCGGGCGCCGCGCTCGACGTGTTCGACCGCGAGCCGCCCCCGCCCGACAACTGGGTGTGGCGGCATCCGTCGGTGTCGGCCACGCCGCACATCGCGGCGCAGGCCTCGTTCGACGTGGTGGCCGCGCAGTGTGTCGACGCGTGGCGCAGCGTGCGCGCCGGTGACACACCGGCCCTCGCGGTGGACCGCGCCGCGGGGTACTGACGATGACCGCGCCGAACCCCCGCTGGACCCGCCGCCCCGAGGGCTCGACCTGGGGCGATTTCGGCCCCGACGACCAGCTCGGCCGTCTCAACCTGCTGACGCCCGCGAAGGTGCGCGAGGGCGTGGCCGAGGTGGTCGAAGGCCGCTCGTTCGGCCTCAGCCTGCCGCTCGACTTCCCCGGCGGACAGAAGCTCAACACGCGGCGCAAGCCGCCGGTGCTGCAGCCCACGGAAGTGCGCGGCATGCCGTTCATGAACCTAGCGCTGGGCCAGTTCGACGCGCGCTACACCGACGTCGTCTGCGACGACCAGGTCACGCTCACGCTGCAGTACTCCACGCAGTGGGACAGCTTCGCCCACGTGGGCGCCTGGTTCGACGCCGATGGCGACGGCGAACCCGAGAAGGTCTACTACAACGGCTACCGCGCGCACGAACACGTGCTGGGCCCCGGCGACCTGAAGCTCGCGTCGTGCCCGTGTGGCGCCGACGGCGGCTCGTACGCACTGGCCCTCGGCATCGAGACCTTCGCCGCACTGCCCATCCAGGGCCGCGGCGTGATGGTGGACCTGCATGCGCACGTGGGCAACGCCCGCGAGCTGATCGGGTACGACCGGCTGATGGCCATCCTGCAGGCCGATCGCGTGGTGGTGGAACCCGGCGACATGCTCGTGGTGCACACGGGCTTCGCGGACGTGGTGCTGTCGATGAACCGAGACCCGGACATGGCCGTGCTGGACCAGTCCTGCGCGGTGCTCGACGGGCGCGACGAACGCCTGCTGCAGTGGATCACCGACAGCGGCATCGCGGCCATCTGCACCGACAACTACGCCGTCGAGGCGTTCCCGGCACGCGACGCCGAAGTGACGCCGTCCGCCGCGCTGCCGCTGCACGAACACTGCCTCTTCAAGCTGGGCGTGCCGCTCGGCGAGCTCTGGTGGCTGCACGACCTGGCCGCCTGGCTGCGCGCCCACGGCCGCAGCCGCTTCTTGTTGACCGCGCCGCCGCTGCGCCTGCCGGGGGCCGTGGGCTCGCCGGTGACGCCCGTCGCCACGGTCTGATCCTCTTCCCCGAAGGACCTTCGATGCAGGAACTCTTCGCCCGCGATTTCGGCGTGATCGCCGACCTCGTGCGCCACCACGCCGAACAGACCCCCGACCACCTCGCGCTGGTCGACCCCGACCGCACGCTGACCTACGCGCAGCTCGACACGCTGATGGACCGCATCGCCGCCAGCCTGCAGCGCGACGGGTTCAAGCCCGGGGACGCCATCGCCATCTGCGGCCTGATGACCGCGCCGTACGCCGCGGTGTTCCTCGGCGCGCTGCGTGCCGGCGTGGTGGTGGCCCCGCTCGCCCCGGGATCGACGCCGCCCAGCATCGTGAAGATGCTCGCGGACGCCGATGCGAAGCTGCTGTTCTGGGATGCGTCCGCCACCGACACGCTCGCGCTGGCGAAGACCCCGAGGGTCGCGCTCGACGGCGGCCTCGACGCGTGGCTGGTGCCCGAAGGCACGAAGCCGGCGCGTGTGGTGCCCGAGCCCTCGTGGCCCTTCAACATCATCTACTCGTCGGGCACCACCGGCGAACCCAAGGGCATCGTGCAGCCGCACGGCATGCGCTGGGGCCACGTGCGCCGCGGGGCCACGTACCAGTACGGCGGCCCTGACGGCGTGACGCTGTTGTCGACGCCGCTGTATTCGAACACCACGCTCGTCGTGTTCTTCCCCACCATCACGTGGGGCGGCACCGCGGTGCTGATGCCGAAGTTCGATGCGGGCGGCTACCTGAAGCTCGCCGAGAAGCACCGCGTCACGCACACCATGCTCGTGCCGGTGCAGTACCAGCGCCTGATGGCCCACCCCGACTTCGACACGTTCGACCTGTCGTCGTTCAAGTACAAGTTCAGCACCAGCGCGCCGTTCGGCGCCGCGCTGAAGGCCGATGTGCTCAAGCGCTGGCCGGGCGGGCTCGTCGAGTTCTACGGCATGACCGAAGGCGGCGGCACCTGCATCCTCGAGGCGCACCTGCACCCGACGAAGCTGCACACCGTGGGCAAGCCGGCCGAGAACCACGACATCCGCCTGATCGACGACCACGGCGTGGAAGTGGCGCGTGGCGAGGCGGGCGAGGTGGTGGGCCATTCGCCGATCATGATGACCGGGTACCACGGCCAGCCCGAGAAGACACGCGACGCCGAGTGGTACGACCCGGCCGGCAAGCGCTTCATCCGCACCGGCGATGTGGGCCGCTTCGACGAGGACGGCTTCCTGACCCTGTTCGATCGCAAGAAGGACATGGTCATCAGCGGCGGCTTCAACATCTACCCGAGCGACCTCGAGGCGGTGTTGCGCAAGCACGAGGCCGTGTTCGATGCGGCGGTGGTGGGCGTGCCGTCGGAGCAGTGGGGCGAGACGCCAGTGGCCTTCGTGGTGCGCAAGCCCGGCGCCACCGTGGACGCCGAGACGCTGCTGCAATGGACCAATAACCAGGTGGGCAAGACCCAGCGCCTGGCAGGCCTGCAGTGGATCGACGAACTGCCCCGCAGTGCGATCGGGAAGGTGCTCAAGCGCGAGTTGCGCGACGGGTACTCGAAGAAGTGACGTCATCCCGGCGAACGCCGGGATCCACCGGCGCCGGGCGCGCAGGATGACCCGTGGGCCCCGGCGTTCGCCGGGGTGACACCTTCAGCGCCCGCTGACCGCCGCCACGTACCGCGCGATCGCCATGATCTGCGCGTCCGTCAGTTGCCCCTTGTACGAGGGCATCATGCCCACGCCGTTGCGCAGCGCGGCCGCCACGCGGTCGGCCGACGGCTTGAGCTCGTCGAGCACCGGACCCACCTCGCCCGCGCTGGCCGCGTCCTTCAGCGTGTGGCACACCGCGCACGCTGGCGTGGCGCCCTTCAGGAACAGGGCCTTGCCCACGGCGAGGTCCGCCGCCGGATCGGCGGCGAAGGCCGGGCCCGCCGCCACGCACAGCCCGATCAGCAGCGACCGCATCAGACCACCGTGACCTTCACGGCGTGGTCGGCCCAGCTGTTGTTGCCGTAGCCGCTCACGTTCTCGAGGCGCTGCTCGGGCTGCACGTTGCCGGCCGCGTCGGTGGCACGGCTGGCGAGCACGAACGTGCCGGCCGGCACGCGGATCTGCGCGGCGAACTGGCGCCACGCGAAGCGGCCGAGGTCGGGGCCCACGAAACCGGTGACGTGCCAGGTCTTGCCGCCGTCGGCGGAGACCTCCACCTTCGTGACCGGGCTCGTGCCGCTGAAGGCCACGCCGTGCACCTGGAGCAGGCCCGCCTTCACCGGGGCCCCGTCCGGGCTCGGCGAGTTGATCCACGACTTCACGTTCATCTCGAGCACCGAGGCCTGGCTCGGGTCGGCCTTCTGGCCCATCGGGGTCATGCGGTAGCCGTGCTGCATGATCTTCGCGTCGGACTCCTTCGCGGTGAAGGCCACGCGCTTGACGTACTTGATGTTGTTCACGCCCTGGTAGCCCGGCACCACGAGGCGCAGCGGGCCGCCGTGCGCGAGCGACAGCGGCGAGCCGTTCATCTCCCACGCGAGCAGCGCGTCGCCCAGGGCCTTGATGGGCAGCGACCGTTCGACGATCACGCTGGCCGGGTCCACGCCGTCGGGCAGCTTCTCGCCGCCGGTGCCGGTCAGGAACGCGAGCGACGGATCGGCGAGTCCGCCGAGCGCATCGACCACCGCGCGCAGCGGCACGCCGCTCCACAGCACGCAGCCGGCGGCGCCCACGGTCCACGGCGTGCCGCTGGGCTTGTGCGGGAAGAAGCCGCGGCCGTTGCCCGAACACTGCAGCACGGTGGCCACGGTGTCGATGCCCATCGTCTTCAGTTCGGCGAGCGTGAGGGCACGCGGGTTGCGCACGCCTTCGATGCTGACGGTCCACGCGTTGCGGTCGGCCACGATGGCCGCGGGCGGCGTGGGCAGGTTGTTGCGCACATAGAGCTGTTCCGCGGGCGTGATGACGCTGCTGCCGAACGCGCTGCGTTTCGTCTCGATGGTGGTGCTCGTGTGCACGATGAGCGCGTTGGCGTCCTTCCACGCCGCGTACTCGGGCAGCGGCTTGGCGGCCTGCGCCATTGCGGCGTCGCTCCACGAACCCAGGCCGGCGGCGGCGAGGGCACCGGCGGATCCGGCGAGCAGGTGACGGCGGTGGAGGGAAGGGGCGGGCGTGTTCATCGAGGTCTCCGGTCTCTGAAAGGGGCGCTGTTGGGAATGCAGCAGCTCGGCGTGAATGGCGGCGAGTATTGCATCGGGTCGTGTCGGCGCGTTGGGTTCCGCGGCTCCGGAAAAACCCCTGTGTCGGCGAAACAGTCCGCTACACATTGGTCGGACACGCGTGTTCTTGTGATCGTTCACATGAACGAGACTCGCGCCCGATCGGGTTGCCTGACCGGTCATGACAAGAACAACGTTGGAGGGAACATCGATGACGAACGTGCAAACGCTCGCGGGCCTGGTCCTGGGCCTCCTGTCGGGGCTCGCCCAGGCGGAGCTGTCGGCCCTCGTGGCCATCGAACCCACGGCGCGCAAGGAAGGCCTGATGGTCTCGCGCACCGGCATCGAGAGCAGCCTGTCGAAAGCGGTGGGCCGCGCGGTGACCGTGGTCACGAGCGACGACCTGGCCGATGTCATGCGATCGACACGAAGCGGCGCCCACGACCTGTTCATCGCGCCCGCGCAGGTGGCCGCGTCGGCCCTCGCACGCGGCTACGAGCTGGTGGGCGCCACGGCCCCGGCCGACCAGTACCTGCTCGTCGGCCGGCAGCGCTTCGCGTCGACCGCGGCCGTGCGCGGCAACCGCATCTACCTGCCGCAGCAGGACTCGATCTACACGTACATGGCGCGCGGCATGCTCAACGCCAAGGGCCTGTCGTTCAAGGACTTGTCGAACGTCGAGTACGCGCGCTACCCGCAGGCCGGGCTCACGGCGCTGCGGGTCGGCGCGTCGGACGCCACGGTGATCCGCCGCGAGGACTGGGCCGACTGGGACAAGGAAAACCCCGGCGTCGCCAAGGTGCTCGCGACGTTCGACGACGTGCCCGGCGGCTTCTCGGTCGTGATGAAGAGCGACCTGCCGGCCGACGTGCGGGCGCGCATCGCGAAGTGGTTCGCATCGCCGGGCACGGGCGCGAACCTGCGGCCCGTCACCGAACGGCCCGACGTGCAGGCGTACAAGTCCGTCGCGCAGCTGGGCACCTTCACGCCCGCGCAGCTGCCGGGCGCCGAGGTGGTCAGCGCGGCGCGCGTGCAGCAGCTCCTGTCCGAAGGGGCGGTGTTCGTCGACACCCGCACCGACAAGGAGTTCCGCGCGAAGCGCGTGCCCAACGCGCTGTTCGTGCCGTACCACGAGAAGAGCCTGAAGGACACCGCGTACGACGTGACCGCCGACGACTTCGCGGGCCTCGCGAAGCTCGACAAGGGCGCGCCAACGATCTTCGCGTGCAACGGGGCCGAGTGCTGGAAGTCGTACAAGGCGAGCCGCGCCGCGCTGGCCGCGGGGTTCAAGCGGGTGTACTGGTTCCGGGGTGGGTTGCCGGAGTGGGAGAAGGCGGGGTTGCTGGTCGCGAAAGAGTGACGGCATCCGTCATCCCGGCGACCGCCGGGATCCACTGCGGCCGCAGCGCGCCTTCTGGCGGTGGGCCCCTGCGTCCGCCGGGGTGACATTGGAATAGATCCGGGTGAAAATATCACCCATGACGTCCTCCTGCATCGCCTTCGACGGCCCGCGCCGCATCGCCGTCGGTCCCCTCGCCGAGGTCGCGGCCGACACCAAGCGCGCGATCGACGCCGGAGCCGAAGGCCCCATCCTCGTGTTCGACGAAACCACGAGCGAACTCGTCGAGATCGACTTCCGGGGTTCAGTGGCCGCGGTCGTGAAGCGCCTGCCCGCCGCGGTGGCCGCGCCGGAGCCGGAGGCGCCCGAACCCGAGGCGCCGCGAGGGCGCGGCCGCCCGAAGCTCGGTGTGGTGGCCCGCGAGGTCACGCTGCTGCCCCGCCACTGGGACTGGCTCGCATCGCAGCCCGGCGGGGCCTCGGTCGCGTTGCGCAAGCTGGTCGAGGAGGCGCGCCGCACCCATGCCGCGGCCGATGCGGCGCGGCAATCGCGCGAGGCGGCGTACCGCTTCATGTCGGCCATCGCCAGCAGCTACGAAGGGTTCGAGGAGGCGTCGCGTGCGCTGTTCGCGAAACAGGGCGCCCGTTTCCAGGAGCTGCTGCGCCCGTGGCCCGTCGACGTGCGACAGCACACGCTGGCGCTCGCGCTGGCGTCGTTCGCGGCCGATCAGGTGTAGGAGCCGGGCGAGCCCGGCGGCACGCCTTCGCGCCAGATGGCGAGGCACTCGTCCAGTGCGGCGTCGTAGTCGAAGTCGGGCTCCGTCCGCTCGGCCACGCGCTCGATCACCTCGAACGCGAACTGGGCTTCACCGTACGTGCGCCAGTCGGCCATCAGATCGCGGTTGCGGTGCACGCCGCGCTGCAGTTCCATGCGGTGACGATTCAGCGAGCCCGTGAGGTTGCGACTCCGATCGACGAACACACGACCCGTGGCCAGGTTGCGGATGGCGAAGAGACCCATCGGCGGATGGGCCAGCTTGTACGCGAGCTTCAGTTCCTTCTGGCGGGCGCGGTCGTTCATGGCCACACCGCGGCGGCGAGCCGCTGCGCCTCCATGCGGACGTCGTCGGGCCACCGCGCGGTGAGCGCCTCGAACCGCGCGGCCTCGCCGGCGTACAGCGCCCGCACCGTGTCCTCGAAGCCTTCGCGGTCACCGGCCTCGAAGCGGAGAAAGCGGTAGCAGGCATCGCGTGCGTCGGCGCGGCGGAAACGGCCGTCGGCATCGCGGCGGGCTTCCTCGACGAGCCGGCGCAGCGTGGCGCTCGGGCTGCGCGGCTGCGCCGCGAGCCAGGCCCAGTGGCGGGAGAGCAGGGTGACGCCGTGTGTGGCGTCGGCGGAATCGTGTGTCATGGGGACGACCGTGGTTCAAACCGACATTTTTACCCGGGTTAATATTCAAAGTCAATTGAACCCGGATATAAATAGGGGTGGCGCCCATGAAAAAGGGCCGCGTGAGCGGCCCTTCGGGGAACGATCGGCTTACTTGGCTGCGAGGCCCAGGCGTTCGATCAGGCGCTTGTCCTTCACGTACGTCTCGCGGGCCCACCGCGCATAGTCCTCGCCACTGCGGTACCAGACCTCCTGGTTCAGCTGCGCCATGACTTCCGCGTGTTTCGGGTCGTCGAGCGCCTTCTTGAAGGCATCGTGCAGCACCTTCACGACGGCCGGGTCCATGCCCTTCGGACCCACGAGGCCGTACGGCGACGTGGAGACCACGCCGTAGCCCAGTTCCTTCGCGGTGGGCACCTGCGGCCAGCGCTTCGTGCGCTTCTCGCCGAAGGTCAGCAGCAGGCGCATCTGGCCGTTGTCGACGAACTTGTCCCAGCCCGAGGCGTCGCTCTGGGCCATCACGTGCCCGCCCATCAGCGCCTGCATCAGGTCGGCGTTGCCCTTGAACGGGATGTGGTTCAGCTGCACCTTGGCGTTGGCCGAGATCTCTTCCATCAGCAGGTGCGGCGAGGTGCCGATGCCGGTGGAGCCGTAGTCGATCTTGCCGGGCTCCTTGCGGGCCGCCTCGATGTAGTCGTTGAAGCTCTTGAACTTCGAGTCGTCACGCACCGTGAAGCCGAAGGTGTAGCCCGAGATGCCGATGATGAACGTGAAGTCGGTGATGGGGTTCCATTGCACCTTCTGCATGTGCGGCACACGCAGCATGCCCATCGGGTACTGCGAGATGGTGTAGCCGTCGGGCTTGGCCGTCAGCGCCATCGCGCCGGGGCCGAGCGTGCCGCCGCCACCCGGCTTGTTCTCGATGATGATGTTCTGGCCGAGGTACTTGCTCGCGATCTCGGCGAGGGCGCGGTGGTGGCGGTCGGTGGAGCCGCCCGCGGGCCACGGCACGATCAGCGTGATGGGCTTGTTGGGGAACGCCTGCGCGAAGGCGGAACCCATCGGCGCGGCGAGCGCGGCCCCGACGGCGCCGAGCACCATGGCGCGGCGGAAGGTGGTGTGGTTCACGGAAGTCTCCTGTTGGTTCCGATCGATGCCGCGGGGAGTCTGCCCCGCGGCGTGTGAGGCGGCGGCCCGGATTTACCCGGGGCGTTTCGCTTCCTGGTCCTGCAGTTCGCGCCACATGACCTTGCCCGAGCCGGACTTCGGCAGCGACGCGACGAACTCGACGATGCGCGGGCTCTTGTAGACCGCCATGTGGTCGTGGGCCCACGTGATGATGTCCTGCTCGGACACCTGGCCGGCGAACGAGGGCCGCAGCACCACGAGTGCCTTCACGGTCTCGCCGCGCTTCGGGTCGCTGGCCGCGATGACACACACCTCCTGGATGGCCGGGTGGCGGTACATCAGGCCCTCGACCTCGGCCGGCCACACCTTGAAGCCCGACGCGTTGATCATGCGCTTGAGCCGGTCGACCATGAAGAAGTAGCCGTCCTCGTCGACCTGGGCCAGGTCGCCGGTGCGCAGGAAGCGCTTGCCGTCGATCTCGACGAAGGCCGCGGCGGTGGCCGCCGGGTTGTTCCAGTAGCCCTGCATCACCTGCGGGCCGTGCACGACGATCTCGCCGATCTCGCCGACGCCCAGCTCCTTCATCGTGGCCGGGTCGACCACACGCGCGTCGACGTCGAACACCGGGATGCCGAGGCACTGCGGCTTCGGCCGCTGCGGCGGGTTGATGTGCGTGGCGGCCATGGTCTCGGACATGCCGTAGCCCTCGACGTACTGCAGCCCCGTGCGCTCCTTGAGGCGCGCCGCGATGGCTTCGGGCATCGCGGCACCACCGCCGCGGATGCCGTTCAGGCTCGAGATGTCGTACGGCAGCACGTCGTCGTTCGACAGGAAGTCGATCATCATCGTGGAGATGACCTGCCACGACGAGACCTTGTAGCGTTCGATCAGGCGCGCCGCGGCGACACGGTCCCAGCGCGGCAGCACCACCACCGTGCCGCCGGAGAACAGCGGGCCGTTCAGGCCGCCGGCCATGCCGGTGACGTGGAAGAACGGCAGCACGGAGAGGTACGTGGTGTCCTGCGCGCGGTTGAACCACTGCAGGCCGCCCACGAGCGTGGACATCACGCTGCGGTGCGTGTGCGCGCAGCCCTTCGGGTTGCCGGTGGTGCCCGAGGTGTAGGGCATCACGCACAGGTCGTCGGGGCCGGCGGTGAGCGGGCCGGGGCGCAGGTTCTGTTCCAGCACATCGCTCCACAGCACGACGCCGGGGCGCGTGAGCGGCTGGCGCGGCGCCCGCACGAAGTCGGGCACGGGCAGGTCGGTGGGGCGCTTGAGGTAGTCGCCGTACGTGGCCACCAGCAGGTGCTTCAGGCCCTGTTCGGGGCCGTCGCCCATCAGCGGCTCGATCTCGCCGAACAGGTCCTGCGGGACGATGGCCGTGGTGGCGCCGGTGTCGTGCACGTAGTGCACGAGTTCGGCGGTGCGGTTCATCGGGTTGACGGGCACGACGACGGCATTGGCGCGCAGGATGCCGTAGTAGGCGAGCATCCATTGCGGGCTGTTCTGCATGTAGAGCAGCACGCGGTCGCCGGCCTTCACGCCGCACACCTGCTGCAGGTGGCCGGCGAGGCGCTCCGTCTCGTCCTTGAATTCGCGGAACGTGATGGGCGTGTCGTAGAAGACGATGTACGGCTTGTTGGGGAAGCGGGCCGCGGACACCTCGGCGTTGAACCAGACGTTGGTCTCGGGCAGCGTGAGGTGTTCCGGCAACCCCGGCGGCCAATGGGGGAGATGGCGCTCAGACATCAGGTTGCTCTTGGTAGTTCGGAGGAAAGGGTACTGCAATCACGGCGGAAAAAAATGCGGGAAACACACAGGAACTTTTGAACGACGCCTCCCCCCGGAAACGAACACGGGCCCGAAGGCCCGTGTGCGATCACCGAGCGATCAGGGACGCGGCAGCCAGCGCGCGAGTTCTTCCTTCGCGATGGCATTGCGGTGCACTTCGTCCGGGCCGTCGGCGAAGCGCAGCGAGCGGGCGCTGGCATAGGCGTGGGCGAGACCGAAGTCGTCGCACATGGCGCCGCCGCCGTGCACCTGCATGGCCCAGTCGATCACCTGGCAGGCCATGGTGGGGGCCACGACCTTGATCATCGCGATCTCCTGCTTCGCGTGCTTGTTGCCCACGGTGTCCATCTTGTAGGCGGCGTTGAGCACGAGGAAGCGGGCCTGGTCGATCATCACGCGGGCGTTGGCGATGCGCTCGCGGGTCACGCCCTGGTCGGCCACCTTGCGGCCGAAGGCGGTGCGGCTCAGCGCGCGCTTGCACATCATCTCGAGCGCGCGTTCGGCGCGGCCGATCAGGCGCATGCAGTGGTGGATGCGGCCCGGGCCGAGGCGGCCCTGCGAGATCTCGAAGCCGCGGCCTTCGCCGAGCAGCATGTTGCTGGCCGGCACGCGCACGTTCTCGAAGGTGATCTCGGCGTGGCCGTGCGGGGCGTCGTCGAAGCCCAGCACCGGCAGGTGGCGCAGCACGGTGATCCCGGGCGTGTCCATCGGCACGAGGATCATCGACTGCTGCTGGTGGCGGTTCTGGTGGTTGGGATCCGTCTTGCCCATGAAGATCAGGATCTTGCAGCGCGGGTCGTTCGCGCCGGAGGTCCACCACTTGCGGCCGTTGATCACGTAGTCGTCACCGTCGCGCAGGATGCTCGACTCGATGTTGGTGGCGTCGGACGAGGCGACCGCCGGTTCGGTCATCGCGAAGGCCGAGCGGATCTTGCCTTCGAGCAACGGCTTGAGCCATTGCTCCTGCTGGGCCTCGGTGCCGTAGCGCACCAGGGTTTCCATGTTGCCGGTGTCGGGGGCCGAGCAGTTGAACGCCTCCGGGCCCAGGCCGGAGCGGCCCATGATCTCGGCGAGCGGGGCGTACTCGAGGTTCGTCAGGCCGGCGCCGTACTTGGACTCGGGCAGGAACAGGTTCCACAGGCCGGCGGCGCGGGCCTTTTCCTTCAGTTCCTCGACGACCTTCGTGGGCAACCACGCGTTGCCGGCCTTGCGGTTGGCTTCCACCTCCGCCTCGAACGCGTGTTCGTTCGGGTAGACGTGCTCTTCCATGAACGCGGTGACGCGCTGCTGCAGGCCCTTGACCTTGTCGCTGTACTCGAAATCCATCGGTATCTCCTCTCGTGTTGAACCGGATCGCGGGCCTGTCCGTCCTCAGCGGGTGCTGACGATCGACTGCGCCAGTTCCCACGCCTGCTCGGCGAGGGGCCGGGTGCGCTTGCCCGCGGCCAATGCTTCGGTGCTGGAGGCGTTGCCCTGCAGGGCGCGGGCAGTGATGCCCTGGAGAATGCCCACCAGCCGGAACATGTTGAACACCAGATAGTAGGACCACTGGTCCGGGGTGACAGTCTCCGAGGTGCCACGGCCCGTCCGTTTCAAGTAGGTCTTGACGTAGTCGGACTCGGAGGGGATGCCGAGCGACGCCAGGTCGATGCCGGCCAGGCCCCGCGAGGCGTTGGCGGGCATGCGCCAGGTCATGCAGTGGTACGCGAAGTCGACCAGCGGGTGGCCGAGCGTGGAGAGTTCCCAGTCGAGCACCGCGAGCACGCGGGGTTCGGTGGGGTGGAACACCATGTTGTCGAGGCGGTAGTCGCCGTGGACGATGCGGGTCTCGTCGCCGGCGGGGATGTGCTGCGGCAGCCAGTCGATCAGGTTGTCGGCGGCCTCGATCTTTTCCGTTTCCGCGGCGCGGTACTGCTTGGTCCAGCGGGCGACCTGGCGTTCGATGTAGTTGCCGGGCTTGCCGTAGTCGCCCAGGCCCACGGCCACGGGGTCTACGGTGTGCAGCGCGGCGATCACGCGGTTCATCTCGTCGAAGATGGCCGCGCGCTCGGCGTTGGTCGCGCCGGGCAGCGTGGGGTCCCACATGATGCGGCCGTCGACGCAGTCCATGATGTAGAACATGGTGCCGATGACGTCGGTGTCCTCGCACAGCGCGTAGGGCTTGGCGACGGGCACGTTGGTCTTCGACAGGCCGCTGATCACGCGGAACTCGCGGTCCACCGCGTGGGCCGACGGCAGCAGCACGCCCTTGGGCTTGCGGCGCATCACGTAGCGCTTGCCGCCGGCGGTCAGGCGGAACGTCGGGTTGGACTGGCCGCCCTTGAACTGCTCGACCAGCAGGTCGCCGCTGAAGCCTTCCACGTGCTTGCGCATGTAGTCGGCGAGGCGGTCGACGTCGAACGCCTGGGCTTCGGAGACGGGACGGGTCCCGACGAACTTCTCGGTGTCGCTCATGGTGTGCCGGTGTGCGGGTTCAGGAATGTCAGACGATGGACGAGCCGCCGTCCACGATCAGCGTCTGGCCGGTGATGTGGCGGGAGGCCTCGCTCGCGAGGAACACGACGGAGCCCTTCAGGTCCTCCTCGCCGCCGATGCGGCAGAGCGGGGAGCGGGCGATGACGCCGTCCTGGATGCGGTCGAGCAGGCCGGCCGTCATCTTCGACTGGAAGTAGCCCGGGCAGATTGCATTCACGTTGATGTTGCGCGGGCCCCATTCGGCGGCCAGCGTGCGCGTGAAGTTGATGGCCGCGGCCTTCGACGTGTTGTACGCGATGGTGGTCACGCCCTTGGCCGTGCCCTTCAAGCCGCCGGTGGACGCGATGTTGATGATCTTGCCCTGCTGGCGCGGCAGCATGCTGCGCTTGCCGACTTCGCGCGACAGGAAGAACGGCGCGGTGATGTTGAGGTTCATCACCTTGTGCCAGGCCTCGTCGGGGAAGTCCTCGGCGGGCGCGGCCCAGTTGGCGCCGGCGTTGTTGATCAGGATGTCGATCTGCCCGTGGCGCTCCAGCACCGCCGACACGAGGCCCGGGATCTGGTCGAACTTCTGCAGGTCGTTCTGCACGGGCATCACATCGGTGACGCCCAGGGCCGACAGGTGCGCTTCGGCTTCGGCGAGTTCGTCGGCCTTGCGTGCGGTGATGACGAGCTTGCAGCCCATCTCGCCGAGGGCTTCGGCCATCTGGAGGCCGAGGCCGCGCGAGCCGCCGGTGACGAGCGCGACCTTGCCGTCGAGCTTGAAGAGGTTCTTGACGCTCATGGGGGTGTGGCGGGTGAGGGGAGGGGATGTCACGGAGCCGGAGCCCCGTGACGCGGGCGCTCGAAGGTCAGACGACTTCGAACAGGCCGGCCGCACCCTGGCCGCCGCCGATGCACATCGTCACGACGACGTACTTGGCGCCGCGGCGCTTGCCTTCGATCAGCGCGTGGCCCGTCAGGCGCGAGCCGGTCACGCCGTACGGGTGGCCCACGGCGATGGCGCCGCCGTTGACGTTGAGGCGGTCGTCGGGGATGCCCAGCTTGTCGCGGCAGTACAGCACCTGCACGGCGAAGGCCTCGTTCAGCTCCCACAGGCCGATGTCGGAGACCTTCAGGCCCGTCTGCTTCAGCAGCTTCGGGATGGCGAAGACCGGGCCGATGCCCATTTCATCGGGCTCGCAGCCCGCGACCGCGAAGCCGCGGAAGATGCCCATGGGCTTGATGCCGCGCTGTTCGGCGAGCTTGCCGTTCATCAGCACGCAGGCCGAGGAGCCGTCCGAGAACTGGCTGGCGTTGCCCGCGGTGATCACGCCGCCCGGCAGGGCCGAGCGGATCTTCGCGACGGCTTCGAGCGTGGTGTCGGCGCGGATGCCTTCGTCGGCCGAGATGGTGACTTGCTTCGTGGTCAGGCGGCCGGTCTCCTTGTCGGCCACGCCCATGATGGTGGTCATCGGGGCGATCTCGTCGTCGAACTTGCCGGCGGCCAGCGCGGCGGCGGCGCGCTGCTGGCTGCGCACGCCGTACTCGTCCTGCGACTCCTTCGAGATCTTGTAGCGCGAGGCCACCTGCTCGGCGGTCTGCAGCATGCTCCAGTAGATCTCGGGCTTGCGCTCGAGCATCGACGGGTCGAGGCGCATGTGGCGGTTGGTCTCGTTCTGCACGCACGAGATGGATTCCACGCCGCCGCCGATGGCGACCTGCACGCCGTCCACGAGGATGCTGTGGGCGGCCATCGCGATGGCCTGCAGGCCCGACGAGCAGAAGCGGTTGATGGTGACGCCGGCCGTGGTGACGGGCAGGCCGGCGCGCAGCGCGGCCACGCGGGCGATGTTGCCGCCGGTGGTGCCTTCGGACAGCGAGCCGCCGAGGAACACGTCCTCGACTTCGGCCGGGTCGATGCCGGCGCGCTTGACGGCGTGCTCGATGGAATGGGCGGCCAGCGTGGCGCCGTAGGTCATGTTGAAGGCACCCTTCCAGCTCTTGGCGAGGCCGGTGCGGGCGGTGGAGACGATGACTGCGTCGGTCATGATGGGTTCCTTGCGATTCGTGTTCTGTTCAGCGGTGTCACCCCGGCGAACGCCGGGGCCCACTGCGTGCGGTGGATCCCGGCGTCCGCCGGGATGACGGCCGTTTAGTTAAACGACTTGCCTTCCTCTGCGAGCTTCACCAGCAGCGGCGCCGGCGTCCAGAACTTCGCATCGGAGCCGGGTTCGGCGGCGAAACGCTTCAGGGCGCGGATGACGTTGGGCAGGCCCACCTGGTCGGCGTAGAGCATCGGGCCGCCGCGGTGCGCGGGGAAGCCGTAGCCGTTCAGGTACACGATGTCGATGTCGGACGCGCGTTGCGCGATGCCTTCCTCGAGGATGCGGGCGCCTTCGTTGACCATCGCGAAGATGGCGCGTTCGACGATCTCCTCGTCGCTCACCTTGCGCGGGGTGATGCCGCGTTCCTTGCGGAAGTCGGTGATCATCTGGTCGACGGCGGGATCGGGGATCGGGTCACGCTTGCCCGCCTCGTACTTGTAGAAGCCCGCGCCCGTCTTCTGGCCGAAGCGGCCGGCTTCGGCGAGGCGGTCGGCCACGATCGGGATGTAGGCGTCGGGGTTGGCTTCCTTGCGGCGCTTGCGGCCGGCGTAGCCGATGTCGAGGCCGGCGAGGTCGCCCATGCGGTAGATGCCCATGGCCAGGCCGAACTTCTCGAGGGCCTTGTCGATCTGCTGCGGCGACGCGCCGGCGTTCAGCGCCTCGTTGGCGGCCGCGCCGTAGCGGGCCACGATGCGGTTGCCGATGAAGCCGTCGCACACGCCCGACACCACGGCGATCTTCTTGATCTTCTTGGCGAGCTGCATGGACGTGGCGAGCACGTCCTTGGCCGTTTTCGCGCCACGCACCACTTCCAGCAGGCGCATCACGTTGGCCGGGCTGAAGAAGTGCAGGCCGATGACGTCCTGCGGGCGCTTCGTGAAGGCCGCGATCTGGTCGAGGTTCAGGGCCGACGTGTTGGAGGCCAGGATCGCGCCGGGCTTCATCACTTCGTCGAGCGTCTTGAACACGGTTTCCTTGACCTCGATGCTCTCGAACACGGCCTCGATGGCGAGGTCGACGTTCTTGAACCCGTCGTAGCTCAGCGTGGGGGTGATCAGGGCGAGGCGCTCGTCGAGCTTGGCCTGCGTGATCTTGCCCTTCTTGAGCGAGCTCTCGTAGTTCTTGCGGATGGTGGCGAGGCCCTTGTCGAGTGCTTCCTGCTTGGCTTCGAGCAGCACGACCGGGATGCCGGCGTTGATGAAGCTCATCGCGATGCCGCCACCCATGGTGCCGGCGCCGATGATGCCCACCGACTTGATGTCGCGGACCGGGGTGTCTTCCGGCACGTCGGCGATCTTCGAGGCGGCGCGTTCGGCCTGGAAGATGTGGCGCAGCGCGCGCGATTCAGGCGTCTGCATCAGGCCGAGGAACAGCTCGCGTTCGGTCTTCAGGCCTTCGTCGAAGGACTTGCCGACGGAGGCGGCCACGGCTTCCACGCACTTCAGCGGGGCCGGGAAGTTCTTCGAGACGGCGCCCACGGTGTTGCGGGCGAACTGCAGGAAGGCCTCGGCGTCCGGCTGCTTGACCTTCAGGTCGCGCACGCGCTTGAGCGGGGCCTTGTCGGCGACGACCTTCTCGGCGAACTTGACGGCGCCGTCGACCAGGTCACCGTCGATGATGGCGTCGAGCAGCGGCGTGCCGGCGAACTTGGCGGCGGGCACCGGGGCGCCCGAGACGATCATGTTCAGCGCGGTCTCGAGGCCCACGAGGCGCGGCAGGCGCTGCGTGCCGCCGGCGCCCGGCAGCAGGCCGAGCTTCACTTCGGGCAGGCCCAGCTGGGCATCGGCCTTGGCCACGCGGAAGTGCGCGCCGAGGGCCAGCTCGAGGCCGCCACCCAGGGCGACGCCGGCGATGGCCGCCACCACCGGTTTCGTGGAGCCTTCGAGGGCCTTGATCACGTTGCCGAGGTTGGGCTCCCAGCCCGACTTGGGCGTGCCGAACTCGCGCACGTCGGCGCCACCCGAGAACGCACGGTCCGTCCCCGTGATGACCAGCGCGGTGACCTTCGGGTCGGCGAGCGCACGGTCGAGGCCTTCGACGATGCCGACGCGCAGCGCGTGGCCGAGGCCGTTGACCGGCGGGTTCGTCAACGTGACGACCGCGACGGCGCCACGCACCTCGTACTGGGTGGAAGGTTGGTTGCTCATGTTCGGGGGTTCCTCTTGGCGGCTGACGGTGGAGGGGACCTGGGTTCTGCAACAGCCCGGTGCGGAATGTCTCGTTGTTCCGCTATGCAGACCAGAATTTTGAAAAGTGGACTATCCTAGCCAGACCCATTCGCGTTGTAAACGGGGCGAATCCGGATCTCAACCCGGAAGTAGGTCGCTAAATGCCCGGCAGTGCAATCACCCGCGCGACATCGAAGGTCTTTTTCGCGGCCGGGAAAGTTCCAATTTCAAAATTCCAGTTTTGCGATGCAGAATGTCGAATCGCTCACGTCACGTGCCCTGGAGACGACCCGAATGAACTTCGAATACACCCCCGAACAGCAGGCCTTCCGCCAGGAAGTCCGCACCTTCCTGGAGTCCGCGCTCCCGGCCGACATCCGCGAACGCGCCGCCGCCGGCAAGCGCCTCGAGAAGGACGACATCGTCCGCTGGCAGAAGATCCTCCACGCCAAGGGCTGGGGCTGCAGCAGCTGGCCCAAGGAATACGGCGGCACCGGCTGGAACTCGGTGCAGCGCCACATCTTCGACGAGGAGTGCGCCGAGCTGGGCACCCCGATGCAGCTGCCGTTCGGCCTGAAGATGGTCGCCCCGGTGATCATGCGTTTCGCCAACGAGGCCCAGAAGGCCCACTTCCTGCCGCGCATCCTGTCGGCCGAAGACTGGTGGTGCCAGGGCTACTCGGAACCGGGCGCCGGCTCCGACCTGGCTTCGCTCAAGACCCGTGCCGTGCGCGGCACCGACGCCGACGGCGAGCACTACATCGTCAATGGCCAGAAGACCTGGACCACGCTCGGCCAGTACGCCGACTGGATCTTCTGCCTGGTGCGCACGAGCACCGAAGGCCGCCAGCAGGAAGGCATCTCGTTCCTGCTGATCAACATGAAGACCCCGGGCATCACCGTGCGTCCCATCATCATGCTCGATGGCGAGCACGAGGTGAACGAGGTCTGGTTCGAGAACGTCCGCGTGCCGGTGGAGAACCGCGTCGGCGAGGAGAACAAGGGCTGGACGTACGCCAAGTTCCTGCTGGGCCACGAACGCACCGGCATCGCCGGCGTGGGCCGCTCGAAGGCCGCGCTGAAGCGCCTGAAGTCGCTGGCCCGCCGCCAGCCGGGCGACAACGGCCGCCCCATCATCGAGGACGTGCGCTTCCGCGACCGCCTCGCCCAGGTCGAGCTGGAGCTGATGGCGCTCGAGATCACGAACCTGAAGGTCATCGCCGGTGAAGACAAGCACCTGCCGCCGGGCCCCGAGGCCTCGATGCTGAAGATCAAGGGCTCCGAGATCCAGCAGCTGCTGACCGAGCTGACCGTGCAGGCCCTGGGCCCGTACGCGCTGCCGTACCTGCCGGAACGCCTGGAAGCCGGCTGGACGGGCGAGCCGCTCGCGCCGCAGTACGCCCCGCGCGACGCGGCGGCCACCGGCCACTACTTCAACGTGCGCAAGACCACCATCTACGGCGGCTCGAGCGAAGTGCAGAAGAACATCATCGCGCAGATGATCCTGGGCCTCTGAGCCCCCTGGACGCGAACGGAGAACACTCATGGATTTCAACTTCACCGAAGAACAGATCGCCATCCAGGACAGCCTGCGCCGCTTCCTGACGAAGGACTACGGCTTCGAGCAGCGCCGCACCATCGCCAAGTCGGCCGACGGCTTCAGCCGCGAGGCCTGGGCCACGTACGCCGAACTGGGCCTGCTGGCCCTGCCGTTCTCGGAAGAACACGGCGGGCTCGGCGGCAACTCGGTCGACGCGATGATCGTGATGGAAACGCTCGGCACGAACCTCGCGCTCGAGCCGTACCTGGCCACCGTCGTCGTGGCCGGCAGCCTGATCGCCGACCTGGGCTCCGACGCCCAGCGCGACAAGCTGCTCGGCGGCATCACCGGCGGCGAGCTGCTCGTGTCGCTGGCCCACCAGGAGCCGGGCGCCCGCTACAACCGCCAGCACGTGGCCACCAGCGCGAAGAAGGAAGGCGACGGCCACGTGCTCAACGGCCACAAGGCCGTGGTGCTCGGCGCGCCCTCGGCGGACCAGCTGCTGGTGTCGGCCCGCACGTCGGGCGCCGCGTTCGACGCGAACGGCATCACGCTGTTCGTGGTGGACCCGAAGGCCGCCGGTGTCACCGTCACGGGCTACACCAACCAGGACGGCCAGCGCGCCGGCGAGGTGGTGCTGAAGAACGTCAAGGTGGGCGCCGATGCGGTGCTGGGCAAGGTGGACGGCGCGCTCGCCGGCATCGAACGTGCGATCGACCGCGGCATCGCGGGCCTGTGCGCCGAGGCCGTGGGCATCATGACCGCGCTCAACGCCACCACGCTCGACTACCTGAAGCAGCGCAAGCAGTTCGGCGTGCCCATCGGCAAGTTCCAGGCCCTGCAGCACCGCATGGCCGAGATGGCGATCGCCGCCGAGCAGTCGCGTTCGATGGCCACGCTGGCCGCGCTGCGCGCCGACTCGACCGACGCCGCCGAACGCAGCCGCGCCGTGTCGGGCGCCAAGGCCTACATCGGCCAGGCCCTGCGCAAGGTGGGCCAGGACGCGGTGCAGATGCACGGCGGCATGGGCGTGACCGACGAGCTGATGGCCGCGCACTACTTCAAGCGCCTGACCATCATCAACTCGACCTTCGGCGACACGGACCACCACCTGGCCCGCTTCAGCGACACGCTGCTGGCTGCCTGACCGGCTGCATCCCGAGAGGACACGGGCCCCGCGCGGGCCCGTTCCGCGTTCCGCCTTCGTGAGGAAACCCACCCGTGAGTGACATCATCAACCGCCGCGACCTCGACTTCCAGGTCTTCGAGGTCCACGACGCCGAATCGCTGACGCGCCGCGAGCGCCACGCCGACCACAGCCGCGAGACGTTCACCGCGACGCTCGACACGGCCCAGGCCATCGCCACCGACAAGTTCGCGCCGCACAACCGCGAGTCCGACGAGAACGAGCCCACGTTCGATGGCCAGAAGGTCACGATCATCCCGGCCGTCAAGGAAGCGCTGGAGGCGTACTGCGCGGCCGGCATGATGTCGCCCACGAAGGACTACGAGCAGGGCGGCATGCAGCTGCCCGTGCTGGTGGCCCAGGCCGCGTCCGCGATGTTCAAGAGCGCGAACGGCCCCACGCTGTCGTACGTCGGGCTCACGTCGGGCAACGCCAACGTGATCCAGAACTTCGGCACTGAACGCCAGAAGAAGAAGTACCTCGCCTCGCTGCTGTCGGGCCGCTTCTTCGGCACGATGGCGCTCACCGAGCCGCAGGCCGGCTCGAGCCTGTCCGACCTGACGACGAGCGCCACGCCCAACGGCGACGGCACCTACTCGATCAAGGGCAACAAGATCTTCATCTCGGGCGGCGACCACGAGATGACCGAGAACATCGTGCACCTGGTGCTCGCGCGCATTCCCGGCGCGCCGGCGGGCGTGAAGGGCATCTCGCTCTTCACGGTGCCGAAGTACCACACCGACGAGGACGGCCGGATCGGCGCGCGCAACGACGTCGCGCTCGCGGGCCTGATCCACAAGATGGGCTGGCGCGGCACCACGTCCACCATGCTGTCGTTCGGCGAGAAGGGCCAGTGCATCGGCGAACTCGTGGGCGAGGAGCACAAGGGCCTGGCCTGCATGTTCCAGATGATGAACGAGGCGCGCATCGGCGTCGGCATGGGCGCCGTGATGTACGGCTACCGCGGCTACCTGGCCTCGCTGCAGTACGCCCGCGAGCGGCCGCAGGGCCGCCTGCCCGGCAACAAGAACCCGCTCGACCCGCAGGTGCAGCTGATCGAACATGCCGACATCCGCCGCATGCTGCTCGCGCAGAAGGCGTACGTCGAAGGGGCGCTGTCGCTGGGCCTGTACGCCGCCCGCCTGGTCGACGACCAGCGCACCGGCGAGACCGAGCAGCAGCGCGCCGAGGCCGGCCTGCTGCTGGACCTGCTGACCCCCATCGTCAAGTCGTGGCCGTCGCAGTGGTGCCTGGAGGCCAACAGCCTGGCCATCCAGATCCACGGCGGCTACGGCTACACGCGCGAGTACCCGGTGGAGCAGTACTACCGCGACAACCGCCTGAACATGATCCACGAGGGCACCCACGGCATCCAGGCGCTGGACCTGCTGGGCCGCAAGGTGATGATGCAGAAGGGCGCCGCGCTCGAGCTGCTGGGCCGTGAGGTGCGCAAGGCCGTTGCCGAAGCCGAGGGCAGCGAGGGCCTGCGCCCGTTCGGCGAGGCGCTCTCGGCCGCGTGGAACGACGTGCTCGAGACCGTGCGCAAGATCGGCTCGGTGCTCGCGGAGGACGGCGACCGCGCGCTCGCGAACGCCTCGGTGTTCCTCGAAGCCTTCGGCCACACCGTGATGGCGTGGACGTGGCTGCGCCAGGCCCTCGTCGCGTCGAAGGCGCTGCCGTCGGCGGCGAGCGACGACGACCGCGACTTCTACCTCGGCAAGCTGCGTGCGTGCCAGTGGTTCTTCCGCTGGGAGCTGCCGCGCAACGGGCCGCAGCACGCGCTGCTGCGCAGCCTCGACGATTCGACCCTCACCATGTCGTCGTCCTGGTTCTGACACGGCCTTCCCGATGAACGACGCAGTACCCGAAGGATTCACCCCGCTGAAGCGGGGTGGCCCCTACTTCTCCCAGCTCGGGCCGCTCTACAGCCGGCGCGACGAGTTCGACATGGTGGTGCTCGGCCTGCGGGTCACCGAGGCCCACACCAACATGATCGGCATCACGCACGGCGGCATGCTGGTGACGTATGCCGACGGGGCGCTGGGCATCAACCTGTCCGTCGCGCGTGGTGTGCCGCGTTCGTTCGTGACCGTGCACCTGTCGAACGACTTCATCGACTCGGGCCGGCCGGGCGACTGGCTCGAAGCCCACGTGCGCATCCGCAAGATGGGCAAGCGCCTGTCGTTCGCCGACTGCGAACTCAAGGTGGGTGACAAGACCCTCCTGCGCAGCAACGGCGTGTTCGCCTCCATCAACCCGCCGGGCGAGCCCGTGCCCAACGACGGCTGAGGCCGTGCCCTCCATGCAGAAGATCCACGTGCTGTTGAAGAAGGAAGAGCTCGACGGCGAGCGCCTCGACAGCAAGGTCGTCATCGTCCTCGACATCCTGTTCGCCACCACCACGATGGTGGGTGTGCTCGCCGACGGGGCGTCCGCGGTGGTGCCCATGGCCGACGGCCCGTCGGCGCTCGAGGAGGTGGCCCGCCGCCCCGAGGGCAGCTGCCTGCTGGCCGGTGAACTGAACGCCGAGACACTGCCCGGGTTCCTGGCTGCCACGCCGTCGAACCTGATCGCCGAAGGCGTGAAGGGGCGCACCCTGGTCTACGCCACCACCAACGGCACGCCGGCCGTGCTGGCCTCGCAGGGCGCGCATGCGGTGTACGTCGCGGCGCTCACGAATGCGAAGGCCGTGGTGGACCATGTGGTGCGCCACCACCCGGACCACACGGTGCTGATCGTCTGCGCCGGGTCGGCCGGCCGCTTCAACCTCGAAGATTTTTATGGGGCCGGTTACCTCGTGTCACTCTTCCGCGCGGCGGGCGGGGGACGCGACTACACCGACGCGGCCCTCGCCGCCGGCCTGCTGCACGCGCAGGGCGAAGGCGCGGCCGAGCAGCGGCACGCGTTGTGGCTCGCCCGCGTGGGCCGGCGCATGCTGTCCAAGGGGCTCGAGGACGAGGTGCGCTACGCGGCGCGCAAGAGCTGGCTCGACGTGGTGCCGCGGTTCCAAGACGGTGTCGTGACACTGCTGGGGCAAAGTTCCTCCACCTGACCCCCCGGGTGGAGGACTTGCCGCCTCCGAAGTTTTCAATCACATTCACGGGTCCAGAAGGGGCCCGTCGGTGCTGGGGGAGGTGCGCGAAACGACGCATCGGCATCCGGCGAGGCCGCCTGCCACGAAGGGCCGCCCGGCATGATCCGTTCCAAGCAAGACTACCTCGCCTTCCTCCAGGCCGACCGCATCGCCCTGGGCGTCCAGGGTCGCCTGAGCGAATGGCTGTTCGACGACGTGTGGCGCTTCCAGCGGCGGCTGCGCAAGGTCGAGTACCTCGCCAACACCCGCGCCGGCTGGCTGCGCCGCAAGTGGGCCACGTGGCAGTACATGTCGCTGTCCCGCACGCTCGGCTTCTCGATCCCCATCAACACCTTCGGCCCGGGCCTGTCCATCGCCCACCGCGGCACCATCGTCGTCAACAGCAAGGCGCGCATCGGCGCCAACTGCCGGCTGCACGTGTGCGTGAACATCGGCGAAAGCGTCGAGCCCGGCAGCACGCCGGTGGTGGGCGACAACTGCTACATCGCCCCCGGGGTGAAGATCTTCGGCCGCATCGTGATCGGCCACAACACCGCGCTCGGTGCGAACGCCGTCGTCAACAAGAGCTTCCCGGACGGGAACGTGACGCTGGCCGGGGCACCGGCCCGGGTGGTCAACCGCCGCGGTGCCACCGGCATGCACACCCACGGCTACCCGCTGCCGTTCAGCACGCTGGCGCATCCGTCGGCGGCCAAGCCGAAGGCGCCCGCGCGGCCCGCACCCGGTGAGCCTGTGCTGCAGGGCGAAAGCTCGTCGCACGCGGGTTGAACGGCAGTTCAGTCGAGCGACAGGGGCCCTTGCGCCTGCCCGGCTTCCGCCCGGATCCGCGCGGCGAACGCCGAGGGGCTTCCGCCCAGTACGGTGCTGCCGGCGCTTTCGAAGTGCCGGCGCAGGTCGGGTGACATCAACGCTTCGCCGAACGCGGCGTTGAGTGGTGCCACCACGCCGCGCGGCGTGCCCGCGGGCGCGAAGACGCCGAACACCGAGGCGAGGTTCGCGCCCGGGAACCCTGCTTCGGCGAAGGTCGGCACGCCGGGCAGCATCTCCAGCCGCCTCGGGCTGCCCACGGCCAGCGGCCGCAGCCGGCCGGCCGCCACGTGGGCGCGCTGCAGCGGGCCCGCGTTGGTCAGCAGCAGTTCGAACTGCCCGGCCAGGGCGTCGTTGACCTGGTGACCGCCGCCCGAGTACGGTACGTGCGTGAGCGTGATGCCGGCCGCGGCCTGCACGCGCGCCAGCACCCGGTGGCCGGTGGTGCCCACGCCCGACGTGGCCCAGCGCAGGTGCCCGGGCGCGGCCCGTGCCTGTGCGACGACGTCGGCCAGCGAGTGTCCCGTGAAGGCCGGTGTCGCCACGAGCAGCGCGGGGGTCTCCAGCACCGCGATCACTGGCGAGACCTCGCGTGGCTGCAGGAACAGCGGCGTGATGGCCGAGTAGCAGAGCGTGTGGCCGTCGGGCCGTGCGCGGGCGAGGGTGTCGAGCGCGACGACGCCGGCGGCGCCGGGGCGGTGTTCGACGAGGACGGGGGCGCCGAACCGCGGCTCGATCGCCTGCGCCAGGCGGCGGGCCGCGTCGTCGCTGAGGCCGCCCGGTGGGTAGGCCACGATCAGCCGCAGGCCCGGCGGGTTGGCCCGGGCCGTCGACCCCATCGAGGCCGCGGCCAGCAGCCAGGTGCGGCGGTTCATCTCAGCGCCGCGCGGCGGCGTGGCGGCGCGCCGCCTGGCGGGCCAGGTCCGTGAACATCGTGACCGCGCGGCCGGTGTCGTCGGCACGGTGCACGAGGGTCAGCGGTGCGTCGAGCCGGGCGCCTTCGGCCAGCCGGCGGTAGGCCACCGCGTGCGGATGGATGCCTTCCATCGACGCGGGCACCACGCTCACGCCGACACCGGCGGCGACGAGGCTCAGTCCCGTCATCATGCGTTCGACCTCCGCGGCCACGTGGGGCCGGATGCCGTGTTCCTCGCACAGCGCGAGCAGGTTGGCGTACAGGCCCGGCGCGCCCGGGCGGCGCACGAGGATGAACGGTTCGGCCGCGAGCTGGCGCAGCGCCACCGGGCGTGGCCGGGCCGAGCGGCCGAGCGCGAGCGGGTGGTCGGAGGGCAGGGCGACCCGCACCGGTTCGTGCAGCAGCGGCGTGAACACGAGGCCCGGCGGCCGCGCCACCGGCACGCGCAGGATGCCGCAGTGCAGGCGGCCGGACACGATCGCCTCGGTCAGGTCGGCGGCGTTGAGTTCGCTGATCTCGAGGTCGATGCCCGCGTGGCGCGCACGGAAGGCACGCAGCAGCTGCGGCGTGAACGCGTGGGCCGCTGCCGAGCTCGTGAACGCGACGCTCAGCCGGCCGTACTGGCCCTGGGCCACGCGGGCCATCAGCCGCTCCACCGCGTCGACGTCGTCCACGATGCGCCGCGCTTCGTCGCGCAGCAGCGCGCCCGCGTCGGTGAGCCGCGTGCCCTTCGCGTGGCGGGTGAAGAGGCGCACGTCCAGCTGGGCTTCGAGCGCGCGGATCTGCTGGCTGAGCGGCGGCTGCTTCATGCCGAGGCGCTCGGCGGCCGTGGTGATCTGCCCCGTCTCGGCCACCGCGAGGAAGTAGCGCAGCTGGCGGACCTCGAGCGGGTGGCGGGGCGTGTCGGCGGTGGCGGACATGGTCGGCGGGAAGGGGCGGAAGGTCGATTGAGCCGTGGTGTGCGGCCCGCCGCATTCGCGGAATTGCGTAGCGTGCGCGCTTTCCCTGATGTCCCGCGGTCTTCCTCCCGGCGCGATCCCGCCGGCCGGGTCGTGCCATATACGGTGCATATGGCAAGGCGCTCCGCACGTCTTTGACCGTGATGCTGCCGCGCTCGACGATGCGCCTCCCTCAACGAACCGGAGCTCGTCGCCATGCGCCTCGTCCTGCGTCCCCTCGAATGTGTCTTCACCGCGGCCGCCGTGCTGCTCTCGACCGGGTGTGGAGGTGACGATGACGATGTCGTCGTCGCGCCGCCCGTGGCGGCGGAGGCGGCGCCCACGGCCGCCACCTGCCCCGCCGAGGTGGCGGCCGTCGCGCGCTGCCTGTCCGGCAAGGACTCGGCCGGCGCGTACTACTTCATCGCGATGCCGACCACTTGGAACAACACACTCGTGCTGCACGCGCACGGCGGGCCCGAGCTGGGCGGCGCGCCCACGTCGGCCGACCGCTCGGCGGAGGACCTCGCGCGCTGGGCCGTGATGGTCAAGGCCGGGTACGCCTGGGCGGGGTCGACCTTCCGCCAGGGCGGCGTCGAGGTGCGCGCGGCGGCGGCCGACACGGAACGCCTGCGCGGCATCTTCCGCTCGCACGTGGCGCAGCCGCGCCGCACGATCCTGCACGGCCAGTCGTGGGGGGCGAACGTGGCGGCGAAGGCGGCCGAGACCTACACCGCGGCCACGTCCGGCGGCGTGGCGCCGTACGACGCCGTGCTGCTCACGAGCGGCGTGCTCGGCGGCGGCACCCGGTCCTATGACTTCCGCCTCGACCTGCGCGTGCTGTACCAGCACCTGTGCAACAACCACCCGCGCCCGTCGGAGCCGCAGTACCCGCTGGCCATCGGCCTGCCGAAGGATTCGACGATGACCTCGGCCGACCTCGCGGCCCGCACCGCCGAATGCCTCGCGCTCGACAAGCCGGCGGCGCAGCGCACCGCCGAGCAGCAGCAGAAGGTGCAGACGATCGTGGACGTGATCAAGATCCCCGCGAGCTCGATCCAGTCGCACCTCAACTGGGGCACCTTCCACTTCAAGGACATCACCCACCTGCGCACCGGCGGCGCGAGCCCGTTCGGCAACGTGGGCGCGGTGTACGCGGGTTCGGCGGACGATGCCGCGCTGAACGCCGCCGTGCTGCGCTTCACCGCCGACCCGGCGGCCTACCGCAAGTTCGCCGAGGACACAGACCTCACCGGGAAGATCCCCGTGCCCGTGCTGACGCTGAAGGCCGTCAACGACCCGACCGCATTCGTCGAACTCGACGCGACCTTCAAGACCACGATGGCCGCGGGTGGCAGCGCCGATCGCCTGGTGCAGACCTTCGCCGACTTCGCGACCCACAGCTACCTGAGCGACCCGACCTACGTCGCGCTGATGGACCGCCTGATGGCGTGGGTGGACCAGGGAACCAAGCCCACGCCGGACACCGTGGCGGCAAAGTGCCCCGAGTTCGAAGCTGCGTTCGGCGCCGGGTGCAAGTTCCTGCCGGCGTACCAGGCGCCGGCGTTGGCGACGCGGGTGCCGGAGCGGACGCGGCCCTGACTTCCAGGGACCGTCATCCCGGCGAACGCCGGGATCCACCGTGGCCAGGGCGCGCAGGTGCGGCAGTGGGCTCCGGCGTTCGCCGGGGTGACCGTGGGACTCAGCGCAGCAGCGACGCCTCGAGCCGCGACACCGTCTCGATCAGTCGCGGCCGCACCTCGTTCAGCAGGAATTCCTTCGACAGGTTGAACGAGGGCCCGCCGCAGTTGATGGCCATGGGCGGGAGCCCGTTGCCGGGCTGGAAGGCGCGGGCGATGCCGTTCACGTCCTTCTGCCAGTCGCCGAAGGAGCACGTGACGCCGAGCGTGCGGTAGTCCTCCACCGCGCGTTCGATGCCGTCGCGGATGTCGGGCCAGGCCACCTCGTCGAGTTCCTGCACGCGTTCCATGAAGTCGAGCCGCTCGCGGTCGGGGATGGCGGCGAGGTAGGCGCGGCCGATGGCCGACGAGGCCACCGGGATGCGCGAGCCCACGTCGAGGCTCAGCGTGAGGGCGGCCGAGCTGCGGCAGTTCTCGACGTAGATCATCGAGAGGCGATCGCGGGTGCCCAGCGACACCATCGAGCGCGACAGGTCGGCGAGTTCCTGCATCAGCGGGCGGGCGATCTGGCGCACGTCCAGGCGCGCCAGCATGGCGCTGCCGAGCGACAGCGTGGCGGTGCCCAGGCGGTACTTGCCGCTTTCTTCCACCTGGATCAGGTAGTCGAGTTTGGTGAGCGTGGAGGTCAGGCGCGAGACCGTCGACTTCGGCAGCTTGCAGCGCTGGGCGATCTCCTGGTTGCCGAGCGCCTTGTCGCCGGAGCGGAAACACGCGAGCACTTCGAGGCCGCGGGCCAGCGCGGTGACGAAGTGGCGGTCCTCCTTGGGGTTGGGCTTGGTGGCGGTCTTGGCTGGAGCGTTCATCGGGGTTCGGGGTTCGCGGATCGCGCGAACGGGAAAGGGCGGATCGCCCGAAAAGTGGAACACAAATCCGCAAATTGCGGGGTGATGGCAATCCCGGGTGGGGTTCCCCCCGGGCGTCGGCATACTCGATGGCACCTGGAAAGGGTGGCTCGCCCCGCCAAAAGTTGACAGGGAACCCACCAGCATCAACAATCTCAATCCGTTTTTATAAGCAGAATATTGTTCTGCAATGCAGTCCAAAAGTCCAGGACTTCATTCGCATGGAGAGAGACATGAAGGAAGAATCGATGAACGTCCTCGGTCTGGTGGGGGCGGGGGTGATGGGCATGGGCATCGCGCAGATCGCCGCACAGGCGGGCCTGACGGTGCGTGTGTTCGACGTGCGCGACGGCGGTGCCGCCACCGGTTGCAAGAAGCTTGCCGAAACGCTGGCCAAGCTCCAGGAGAAGGGCAAGCTCACCGCCGAGCAGGTGGCCGCGGCCACCGCGCGGGTGAGCCCGGTCGCCTCGCTCGCCGAGTTGGCCGGCTGCGACGTGGTGGTGGAAGCCATCGTCGAGGACCTGAAGGCCAAGCAATCGCTGTTCGCCGAACTGGAGGGCATTGTCGGCGACGGCTGCGTGCTCGCGAGCAACACGTCGTCGCTGTCCGTCACCGCCATCGCCGCCGGACTGAAGCGTCCGCAGCGCGTGGCCGGCTTCCACTTCTTCAACCCGGTGCCGGTGATGAAGGTGGTGGAGGTGGTCGACGGCCTGCTGACCGACCGCCCCGTCACCGACCGCCTGCTCGAGTTGGGCCGGCGCCTGGGCCACACCGCGGTGCGCGCGAAGGACACCCCCGGCTTCATCGTGAACCACGCCGGCCGCGGCTTCAGCACCGAAGCGCTGCGCATCGTGCAGGAAGGCGTGTGCGAGTACCCCGACGCCGACCGTGTGCTGCGCGAGGTGGCCGGGTTCATCATCGGCCCGTTCGAACTGATGGACATCACCGCGCTCGACGTGTCGCACCCGGTGATGGAATCCATCTACCACCAATACTACGAAGAGCCGCGCTACCGGCCGAACCCGCTGACGCGCCAGATGCTGTCGGCGGGCATCGTGGGCCGCAAGGTGGGCCGCGGCTTCTACCAGTACGACAACGGGCAGCGCGTGGCCGTGCCCGAGGCGGCGGCGCCCACCGCCAAGCCGTCGTCGGTGTGGCTCGCCCCGGGCATGCCCACGGTGATCGCCGACCTCGTGGCCATCGCCGGCGTGCCGGTCGACTCGGGCGCCACGCCGCGGTCCGACAGCCTGTGCATCGTGGCCCCGGTGGGCGATGACGCCACCACCGTCGCGCTGCAGCTGGGCCTCGACCCGGCGCGCACGGTGGGGGTGGAAACGCTCTTCGACACCAGCCGCCGCCGCGTCGTGATGACCACGCCGGCCACCACCCCCGCCTGGCGTGACGCCGCCCATGCGCTGTTCGCCGCGGACGGCAAGCCCGTCACGGTGATCCGCGACAGCGCGGGCCTCGTGGCCCAGCGTGTGGTGGCCACCATCGTGAACATCGCCGCCGACATCGCGCAGCAACGCATCGCCACGCCGGCCGACATCGACCGCGCCGTGTCCCTCGGCCTGAACTACCCGTTCCCGCCGCTGGCCTGGGGCGACCGCCTCGGCGCACGCACCGTGCTCACCATCCTCGAGCGCATGTTCGCCTTCTACGGCGACGCCCGTTACCGCCCGAGCCCGTGGCTCAAGCGCCGCGCCCAACTCGGCCTGTCGCTGCTGACCGAAGAATCCTGACCTGCTGGGAACCCCATCCATGGACCTCACATTCACCCCTGAAGAACAAGCCTTCCGCGAGGAAGTCCGTTCGTTCGTGCGCACCAAGCTGCCGGAGAGCATCCGCCACAAGGTGATGAACAGCCTGCGCCTCACGCGCGACGACCACGTGCTGTGGCAGCGCACGCTGCACGAGCGCGGCTGGGGCGGCCCCGGCTGGACGAAGGAATTCGGCGGCCCGGGCTGGAACGCCGTCGAGCAGTACATCTTCGAGGAAGAGTGCGCCGCTGGCGGTGCGCCGCGCCTGATCCCGTTCGGCATCAAGATGGTGGCCCCGGTCATCATGGCCTTCGGTTCGCCCGAGCAGCAGCAGCGTTTCCTGCCGAAGCTGAGCAGCGCCGAGGAGTGGTGGTGCCAGGGCTACTCGGAGCCGGGTTCGGGCTCCGACCTCGCCTCGCTGAAGATGCGCGCGGTGCGCGGCGTGGACGCCAAGGGCGACCACTTCGTCGTGAACGGCCAGAAGACCTGGACCACGCTCGGCCAGTACGCCGACTGGATCTTCTGCCTCGTGCGCACCGACCCGCAGGCCAAGGCGCAACGCGGCATCAGCTTCCTGCTGATCGACATGAAGTCGCCCGGCATCACGGTGCGCCCCATCATCACGCTCGACGGTGCCCATGAAGTGAACGAGGTGTGGTTCGAGGACGTGCGCGTGCCGGCCGAGAACCTCGTCGGTGAAGAGAACAAGGGCTGGACGTACGCCAAGTTTCTGCTCGGCCACGAGCGCAGCAACATCGCAGGCATCGGCATCGCCAAGCGCGAGCTGGCGCGCCTCAAGCGCGTGGCCGCCACCGAGCAGAAACGCGGCCGCCCGCTGCTGGAAGACCCGCTGTTCTCCGCGAAGGTGGCCCAGGTCGAGGTGGACCTCACCGCGCTCGAGATGACCAACCTGCGCGTGCTGTCGGCCGAGAAGGACAAGCGTGCGCCGGGCCCGGCCGCGTCCATCCTGAAGATCAAGGGCACCGAGATCCAGCAGGCCATCACCGAGCTGCTGCTGCAGGCCGTGGGGCCGTACGCGCTGCCGTACATCCCCGAGGCGCTGGCGGCCGGCTATTCGGCCGAGGCGGTGGGGCCGCAGTACGCCGCGTCGCTCGCGGCGCACTACTGCAACATGCGCAAGCTCTCGATCTACGGCGGGTCCAACGAGATCCAGAAGAACATCATCTCCCAGCAGCTGCTGGGCCTGTAAGGAACGCACGCCATGGACTTCAATTTCAGCGAAGAGCAGCTGCAGCTGCAGGATGCCATCACCCGTTTCGTGCAGGGCGACTACGACTTCGAGCACCACCGCAAGGTGGTGGCCTCGGCCGACGGCTGGGACCGCAAGGCCTGGCAGGGCCTGGCCGACCTCGGCGTGCTCGCGATGATCGTGCCGGAAGACCAGGGGGGCCTCGGCTACGGCCCCATCGAGACGCAGCTGGCGCTGCAGGCCACCGGCCCCGCGCTGCTGGCCGAGCCGCTGCTGACCAGCGGCGTGATCGCCACGGCCCTCGTGCGCGATTTCGCGCAGGAGCCGGTGCGTTCGGAACTGCTCGGTGAACTCGCCACCGGCGGCCGCATCCTCGTGCTCGCGCACCAGGAAGCGAAGGCGCGCGGCGACGTGGCGGTGGTCGACACCACCGCCAAGGCCGACGGCGGCGATGTGGTGCTGAACGGCGCCAAGGCCGTGATCTACCACGCGGCCGCGGCCGACGAGCTGCTCGTGTCGGCACGCGAAGGCGACGGGGTGTCGCTGTTCCGCGTGGCCAAGGACACGGCGGGTCTCACGCTGCGCTCGTACGCCACCATCGACGGCCAGCGCGCCGCCGAGGTGTCGCTGTCGAGCGTGAAGGTGCCGGCCTCGGCGCGCCTCGGCGCGGCCGGGCAGGCGCTGCCCGCCATCGAACGTGCGCTCGACATCGGCCTGGCCGCGGTCACCGCCGAGGCGGTGGGCATCATGGAAGCCACGGTCAACGCCACGGGCGAGTACCTGAAGACCCGCCAGCAGTTCGGCCAGCCCATCGGCCGCTTCCAGGCGCTGCAGCACCGCATGGCCGACATGCTGCTGCACCTCGAGCAGGCCCGTTCGATGAGCTACCTCGCGGCGATGGACTGCCAGAACCCCGACGACGACGCGCGCCGCAAGACGCTCTCGGCCGCCAAGGTCACCATCGGCCAGGCCTGCCGGTTCATCGCGCAGCAGTCCGTGCAGCTGCACGGCGGCATGGGCATGACCGACGAGCTGAACGTGAGCCACTGGTTCAAGCGGCTGCTGGCCATCGAACTCAGCTTCGGCGACACCGACCTGCACCTGGAGCGGTTCGCGAAGCTGAGCCAGCGCGCCGCGCTGGAAGCCGCCGCGGCCTGACGTCCACCCGACTCCGGGGGGGCGCCCGGAGACGCCCTGTCCATCCTTGATAATCGTTGCAAACGGGGCCCGGTGTACGCCGGGCCGAAACCGCAACGGCAAGAACGAGACAGGGCAGGTGCAGATGCAGCGCATCGTGATCGTGGGTGGAGGGGCGGGTGGGCTGGCGCTGGCCACCCAGCTGGGCAAACGGCTGGGCAAGAAGGGCCTCGCGGAAGTCACGCTGGTCGACTCGGCCCGCACCCACGTCTGGAAGCCGCTGCTGCACCAGCTGGCCGCGGGCAGCTTCGACACCCACGCCGAGGAGATCGAGTACCTCGCGCAGGCCCGCTGGAACCACTTCAAGTTCCGCCTGGGCACGCTTGTCGGCATCGACCGTGCGGCGAAGACCGTGCAGCTCGCCGCCAGCTACGACGACGCGGGCGAGGAGATCACACCGGCCACGCAGCTCGCGTACGACACGCTGGTGATCGCCGTCGGCAGCCAGACCAACGACTTCGGCACGCTGGGCGCGGCCCAGCACAGCATCAAGCTCGACAGCCCGCAGGCCGCGCGCCACTTCAACGACCGGCTGATCAACGCCTGCATCCGCGCGCAGAGCGTGCCGCGCGGCGCAGGCACCGGCCGGCTCACCGTCGCCATCGTGGGCGGTGGTGCCACCGGCGTGGAGCTGGCCGCGGAGCTGCACGCCGCGGCCCGCGTGCTCGCCAACTTCGGCTTCGACCACATCCACCCCGAGAAGGACCTGCAGATCGTGCTGGTCGAGGCCGCGCCGCGCCTGCTGTCGCAGCTGCCCGAACGCCTGAGCGAGTCGGCGGTGCGCGAGCTGCGCAAGCTCGCGATCGAGGTGCACACGAACGAGAAGGTGGTGGAGGTGACCGCCGACAGCCTCAAGATGGCCAGCGGCCGCGTGGTGGGCTCGTCGCTCACGGTGTGGGCCGCGGGCGTGAAGGCGGGCGACTTCCTGAAGACGCTGGGCGGCGACGACCCGCTCGAGACCAACCGCCTGAACCAGCTGCTGGTCAACGGCAACCTGCAGACCTCGCGCGACCCGTCCATCTACGCCTTCGGCGACTGCGCCGCGTGCCCGCAGCCCGACGGCACCTGGGTGCCCCCGCGCGCGCAGGCCGCCTACCAGCAGGCCATGTACCTCGCGCGGGCGCTGCCCCGGCTGATCCGCGGCGACACGGCCACGCCGTTCGTCTTCCGCGACCAGGGTTCGCTGGTCTCGTTGTCCGAATACTCGTCCGTCGGCAGCCTGATGGGCAGTCTCACGCGCGGCAGCCTGTTCATCGAAGGGCGCATCGCGCAGTTCATGTACTGGTCGCTGCACAAGCAGCATCAGCTGGCGCTGGGCGGGTGGAAGAAGATGATCCTGATCACCTTGTCGGAGATGCTGGACCGGACGCATCGACCGAGGATCAAGCTGCATTGAGCCCACCGGTCACCCCGATGAACATCGGGGCCCACCGCCCGTCGTCGCGCCGCGGGAACGGTGGATCCCGGGGTTCGCCGGGATGACGGGGGGCGGGTTTCTACTGAGCGGTTGGCGGTCGATTCGCCGGCCGCCGGTTCGACGTCAGGGTGAGGCTTCCCTCATCCCCCCTTTGAAAGGACCGACCATGACCACCGGCACCGTTCGACTGCACCGTGTTCTCCGCTGCCCTCCCGAGCGCGTCTACCGCGCGTTCGTGGAGCCCGACGCGTACGCGCGCTGGCTTCCCCCGCATGGCTTCACCGGCCAGGTCCACGAGATGGACGCCCGCGTGGGCGGCCGCTACCGCATGAGCTTCCGCAACTTCAGCAGCGGCAACAGCCATTCCTTCGGCGGCGAGTACCTGGAACTGGTGCCCGGCGAGAAGGTGCGCTACACCGCGCGCTTCGACGACCCGAACCTGCCGGGGCAGATGCAGACCACCATCACGCTGAAGGCGGTGGCGTGTGGCACCGAGGTCACCGCGGTGCAGGAGGGCATCCCGGAGGTCATTCCCACGGAGATGTGCTACCTCGGGTGGCAGGAGTCGCTCGTGCACCTGGCGCAGCTGGTGGAGCCCGAGATTCCGGGCTGACGGCCGCTCACCGCGTCATCCCGGTGGACGCCGGGATCCACCGTTGCCACCGCGCGCCATCGGGCAGTGGGCCCCGATTTCCATCGGGGTGACAGCCCTTCCTTGCGTCAGTCGAAGATGTCGCTGAGCCACGACTTCTTGCGGTAGTGGCCCCCGTGCTGGCGTTTGCCGAAGTCGGAATCGTCGAAGTCGCGGCGGTGCTGCTGCGGATGGGGTTGCTGGGGCGCGGGCACCTGCGCAGGACCGCCGGAGAGCTGGATCAGCTTGTCGAGTTCACCGCGGTCGAGCCAGACGCCGCGGCACTTGGGGCAGTAGTCGATCTCCACGCCCTGACGTTCGGACATCAGCAGCGTGGATTCCGGGCACACCGGACATTGCATGGGGATCTCCCGAAAAGCCAATCGACCCCGTGGGAGTCGCATGCGGTGGGGGAGTTCCGCCGTCAGCCCATCCAGCGTTCCGTGGCGCCTTCCACGACGGCCGACAGCTGCAGCCCCTTGGCCTTCTGCTGCCGCAGCCACGTGGCGTCGTTTCCCGCGAAGACGCTGTCCCGCAGCAGGTTGCTGGCGTCGAGCGCCTTGCGGTCGAGCGCGTGTTCGTCGATGCGGGCGAGCGTGCGGATGATGTCGTCGCGCAGCTTCGAGCGTTGCTTGGTCTTCGGGTCGACGATCTCGCCCTCGAGGCCGAAGCGGCAGGCCTGGAAGCGGTTGAAGGTGTAGACGAGGTAGTCGTCTTCCTCCGGTTCGAACGGGCGTTCCTCGCGCAGGTAGCTGCAGATGCACTGCAGGTAGCATGCGAGTGCCGCGGCCTTGTCGACGGTGAGCGGCGTGTCGCACACGCGCAGCTCGATGGTGCCGAACTCGGGCTTCGGGCGGATGTCCCAGTAGAAGTCCTTCATCGACTTGACGACGCCGGTGCTGGTCATCTTGTCGAAGTAGTGGCCGAACTCGTCCCAGCCGCGCACGAAGGGCGCGCGGCCCGACAGCGGGAACGCGAACACCGAGTTCAGGCGTGCCGAGTCGAAGCCGGTGTCGACGCCCTGCACGAACGGCGAGGACGCGCTCAATGCGATGAAGTGCGGCACGTAGCGCGACAGCGCGTGCAGCAGCCACAGCGCCTTGTCGCCGTCCTCGCAGCCCACGTGCACGTGCTGGCCGAACACGGTGAACTGCTTCGCGAGGTAGCCGTACAGGTCGTTGAGGTACTCGAAGCGTTCGGTGGGGAAGATCTGCTGGTCGCTCCAGTGCTGGTACGCGTGCGTGCCCCCGCCGGCGATGCCGATGTTGAGCCGCCGCGCGGCCTGCGAGAGCTGCTCGCGCAGGTCGTTCAGCTCGGCGCGCAGCGGCGAGAACTCGCGCTGCACCGAGCTGCCGATCTCGATCATGCTGCGCGTGATCTCGGGCTTCACGTCCCACGCGCCGGTGTGCTTGTCGAGCAGGCGCAGCAGGTCCTGGGCCTGGGGCGACAGGTCGAAGTCGTGGGTGCTGACGAGCTGCAGTTCGAGCTCGACGCCGAGGGTGAGGGGGTCGGAAGAGGTGAACTCGGCGAGTGGCATCAGGTGTCCTTCGTCTTGGCGTGCGGGCACTCGTCGGCGAGCGTCTTCAGGGACCACTGCGCGAGCATGGGCCCCACGAGGTGCAGCACGGTGGTGGCCACCAGCAGGGCCTGCAGCATCTGCGGGTCGAGGCCGGGCAGCTCGGCGGACCAGCCGAGGGTGTCGGCCGTGAGCAGCACGGCGAGGCTGCTCATGGGCTGCAGCGCGAGGATCAGGGCCAGGCCCTGGCGCATGCTCACGCCGCTCGACTTCGCGAGCAGCGACACGGCGAGCGCCTTGCCCACGAGGCGCGCGACGATGATGGCGACGACCCACGGCCACAGCGTCACGATCCCGTCGAGCGTGAACAGCATGCCGAGCGAGATGAACAGCAGCACGCCCAGCGCGGCCCCTGCGGAGCCGAGGTGCGGCTCGACGGTGAGGGCATGGCCCATCTTGCGGCGCGCGGTCATGCCGGCCACCAGCAGGGCCAGCAGCGGCGAGAGCTTCCACTGCGCGGCCAGCATGGCGGCGAGGATCACGACCGCGATCTGCAGCACCGGTGCGGCCGCGTCGCCGCGCACGAGCTCCGTGAGCTTCGACAGCAGCCAGCCCGCGGCCAGGCCCAGCAGGAACGAGCCGGCGACGACGAACACGGCGCCGAACGCAGCCACGAGCAGTTCGTCGCTCCAGCTGGGCGCGTCGGCTGCGGCGAGCACACGCCAGGCCTTGATGGCGACCATGGTCAGCACGCAGTTGATGGCGGTGGTGATCAGCAGCCGCTCGGTGACCTGGCCTCGCGGCCTCAGTTCGTGCACGAGGCCGAGCGTGATGACGGGCGACGTGGACATGGCCACCGCGCCGGCCAGCACGGCCGAGACGAGTGGTGCACCCATCGCGTGCAGCACGACGGTGACGCAGATGCCCGCGAACGCGCCTTCGAGCACGCAGGTGAGGGCGACGGCGGGGTTGTCGATGAGCCAGCGCGGGCGGATGCGGCTGCCCAGTTCGAACACGAGCACGCCGATGGCGAGGTCGATCAGGGGCTTCCACGGGTCGAGGTCGGTGCGTTCCAGCAGGCGGAGCGCGAGCGGGCTGGCGAGTGCGCCGGTGATCATGTGGCCGAGCATGCGCGGCAGGTGCAGGCGGCGGTGCAGCGCCTCGCCGAGCACGACCGCGACGAGCAGGACGATGGCGAAGCCGAGCACCGGGTCGGCGCCGCGCAGGCCGTCGAGTGTCCACAGCGCGGCCGACGGCGACGAGGCCGCCGAGGCGGGCGCGAGCCAGGTGTCGATGGCAGGGGTGTTGGGCATCGGCCGATCCTAGCCGACGCTTCCGGGCACCGGAATGCCCGGTGGGGTCTTTATCATCACGCCCCTTGAAAGGCCTGCAGCGGCCCCGATATGGTGGGGGCCGTTTTTTGCACGCCCCCCTTTTTTTGCTTCACAGAGCGACCATGGACAAACAAACCCTTTCCTTCCAGGCCGAGGTCAAGCAGATCCTTCACCTCGTCACGCACTCCCTGTACTCGAACAAGGAGATCTTCCTGCGCGAGCTGGTGTCGAACGCGTCGGACGCCTGCGACAAGCTGCGCTTCGAAGCCCTGAACGACGCCTCGCTGTACGAGGACCAGCCGAACCTCGAGGTGCGCGTCAGCTTCGACAAGGACGCCCGCACCATCACCTTCCGCGACAACGGCATCGGCATGAGCGCCGACGAAGCGGTCGCCAACCTGGGCACCATCGCCAAGAGCGGCACGCGCGAGTTCATGAGCCGCCTCGAGGGCGACCAGAAGAAGGACGCCCAGCTGATCGGCCAGTTCGGCGTGGGCTTCTACTCCGGCTTCATCGTGGCCGACCGCATCACCGTCGAGACCCGCCGCGCAGGCGCGGCCGCCGACCACGGCGTGCGCTGGACCTCCGAGGGCACGGGCGACTTCCAGGTCGAGAGCATCACGCGCCCCGAGCGCGGCACCTCGGTCATCCTGCACCTGCGCGAGGGCGAGGACGAGTTCCTCAACGGCTGGAAGCTCAAGGCCATCATCGGCAAGTACTCCGACCACATCTCGCTGCCCGTGCTGATGCAGAAGGAGGAGTGGGACGCCGAGGCCCAGCAGCAGGTCACGAAGGACGAGTGGGCGCCGGTCAACAAGGCCGCGGCGCTGTGGACACGCAGCAAGAGCGACATCACGCCCGAGCAGTACGCCGAGTTCTACAAGCAGATCAGCTACGACACCGAGGCGCCGCTCGCCTACACGCACAACCGCGTCGAGGGCCGCAGCGAGTACACGCAGCTGCTGTACGTGCCGGCCAAGGCCCCGTTCGACCTGTGGAACCGCGACAAGCGCGGCGGCGTGAAGCTGTACGTCAAGCGCGTGTTCATCATGGACGACGCCGAGGCGCTGATGCCGGTGTACCTGCGCTTCGTCAAGGGCGTGATCGACAGCGCCGACCTGCCGCTGAACGTGTCGCGCGAACTGCTGCAGGAAAGCCGCGACGTGAAGGCGATCCGCGAAGGCTCGACCAAGCGCGTGCTGGGCATGCTGGAATCGCTCGCCAACAGCGAGGACGAAGCCGAACGCGCGAAGTACGCGGCGTTCTGGAAGGACTTCGGCGTGGTGCTGAAGGAAGGCATCGGCGAGGATCATGCGAACCACGAGCGCCTGACGAAGCTGCTGCGCTTCACGTCGACGCACGCGGACGAAGGCGTCTCGCTGGCCGACTACGTGGGCCGCATGAAGGAAGGCCAGGAGTCCATCTACGTGATCACGGCCGACAGCCTGGCCACCGCGAAGAACAGCCCGCAGCTCGAGATCTTCCGCAAGAAGGGCATCGAGGTGCTGCTGCTCACCGACCGCGTGGACGAGTGGCTGCTGAGCCACCTGCACGACTTCGAGGGCAAGACGCTGCAGAGCGTGGCCAAGGGCGCCGTGGACCTGGGTTCGCTGCAGGACGAGGCCGAGAAGAAGCAGGCCGAGGAAGCCGCCACGGCATTCAAGCCGGTGCTGGACCGCCTGAAGGAAGCGCTGAAGGACCGCGCGAAGGACGTGCGGGTCACCACGCGCCTCGTCGACTCGCCGGCCTGCCTCGTGGTGGAGGAGGGCGACGTCAGCGCCCACCTGGCACGCATGCTGAAGCAGGCGGGTCAGGAGGCCCCGGCGTCGCGGCCCACGCTCGAGGTGAACGCCGACCATGCGCTGGTCAAGCGCCTGGACGGCAGCGCCCACTTCGATGAACTGGCGAACATCCTGTTCGACCAGGCGCTGTTGGCCGAGGGCGGGCAGCTGGAGGACCCGGCTGCCTACGTGCGCCGCGTCAATGCCCTGCTGACGACGACGCTCTGAGCGTCTCGGCCTGGTCGAGCAGGCGGGTCGCCTGCTCGTTCCAGTAGCCCCGCCCGCCGAACCACGGGAACGCCACCGGGAAGGCCGGGTCGTTCCAGCGGCGGGCGATCCACGCGCTGTAGTGGATCATGCGCAGCGTGCGCAGGGCCTCGATCAGGCGCAGCTCGCGCCAGTCGAATTCCATGAAGTCCTCGTAGCCCGCCAGCAGCGAATCGAGCTGGCGGCGCATCGCGACGGGTTCGCCCGACAGCAGCATCCAGAAGTCCTGCACCGCGGGGCCCGTGAGGGCGTCGTCCAGGTCGACGAAGTGCGGGCCGGCCTCGGTCCACAGCACGTTGCCGGTGTGGCAGTCGCCGTGCAGGCGCAGGGTGCGCAACGTGCCCACCTCGTCGAAGCGCTGCTGCACCTGTTCCAGCGCGGCGTCCACGGCCTGCTTCCACGTCGACTCGGCGTCGAGCGGGATCAGTTCCGAGCCGAGCAGCCAGTCGCGCGGGCCGGTGCCGTACGTGGCGATGTCCAGGCGCAGGCGGTGCTCGAACGGGCGGGTCGCACCGACGGCGTGGATGCGGCCGATGAAGCGGCCGATCCATTCGAGCACGGCGGGGTCCTCCAGCTCGGGCGCACGGCCCGAGCGGCGGGCGGCGACCCCGAAGCGGTAGGTCTGGCCTTCCACGTCGAAGCGGGCGAGCGTGCCGCCGCCGTCGAGTTCGAGGGGCGCGGCCACGGGGATCTCGGCCTCGTGCAGCTCCCGCGCGAAGGTTTGTTCCTCGAGGATCTGTTCGTCGGTCCAGCGGCCGGGGCGGTAGAACTTCGGCACGACCACGCTGCCGTCCTCCAGGAACACCTGGAACACGCGGTTCTCGTAGGAGTTGAGCTGGATCAGGCGGCCGTCGCCGCGCAGGCCGACCGAGTCGAGGGCGTCGAGGACCGCTTCAGGCGTGAGGCCGGCGTAGGGCGTGTCGAGCGAGGGAGAGGAAGGCGAGGACATGCGCGCATCGTACGACGCGCGCAATGGCCTGGGTCAGCGTCGTGCGCCGGAGGTCATGCGGGGATCTTCGTCGTCGACGATGCCGCCCACGTCGTGGCCGAAGCCGCTGGTGCGCTGGCCCACCGACGAGGGGGCGCTGCCCTGCTGTTCGGAGAGGGTGCTGAAGTCGCTGCCGGTGAAGGACGAGTCGAAGCGACTGTCCATCGCGAAGAACGAGTCCTGGAACAGCGAGGAGTCCTGCCAGAGGGCGGTGCGTTCGGCGCGGCGGTTGGCCACGGTGCTGGCGAGGCTGTCGCGGGCCTCGTTGAGCGACGGGGCCGGCAGCGGGGCACGGGCGGCCGCGCCGCTGTGCGGCACGAGCAGCTGCAGTTCGGCGACGGACGGCAGGTGGTCGGCGGGGCACACGAGGTAGCGCACGCGGCAGGCCTCGAGCACCGATTGCTTGATCTTCATCACGCGGCTGGAGTGGCCGCGTTCGACGTCGAGGTCGATGGCGGCGAGCACGCGGCCGTTGGCGCTGCAGACCGCGAACGTGACGTGGTTCGAGCCCAGCAGCTCGTACCAGTAGCGCACCGTGGTGACGTCGGTGGGCTGGCAGAAGCGCACGAGCGGCAGCTTCGACAGGATGACGTGGTGGGGCAGGGCTTCGCGCAGCAGGCGGTAGATGCGGCGCTCGTCGGCGGTGAAGACGGGGCGGCCGGTCAGGTCCCAGGTCGTGGGGAGCGGCTTCGGCGGCGGCGGCTTGCGTCCTCGCAGAACCAGGATCGTCAGCAGCGGCATCACGATGGCCACGGCCACGGCGACGATCCAGGGGAGGAATTGATTGTTCACGGTACTGACTCGGGGGATCCGCGATGCCCGTGGGGGCTGGAGGGTTTCGGATGGATCCTAACCCTGGGTGTCGGAGGTGTTGCATCCCCGACATGGGTGTGCGAACCACGCCCCTCCGGGGGTGCTTCGGCACCCCCTCGCGGCTCACTCCGACGCGATGCGGGCCTTTTCGGCGATGTGGTCACCAACGTCGCGCACGAGGTTCATCAACTCGTTCATGCGCCGGGCGTGAACTTTGAAACGGAAATCGAGTTCCGCTGCATGCTGCCCGACCAGCTCGTCGACCCGGGAGACCAGGTCGTCGGGGGGCAGCTTGAGCCAGGCGGCCGATTCGGGGCCGTCGCGCTGCACCGTCGCGCCGGCGTTGGCGGCGATCTTGAGCATCGCGTTGTTTTCGCTCAGCGCGTGGATGAAGAGGCGGTTGCAGCCGCGGTTGCGGGCGTGGAGCATCGCGCGGTCGAACAGGCGGGCGCCGTAGCCGCGCCCGCGGGCCTGTGTCAGCACGGACACGCCGAACTCGGCCGTGGCGCGGTCCTCGGGGGCCTTGGCGTCCGGGGCGTAGGCCAGGTGCGCCATCGCGATCAGCACGAGGCTGCGGTTGAAGATGCCGAAGAGTTCGTCGCGCTCGAAGTCGAGGCTGTCGACGTACCGGCGGATCTGCTCGTCGGTCGCGGGGTAGCCGAAGCGCAGGTAGCGGTCGCGGGGTTCGAGCGAGAGCAGGTGCAGCGCCGCGCGCTCCCGGTGGCGGGGGGCGAGGGAGCGGATGGGCACCCACTGGAACAGCGCTGGCTCGGAGGTCTTCATGGTCGGGCGGAGCTAAGGGTAAACACTGTATCACCCATTGTGCGCCGCAGCAGAAACAAGGTGGTCAGAGTTGCCGGAAGCGCCCCGGTAGCTTGCGCCCGAGACTTCGGATACACTAGAAGGCTTTCCCGACTGGGCTCCGGGAAGAAGGTGGGCTGTTTCCCCGTGAAGCACCCTGCAACGACGACCCGAACAGTGAGAGGCTGCCGCATCGCATGAGCAGCACCGAACGACCGGGCCCCGTCCCTTGTTTTGAGCCTGATTCGAAAGAACCTCATGAAGACCTTCAGCGCCAAGCCGGCCGAAGTGACGCACGAGTGGTTTGTGATTGACGCCACCGACAAGGTGCTCGGACGTGTTGCCAGCGAAGTGGCACTCCGTTTGCGCGGCAAGCACAAGGCCATTTACACGCCTCACGTCGATACCGGCGATTTCATCGTCGTCGTCAACGCCGACAAGATCCGTGTCACCGGCAACAAGGCCACGGACAAGGTGTACTACCGCCACACGGGTTTCCCGGGCGGCATCTACGGCACCAAGTTCAAGGACATGCAAGCCAAGCACCCCGGCCGCGCGCTGGAAAAGGCCGTCAAGGGCATGCTGCCCAAGGGCCCGCTCGGCTTCGCGATGGTGAAGAAGCTGAAGGTGTACGCCGGTGCCACGCACCCGCACACCGCCCAGCAGCCCAAGGCGCTGGAAATCTAAGGAGCGGTGATGATCGGAAATTGGAACTACGGTACCGGCCGTCGCAAATCCTCGGTGGCTCGCGTCTTCATCAAGAAGGGCAACGGCCAGATCCTCGTGAACGGCAAGCCGGTCAACGAGTACTTCGGTCGCCAGACCTCCATCATGGTCGTCCGTCAGCCCCTCGTGCTGACCGCCAATGATGCGGCCTTCGACGTCAAGGTCAACGTGCGCGGCGGCGGCGAGTCCGGCCAGGCCGGCGCGGTCCGCCACGGCATCACCCGTGCGCTGATCGACTACGACGCGGGCCTGAAGTCGGCCCTCAAGCAAGCTGGTTTCGTGACCCGCGATGCGCGTGAAGTCGAACGCAAGAAGGTCGGTCTGCACGGCGCCCGTCGCCGCAAGCAGTTCAGCAAGCGCTGATCGACCCGGTTTCCGTGGATGCCGCTTCGTGCGGTATTTCACGGTTTCCACCGCAGAAGCCGCCTCCGGGCGGCTTTTGTGTTTTTTGGCCGCCTTTGCGGTGACATCCGCAAGGTTTGGTCACAGCCGCGCGGGAAGGGCCCTCCTACAATCGCGGGCTTCCCTCACTCCCCGATGCCGCGCCACCCGCCCATGCGCTGGAAACTGCTCCGCCGCCGCCTGTCGATCAGCGCACCGCGCATGATCGTCCGCAGCCACCTGCCGTGGCCGCTGCGGTGGATCGTGTTCGCGCTGATGCTGGGCTTCTCGGCCGCCATCGGCCTGTGGGCCTTCGAATTCGGCAAGGACATCGCCGGCCTCGACCGCAATGCGAAAGCCGAGCTGGCGGAGTTGCGCATCGAGGTCGCGAAGCTGCGTTCCGAGCGAGAAGGCGCTCAATCCATCGCCAACACGGCCGAAAGTCTCCTCAGGGCCGAAAAGGCGGCGCAGGAAAAACTCGCGCAGCAGCTCAAGCAGGTCGAGGCCGAGAACCTCGGCCTGAAGGGCGACCTCGGCTTCTACCAGCGCCTGCTGCCGGCCGCCGGCAACGACAGCCTGAGCGTTCGCGCGCTGCAGGCCAGCGCCCAGTCCACGACGCAGACGCGCTTCCAGGCGCTGTTGATGCAGATCGGCAAGAACCTGCCCGAATTCGCGGGCCGCTACGAGGTGCAGCTGGCCGGCACGCTCGACGGCAAGCCGTGGACGCTGGTGCCTCCGGGCGGCCCGAAACCCCTGCAGGTCAAGCAGTCGCTGCGCCTGGAGGGGTTGATCGACCACCCCGAAACGGCCGTGGTAAAAACCTTGCAGATCAAGGTGACAGACAAGCAGGGCGCTGTCCGGGCCACCCAGACGGCGAAGTTGTAGGAAGAACCCCGGGGCTCGCCCCACGATCACCGACCACCGGAGAGAACCATGTTCAGCACCAAGAAGAAACAACCGCCCATCCGCACGCTGATCGGCGAAGGCACCGTCATCACCGGTGAACTCCGCTTCAAGGAAGGCCTGCGCATCGACGGTGAGGTGCAGGGCGACGTGCTGGCGGCCGAGGAAGGCCACAGCATCCTCGTGATCAGCGAGAAGGCCCGCGTGGTCGGCCGCGTCCGCGCGGCCCACGTGATCATCAACGGCCGGGTCGAAGGCCCGGTGCAGTCCGACGAACTGCTGGAGCTGCAGCCGAAGGCCAGCATCGTGGGCGACGTGCGGTACCAGTCCCTTGAAATGCACCAGGGCGCCACCATCAATGGAGAACTGCAGCCGTTGAAAGCGGACGAAAAGGCCCCTTTGATCAAGCTGGCCACGTCCAACGCGCCGAGCACGCCGTCGGCGGCGGTGGGATAATCCCTCATCCCGACGATTCGTTCGTCCGACCCTGATTCACCTGGAGACGCCATGAGCGCCGTTGCAGAACACGTTCACACCCCCGCCGACGAAGCCCCCCCGGTGCCGCTGGTCTTCACCGACAGCGCCGCCTCGAAGGTCAAGGAGCTGGTCGACGAAGAAGGCAACCCCGACCTCAAGCTGCGCGTGTTCGTGCAGGGTGGCGGCTGCTCCGGCTTCCAGTACGGCTTCACGTTCGACGAGATCGTGAACGAAGACGACACCCAGATGAACAAGAACGGCGTCACCCTGCTGATCGACGCCATGAGCCTGCAGTACCTGGCCGGCGCCGAGATCGACTACAAGGACGACCTCCAGGGCGCCCAGTTCGTCATCAAGAACCCGAACGCCACCACCACCTGCGGTTGCGGCTCGAGCTTCTCGGTCTGACCCGCCTCGCGACAGCGACAAGGCCGCCCTCGGGCGGCCTTTTGTTTGGGCATTCCAGGGGGGTGACGGGCAGCGGGGCGATCAGCCCGGATAGAACGCCCCGAGCACCCGCGGCCCTTCGGCCCCGGTGACGGCCGGCAGGTTGCCGTGCAGCTTGTGCACGTGGGCCCAGGCGAGCCATGCGAAGGCCGTGGCCTCCACCTGCATGGCGGGCAGGCCGCGGATGTCGGTCGGCTGCACGGCCACGCGCGGCAGGTGCTGCGCCAGCCGTTGCATCAGGTGGCGGTTCAGCGCGCCGCCGCCACACACCAGCAGCTTCTTCGCGGTGGGCGCCTGGGTCAGCACGGCGTTCGCGCAGGTGAGCGCAGTGAGTTCGCACAGCGTGGCCTGCACGTTGTCGGCCCGCAGTGAACCATCCAGCTGGCGCAGCTTTGCGGCGAGCCAGTCGGCGTTGAACAGGTCGCGCCCCGTGCTCTTCGGGGGAGGCAGGGTGAAGTACGGTTCGTCGAGCAGCAGGTCGAGCAGGCGCGTCTGCACCTGGCCGCTGGCGGCCCAGTCGCCGTGGCGGTCGAACGGCTGGCCGGTGTTCTGCTGGCACCAGAGGTCGAGCAGCACGTTGGCGGGGCCGCAGTCGAAGCCGCGGGTCTGGCCGTCGGCCGCGAGCACGGTGAGGTTGCTTATGCCGCCGAGGTTCAGCACGGCGCCGGCCTCGCCGGGCCGCCCGAAGAGGGCGCGGTGGAAGGCGGGCACGAGCGGGGCGCCCTGGCCGCCGGCGGCCACGTCGCGGCTGCGGAAGTCGGCGACGACGCCGATGCCGGTGAGTTCGGCGAGCAGGGCGGGGCTGTTGATCTGGAGCGAGTAGCCCGGCTGCCCGTCGATTCGGGGCTGGTGGCGCACGGTCTGGCCGTGGGCGCCGATGGCGATGATCTGGGCGGGCTCCCAGGGGCCGGTGGCACACAGCTCGGCCACCACGTGCGAATAGAGGCGCGCGAGCGCGTTGCCGGCCAGCTGGGCGCGGTGCAGTTCGTCGTTGCCGCCGGGGGTGTTCAGCGCGAGGAGTTCGTCGCGCAGCGCTTCCGGAAACGGGTGGTGCGCGTGGGCGAGGACCTTCATGGTGCCGAGCCCGGACGGTGCCTGCCGGCCGCTGGGGTCTTCGGCGGCGAAGTCGACCAGCACACCGTCCACGCCATCGAGCGACGTGCCGGACATCAGACCCACGAACAGTTCAGTCATGGGGGCCGATTGTGCCCCGGGTCACGCCGTTGCGGCTGTGACCAGGGGTGAGCGCGTGCTCGCTCTTGCGGGGGTGTCAGTCGACGAGGGCGACCGCGCGGCCTTCGGTGGCCTCGGCCGCCTCGAGCTGCTGGCGGAATTCCTTGGCCACGACGGCGAACTTCGCCTGGGCCGCGGGCGACAGCGTCACGGCCTCGGAGGCCTTGGCCACCAGCAGCGGGTTCTGCTGCTCGCCGTTGAGCTTGACCTCGAAGTGCAGGTGCGGGCCCGTGGCCCAGCCGGTGGATCCGACGTTGCCGATGACCATGCCCTGGTCGACACGCTGGCCGTTGCGCACGTTGATGCGGCTCAGGTGGCCGTACAGCGTGGCGCGGTTGTTCGCGTGCTTGATCTGGATGACGTTGCCGTAGCCGTTCTGCCAGCCGGCGAACTCGACGACACCGTCGCCCACGGTGCGCACCGGGGTGCCCGTGGGCGCGCCGTAGTCGACGCCCTTGTGGGCGCGCCACTTCTGCAGCACCGGGTGGAAGCGCATCGCGAAGCCGGAGGTCACGCGCGAGAATTCCATGGGGCTCGACAGGAACGAGCGGCGCTTGCTCTGGCCGTCGAAGCCGTAGTAGCCGCCCTTCTGCGTGCCGTCCTGGAACCACACGGCTTCGTGCGACTTGCCGTTGTTGACGAACTCGGCGGCGAGCACGCGGCCCGACGACTGGTTCCACGTCACCGGCTCACCGTCGGCGGTGAGGGCTTCGTAGACGACGCTGAAGGTGTCGCCCTTGCGCAGTTCGCGGTGGAAGTCGATGTCGGTGCCGAACATTTCGGCGAGCTGCGTGGCGACGGGGTCGGGGATGCGGGCCTCGTCAGTGGCGGCGAACAGCGAGCTGCGGATGGTGCCGCTGCCCAGGCGCACCTGGGACGCGAGCGGCGCGGTTTCCACCATCGCGATGAACTTGTCCTCGAAGCGCGTGATGCGCAGGCGGGAGAAGTGGGTGCCGGCCTGGTCCGGGTTCTCGGCCGGGTAGCGGGCCACGAGTTCCTCGAGGAGGCCGGTTTCGCCGGTGCGGACCTGCACCATCTTGCCCGTGCGGCCTTCCAGCAGCTTGCGGGCGGTCTTGTCGGTGCGCAGGAAGGCGGCGGCGGCGGCGTCGGTGACGTTCATGCGGCGCAGCACGGTGTCGACCGTGTCGGCGCTGCGGGTCAGGTCGCTGCGGAACAGCTGCAGCGGGTGGTTCGCGAGCGCTTCCAGCTGCGACGAGGTGTCGTCGGCAGTGACGATTTCGGTCACCAGGCGCCGGGGAAGGTCGGACGCGTCGGGGGCCATCGGGGCGATGCCGAAGGCGGTGACGCCGAAGCCCATCAGGCCGAGGACCACGGCCGTGGCCAGGGTGCGCGGGTGCTGGTGCACGAGTTGGCGGGTACGGGAGCCGAACGACGCGACCGCGCGATCAATATTTTCCAACGAACTCAATTTGATGCGGGGCCGAGCGGCCCGATTGCAAGCGCCGGCCGAAGCACGGGACGCTCTGGTTTGTCTCGCCGACCGGTGGGTCCACTAGAATCGCGGACGCCGGGCAGAACCCACTTGTTGCAGTGGAGAACCATCGGGGGTGCGGCAGTATAGCCAGCCCCTCGGACCCCCAACCCCGGATATCCCCTCAAAACCGAGCCCAATTCATGCCCGCGTCAGAAATTCCCGCAACCGCAGTCACTGACACCGCTGCTGCCGACAAGTTCCCCGTGACGGACCGTGTCCGGCAAGCCCTCGACGTGACGCGCCGGGGTGTTGACGAACTGTTACCTGAATCCGAGTGGACCACCAAGCTGGCCCGTTCCGAAGCAACAGGCGTGCCATTGCGCATCAAGCTGGGCCTGGACCCCACGGCGCCGGACATCCACCTCGGCCACACCGTGGTGTTGAACAAGATGCGCCAGCTGCAGGACCTGGGGCACCAGGTGATCTTCCTGATCGGCGACTTCACGTCGACCATCGGCGACCCGTCCGGCCGGAACACCACCCGCCCGCCGCTCAGCCGCGAGCAGATCGAGGCCAACGCCACCACCTACCTGAACCAGGCCAACCTCGTGCTGGACCCGGCCCGCACCGAGGTGCGCTACAACTCGCAATGGTGCGACCCGCTGGGCGCGCGCGGCCTGATCCAGCTGGCCTCGCGCTACACCGTGGCCCGCATGATGGAGCGCGACGACTTCACGAAGCGCTTCAAGGCCGGCACGCCCATCAGCGTGCACGAGTTCCTGTACCCGCTGCTGCAGGGCTACGACTCGGTCGAGCTGAAGGCCGACCTGGAGCTGGGCGGCACCGACCAGAAGTTCAACCTGCTGGTGGGCCGCGCGCTGCAGAGCGAGTACGGCCAGGAACCCCAGTGCGTGCTGACGATGCCGCTGCTCGAGGGCCTCGACGGTGTCGAGAAGATGTCCAAGAGCAAGGGCAACTACATCGGCATCACCGAACCCGCGAACTCGATGTTCGCGAAGCTGCTGTCGATCAGCGACGTGATGATGTGGCGCTACTTCACGCTGCTGAGCTTCCTGAGCGAAGCCGAGATCGCGAAGTTGAAGGCCGAGGTCGAGGGCGGTCGCAACCCGAAGGACGCCAAGGTGCTGCTGGCCAAGGAGATCACCACGCGCTTCCACAGCGCGGAGGCGGCCGACGCGGCCGAGGCCGACTTCAACAACCGCTCGAAGGGTGGCATCCCCGACGAGATCCCCGAGGTGAACCTCACCGGCGCGCCGCTCGGCATCGGGGTGGTGCTGCGCTCGGCCAACCTGACGGCCTCGTCCGGCGAAGGCCTGCGCCTGATCGACGGCGGTGGCGTGCGGGTGGACGGCACGGTCATCAGCGACAAGGGCCTGAAGCTCGAACCCGGCACGTACGTCGTGCAGGTGGGCAAGCGCAAGTTCGCCCGCGTGACCCTGACCGCCTGACCGCATGCTGGCGCTGGTGCAGCGGGTCGCCGAGGCCCGCGTCGACATCGCCGGCCGCACCGTGGGCGCCATCGGCCGCGGGCTGCTGGTGCTGGTGTGCGCCGAGCCCGCCGACACCGAGGCGCTGGCCGACAAGCTGGTCGCCAAGCTGCTGAAGCTGCGCATCTTCTCCGACGAGGCCGGCAAGATGAACCTCGACGTGGCCGGCGTGAACGGCGGCCTGTTGATCGTGAGCCAGTTCACCCTGGCCGCGGACACCCGCGGCGGCAACCGCCCGAGCTTCACCGGCGCCGCGCCCGCGGCGCAGGGGCGGGCGCTCTACGAGCGGGTGGTGGCCACGGCGCGGGCGTCGCACCCCGTGGTGGCGACGGGCGAGTTCGGGGCGGACATGCAGGTGGCCCTCGTCAACGACGGCCCGGTCACCATCCCGATGACCCTGCGCGAGTAGCGAGTCATCAGCCCTGGCCGTGGGTATCGGGCCAGACGGCCCCGTGCCCGCTGTCCCCGGCGACGAGCGTGTTGCCCATGCCCAGCAGTTCGCGGGCCTTCTCCAGGCTCAGCAGCTGCGCGCGGCTGCGCCGCAGGTGGTTGCGGTGGCGTTCGATCTCCCACACGAGCCCGATCAGGTCGCGCTGGGTCTGTGCCGTGCGGATGCGCGTGAGCGTCAGCGGCGCGAAGATCGCGGCCTCGGCGCCCATCGCCCCCACGAGCAGGCTGCGCACCTGGTGGCGCAGCGATTCCTCGGACACGGCCGGGCGCGGGCGCGCGTGGTCGGCGACCGGCGTGGTGAGGACGGGCGGAGGCGGGCGGCGCAGGGGCGCTGGTGGTGGCGCAGGGTTGGGTGCGGGGGGCGGCGCCGGCGGTTCGGGCGCCACGGCCGCCTCGACCGGGAAGACGTCGGGATTGCCCTCCGTGTCCGGGCCCTCGTCATGGACCAGGGGCGCGGCGGCCGCCAGGTTCACCTCGAACTCCACGTCCGGCTCGTCCACATCGGGGATGGGTGGCAGCACCCAGGGTTCGACCGGCGGCGTGATGGGGCCTTCGTCCCGCACGTCCAGCTCCACGCTGGTCAGCTTCGGCACGTCGAGCGCGCCGGGGGCCGTCTCCTGCGGTTCGGGCGCCATGACCTCGGCCGGCACCCCGACGAGGCCCAGGCGCACCAGTTCCTCGAAGTGGCTGGTGGCCGCACCGGCCTTGTTCGCCATGCCCAGCACCTCCCCGAGCGGGCGGCGGCCGTCGACCAGCAGCAGCACCGTGCGATGGCGCTGGCTGAGGCCGCGGGTGCGGTGGCGGAGTTCGTCGACGCCGTCGGCGGTCTTGAACGGGGCGGGGGACAGGGGCATGAGGACCCGGGAGGAAACGCTGGAGGACGAGGTCCCGATTGTGGTCCCGCCGCCGGGTTCCCAACACGGCATCAATGGGCGCAATGCCCGGCTGTTTCATCCTGTCACCACGGCCGTGGCGGCCCCCAAACAAACAGGCCACCCGAAGGTGGCCTGCGTGCCGGAGTGGGGAGCGATCAGTCGGCGATCAGTCGGCGTACTGGACGTTGGCGCGGATCACCGGCGTCCACTTGTTGATCTCGGCCTCGACGAACTTCTTGTGCTCCGCGCCGTTGACGCGGTTGTCGGTGACGACGACGGCGGCCAGGGCTTCTTCGGACTTGATGAAGGCCGGGTCCTTCAGCGTGGCCTTCAGCGCCGCGTTCAGCTTGTCGACGACGGGCTTCGGCGTGCCCTTCGGGGCGTACAGGCCGTGCCAGATGGTCACGTTGAAGCCCTTGAGGCCCGACTCGTCGAGCGTGGGCAGCTTGGCCAGGGCCGGCATGTTCAGGCGCTTGGCGGTGGAGACGGCGTAGAACTTGATCTTGCCGCCCTCGGCCTGGCCCATCGTGTTGGTGGTCTGGTCGCACATGATGTCGACCTGGCCGCCGAGCAGGTCGGTCATGGCCGGGCCCGTGCCCTTGTACGGCACGGCGACCATCTCGACCTTCAGCGTGCTCTGGAACAGCAGGCCGCACAGGTGCGAGGCCGAACCCACGCCGGCGTGGGCCAGGTTGATCTTGCCCTTGTTCGCCTGGATCCAGGTGTTCAGCTCGGCGTAGTTGTTCGCGGCGAGCGTGGAGCGGCCGACGAGGGTCATCGGCACTTCGTTGATGAGGCCGAGGTACTCGAAGTCTTCCAGGGTCTTGTACTGCAGGTTGCGGTACAGGGCCGGCGACGTGGCCATGCCGATGTGCGTGAGCAGGATGGTGTAGCCGTCGTTGGCCGCCTTCGCGACCTTCGTGGCACCCAGCGTGCCGCCGGCGCCGCCGGCGTTCTCGATGATGATGGGCTTGCCCAGCTGCTTGCGCAGGCCTTCGGCGAAGTCGCGTGCCACCTTGTCGGTGGGGCCGCCGGCCGCGAACGGCACGACGATGGTGATCGGCTTGTCGGGATACTCGGCCAGCGCGGCCGTGGCGGTGAGCGCGGTGAGGGCAGCCAGCAACAGCTTCTTCATGGGGGCAATCCTTGGGATGGTCGGCAGGTATCGGAAAGCCGATGCTACGCAATGGCCCCCGCGCCTCGCATGCCGGAAACTACGTAGCGGCGATCAAAGCGCCAACTCTGCCCGCGCCACCTCCACGTGCAGCCGCTCCGCCGCATCGAGCGGCACGCATTCGGCGGCCTCGGCGTACAGCTTCTCGGCGTCGCGCAACTTGGTCTCGCCCTCCAGCATCACCAGGCCGTTCGCGTATTCCATGCGGGCGATGGCCGACATCGGGTTGAGCCGCAGGCCCGTGCGGAACATCGACACCCCCTCGTCCTTGCTCGCGCCCTGCGTGCGCCCGAGCAGCGCGCCCATCGTGTCGATCACCTCGGCATGGAACGCACCGAGCGCGGTGTGGGCATCGGCGTGCTGCGGCTGCAGCCGGATGGTGGTGTCGAGCGCGGCCTTGATGCGTGCGCCCAGCCCGAGCTGCAGCGCCTTCGAGATGTTGATGCCCTGCGCGTAGCGGCCCAGCGCATAGGCCAGCAGGTAGTGGGCGTTCGCGTTGCCCGGGTCTTCCTCGACCTGGGACTCGGCCCGCGCGACCACGTCGAGGAACAGCGCGAAGCGCTGGCACTCGCTGCGCTCCAGGTAGTTCGCCTGCATGGCCTGGGCCTTGTTGGCGACCGTGAGGCCGGCGGACGAGACCGTGCGCAGGCCCGCGTCCACGGCGGCCTCGAACTCACCCGCGTGGTACAGCGCCCAGGCCTGGAGCAGGTCGTCGTCCTCGGGGCAGGGTTCCGCGTCGCCGGCGTGCAGGCGGGGCCAGGTGGCCCTGAGCGCGTCACGGTCATAGCGGTAGGCGTCTGCCTCGTAGGGAAACGGGTTCCAGCGGGCCATCGGATTCTCCTTCGCTCAAGCGGCGGGCGAATCGGCATGGTAACGGCCCACGAGCGCGAGGAGGTGATTCCGCTCGGGCCCGTCGAGGTACGGCATGACCAGGCTCAGCACGTGGAATGCCCCGCGCAGCAGCGCGGCCCCCGCCGCCTCCGGCTCGAGCGCGCGGCGCGGGTCGCGCACGTACTCGTAGCTCAGCCAGTAGGTGAGCACCACCACCATCGCGGTGGCCACCGGGTCCAGCTCGTGGCTGCCGGCCCGCAGCGCGCCGCCGCGGTTCATGCCGTCGAGCACCTGGCGCACCGCGCGCGCCTTGTGGTCGAGCAGGTCCTGGAAATGGGTCTCCAGGTGGCGGTTCTTCGAGAGCAGGTCGTTCAGGTCGCGGTACAGGAAGCGGTACTCCCACAGCAGCTCGAACAGCATGTGGAAGAACAGCCAGGCATCCTCCACGTGGCGCACGTCGCCGGCCGCGTCGAGCAGGGTCTCGAGCGAGGCCCGGTAGCGGTCGAACAGCGCGTTGATCAGCGTGTCCTTGGCCGGGTAGTGGTAGTACAGGTTGCCCGGGCTGATGCCCATCTCGGCCGAGATGGCCGTGGTGGACACGTTCGGTTCCCCGAGGCGGTTGAACATCACGAGCGCCGCCTCGAGGATGCGTTCGGCGGTGCGGCGCGGCTTCTTCGGGGGGGATGGCATCGGGCCAGCCTAGCAGCGAAAACGGCGGGCGGCCTCCGCGTCAACCCGGGTCCAGCAGGATTCACGGGACCTGCCTACAATCCCGCGCTCCATGCCAGCCATCTCGTTCCAGAACGTCAGCAAGACCTACCACGCCGCCGGACGCGACGTGCGGGCGCTCGACGGCGTCTCCTTCGACATCGAACCCGGCGAGTTCTTCGGCCTGCTCGGCCCGAACGGCGCCGGCAAGACCTCGCTGATCAGCATCCTCGCCGGCCTCTCGTCGGCCACCGGCGGCCATGTGAAGGTGCACGGGCACGACGTGGTCACCGACTACGCCGCCGCGCGGCGCAGCCTTGGCATCGTGCCGCAGGAGCTGGTCTTCGACCCGTTCTTCAGCGTGCGCGAGACGCTCGTCATCCAGAGCGGCTACTTCGGCGTGCGCAACAACGGCGCCTGGATCGACGAGCTGCTCGCCGGCCTCGGCCTGGCCGACAAGGCGCACGCGAACATGCGCCAGCTGTCGGGTGGCATGAAGCGCCGCGTGCTGGTCGCGCAGGCGCTGGTGCACCGTCCGCCGGTCATCGTGCTCGACGAGCCCACCGCCGGCGTCGACGTGGAGCTGCGCCAGACGCTGTGGCAGTTCGTCGCCCGCCTGAACAAGGAAGGCCACACGGTGCTGCTGACCACGCACTACCTGGAAGAGGCCGAGGCGCTGTGCAACCGCATCGCGATGCTCAAGCAGGGCCGCGTGGTGGCGCTCGACCGCACCACCGCGCTGCTCGCGGGCACGGCCAGCACCATGCTGCGCTTCAAGCTCGACGCGCCGCTGCCGCCCGCGCTCGCCGCGCAGGCGCGGGTCACCGGCCGCATCGTGCAGCTCAAGGCCCACGACGCCGCCGAGGTGGAGCAGGTGCTCGCCGCACTGCGCGCCGCCGGGCTCCAGCCGGAAGACCTCGAGATCGGCCGCGCCGACCTGGAAGACGTCTTCCTCGAGATCATGCAAACCGAATCGGGAGGCCTCTGATGAGCGCCCCAGGCCTGCTCGCCGGCACCCGCACGCTGCTCTACAAGGAGATGCTGCGCTTCTGGAAGGTGAGCTTCCAGACCGTGGCCGCGCCGGTGCTCACCGCCGTGCTGTACCTGCTGATCTTCGGCCACGTGCTGGAAGACCACGTGAAGGTCTACGACCAGGTGGGCTACACGAGCTTCCTGATCCCGGGCCTCGTGATGATGAGCGTGCTGCAGAACGCGTTCGCCAACAGCAGCAGCTCGCTGATCCAGAGCAAGATCACCGGCAACCTCGTGTTCCTGCTGGTGACGCCGCTGTCGCACTGGGCCTGGTTCCTCGCCTACGTGGGCGCCTCCGTCGTGCGCGGCGTGGTGGTGGGCCTCGGCGTGCTGGTCGTCACGGTGTGGTTCGCCCCGCTGTCCCTCGCCGAACCCCTGTGGGTGTTCGTGTTCGCGGTGCTGGGGGCCGCCATGATGGGGGCGCTGGGTCTGCTGGCCGGGCTGTGGGCCGAGAAGTTCGACCAGATCGCCGCCTTCCAGAACTTCATCATCATGCCGATGACGTTCCTCTCGGGCGTCTTCTACTCGGTCAAGTCGCTCCCCCCGTTCTGGTACGGCCTGAGCCACCTGAACCCGTTCTTCTACATGATCGACGGCTTCCGCCGCGGCTTCTTCGGTGCGAGCGACGTCTCCCCGTGGATGAGCCTCGCGGTGGCCGGCGGCAGCCTGCTGCTGGTGTGCGCGCTGTGCCTGCACCTGCTGCGCATCGGCTACAAGATCCGGCACTGAAACGGGTCGTCCGGCCGGGTTTTCCCGGCATGGGCGATAATGTCGACCACCATGGCTGATCCCACCCCCGCCGAAGTCGAGCGCTACATCGCGCAAGGCCTGAACTGCGAACACCTGCAGGTCGAGGGCGACGGCCGTCATTTCTTCGCGACCATCGTGTCCGCGGAGTTCGACGGCGCGAGCCGCGTGGCGCGCCACCAGCGGGTCTACCGGGCGCTGGGCGATAGAATGCGCGAGCAAATCCACGCCCTGTCCATGAAGACGCTCACCCCTGCCGAATGGGCCGCATCCGCCCCGTCGGCCACCCCCCACCACCACTGAAAGCGGCCGCAGGGTTCACTGCGGCCGGCTGGCCTGCACCTTCGGCGGGCTTGCTGGTCGTGTGAGTCCCGGGCTGAAACCCCCATGGACAAACTCCTCATCCGCGGTGGCCGCCCCCTGAAGGGCGACGTGGTCATCTCCGGCGCCAAGAACGCCGCGCTGCCCGAACTGTGCGCCGCGCTGCTGACGCCCGAGCCGGTCACGCTCCAGAACGTGCCCCAGCTGCAGGACGTGGGCACCACGCTCAAGCTGCTGCGCAACATGGGGGTCACGGCCGAGCGCAACGAGGCCACGCCCGACGTGGTCACGCTCACGGCCGAGCCGCTGACCACCCGGGAAGCGCCGTACGAGCTCGTGAAGACGATGCGCGCGTCCATCCTGGTCCTCGGCCCGCTGCTGGCCCGCTTCGGCGAGGCGCGCGTGTCGCTGCCCGGCGGCTGCGCCATCGGTTCGCGCCCGGTCGACCAGCACATCAAGGGCCTGCAGGCCATGGGCGCCGACATCGTCGTCGAACACGGCTACATCGTCGCGAAGGCCAAGCGCCTGAAGGGCGCCCGCATCACGACCGACATGGTCACCGTCACGGGCACCGAGAACCTGCTGATGGCCGCCACGCTGGCCGAGGGCGAGACGGTGCTCGAGAACGCGGCCCAGGAACCCGAGATCCCCGACCTCGCCGAGATGCTGATCTCGATGGGCGCGAAGATCGAAGGCCACGGCACGCGCCAGATCCGCATCCAGGGCGTCGAACGCCTGCACGGCACCACGCACCGCATCGTCCCCGACCGCATCGAGGCCGGCACCTTCCTGTGTGCCGTGGCCGCAGCCGGCGGCGAGGCCTTCCTGAAGTACGCCCGCGCCGACCACCTGGGCGCCGTGATCGACAAGCTGCGCGAGGCCGGTGCCTCGGTGGAATCGGTCGATGGCGGCCTGCGCGTGAAAAGCAACGGCCGCCCGCGCGCGGTCAGCTTCACCACCAGCGAGTACCCGGCGTTCCCGACGGACATGCAGGCCCAGTTCATGGCGCTCGACTGCATCGCCGACGGCGCCGCCGTGGTCTCCGAGACCATCTTCGAGAACCGCTTCATGCACGTGAACGAGCTGGTGCGCCTGGGCGCCCAGATCGACGTGCACGGCCACACCGCCACCATCCGCGGCGTGCCGAAGCTGTCGGGCGCCACCGTGATGGCCACCGACCTGCGCGCCTCGGCCAGCCTCGTGATCGCCGGCCTCGTGGCCGACGGCGAGACCACGGTCGAACGCATCTACCACCTCGACCGCGGCTACGACCGCATGGAAGCCAAGCTCCGCGGGCTGGGCGCCGACATCGAACGGATCAAATGACGATGATCACTCTCGCCTTGTCCAAGGGACGCATCTTCGACGAGACCCTGCCGCTGCTGAAGGCCGCGGGCATCGAGGTCACCGAAGACCCCGAGAAATCGCGCAAGCTGATCCTCGCCACCACCCGCCCCGACGTGCGCGTGGTGCTGGTGCGCGCGACGGACGTGCCCACCTACGTGCAGTACGGCGGCGCCGACGCCGGCGTGGCGGGCAAGGACATCCTGCTCGAACACGGCGGCCAGGGCCTGTACCAGCCGCTCGACCTGAACATCGCCAAGTGTCGCCTGAGCGTGGCCGTGCGCGCCGACTTCGACTACGAAGCCGCCGTGAAGCAGGGCTCGCGCATCGCCGTGGCCACCAAGTACACGCAGTGCGCGCGCGAACACTTCGCGAACAAGGGCGTGCACGTCGACCTCATCAAGCTGTACGGCTCGATGGAGCTCGCGCCGCTGACGGGCCTGGCCGATGCCATCGTCGACCTGGTCTCCACCGGCAGCACGCTGAAGGCCAACAACCTCGTGGAAGTCGAGGAAATCATGAAGATCTCTTCGCGCCTGGTGGTGAACCAGGCCGCGTTGAAAACCAAGCGCGAACCCCTTCGCGAACTCATCGACGCCATCGCGTCAGCCATCGTGTAAACACACCACACCACCACCATGAACGTGCAGATCCGCCAGCTCGCCACCGCAGACGCCGACTTCGAAACCAGCTTCCAGCATGTGCTGCACTGGTCCGAAGCGACGGACCATGCGATCGAGCAGCGGGTCACCGACATCCTGGGTGACGTGCGCACCCGCGGCGACGCCGCGGTGCTCGAGTACACCGAACGGTTCGACGGGCTGAAGGCCGCATCGGTCGCCGAGTTCGAGATTCCCCGCGGCGAACTGCAGGCCGCGCTCGCGAGCCTGCCGCCCGTTCGGCGCCAGGCCCTCGAGGCCGCCGCCGAACGCGTGCGCGACTACCACCAGCGTCAACTGGAGGTGAGCGGCCGCTCCTGGAGCTACCGCGACGCCGACGGCACGCTGCTCGGCCAGAAGGTCACGCCGCTCGACCGCGTGGGCATCTACGTGCCGGGCGGCAAGGCCCAGTACCCGTCCAGCGTGCTGATGAACGCCATCCCGGCCAAGGTGGCCGGCGTGGGCGAGATCATCATGGTGGTGCCCACCCCGGGTGGCGAGCGCAACGCGATGGTGCTGGCCGCCGCCGCGGTGGCCGGTGTCGACCGCGCGTTCACCATCGGCGGCGCCCAGGCCGTGGGTGCGCTCGCCTACGGCACGGCCACGGTGCCGCCGGTCGACAAGATCACCGGCCCCGGCAACGCCTACGTCGCCAGCGCCAAGCGCCGCGTGTTCGGCAAGGTGGGCATCGACATGATCGCCGGCCCGAGCGAGATCCTCGTGCTGGCCGACGGCACCACGCCGCCCGACTGGGTCGCGATGGACCTCTTCAGCCAGGCCGAACACGACGAGATGGCGCAGAGCATCCTGCTGTGCCCCGATGCCGGCTACATCGCCCAGGTGCGCGAGGCCATCGACCGCCTGCTGCCCACCCTGCCGCGCCACGAGGTGATCCGCGCCTCGCTCGAAGGCCGTGGCGCGCTGATCCACGTGCGCAGCATGGAAGAGGCGTGCGAGATCAGCAACCGCATCGCACCGGAACACCTGGAGGTCAGCTCCACCGACCCCCACCGCTGGGAGCCGCTGCTGCGTCACGCCGGGGCCATCTTCCTCGGTGCGTTCACCAGCGAAAGCCTCGGCGACTACTGCGCCGGCCCGAACCACGTGCTGCCCACGTCGGGCACGGCACGCTTCTCGTCGCCGCTCGGCGTGTACGACTTCCAGAAGCGCAGCAGCCTGATCGAGGTGAGCGAGGCCGGGGCGCAGAAGCTCGGCACCATCGCCGCCGAACTCGCCTACAGCGAGGGCCTGCAGGCCCACGCCCGCGCCGCCGAACTGCGCCTGAAGGATTCCAAGCAATGACCGCCGACCTCGACACCCGCATCCAGCGCTGCATCCGCCAGGACGTGCAGTCGATGCACGGCTACGCCATCCAGCCGAGCGCCGGCTTCGTCAAGCTCGACGCGATGGAGAACCCGTTCCGCCTGCCCGAGCCGCTGCGGGCCGAACTCGGCCGCCGCCTGGGCGAAGTCGCGCTGAACCGCTACCCCGCGGGCCGCATCGACGACCTGCGCAACGCGCTCAAGCGCCACGTGGACCTGCCCGACGGCTTCGAGCTGGTGCTGGGCAACGGCTCCGACGAGATCATCACCATGCTCAGCATGGCCTGCGACGTGCCCGGCGCGAAGGTGCTGGCGCCGCTGCCGGCCTTCGTGATGTACGACGTGTCCGCGCGCCTGCAGGGGCTCACGTTCGTGGGCGTGCCGCTCACGGCCGACTTCGAGCTCGACGAGGCCGCGATGCTCGCCGCCATCGCCGAGCACCAGCCCGCGCTCGTCTACCTCGCGTACCCCAACAACCCCACGGCGAACCTGTTCGACGACACGGTGATGGAACGCATCGTGGCCGCCGCGCCGGGCCTCGTGGTGATCGACGAGGCCTACCAGCCGTTCGCCTCGCGCGACTGGTTCGAGCGCATGACGCGCCACCCGCACGTGCTGGTGATGCGCACGCTCAGCAAGTTCGGCCTGGCCGGCGTTCGCATCGGCTACATGGTGGGGCGCAAGGCCCTCGTCGACGAGATCGACAAGGTGCGCCCGCCGTACAACGTGAGCGTGCTCAACGCCGAGGCCGCGATCTTCGCCCTCGAACACGCCGACGAGTTCGCGCGCCAGGCCGCCGTGCTGCGCAGCGAACGCACGCGCCTGCTGGCCGCGTTGTCGAAGCTGCCCGGCTGCAAGCCGTTCCCGAGCGAGGCCAACATGGTGCTGGTGCGCGTGCCCGACGCGGCCGCGCTGTTCGCCGCGCTCAAGGCACGCAACGTGCTCGTGAAGAACGTCTCCGGCCTGCACCCGCTCCTGGCCAGCTGCCTGCGCCTGACGGTGGGCACGCCGGAAGAGAACACCCTGATGATCGAAGCCCTGGAAGCGAGTTTGAAATGACAGCCGAACGCATTGCCGACGTCACCCGCAACACGGCGGAAACCAAGATCCGGGTCCGCATCAACCTCGACGGCACCGGCACGGCCAAGCTGTCCACGGGCATCGGCTTCTTCGACCACATGCTCGACCAGATCGCCCGCCACGGGCTGATCGACCTCGACATCGACTGCAAGGGCGACCTGCACATCGACGGCCACCACACGGTGGAAGACGTGGGCATCACGCTCGGCCAGGCCGTGGCCAACGCCGTGGGCGACAAGAAGGGCGTGCGCCGCTACGGCCACGCCTACGTGCCGCTCGACGAGGCGCTGTCGCGTGTGGTCATCGACTTCTCGGGTCGCCCGGGGCTGCACATGCGCGTGCCGTTCAAGGCCGGCATGGTGGGCGCGTTCGACACGCAACTCGCCTTCGAGTTCTTCCAGGGCTTCGCGAACCACGCCCTCGTCACGCTGCACATCGACAACCTGCACGGCGACAACGCCCACCACCAGTGCGAGACGGTCTTCAAGGCCTTCGCGCGCGCCATCCGCATGGCGCTCGAGATCGACCCGCGCATGGGCGACGTGATCCCGTCCACGAAGGGGTCGCTGTGAGCAAGACCGTCGCCGTCGTCGACTACGGCATGGGCAACCTGCGTTCCGTGTCGCAGGCGGTCAAGCACGTCGCCGCGGGCACGGGGTTCGATGTGATCGTTACCTCCAACCCCGACGAGGTGTTCGCCGCCGAACGCGTGGTGCTGCCGGGGCAGGGCGCCATGCCCGACTGCATGCGCGAGCTGCGCGACTCGGGTGTGCAGGAGGCCGTGCTGCACGCCGCCGCGAACAAGCCGCTGATGGGCGTGTGCGTGGGCATGCAGATGCTGCTGTCGCACAGCGAAGAGGGCGACACGGGCGGCCTCGGCCTGATCCCCGGCGACGTCGTGCGCTTCCGCCTCGAAGGCCAGCTGCAGCCCGACGGCAGCCGCTACAAGGTGCCCCAGATGGGCTGGAACCGCGTGCGCCAGGCCCGTCCCCACCCGGTGTGGGCGGGCGTGCCGGACGACTCGTTCTTCTACTTCGTGCACAGCTTCCACGCGAAGCCCGCCGACGCCGCGCACAGCGTGGGCGAAACGGATTACGGCGTCCGCTTTACCTGCGCCGTCGCCCGCGATAACATTTTCGCGACCCAGTTCCATCCGGAGAAAAGCGCCGAACACGGTCTCGCCCTGTACCGGAACTTCCTCCACTGGACCCCGTGACGCCCCACGAAGGCGTTCTTCCTCCCCTCACCACCTCCACCCTCGGCCATGCTGCTGATCCCCGCGATTGACCTGAAAGACGGCCACTGTGTGCGCCTCAAGCAAGGCGACATGAATGCTTCCACCACCTTCGGGGAAGATCCGGCGAAGATGGCCCGACGATGGGTCGACGCCGGCGCGCGCCGCCTGCACCTCGTCGACCTGAACGGCGCCTTCGCGGGCAAGCCGGTCAACGAGGCCGCCATCAAGGCCATCCTGGCCGAAGTGGGCGAGGAGATCCCGGTGCAGCTGGGCGGCGGCATCCGCGACCTCGACACCATCGAGCGCTACCTCGACGACGGCCTGAGCTACGTCATCATCGGCACGGCCGCGGTGAAGAACCCCGGCTTCCTGCGCGACGCCTGCAGCGCCTTCGGCGGCCACATCATCGTGGGCCTCGACGCGAAGGACGGCAAGGTCGCCACCGACGGCTGGAGCAAGCTCACCGGCCACGAGGTCATCGACCTGGCGAAGAAGTTCGAGGACTACGGCGTCGAAGGCGTGATCTACACCGACATCGGCCGCGACGGCATGCTGTCGGGCATCAACGTCGACGCCACCGTGAAGCTGGCGCAGGCGCTGAGCATCCCGGTGATCGCGTCGGGCGGCCTGTCGAACATCGTCGACATCGAGAAGCTGTGCGCCGTCGAGAGCGACGGCGTGGAAGGCGTGATCTGCGGTCGCGCCATCTACAGCGGCGACCTCGACTTCGAGAAGGCCCAGCGCCGCGCCGACGAACTCAACGGCGTCTAAGAAGGTGCGGACGAATCCGACATGACCGCTCATCCCGCCCAGACGCCCCCACTCGTCGTTGCAAATGCTCGCCGTAGCTCAAGCTACGGCTGCGCTTTGCGCCTAGATTGGGGGCGCCTGGGCGGGCTGCTCGGCCACGCCGGATCCGTCCACACCTTCTAGATTTTCCAACCATCTCTCGCGTGGTTCGTCCTGGCGGCCGCGTCACTCGCACTCCGCCATGCTTGCCAAACGCATCATTCCCTGCCTCGACGTGACCGGCGGTCGCGTCGTCAAAGGTGTCAACTTCGTCGAACTGCGTGACGCCGGCGACCCGGTCGAGATCGCCGCGCGCTACAACGATCAGGGCGCCGACGAACTCACCTTCCTCGACATCACCGCCACCAGCGACGGCCGCGACCTGATCCTTCCGATCATCGAGGCCGTGGCGTCGCAGGTCTTCATCCCGCTGACGGTGGGCGGGGGCGTGCGCACGGTGGACGACGTGCGCCGGCTGCTGAACGCCGGGGCCGACAAGGTGAGCTTCAACTCCGCGGCCGTCGCCAACCCCGACGTGATCCGCGACGCCTCGGCCAAATACGGTGCCCAGTGCATCGTGGTGGCCATCGACGCCAAGGGCCGGGCCGACGGCTCGGGCTGGGACGTCTACACGCACGGCGGACGCAAGAACACGGGCCTCGACGCCGTCGAATGGGCGAAGAAGATGGCCGCGTACGGCGCCGGCGAGATCCTGCTCACCAGCATGGACCGCGACGGCACGAAGATCGGCTTCAACCTGCCGCTGACGCGCGCGGTGAGCGACGCGGTGGACGTGCCGGTCATCGCCTCCGGCGGCGTGGGCACGCTCGAACACCTGGCCGAAGGCATCCAGCAGGGCCATGCCGATGCGGTGCTGGCCGCCAGCATCTTCCACTACGGCGAACACACCGTGGGCGAGGCCAAGGCGCTGATGGCGAGCCGGGGCATCCCGGTGCGGCCGTGAGGCCCGCCCGCCCCGCCGAAGCCAAGCCGGTGAGCGCTTCCCCCCGGGGCACGCCGCCCCGCGAGGTGCGCATCATCGGCGGCCAGTGGAAACGCAGCAAGCTGCCGGTGGCCAACGTCCCCGGGCTGCGCCCCACGCCCGACCGCGTGCGCGAGACCCTCTTCAACTGGCTCGGCAACGACCTCGACGGCTGGCGCTGCCTCGACGCGTTCGCCGGCAGCGGGGCCCTCGGCTTCGAGGCCGCGTCGCGCGGCGCCTCCGAGGTGACGCTGCTGGAGCGCGAAGGCCGCCTGGTCAAGGGCCTGCAGGATGTGCACGCCCGCCTGAAGGCCGGCGATTCGGTGCGGGTGACCGGCGCCGACGCCATGACCTGGATGGCGCGCCAGCCCGCGGCCAGCTTCGAGCTGGTGTTCCTGGACCCGCCGTTCGACGCCGACCTGTTCGCGAAGGCGGTGGCCGTGGCGTCGCGGGTGGTGGTGCCTGGCGGGCTGATCTACCTCGAGGCCGACCGCGAGTTCTCGGCGGAAGACTTCAGCGGCGAGCCGCTCACCCGGCACCGCCACGGGCGCGCCGGCACGGTGCACTACCATTTGTTTCAACGAACCGAGCCCGGCTACACTGCGCCCGAATCGACCGAAGCCGCCCCGAAGGAGCCCGCTTGACTTCCGTGACCCGCCTCACCGCCGTCTACCCCGGCACCTTCGACCCGATGACCCTGGGCCACGAGGACCTGATGCGCCGGGCCGGCCGCCTGTTCGAGCGGCTGATCCTCGCGGTGGCCGCCGGCCACCACAAGCGCACGATGTTCTCGCTGGCCGAGCGGCTCGAGATCGCCCAGGAGCTGGCCGTGAAGCACCCGAACGTCGAGGTGATCGCGTTCGACGGGCTGCTGAGCGACTTCGTGACCAGCCATGGCGGCAAGGTGGTGGTGCGCGGCCTGCGCGCCGTCAGCGACTTCGAATACGAGTTCCAGATGGCCGGCATGAACCGCCACCTGATGCCCAACGTGGAAACCGTGTTCCTGACCCCGAGCGACCAGTACCAGTTCGTGTCGGGCACGTTCGTGCGCGAAATTGCCAACCTCGGCGGTGATGTCTCCAAATTCGTGTCACCCTCCGTCCTGAGCCGCCTGCACCAGAAGGTGAAGGCGGACAAGAAGGCCGGCTGATGTTCTTCCGGCCCGACTGCGGAGCGTGACCCGAGATGGCGTTGTTGATCACCGACGAATGCATCAACTGTGATGTGTGCGAGCCCGAGTGCCCGAACCAGGCGATCTCGATGGGCGAGGCCTTCTACGAGATCAACCCGGCCAAGTGCACCGAGTGCGTGGGGCACTTCGACGAGCCCCAGTGCGTGCAGGTGTGCCCGGTGAGCTGCATCCCGATCCACCCCGACCACATCGAGTCGAAGGAAACGCTGTGGGCAAAGTACCGGCAGCTCCAGGGCCTGGCCGAGTCTCCGGCGCCTGACGACGCGTCCTGAGCCCCCGTCATCCCGGCGGACGCCGGGATCCACTGCGGCCCATGCGCACGGTTCGACCGGTGGGCCCCGGCGTTCGCCGGGGTGACCGAGGGGTGGGCTGAGGTGACGCAGGCCCTCAGCGATTCGCCGCAGGCTTCTTCTTGTCGCCGTCCTCGGCCGGCGCGCCTTTGAACGGCACCGTCAGCCCGTCGTCACGGTCTCGTTTCTTTTTCTTCGCTCCCTTGCCGGACTTCTGGTCCTCGGCGTCGGCCACCCGCGTGACGGGGATGATGCCGGGCGCGCGGACCCGCGCGGCCTCGAGGCGCTCGCGTGCCGCCGCCATGCTGTCCGCCGCCGCCGCGGTGCGCCGGGCGGAGTCGCGGGCCTCGGCGCGCTGGCCGGCGTCGCGGGGGTCGCTCACGTCCAGTGCACGGCCCTCCCCGGCGGGGCAGGGAATCTGCGAGAACGTGCGGCCCTCGGGACCGCAGCGGTAGATGGTGGCGGTGTGACCGGCTGCGGTGAGCCCCGCGAGGCACACGGCCAGGGCCGTGAGGCCGCGGGCGACGGCAAAGCCACGCATGTCGATGCGCCGATCAGGTGGAGGGCGTTTCGCCGGCCGGGGCCGCGGGCTTGCCGACCCCTTCGGGCCGGGGCGGCTTCGGGCGCGGCGGCTTCGCGTTGATCTTCATGTTCGCCCGTTCCATGTTGGCTTCGAGCAGCAGGTCGAGTGCCGGCAACGTGCGGTGGATGCACTCGTGGATGGCGTCGCGTGCCTCGGGCTTGGGCTTGCGCAGCACGTAGTCGACCACCTCGGCCTTCACGCCGGGGTGGCCGATGCCGAGGCGCAGCCGCCAGTAGTCGGGGGTGCCGAGTTGCGCGTGGATGTCGCGCAGGCCGTTGTGGCCGGCGTGGCCGCCGCCGAACTTGATCTTGACCTGGCCCGGAAGCAGGTCGAGTTCGTCGTGGGCCACCAGCACCTCGTTGGGGGCGATCTTGAAGAAGCGGGCGAGGGCGGCCACCGACTTGCCGGAGAGGTTCATGTAGGTCTGCGGCTCGAGCAGCCACAGCGGACCCTCCTGGCGGTTCACCCGGGCGACGAGCCCGAAGTAGCTGCGCTCGGGGACGAGCGAGGCCTTGAGCTCGCGCGCGACGGCGTCGATCCACCAGAACCCCGCGTTGTGGTTCGTGGCCTCGTATTCCGCCCCGGGGTTGCCGAGGCCTACCAACAGTCGAATCATGGCGACATTATCGGTGCTGGATCCGGGGAGGGCGCTGCCGATCCGCCCTCGAAAGTCAGGCCTTGCGCCGCCGGTCGACCAGCTCGAACAGGCCCATGCCCACGAGCATCGCGGCCACGAACAGCAGGGCCTTTGGATGGCCCATCGCCATCGCGACCAGCGCGGGCCCCGGACAGAAGCCGGCCACGCCCCAGCCGGCACCGAACAGCAGGCCGCCCGCCACGAGCCGCCGGTCGATGTGCCGGGCCGAGGGCAGCTTCATCGCCGAGCCCAGCAGCGAGACGGTGCGTTGGCGGGCCACGGTGAAGCCCACGAGGCCCACGGCGATCGCGCCGCCCATCACGAGGGCGAGCGACGGGTCCCAGCGGCCCGCGAGGTCCAGGAAGGCGAGCACCTTCGCCGGGTCGGTCATGCCGGAGAGGATCAGGCCGAGGCCGAACACGAGGCCGGCCGCGAAGGCGGAGAGGAGGAGGGGCATGGCGTGTCCCTCAGCCCGCGAGCAGGTGGCGGATCACCCACACCGCCGCGAAACCCGCGGCCATGAAGGTGAGGGTGGCCACGAGCGACCGCGGGGACAGGCGCGAGAGGCCGCACACGCCGTGGCCGCTGGTGCAGCCGGACCCGAGGCGCGTGCCGAAGCCGACCAGCAGGCCCGCGGCCACGGTGGCCGCCGTGCCGGCATCGATCGTCACCGGCGGCCAGGCGGCGACCGCCCCCCACAGCCACGGCGCGGCGAACAGGCCCAGCAGGAAGGCCACGCGCCAGGCGACGTCGCCGCGCGCCGGCGGCAGCAGCCCGCCGAGCACCCCGCTGATGCCCGCGATGCGGCCGTTCAGCAGGACGAACATCACGGCGGCGACGCCGATCAGGGCACCACCGGCGAGGGCGGTCCAGGGCGTGAAGGCATTCCAGTCGACGGTCATGGCGGGATCTCCTGCGGCATGGTGACACACCGGGCACGGACGAAAAAAAGCCCCGCCGAGGCGGGGCTTCTCAGATGCCCGAAGGCTCTTCTTATTTCTTGTTCTGCTTTTCGGACTTCTTGCCCTTGGCAGCCGGCGCGGCCGGGGCGGCAACCACCGGAGCGATTTCGGCTTCTTCCACCGGCACCGAGGTCGAGACGATCACGGGGTTCGGCTTGCCTTGGGTCACGACCTTGACGCCGGCGGGCAGCTTCAGGTCGCTGACGTGCAGGGCCTGGCCCTTGGTCAGTTCGCCGAGTTCGACGGTCAGGAACTCGGGCAGGGCCTTGGCCAGGCACGAGATGCGGAGTTCGGTGACGACGTGGTTCACCAGGCACTTGTCGGTCTTGACGGCCGGCGAGTTTTCTTCGTTCACGAAGTGCAGGGGCACCTTCTTGACGATCATCGTGGTGGCGTCGACGCGCTGGAAGTCGATGTGCAGCACGATCTGACGGAAGGGGTGCAGCTGGTAGTCACGGAGCAGCACTTGCTCGGACTTGCCGTTCAGTTCCATGTCGAGGATCGACGAGTGGAACGCTTCCTTCTTCAGCGCGTGGAACAGCGCGTTGTGATCGAGTTCGATCAGGGACGGGGTGGCCGAACCACCGTAGACGATGCCAGGCACCTTGTCGGCGTTGCGCAGGCGGCGGCTCGCTCCGGTCCCCTGCAGCTTGCGCTCGAAAGCAACAAATTTCATGTTTGACTCCAATGATGGAAGACGCCCGCGACCAGGCGTCGAGTTGGGCCTTGCGGCCCGCGAAGACAACGCCTGTCGGCGTTGCCGTGTGCGGATCAGAAGTTGTTGTTCTGCTCCGCGAACAGGGACGTCACCGACTCGCCGTCGGAGATGCGACGGATGGTTTCGGCGAACAGGAACGCGACCGACAGCTGGCGCACCTTCGGGCAGGCCTTGCCGTCTTCGCTCAGCGGGATGGTGTTGGTGATCACCACTTCGTCGAGCTGCGAACCCTTGATGCGTTCGATGGCCGGGCCCGAGAACACGGCGTGCGTGCAGTAGGCGTACACGCTCTTCGCGCCACGCTCCTTCAGCACCTCGGCGGCCTTCACGAGGGTGCCGGCGGTGTCGATCATGTCGTCCATGATCACGCAATTGCGGTTCTCGATGTCGCCGATGACGTGCATCACTTCGGACACGTTGGCCTTCGGACGGCGCTTGTCGATGATGGCCAGGTCGCAGCCGAGCTGCTTGGCCAGCGCACGGGCGCGCACCACGCCGCCGACGTCGGGCGACACCACGACCAGGTCGGGGTAGCGCTTGCTCTGCACGTCGGCCAGCAGCACGGGCGACGCGTAGATGTTGTCGACGGGGATGTTGAAGAAGCCCTGGATCTGGTCGGCGTGCAGGTCCATCGTGAGCAGGCGCTCGACACCGACGGCTTCCAGCATGTTGGCCACGACCTTCGCGCTGATGGGCACGCGGGTGGAACGCGGGCGGCGGTCCTGGCGGGCGTAGCCGAAGTAGGGGATCACGGCCGTGACGCGGCGGGCGGAGGCCCGTTTCAGCGCGTCGACCATGATGCACAGTTCCATCAGGTTCTCGTTCGTGGGCGCACACGTGGGCTGCACGACGAAGATGTCGCGCGCACGCACGTTCTGCTGGATCTCGATGGCGACTTCACCATCGGAGAACCGGCCGACCGAAGCCTTGCCGAGTTCGATGCCCAGGTGCGATGCCATTTCCTGCGCGAGGGCCGGGTTGGCGTTGCCGGTGAACAGAACGGTATTGAAAAGCACATTCCCTCCGTCGGGGCTGGTGGTGGGCGCATTCGCGGGCACAGCGCGCCCTTTCTATACAGCTGCGGTGGGAACCATGGTGATTCGGAAAATCACCACCCATTCGACAAAAAGAGCCTCAGCGCATCGGTCCGTGGACCGCTCACTGAAGCTCTTTTTCTATTTCAGTGGCAGGGGAAGAAGGATTCGAACCTTCGCATGTCGGAATCAAAATCCGATGCCTTAACCAACTTGGCGACTCCCCTACACAGGCGATCTGCTTTCGCAGACAGCCTAAAACTTTTCAGTCGGAAGCCCAACCCCGCAAGGGGTGCTCTTCCAGACTTCGGCACATTCTCCCAACCCAACCTTCCGGCAATCCGGAGGGAAGGGACGCCAACGGCTGGGGTCCCGTGCCTGCCCTGGCGAACACTGCGCTGCCGGAACCGGTCATGCGGCTGTTGCCGAACCGTTCCTGCAGAACCCGCGCTGCTTTCGCAACATCGGGGCATTCAGACTCCGCCGGAGGCTGCATCACATTGATGCCGTATCCGTCGAGAAGGCTTTGAATGCCTGCATCAACCAGGAAGCCCGCTACTTTATCAGGTTTGTTGTCGCGCGCCAAGAGCGGACTCGCAAAAATCGCACGGGTTTCGATGCCGGCCGCCGGTTTGACCACCGCGAGCCATTGCCGCGGCAGGGCCAGCGGGGTCAGGACCTCGCCCACACCTTCCACGAAGGCATTCTGTCCGCCGATGAAAAAGGGCACATCGGCCCCGAGCGACAACCCCAGGGCCATCAGGCGTTCACGGGACCAGCCGAGGTCCCACAGCCGGTTCAGCGCGAGCAGCGTGCTGGCCGCGTCCGAACTGCCACCGCCCATGCCGGCGCCCCACGGCACCTGCTTGTCGATGCTGATGTCGGCGCCGAACGAGGTGCCCGAGGCGGCCTGCAGCGCGCGGGCCGCGCGCAGGCACAGGTCGTCGGCGGGCAGGGTGGCGGTGAGGTCGTGGCGCTGCAGCCGGCCATCGGCGCGGCGCTCGAAATGCAGCGTGTCGGCCCAGTCGATCAGCACGAAGACGGACTGCAACAGGTGATAGCCGTCGGCCCGCCGCCCCACGATGTGCAGGAACAGGTTCAGCTTGGCCGGGGCGGCCACGTCGGTGAGGGTCATCGCGCTCATCGGTCGACCTGGGCGCGGACGGTCACCCGCGGCGGCGCGGCCCGCTGCGCGACCACGAGGCCGTCGCCGAAGCGGCCCAGGCGCACGGCCCAGCCGAGCTGGTCGAAGCCGGGTTCGGTGGGGGGCGTGGTGGCCTGGCTGGGCGCGCCGGACCAGGGGCGGCCGCGCAGCCAGTCGAAGAGGGCGGCCACGGGCAGGCTTTCGCCCAGCATCTCGCGGGTGAGTTCGTCGAGGTTGCCGAACGTCGATTCGCCGTCGGACGTGACCAGGCGCGCGCCCTCGGGCGACCAGTCGGCCTGCGCGATCATCGTGCCGAGCGGGCTCGTGAGGCTCATGCGGCCGGCGGGCGGGCTGCCCGCGAGCTCGAACCCGGCGGTGACCGAACGGGCGGGCTGGCCCGCGCTCGCGTCCACCTTCACGGCCAGGCGGCCGGAGAGGCTGTCGCCGGGCGGGGCGGGCGGCTGCACGGTGGTGCACGCCGACGCCAACGCCGCCGCGACGGCGGCCATCGCCACTCGCCGAGGAATCACAGGTCGACCTTCAGGCGGGCGAGGGTGTCGCGCAGCACGTCGTTCGTGGCGTCGCGGGCGCGCACCTCGCGCAGGACGCGGCGGGCCTCGTCGCGCTCGCCGGTGACCCACAGCAGTTCGCCGAGGTGCACACCGATCTCGACGTCGGGGCGCAGGCGGTAGGCCTGACGCAGCAGGCGCAGGGCCTCCTGCGAGTTGCCCAGGCGGTACTCGACCCAGCCGAGGCTGTCGGTGATGAACGGCTCGTTCGGGGACAGCTCGAGCGCCTTGACGATCAGCTCGCGGGCCTCGGGCAGGCGCAGGTTGCGCTCGGCGAGCGAGTAGCCGAGGGCGTTGTACGCATGGTGGTGGTCGGGGCGGATCTCGATCACCTTGCGCAGCAGCCGCTCCATGTCCTCGAGGCGGTTGAGCTTCTCGGCCATCATGGCCTGCTGGTACAGCAGCTCCGAATCGTTCGGGTACTTCCGGTTCGCCTCGGCGAACACGGCCTCGGCCTGGGCCCACTGCTTCGCGTCGCTGTAGAGCTGGGCCTCGAGCACGAGCTTCGTGCGCGCGGCCTCGGGCGTGTCTTCCGGGGCCTTGCGGATGAGGTCCACGGCCTGCTTGAGCTTGCCCTGCTTGGCCAGCAGCTCGGCGCGGCGGGCGGCCACGTCCAGCGCACGCTGCGGGTCGGTGACCTTCGCGAGCCAGCCCTCGGCGCCCGCGTAGTCGCGCTGCATCTCGGCCGCGCGGGCCAGCAGGAAATAGGCTTGCGCCACGCTCTGGTCGGTGGGGCCGTCGTCCTCGTCGTCTTCGCCCGCGGCGAGCACGATGGGCGACGGGGTGCCCGTGGCCGGGGTCGTGGCGACGATGGAGCCGTCGCGCAGGCCCGCGAGGTAGCGGTAAACCGTGGTGGTGGCCTCGGCCGGCTTCTTCAGTTCGAGCTGCAGCGCGGCGAGGGTGACCCACGGCGCGGCGATCTGCGGGTCGCGGCGCGTGACCTCGTCGAGCTGCGCGGCGGCCTCGGCGTAGCGGTGCATCGAGCTCAGCACGCGGGCGTACAGGATGCGGATGGCCGACCCCTGCGGGCGCGCCTTCAGGTGATCCTGCACGATGGCGTCCGCCTCGGGGTGGCTCACCAGCAGCTCCATGGCCAGCAGCGCGGGCGTCTCGGCGGCCGGGTCCTGCTGGTGGGCGGTGCGGGTGAGTTCGAGCGCACGCGCGGTGTCGCCGGCGGCGGCCATCGTGCGGGCGAGGGCGATGCTCGCGTTGACACGCGTCTCGGGCTTGGCGACCCACGGCGTCAGCACCGGCTCGAGCAGCTGGGCGTTCGCCTTGCGGTCGCGGTTGCGCGCGAACAGGCGGGGGATCGACGCGAAGGTGCCGGCGCGGTCCTCGGGCGGGGTCAGGTCGAGCATCGCACGCGTGGCGGTGGCGGCCTCGGGGAAGCGGTCGAGCGCCAGCAGCAGCTGCACCTCGTAGCGCGTGGCCTGCACCGACGTCGGGATGGCGTTTCGCCAGGCCTGGACGGCGGACAGCGCGGCGGGGCCGTCACCCATCTCGGACGCCAGGCCCACGGAACGGCGGAACAGCGACTCGTCGAGCGAGCGGCGCGCCGCCTCCAGCATCATCTGATAGGCGAGCCCCTTCTGGCCGGAGCGGGCCTCGAGTTCGGCCACGAACAGCTGCGTGAACATGCGCGCGTTCAGCGGCGAGTTGTTCACCACGGCGGGCGGGGCGTCGTCCGCGTCGGGGTCGGTGGGGGCGGCCGCCGTCTGCGCGCGGGCCGCGGGGGCGAGCGCCAGCGAACAGGCCAGGGCGAGCGCTGCACGAGAAATTGGGGAGAAGGCCCGCATGAATGCTCCTGTATGCGTGATCGATTCTAGTGTGCCGTCCCGGCCGCCGTCTGCCGGCCCCTGGCTCGCCATAATCGGGGGATGCCGGAACTGCCCGAAGTCGAAACCACCCGCGCGAGCCTGGCCCCGCGCATCGCCGGCGCCGTGGTCACGGGCGTGCGCCTGGGCAAGCCGCTGCGCTGGCCGCTCGGCTGCGATCCCGACAGCCTCGTGGACCGCACCGTGGGCGAGGCCACCCGCCGCGGCAAGTACCTGTGGCTGCCGCTCACGGGCGGCGGCCTGCTGATGCACCTGGGCATGTCGGGCTCCCTGGCCTTCCGCGATGCCGTGCCCGAGCCGGCCGCACACGATCACTTCGACCTGCTCACCACCCGGGGTACCCTCCGTCTGACCGATCCCAGGCGATTTGGTGCCGTGGTCTGGTCGAACGCGCTCGACCAGCACCCGGCGCTCAAGCTGCTGTCCGGCCTGGGCCTCGAACCCTTCGACCCCGCCTTCACGGGCGCCTACCTGCACGATGCGCTGAAACGCCGCCGCATCGCCGTGAAGCTCGCGTTGCTGTCGGGTGACATCGTGGTGGGCGCCGGCAACATCTACGCCTGCGAGGCCCTCTTCGCCGCCGGCATCGACCCGCGCCTGCCCGCCAACAAGGTCAGCCGCCCCCGCGCCGAGCGCCTCGCCGAGGCCGTGCGCACCATCCTCGCCCGCGCCCTGGCCCTGGGCGGCACCACCTTGCGCGACTTCAAGGACACCCACGGCATGGCCGGCGCCTTCCAGGACCAGGCCAAGGTCTACGGCCGCGAGGGCGACCCGTGCACTGTCTGCGGAACCCCCATCCGGAGAATCACCCAGGCCGCCCGCTCCACCTTCTTCTGCCCCACCTGCCAGCGGCGATAGCCCCCATCCGGGCTTCGAGTGGGTAAATCCACACGGTTCGGCGGCCACCAGGGCAACAGAGTGTTTCTGCGCGTCCGGCGGGCATGCCCCTTGCGATACCATGGCCGACGCTTACCTGCCGGGCCCGTCCTTTTCCATGGCTTCTTCCTTCGCAAGCAGTCTTGATGCTCTTGGCCTCTGGCGTGCCGGCCTGGGGCGTCGCCTCGACGAATTCGGCCATTTCCTGGGCGAACACGACCTGGCCGACCCCGCCGCGGCCGAAGCCCTCGACACGCTGCGCCGCGGCCTCGTCAACGAGAAGCTCGTGGTCGCCTTCGTCGCCGAGTTCTCGCGCGGCAAGTCCGAGCTCATCAACGCCATCTTCTTCGCCGACACCGGCCGCCGCGTGCTGCCCGCCACCCCGGGGCGCACCACCATGTGCCCGGTCGAGCTGGGCCACGACGGCGAAGAGGCGCCCGCGCTCGCGCTGCTGCCCATCGCCACCCGGCTCGAAGGCCTGTCCCTCGCCGACCTGCGCACGCAGCCCCGCGCCTGGACCCACATCCCGCTCGACGTGACCCACCCCGAGCGCCTGTCCGAGTCGCTCCAGGAAGTGATGCGCACCCAGTGGGTGAGCGTCGACGAAGCCCGCGCGCTGGGCTTCTGGCACGACGACAACACCGAAGACAACCCGCCGGTGGACGACACCGGCCGCGTGGAAGTGCCGGCCTGGCGCCACGCGATGATCAACTACCCGCACCCGCTGCTCAAGCGCGGCCTGGTCGTGCTCGACACCCCGGGCCTGAACGCCATCGGCGCGGAACCGGAACTTACGCTGAGCCTGCTGCCCTCCGCGCACGCGATGGTGTTCATCCTCGGCGCCGACACCGGCGTCACGAAGTCCGACCTGACCATCTGGCGCGACCACCTCGGCTCGCCCACCACGTCGAGTTTCGTGGTGCTCAACAAGATCGACGCGCTGCGCGACCCGCTCGCCACGGCCGCCCAGGTGGCCGACCAGATCGAGATGCAGCGCAACAACACGGCGCGCACGCTGGGCGTGGCGCCGGAGAAGGTGTTCCCGCTGTCGGCCCGCCAGGCGCTCGCCGCCCGCGTCGACGGTGAAACCGCCGCGCTGGCCGAGAGCCGCGTGCTCGACCTGGAAGCCGCCCTCGGCGCCCAGCTGCTGCCGCAGCGCCGCGACGTGCTGCAGACCACCGTGGTCGACGCCGTGATGCGCACCGAGGCGCTCGTGTCCCGCCGCCTCGGCGACCGCCGCCGCCAGCTCGCCGAGCAACTGCTGGAGCTGCGCGGCCTGCGCGGCAAGAGCGGCGCGAAGACCCGCCTGATGATCGAACGGGTGGACGCCGAGACCCGCGAATTCGAGCAGTGCACCGCCCGCCTGCAGGCGATGCGCATGGTCCACAGCCGCATGCTGAAGAACGCGCTGATCGACCTCACCAGCGACCGCCTGCGCGAAGAGGTCACCGAGATGCAGACGGCCATGCACGCCACGCTGCTCAACCTCGGCGCCAAGAAGGCGTTCATCGCGCTGTGCAGCCGCCTGCGCGAGCTGCTCGAGGCCACGCAGACGCGCGGCAACGAGATCCACACGATGCTCACCGCGTCGTTCGCGAAGCTCAACGCCGAGTTCGGCTTCTCGCTGTCGGTCAACCAGATGCCCGACATGAACCGGTTCGTGCAGGAGCTCGCGCTCATCCAGCGCAACTACGTACAGTACCTGGGCCTCACGCAGGCGCTGCGCCTGTCGCAGACCAAGTTCATGGAGCAGTTCCGCCGCATGCTGATGTCGAAGCTGCGCGTGGTGTTCGAGAACGCCAGCGGCGAACTCGAGCTCTGGAACAAGATGGCGTCGTCGCAGGTCGATTCGCAGCTGCGCGAACGCCGCCGCGGCTTCCGCCGTCGCCGCGAAGCGCTCGAGCGCATCCAGGCCGCCTCCGGCGAACTGGAACACCGCCTGAGCGAACTCGAGGCGCAGGACGCCCAGCTGCAGCAGCAGGTGGCCCGTTGCGCCGAGCTGATCGGCAAGCTCAAGGAACACGCCCACCTCGACCCGGCCACGTTCGGCGAGTCGGGTCATGGTCAGCTGATCGACACGGAATCGCGCATCGCCATCCAGGCCTGAGTTCGTTCTTGCCGTCGTCCACGTCGTCCCCCACGGCGGCCTTCGCCGCCCCCCTGATCGCCTGGCAGCGCACCCACGGCCGCCACACGCTGCCGTGGCAGCAGACCACCGACCCGTACCGCGTGTGGCTCTCCGAGATCATGCTGCAACAGACGCAGGTGACCACGGTGCTGGGCTACTACGCGCGGTTCCTCGCCCGCTTCCCCGACGTGAGGGCGCTGGCCGCGGCCGACCAGGACGACGTGCTCGCGCTGTGGAGCGGCCTCGGCTACTACAGCCGTGCGCGCAACATGCATGCGTGCGCGAAGGCGGTGGTCGAGCGCTTCGGCGGCGAGTTCCCGCGCAGCAGCGACCTGCTGCAGAGCCTGCCCGGCATCGGCCGCTCGACGGCGGCCGCCATCGCGGCCTTCTGCTACGGCGAGCGCGTGGCCATCCTCGACGGCAACGTCAAGCGGGTGCTGACGCGGTTCCTCGCGTTCGACGCCGACCTGGCCGTGGCCGCCAACGAACGGGTGCTGTGGAACCGTGCCACCGAGATGCTGCCGGAGCAGGGCATCGAGGCATACACGCAGGGCATCATGGACCTCGGCGCCACCATCTGCCTGCCCCGGTCGCCGCAGTGCCTCGTGTGCCCGGTGCAGCCCGGCTGCCAGGGACGCCGCGACGGGCAGCCGGAACGTTTCCCCGTGAAGACGCGCAAGCTCAAGCGCAGCCAGCGCGAGAACGCCTGGCTCTGGCTCGTGCGCGACGACCGCCTGTGGCTCGTCCAGCGTCCCGAGACCGGCGTGTGGGCGGGCCTCTGGAGCCTGCCCGAGTTCGACTCGGTCGACGCGCTGCGTGCGGCCGCGGCCGACTGGCCCGGTGCGGCCGAGGTGCTCGACGCGTTCAAGCACGTGCTGACCCACCTCGACTGGACGCTGCGTCCGGTGGTCTGGCGCCTGCCGGCGAAGTCCGCCGCGAAGGACGTGGCCCGCATCACGGCCGCGCTGCCGGCGGGCCGCTGGGTCACGCGCGACGAGGCGCTGTCGATGGGCGTGCCGTCGGCGTTACGCAAGCTGCTGGAACGCACACCCCCATCAGCGGGGGGCTGAAAACGGGGTTCACCCCACCTCGGTGGGGAGGGCAAGAAGCGTGACTTCCTGCACGCTTCAGGGCTGGGTCGTCGCGGTGACGGCCCGCACTCGAACACCCAGGGATCCATGCAGCACCCATCCTCTTCCTCCTTCCTCACGTGGGCCGCGGCGCCCGCGCTCGCGGTCTCGCTGTTGCTCACCGCCTGTGGCGGTGACGACGCTTCGGCACCGGCTACCGGCACCGAAAACCCGCAGGCCCCGAACTCGACGGTCGCGGGCACCGTGCTCGACACGGCCACCGGCAAGCCGGTCGGCGGTGTCACCGTGAAGTCGGGCGCCCAGACGGCCACCACCGACAACGACGGCCGCTTCACCGTGCCCGTGGCGGCCGGTACGCGCACCGTGCTGACGTTCAACAAGGCGGCCTACGCCGAGAACGTCGTCGTCACGCACGCCGTGGCCCAGCAGACCACCAACGTCACCGCGCAGCTTCTGCCGGTGGCCGCCTCCGGGGTCGTCGACCCGGCCGCGGGCGGTTCGGTGACCGTGCCCGGTTCGTCCGCGCGCGTGACGCTGCCCGCTGCCGCCCTGGCGCGTGCCGACGGCCTCCCGATCTCGGGCGCCGTGACCGTGTCGGTCACGCCGATCGACCCGGCGGTGAACCCCGCCTACATGCCCGGTGACTTCCGCGCCCGCACGACCGCCGGCCTCTCGAGCATCGAGAGCTACGGCGCGATGACCGTGACCCTCGCCGACACCACCGGCGCCCGCGTGAACATCGCCACGGGCAAGTCGGCCACCGTGCGCATCCCGCTCTCCACGCGCGGCACGCCCACGAACAGCATCCCGCTGTTCTGGTTCGATGCCACGAAGGGCGAATGGGTGGAAGAAGGCACGGCCACGCTGGCCGGCACCGCGCCCAACCAGTACTACGAAGGCACGGTGACGCACTTCACCACCTGGAACGCCGACCAGTACGTCAACACCGTCAACGTCACCGGCTGCCTGAAGGACGAGTCCGGCGCCGCGGTGGCCAACGCACGCATCGTGACCGACGGCATCGACTACTCCGGCACCGCCTCGGCCATCACCGACGCTGCCGGCAACTTCGTGGTGCCGATGAAGCGCCAGGCCAACGGCACGGTCACCGCGCAGAGCGGCGTGCGCTTTTCCAACACCGTGTCGGTGACGTCGGGCACGGCCGATTCGCCGCTGTCGCCCACGGGCGCCTGCCTGGTGCTGAGCAACGCCGCCACCGGCCTGACCATCAAGCTGACCTGGGGCCGCTCGCCGTCCGACGTCGACTCGCACCTCTTCGCCCCGAACGGCGACCACGTGTACTTCGCCGCCGACGGCAGCCTGACGGCCGCGCCGTTCGCCGCGCTGGACGTGGACGACATGAACAGCTACGGCCCCGAGGTGATCACGGTGCGTCGCCTGATGGTGGGCACGTACCGCTACGCCGTGAACAACTTCAGCGAAGACACGGGCCCCGGCCTGACGGGATCGCCCACGCGCGTCGAACTGAACAACGCGGGGGCGGTGTCGGTGTTCACGCCGCCGGCGGGTGAGGGCGCCAACACCTGGTGGTGGACCGTCTTCTCGTTCACGGTGGACGCGCAATGCCGCATCACGGTGACGCCGCTCCAGACCTGGTCTGCGACCGATCCGGTCGAAGCGCCGAACACCCCGGCCACGTACTGCACGGCGCCCTGACGACCGTGTGTCCGCCCCCGGCCGGTGTCCCACCGGCCGGGGGCTTTTATATTCCGGGATCAGCGCACCACGCCCTTGCTGCGCAGGAAGTCGTCCACCAGCTGGAGCCGGCCCACCGGGTCTTCCAGGGCCATCAGGCGCTGCTTCGCGGCCACCGAGATGGGCAGGATCTCGCACCACCGGTTCGCCACCCAGCCCGCATCCTCGAAGTGGAAGGGCTTCAGGAAAGGCTCGGAGCCTTGCTGCTTGAGCGTGCCGATGGCGTTGGCGAGGCCCTTGACGGTCTCGAGCTGCGACTCGGACGGCGCCACCCGCTCGTCGTTGTCGAGGGCGCGCGTGCGGCCTTCCCAGAGCCCGTCGTCGAGCTGAGTCTGCCCCACGAGCGTGAAGCGGTTCAACCCGCGCGCACGCACCTGCAGGATGCCGGCCTGCGGCGCGTCCACCTCCATCAGCTCGGCCATCACGCCCACGGCCTCGAAGGCATTGGGATCGGTCGCCTTGCCGCCCTCGCCGGACTGGCGCACGGCCACCACGCCGAACGGCTTGTGTTCGCGCAGGCAGGAACTCACGAGGTCGAGGTACCGGGCCTCGAACACCTTCAGGCTCAGCAGGCCGCCCGGAAAGAGCACGGCTTGCAGCGGAAGGAGCGGCAGTTTCACGGTCGAGGAACGAAAGCGCATGCGCGGAAGCAAGGAGGTCAATCGCGGGCGTCGAGTTCGCGGTGGCGGATCAGCGAGACGCTGCGCTTCGAGAACCGGCGGGCGAGCGTCTCGGTCAGGTAGACCGAGCGGTGCTGGCCACCGGTGCAGCCGATGGCCACCGTGAGGTAGCTGCGCTGGTCGTTCTCGAACGCGGGCAGCCAGCGGGCGATGAACGCCTCGATCTGCTCGAGCATCTCGGCCACCTCGGGCTGGGCCTCGAGGTACTGGATCACGCCGTCGTCGCGGCCCGTCTGCGCACGCAGTTCACGGATGTAATAGGGGTTCGGCAGGATGCGCACGTCGAACACGAAGTCGGCGTCGAGCGGCACGCCGTGCTTGAACGCGAACGACTCGAACACCAGCGTGAGGGCGAGGCTGCCGGCCTGTACCAGGTCGCGCATCCACAGCCGCAGCTGGGCGGGGCGCAGCTGGCTGGTGTCGACCACGGTGGAGATCTCGCGCAGTTCGGCGAGCAGTTCGCGTTCGAGTTCGATGGCGTCGTAGAGGGCGCGGTGGCCGTCGGGCGCCTTGTCTTCCCGGCGGCGGTTCAGGCTCTGCGACGTGGCCTGCTGCGACAGCGGGTGGGGGCGGCGCGACTCGGAGAACCGGCGCACCAGCGCGTCCGTGCCGGCGTCGAGGAACACCGAGCGGATCACCACCCCTTCGCCTCGCAGCTCCTCGATCAGCGGCAGCAGGTGGGGCAGGGACCCGGCGCTGCGCACGTCCACCGCGATGGCGATGCGGCGCTGCGAGCGGCCGTGTTCGAGACGCAGGAAGTCGCGCAGCAGCTCGGGCGGCAGGTTGTCGACGCAGAAGAAGCCCGCGTCTTCCAGCGCGTGCAGCGCGACCGACTTGCCGGACCCGGAGATGCCGGTGACGAGCACCACCTCGTTGAGCGGTGCGGGGTCGGGGGCGCCGGGAGCGGGGGTGTTCATGATCGTTTGCGTGCGCGGGCGGTGGTGGGGACGTCGGCGGCCACGGACAGCAGTTCCTGCGCGTGGGCGAGGCTCGTGCTGGACAGGCGTTCACCACCAAGCATACGGGCAATTTCGGCGACGCGCGATTCCCCGTGGACCGGGGCGATGTCACTGCGCGTGCGGCCTTCGTGCGCGGCCTTCGCCACCACGAAATGGTGGTCGGCGCAGGCGGCCACCTGGGGCAGGTGGGTGACCGCCATGACCTGGCGGTCGCGGCCCAGCTGCTTCATCAGGCGGCCCACGGTGTCGGCCACGGCGCCACCCACGCCCGCGTCCACCTCGTCGAAGATCAGCGTGCCCGCGGCCTCGCCATGGGGCGCGAGCTGGCTCGTGGTGACGGCGATGGCGAGCGCGATGCGCGACAGTTCGCCGCCCGACGCCACCTTGGCCATGGGACGCGGCGTGCTGCCGGCGTGCCCGGCGACCAGGAACTCGGCCGATTCGAGGCCGTGCGACTGGGGCGTGTCCTGCTTCTGCAGCGCCACCTCGAACACGCCGCCGGCCATGCCCAGCTGCTGCATCGCGGCGGTGACGGCCTGGCTGAGCTTCGGCGCGGCGGTGCGGCGCACGGCCGACACCCGCTTGGCCTCGGCGTCGAACCCGGCCTTCGTGTCCTTGACCGCGGCTTCGAGCGCGGCCAGGTCGGCCGCGGCGTCGAGCGCGCGCAGTTCGTCCTTCCACGCCGTCAGCGTGGCGGGCAGCTCGGCCGGCGTGCGGCGGTAGCGTTTGGCGAGGCTCATCCACGCGGACAGGCGGTCGTCGAGTTCCTGCAGCCGCTCGGGCTCCAGGTCGGCATGGTTCAGGTAGCTGCCGAGCGTGTGGGCGGCGTCCTGCAGCTGCGTCTGGGCGCTCTGCAGCACCTCGGCCACCTCGGCGAGGCGGCTGTCGTACTCGGCCACGTCCTGCAGCGCATCGGCGGCGCGGGCGGTCAGGCTGTCGGCGCTGTGGTCGGCTTCGCTGATGGCGTCGAGCGCCACCCGGGCCGCGTCCATCAGGGCCTGGGCGTTCGACAGGCGGGAGTGCTCGGCGTTGAGCTCGTCCCACTCCTCGGTGCCGGGGGCGAGCTTGTCGACCTCGTTGATCTGCCAGGCGAGGCGCTCGCGTTCGCGTTCCAGGTCGGCCTGCTGCGTGCGGGCGCGTTCCAGTGCGTCGGAGGCGGCCTTCCAGCGCGACCAGGCGGCGGCGAGGGCATCGGTGTCGAGGCCTGCGTAGGCATCGAGCAGGCCGCGCACCGAGGCCGGCCGGGTGAGGCTCTGCCACGCGTGCTGGCCGTGGATGTCGACCAGATGGTCGGCCGCCTCGCGCAGCTGCGCCACCGTGGCGGGGCTGCCGTTGACCCACGCGCGGCTCTTGCCCTGGGCGTCGATGACGCGGCGCAGCAGCAGCGTGTCGCCCGGCTCGAAGCCGGCGTCCTCCAGCCAGCCGGCGAGGCTGGCGGGCGCGTCGAACTCGGCCGTGATCTCGGCGCGGGCCGAACCCTCGCGCACCACGCCGGCGTCGCCGCGGCTGCCGAGGGCCAACTGCACCGCGTCGATCAGGATGGACTTGCCGGCGCCGGTTTCACCGGTGAGCACGGAGAAGCCGGCCGACAGGTCGACCTCGAGGGACGTGACGATGACGAAGTCGCGAAGGGCCAGGCGACGAAGCATTTAGACCCCGGTATTCCAGTGGAGCTTGCGGCGGAGCGTGGCGTAGTAGCTCCAGCCGAGCGGGTGAAGGAAGCGCACCTGGTGCGACGAACGCGCGACCGTGATGCGGTCGCCCGGCAGCAGGCTGGCCATGCCCTGCATGTCGAAGTTGACGCTGGCGTCGCGGCCCTGGGCCACCTCGATGCTGATGCGGCCCACGTCGGGCAGCACGATGGGGCGGTTGGACAGGTCGTGCGGGGCGATGGGCGCCATCACCCAGGCCGCGATGCCCGGGTGCAGGATGGGGCCGCCGGCCGACAGCGCGTACGCGGTGGACCCGGTGGGCGAGGCCACGATCAGGCCGTCCGCCCGGAAGTTGCCGACGAACTCGTCGCCGATGGTGACCTTCAGCTCGATCATGGACGACGTAGGGCCGCGGCTCACGACCACGTCGTTCACGCCGAAGCCGTCGAAGATCAGGCGTTCGTCTCGCCACACCCCGCCTTCGAGCATGGTGCGGCGTTCCTCTTCGTAGTCGCCGGCGATCATGGGGGCGAGGGCGTCGGCGAAGTGGCCGATGGGCACGTCGGTGATGAAGCCCAGGCGCCCCTGGTTGATGCCGACCAGCGGCAGCCCGAACTGGGCCAGCTGGCGGGCGCTGCCGAGCATGGTGCCGTCGCCGCCCACCACGATGGCGATGTCGCATTCGCGGCCCATCTCGGCGTGGGTGAGGGCGTTGTAGTCGGTGATGCCCGTGTTCAGCGCGGTGTCGCGCTCGAGGGACACGTCGAGCCCCTGGCGGACCAGGAACTGGGCGATTTCCTCCAGCGGCCCCTGGATGCCACGGGCCTGGTACTTGCCCACGAGTGCGGCATGACGGAAGCGTGAAGACATGCTCAGAATTACACCACAGCAACATGACGGCGCCACCCCGGGAAACCGGCCCCGATCCGGCCCCGGCCTACAATCACTTTCATGCTGGACGAGCGTGCCAAGACCCTGCTGAAAGCGCTGGTGGAGCGCTACATCGCCGACGGGCAGCCCGTCGGCTCGCGCACGCTCTCCCGGGCCTCCGGCCTCGACCTGTCCCCGGCCACCATCCGCAACGTGATGGCCGACCTGGAAGACCTCGGCCTGATCGCCAGCCCCCACACCAGCGCCGGCCGCATCCCCACCGCCCGCGGCTACCGCATCTTCGTGGACACCATGCTCACCGCGCAGCCGCGCGACCTGGGCCCGGGTCCCGACGCGCCCCAGCTCCACCCCGACCAGCCCCAGCGCGTGATCGCCAACGCCGCGCACCTGCTGTCGAACCTGTCGAACTTCGTGGGCGTGGTCACCGCGCCGCGCAAGGTGGGCGTGTTCCACCACATCGAGTTCCTGCGCCTGTCCGAGCGCCGCATCCTCGTGATCCTGGTCACCCCGGACGGCGACGTGCAGAACCGCGTCATCCTCACCGCCCAGGACTACACCCAGGGCCAGCTGCAGGAAGCCAGCAACTTCCTCACCGCCCAGTACGCCGGCCTGTCCATCGAGCAGGTGCGCGAGCGCCTCAAGACCGAGGTCGACGCCCTGCGCGGCGAGATCGCCACGCTGATGCAGGCGGCCGTGGCCGCCGGCACCGAGGCCGACGACCAGCAGGAACAGGTCGTCATCTCCGGCGAACGCAACCTGCTCACGGTGCAGGACTTCTCGAGCGACATGGGCTCGCTGCGCAAGCTGTTCGACCTCTTCGAGCAGAAGACCCAGCTCATGCGCCTGCTCGACGTGTCGAGCCGCGCCGAGGGCGTGCGCATCTACATCGGCGGCGAGAGCCGCGTGGTGCCGTTCGAGGAGCTGTCGGTCGTGTCGGCCCCTTACGAGGTCAACGGCCAGATCGTCGGCACGCTCGGGGTGATCGGGCCCACGCGCATGGCGTACGACCGCATGATCCAGATCGTGGACATCACGTCGCGGCTGGTGTCGAACGCGCTCAGCACGAAGTAGGCCTACGCCCGCTTCCCCCGCTGTCCGACACCGGACGACTGGCGCCGCCTACGGTCTTCCACCTCCCGCATCGGCATCCTTGGTACATCGCGGCTTCGCCCGCAGTTCCCGAGGAGAGCCCCATGAAGAAACTCGTTTCCACCCTCGCCCTGGTGATGATGAGCAGCCTGGCCTTCGCGCAGGCCGGCACGGCCGTGAAGGAGGCCGGCAAGGCCACCGCCGAGACGGCGAAGCGCGGGGTCGAGGAGACCAAGAGCGTGGTCACCGACGAGCCGAAGAGTTCGGTTCATGACGCCAAGGCCGATGTGCACAAGGCCAAGGCGAAGAAGCATGGCAAGAAGGCCAAGGCGGCGGCGAAGGAAACGGTGAACTGATCCGCGGCAATCGGCGCCGTAGGATGCCTCCGGGGAGGCGCTGGTAGGCCGTGCTGGACTTGAACCAGCGACCAAAGGATTATGAGTTTGCGAGCAACCGTGGTTGCCCAGGTAAACGTACCGGAACGCAGCGGAAGCTGTCAGAGGTGAAATCTCTTTGAGGACAGCGACTTAGCGAACTTTGGCGAAACCTGTAGCAGCTGGTCAGTGTACCGTAGGTGTACCGCGTACCAGAGGATTTGGGCCCCAGGTGTACCGCACGGTCGTTCGCTCAATTGTCGAGCACGTGAGTGCTCGATTCGCCACTTTCCGCTAGGCTGTGTTCGTCTTCTACGGCCTTCGGATTCCATGCGACTGTTCCTCGACACTGAGTTCACCGACTTCATAGACTGCGAGCTGCTGTCGATCGGAATCGTGAGCGAGGACGGGCGAGAGTTCTACGGTGAGCGCAATGATGTGGACCTCGCCAAGTGCAGCGACTTTGCACGGGTCGCGGTCCTTCCTCAACTCGGCCATGCCTCGGCATTCGCGGGTAGCGAAGACGAGCTCAGTGCCGCGTTGCAAGAGTGGCTCGAGCAGTTCAAGCCGCAGGCGCCCATCCTCGTGTCGGTCGACTACCCGGTCGATTGGGAACTCTTCACATATCTCGTCCGCGATTCAGAGCTGTTGACCATGCCCTCGTGGATCAAGGGGCAGTCCATTCGTGACGCGATGGATCCTCGTGACGTCGAGCGGTATTGGAACTTGCACGGACGCACGGCGCATCACGCCTTGCATGATGCCCGGGCGAATCGCTTCGCCTTCCTTCTAGGAGAGGAACGCGATCGACACGCTGCCGACAAGTCATGAGCGCCGCTGAATCGAATGCGGCGCGTCGAAAAAATCGGCCTCCTCACAGCCAGCACACAATCACTCATGTCTCAGGAACCGATCCTTCCGCCTTGGGCGAATGCCCAGCTCAGCCAGCGCCTACCCGACATCTGTGCAAAAGGAGAAGGGCAGTCCGTTGAATTCAAAGAGGCCCTGCCGAATCAACCGCATGACATTGGAAAGTCGCTTGCTGCCTTTGCTTCATCGAATGCCGGAGAACTGGTCTACGGGATTTCGAACGACGGAACGATCGTTGGTTTGCCCGATGCGGCGGGCAGCGAGGCCAGGGACCGAATTGCCCAGCGAATTCTGAACGCAGCGAAGGATGTCAAGCCTCCAGTTCATCCCACGGTGAGTTGGGCGTATCACGAAGGCGTGGCCGTCTGCCACGTGGCGGTGGACAAGGGGGCCGAGGCCATCTACTACTCGAACTACCGCCCCATTGTTCGGCGAGGCTGCACCTCCCGGCCGGCGGAGCCAGGGGAGGTAGATCAGGCCTTCAGGTTGCGCTACGGTTCCGGGGCGAAGACACCGGTGCTGCCTTCCACCAGAGATATCGCCAAGCGCTTGTCTACCGTGCTCGACCTCATGAACAAGGACCGACGCGATCAGCTCACTGTGGCCGATCTAGCGCTCGCGATGGGCCTCTCCACGCCTGCCGAACTCGACGCGGTATTCAAAGGACACTCCGCCCCAACGTTCGAGATGCTCGAAAATTTCTGTTCCCGCTTCGCAGTCGATCGGGAATGGCTGACCGCCGGGCGCGGTAGTCCGTTTTCGCGGCCATTCGAACGGCACACGATGCCTGAGCGCTACGGCGATCTCATTGACGAGGAGAAGCCCGAGCTGGTCTTCGTGATTCGAAGTAGGTCTGCAGCCGGCGAATCATTCATCGTCGTCCAGAGCGATGCACTCAAGATCTGGTGCGTGCCAGGGGTCTGGCATGTCAGCCGGCAGGTCGGTGCAACAGGAGCAGCCCAACTCGCCAGCCTCCGCGTGCTGTTCACAAAGTGGTCAAAGAGTGAGAAGCCCTATCTCGTTCTCGGTCGAAGCATCGGCGCAAAACTGGCAAAGTCCATCATCGACGGAGAAACGTTCCCCGGCGTCGTGTCCGCTCTCCCACAGAGTCATTGGTGGGATGACCTGACCGATCTTGAGTATGAGTGGACTTCGAGGAAGGGCTCCTCAAAAGCCTACGGGCCTGAGTTTGTTGCCGCGCAGGACATCATCCGAGGCTTGCTCGACCCATCGCTGTGAAGAGCCAAGTGACTAGCGGCGTATCCCAGCCGCGCAACTGCTGCTAGTCGAGGTCGAACCCGACGTCGCCGGGGGAGCCTTCTGAAACTAGTCCAGCGCGTGCCGGAGATCCGCTCCCATCACAAAGAGAGCAGCCTCCACGTCTCTGACCGTCTGGAACTTCGAGTCAGGCGCACCGGGCCGCAACGCTTTGGCCCGAACAAGAGCGGCAGCGAGCACGCAGTTTGCGCGCAGATTCCACACGGCGTGCCGCCGATGATCGCGCAGATGGCTTGCTGGCGCGAAGTACGGGAAGTCCGCGACGTTGGGTGAGCGCACCTTGGCGGACCCCGGTGCTTTGTCTTTTGGACTGCCCTCGTTGGCCCGCATACAGGCGAACTTTAGGTGATCGGGAACATGGATCGCCTCGCGAGACCACTCCATCACGAGCCAGGCCAAAGCCGCGGCCACACGACTGTCGTAGATGATGAAGTCGTCCGCGGCCAACGAGTACACCTTCGTGAGGCCGGCGTTGGAGCGAAGCGTCGATGGACCACGATCGAAGGTGACCGAGCCACTCTCCAGGGCTTCGAGAGCCTCACGCAAATGCGCCGCCAGGTCCTTCGCCGCTCGGCGGGCGCTGAGCCAGCCCGCGTTTCCCCCACCATTCTTGTGCCGCGTGTAGACGCCGCCCCATACGAGGATGCTTTGGACCCATGCCGCAAGCAGTTCCTCATCAGGCGTCGAGGCAGCAAGACAATCGCGCAGCCCGTCACATAGCTGATCAAGCACCTTCTGATTCGCCGCCAGACTGGAGTTTCGCGTCAGAATCAGTTCGCGCTTTGGAGTCGAGATCGTCTTCTTCCGTGGCGGCCATTCGTACGCGTCGCGTGCGTCGCTCAAGGTATCAAACTGACCTGCAGCGTGCGTGAAGTCGAGTGTGGCGTCCCCGGCGATACGCTCGCCGAGCCACGCTATGAACTGCTGGGTCTGAACGTTGTCCGAGAACTCTGTGATGTTCATGACGGGTGGAAAGCAGGAATCGCGCAATGCGCGGAGCCATCAGCATATCGAGCGACCCGCTCACCTGATGAGCCTTTGACCTGCGCAATCAGTGCGATTCTTCACGCGCGCCGCGTCCCCGCGAGCGCCTCCGCCATTCGGAGCGCATGATCCATCGTTCAAGTGAGAATACTCCTCGCATTGCCAATGACACACTTGCCAACGCAGCGTGGGCACCCGGCCCGCTGATAGCCTTGGGCCCGTTGCTGTTACAGTACGCCGGAGCCCGCTGACAGATTTTTTGTCATGTTTCATGACATGTGAAAATAACGTCCTGGCATATGCTCCTCGGCGTACCTCGAGTTGCCCGGTGACACGGTGGGCAGCGTAGCGTTCGCATAAGAGTGTCAGCGGGTTCGCTTTCTTATCTGCATAACGCATGTCGCAGCATCAGAAGCTAAAAGCGGCCACATCTTTGAGTGACTTGGCTCACCTGCTTGGTTTTAAACCGGGGATGCTTTCGTTCATTCTCTACAAGTGTCCCAAAGCCACTCTGTACCGAAAGTTCGACATCCCGAAGCGTCGCGGTGGCTCGCGTGAGATCTGGGCGCCTGAGAAAGACTTGAAGCTTGTCCAGCATCGCCTATCAGATCTCCTTCAGAATTGCGTTGAAGAAATCAGGCGCGCGCATGGTCATGAGACCGACGGGCGCCTAGGAATCGCGCACGGATTCAAGCGGGGTCATTCGATCCTGACGAATGCAAGGCCGCACGTGGCTCGGCGGTATGTATTCAATGTGGATCTGCATGACTTCTTTGGGAGCATCAACTTTGGGCGCGTGCGCGGTCTCTTCCTGAAGGATCAGAACTTCTCACTCAATGAGAAGGTTGCTACCGTACTGGCACAGATCGCATGCCATGAGAACAAGTTGCCTCAAGGCAGCCCGTGCTCACCGGTAATTGCTAATCTCATCGGCCACCCTCTGGACATGATGCTGGTGAGATTGGCGAATGCGACAGATTGCACCTATACACGCTACGCTGACGATCTGACGTTCAGCTCGAACAAGCCCGTGTTTTCTTCGCGTATTGCGAAAAGAAGCGAAAGCGACGCTGACGTCTGGCTACCAGGTCAAGGTCTCAAGCGGCTTGTCACGAAAGCGGGGTTCAGCCTCAACGAAAAGAAAACGAGGATGCAATACCGGGACTCGTGCCAACAAGTGACCGGTGTAGTGGTGAATCGAAAGGTCAACGTGCCGGCGGCGTACCGATATACCGTGCGCGCCATGGTGGATCATGCGCTCAAGACGGGGTCGTTCAACTTCGTCTATCAAAAGGCTGGGCCGACCGGCGCGATTTCGACCGAGACGGCGAAGGGAGCCAATCGTCAACTACTGGGCATGCTGTCCTACATCGATTGGGTGGACTGCTTCAACAGAAAACTTTGCGAAAAGAGCGGGCGTGAATTCATAGGAGCTCCAGGGCGCGTTGAGCTATTCAGGAGATTCCTCTACTTCGATGCGTTCTACGACCTCTCTCAACCTGTAGTTGTCTGCGAGGGTCCTACCGACAACGTGTATCTCCGGCACGCGATTAAGAGCCTCGCCGCCGCTTATCCAGCTTTGGCAACATCGAGCTCCAAGCCACAACTAATGGTTCGACTTTTCAAGTATGGTGAGCGTCGTACCAGTGAGATCACACAGTTGACAGGTGGCGTCGGAGGGCTCTGCCACCTGATGAAGAACTACCACGCAGACCTCACTACGCGGATTAAGGCTCCGGCACCTAAGCATCCGGTCATTGTGCTCATCGACAATGACTCGGGAGCGGACGACATCTATGGTGCAATCGCCGGAATTACAAAGAAGGCACGTCCGAGAGGAATGGCTCCATTCATCCATGTGACGGGAAATCTGTACGTTGTGCCGACTCCTCTCGGGCCGAACGGTGCAAAGTCGGCCATTGAGGACTTCTTCGACTCGGGTACCCAGGCTACAAAGTTGGGAACAAAAACGTTCTCGCGCGAGAAGAGGATTAATGAATCGACCGAGTATGGGAAGGCCGCGTTCGCACGCGAGGTGGTGGAGAAGAATGCGAAGTCGATCGATTTCAGAGGGTTCGCCCCAATCCTTGACCGGATAACAGCAGCCATCAAGGATCATGCAACGCGGCATCCGCCAAGCTCCCCTTCATGACTTGAACACGGCCTCCGCTGGGTCAATTGTTCTTCGTGAGACCGGCCCGAGCTTCGATTGACATCAGAGCCTCACGCGCACCGTCGGCCAAGTCGGCATGATCAACAAAGTTTCTTAGCAGGGATAGGTCTGCAGAGGAACCGTAGGTGCCGATCAGCGAAACGGTAAACCGAGAGGCAGCGTCCGAAAGATGGCGTTCTGGGAAGTAGCCTTCGATCTGATCCTGGTGTTGAAGGGCTGCACGCGCGATCGCCACCATCCGCTCAGGAAAGGCGCGGATCAATTGAACGCCGCGGCGCTCGGCGCCGTCCCATATCGACCGCGAAATCTCGCACAGGATTCCAGCCGAACGTGCTGGGTCAGCGCTCAAGACGTCAAGTGCAACTGCTGCCAGGATGTCGTCCATTCCCAGGCCGACCTCTCTTCGCTCTAGCCAGTAGTACAGAAGTCCACAAGCCAACATCACGTCTTCACTAGATCCACGTCCGAACAGGAACGATTCCTCTGGCAATTCGCACCCCAGCTTGCCGAGGGCAATCAGCGCGGCGATGAAGACTTCGATCGATTGCTGAGGCATTGGCGAACGACTGTCCGGTAAGGAAGTCCAGCGCAAGATCACTGGGATAGCGAGGGGGTCACCCGCGTCGGCCAGCTCCTTGATGACCGAACTCAGAAAGAAGCCGTGCTGTTCCGGTGCCCCCCTACATGCCAAACGCAGGAGGGCCAAGCGCTGCTCGTTTGGGAGATTCTGAAGCACTTCGATGTAGACCGTATCGAACGGATGATCGAACTGGGCATTGAACACTCCCCAGGCCGTGACCGCGGACTCCTCAGTTGTTGGATCTCGAAGAAGTTCCGAAACCTCCCGCTCAACCTGCTCCCGGTGCTGGTTCATTTCTGCGTCCATGGCGCCAAGAGCAGCCAATGCCTCGGCGGCGATCCCCTGCAAGAACGGGTGCAACTCAGGAAGCAGAACCTCTAGTGCGCCTGAGAGCCTGTCACGCTGCTGTGACTCGCCTCTTGGCAAGAAGTGCACGAAGTTCATTAACTCAAGTTGAAGGTGATACGGAGACATCCTCCATCGCTCGGGCTCTAGAAATGGCAGGACGCATGCGATGGCAGCCTCAAGCGCCTCAGGCTCGAGACTCGTACCATGATGAGACAACGCTAGTGCGAGATAGAGTTTGCCGGGGCTGTCTGCCTCATCCCAAATCTGTTGCATCAGCGTAGTCTGGCGGCGCGCGCGAGATCTTCGACCTAGTCCACCGCCGCTGAGATTCGACATCACCTGGGCTATGCCGATTTCTCTTCCGCCGAAAACGAAGCACACAGCGAACAGTCCCGTGCGCAGGCGCTTGATGCCTTTCTCGATTGCGTCCGGACGCAGCCTCGTGAATTCGGTGCTGAGTCTCCTGTCTACTTGCTCGACCACGCCGAGTATCTCCCGACCCCAATGACCTTCGTGTATCACATCCGACAGCAATGACAGAAGTGCTCGTTCGTTCGCCGTCCAGTCGGTGAGGCTCTCCAACGCTGGCTCTACGCTCCAAGGATGAGATGGGGACGCATGAAATCGAATGCGATCGGCCTCGTCTTTGAGACGCGCGATAGCCGCATCGACGGCGCGGCGGACAATCTGCTGAGCAGCCCGTCCGCACTCGCCAGTCAAACATGCATCCAATAGCAGTTCGTCCTTGGTCGCGCCGATCAACCAGGCAAGCATTGCTTCATCCTCGATCGCGCCCATGATGAATGTCCGTAGCGGCTTGAGGCGAGGCATCGAGAGGGCGCTGAGCATTGCTCTGCCGTCGGTGTTCTGCTCGCGCAGGACGGCTTCGGCAGCGAACGCGTTCAAGTACATCTCGTGAGCAAAGCTGATCCGGCCGGAACGGGCTACAAGGACACCGGCGACAACGAGTTGCTTCACTAGTCCAGCGTCGAGCCGCTGACTCGCGCAAATGCGATCAGCTTCCCGCTCTGACACGCTGAACGTTGTACGTTGAAATAACACGTCAGCAATCGAGCAAAGCAACGCCACTCCTTGGCTGGCGATGTGGCCAAGACGGTCCCGGACGAAGGAGTAGAACAGTGCAAATCGGCTGGTCCCAGCGTCGATTTGCTGACTCAGCTGACCGACGAGCGAGGCTTCGATCCCCGTCGAGATCACCTGCATAAGGGGAGAAAGCATCTCGGCTGCCGCATTGTCGAGGGCTGCAATTCTGCCCTTTAGTTCATCGCTCGGCGCGCCGACATGGACATGACAGAGCGGAAGCAAGTCCGATCGATCAATGTCCGTCTGCGAACTGATGACGATCATGACGTCATATCTAACAGAGGCGGCACGAAGTGCTCTCGTCAGGCCGAGCCGAAGTTCTGCGGGGCATTCGTTGTAGCCGTCAACAATGATCGCGAGCGGGCGCGACAACGTGCGGGCTGCCGACAACAAGGCGCTACCGGACCGGGCGCTCAACAATGCGGTCTCGCGGTCGAGGGCTGCACTTAGGTGGCCGTCGAATGTTCGACAGTCCAAGAGAACTGGAACTACCTCTGCCGTTGCCAAGCGATGGCCAAGCCAGAGAGACAGTAGCGATTTCCCACACCCCGAAGGCCCTTGGAGCAGGAGATTCTCCCGTTCCTCAAGCAAGAGTTTCTCAAGTTCGACAGCGGTTCGCTGTCGACCGCGCACGTCGTAAGTATCTGGCTTGTACGGGGCTACTGCAGTTGCGTATGTCGCAGTGAACTCGCTCAGATACATTTTCAGGGAGCGATGCGCTTCAAGCAGCCTCTCATCAAACACCGCCGCCTCGTCAAACACCTGTTCAAGTCCATTGCGCTCAGCAAATGCACCCCACCATTCGCCGGGCCAAGATATCTCCCCACCCTGGCGAAACTGATCCTCAAGTTCGGCAAGATCGCAGAATCTCACCTTGAAGTCATCTGAGGGAATGGCAGATCCCGAGGCAAGCCTCGGCACGAACACGACGCAGGCGTCGGGATAGCCGTCGATCTCGTGCTGATGTTCGCTCATCGCGTCGCGCAGAGCGTTCTTTGCCTGAACGGCTTGCACGTAGGCGTTTCGGACTGCCTTCCTCCGCCCCGTTCGGCTCAAAACACTCCAGGTGCCGTTCCGTGAGCCACACACCGGCGCGCTCGATGCTTTTGCCTCGATCACCAGGGTCTGCGTCGCAGTGCCGACGACCAAGTCCAACTGGCGGCCTCCTAGGTTCACGTTGACGAGAACCGTGACAGGGCTGCGCCATCGCTCCAACAGCCGAATCAGCTCGGCGAACACTACGCGTTCGGACTCGTGCTCAGCGGGGGTACCGACGTATACGACGATGTTGGATGGAAGCATGATCAAAGATTCTGCCGCCGGGACGATGTTTTTGACGATGCATTTTGGGGTCTCGGGGCGGAGCCCTGAGGAATACCAGTAGACGGGCTGGGTGAGGAACACCGAATGCCGCCCGTCGGTGGCTGCACAACGACCGTTGTGCAGACAACTGGCATCCTGCCCCGTGGAAGAAAACTTCCATAGTGGACGATTCAGTGGACGCATTCGTGGGTGTTTCAGTGAGCTTCTGAGTGCACTCTCTGGCGAACTTGCGCGGGTCCGATGATTGGGCTGACGCGTTCATCGGATTGGGAGCAAACCTGAGGGCTCGCCCCGGGATGCGAAAGAGGCAGCTCGGAGGGCCGCACTGAGGCCCTGGCGTCGATGCGGCTCATGCCCGCTCGTGCGCTACGCTCTGCACCAGAGAGGAAACGAGAGGGCGATCAACACCACAACCCGGCTCGCAGTCCTGATCGACGCGGACAACGCGTCGGCTTCGTTGGCGAAGCAGTTGCTTGAAGAGGTGGCGAAGCACAGGGCGGCGACGGTCAAGCGCGCGTACGGCGACTGGCCCACGCAGAACCTGTCCGGGTGGAAGGATACCTTCATCGGCATGCGATCCTGCCGATGCAGCAGTTCGCCTACACGAAGGGCAAAAACGCCACGGACTCGGCGTGACTGACTGAAGGTCTCCTTGCCGCTCTGCGACCGCGAGGCCCTGCCGCTAGGCGGCCTGAGACGTTCCAGTGCCCTGCCGAGAAGCTTCCAGGCGGCCGAGTAGCCTAGATCCTGGCAAGTCGCGCCGACAATCGTAGCTCCGGTCGTCACGGTCGAATTTCTCGAGCAGCGCGTCGCCGGCCGAAGTATTCCTCTCGTGGTAGGACTGAATAGCAATAGTTGTCGTCTCGGATGAAATAGTATTCTTCATTGATGGAGTAGTACACGCAAGGACGCAACTTCAACGCCTTCATTACTTCAACCCATCCATTGGGAACCTCGCCATAAACGAGCGAAGCTAGTGCGGCCGGTCCACTCCTGTCGGTCGCATGCTGAATCTGCCACACAATTCGTCCATTAGTCCCCTCGATTGTTACCTCGGAGGCGGTGATTAACGGCATCTGCACTCCACCGGCGCGACATTCTCCAGTTTGGCCAAAGCAGAATGCCGGCCCAGTGTCGGCATCCCACCTCTCAATGTGAAGAGGCCACTGCTTGACGCAAGCGGAAAGAAAAAGGCCAAGTGCGAGAAGCACGATTCGATAGGCACTCTTCCTTTGGCGCACCCACAGTTGTTCTTGATGTAGTCTGCGATCGCCTGATATGGGGCTGGATCCCCGCCTGACAGGCGCGCAAATAGATAGTCCTCAAACATCTGACCCTGCTGCTCCACATTGCCGTTCTTAAAGGTTCCTAGCATCGCTTGCGGGTCGTTTGAGTCGGAATACCTATAGGGGTCGGATAGTCTGAGGAACGCCATCGACTGCAGCAGGGCTGCACGCGCAGTAACATCGACGCCGTTAACTCGCTGAAACTGGTGTAGCGACTCGTGACCCATCACCGCAGCCACACGCGGGGACGACAGACTCAGTTTCTATGCTGGATCCCGTCCTGGAAATACGATCGTGGGAACGAGATAAAGCCGTTGTCCAGTGACGGGGCACGGCGGGTGTCACCAATCGTTCGAACATTGACGTCAAAATTCGAGAGTGCTGCGTCCAAGCAACTGCCGAAGTGGGAGCGAAGAAACAACTTTTCGCCGTACGTCAACGGACGAAGGCCCGATGGGTCGACGAGCTGCGTCGAACGTGGCCGTGCGTACGCGTAGGTATTAGTTCCTCCGAGTGGCCCGATGGGATCGCTTTGAACATACCGTCCGATAGACGAGTCGTAATCGCTGAAGTAGTTGTAGTTCAGCCCGGCCTCGCTGTCCGCGTACTGCCCGGGGACGCGCAGGTTCTGCGTGAACACGCCGAGGTTGTCCGGGTTCGTCTCCGGCGCCGTCGTGCCGAACGGCTCCGCCAGCCAGCGCCAACGCTTCTGCCCCCGCTTGGGCGAGCACCAACGGCTTTTTCGGATTGAAGCCTTCATCTGCAGTGCTGAACCATACTCCTGCTGTTTTTCTGGTGCCACCAGTCCTTGAACCCCTAATCTTCTCCTCGGCCGAACCAAGGATCCGTAGTCAACCACTTGAGTTGGCCCCCTGAATGACCGGACGTAGCCTATCGCTAATCTTACGGATAGGAATAGGACTGTGAGTATGACTAGGCATACAGAGACCATCGAGGTCATCACGACGGACCAGCGCCGCAGGCGTTGGTCGCTGGCCGAGAAGGCCGCGCTGGTGACGCGCACGTACGAATCAGGCATGAGCGTGTCGCTCGTGGCCCGTCAGGAAGGCGCCTCTGCCAGCCTGCTGTTCCAGTGGCGCAAGCTTGAACGGCAAGGCGCGCTGACGGCCGTCTCCGCCGGCGAGGCCGTGGTGCCCGCATCGGAGCTGGCCGCGGCACGAGCAGAGATCGCGAAGCTGCAGCGCGTGCTGAGGAAGAAGACCTTGGAGAACGAGATCCTCAAGGAGGCCGTGGAGTACGCCGCCGAAAAAAGTGGATTGCGCGCTCGCCCTTGTTGCCCGAGGACGAGTAGTGACGCGCGTATGCGAGGCGCTGGGCGTGGCTCGCTCGAACGTTCATGCTCGAAGCTCCAGGGTGCTCACCTGGATCGATGGTCCTACGCAGCGCACGCCCGTCGACGACGAGCAACTGCTGACGGAGATCCGGTTGCAGATCGCCGCTTTGCCCAGCTACGGCTATCGCCGAGCTTGCACATTGGTGAGCCACCAGCGGGCCAGCGGCGGTGCACGACAGGTCAATCCGAAGCGGGCCTACCGCGTGATGGCTGGTAGCGGTTTGCTACTTCCCCAAGGCGTCGAAACGTCGTCAGTCCGGCCCCCCTCACAAGGGCAAGGTCGAAGTTCAAGCGAGCGACCTGCGCTGGTGCTCTGATGGCTTCGAGATCAAGTGCGACTCCGGCGAGACCGTGACGGCGACGTTCGCGGAGGACTGCTGCGACCGAGAGATCCTGGCGTACCGTGCATGGGACGGCAAAGGGTTGCCAGGCGAGCCCGTGTGCGAGATGCTCATCGAGGTGGTGGAGAAGCGATTCGGCGCCGTCGAGGCGATCCCTGCAACGTACACACTGGAGTTCCTCAGCGACAACGGCAGTGCCTACATCGCCAACTCGACGCGCAACCTCGCCAGGGCACTGGGACTGAAGCCGATCAACACACTGGTCTGCAGCCCGCAGAGCAAGGGCATGGCCGAGAGCTTCGTGAACACGTTCAAGCGCGACTAGGTGTGAAGTCTCAATAGGTTGTTCATCCGCCCCGGACCTGGGAAGCTGTGGTTACCACGCCATCGCAACTCAGGACAGGAAAACGGATGAACAGCCATAAGCATGCTCGATTGACTCGTTCCGGTCGAGCCTTGTTAGTCGATAGGGTGCTAGAAGGAGGCTGGACGGTGAGCGCCGCGGCTGAGGCCGTGGGCGTGAGCCGTCGAACCGCCTACAAGTGGCTTGCTCGCTTCCGGGCAGAAGGGCCAACTGGCCTGGCCGACCGGAGCTCTCGCCCGCATCACAGCCCGACAAAGTGCCCTGCTGAGCAGATTCGACAGTTCGAGCAGCGCCGCCGCCAGCGGTTGCCGCTGTGGCGAATCGCCCGAGAAGCAGGATGCAGCGTGGCGAGCGTCGCTCGCCATGTGGCGCGCATGGGGTTGAGCCGCTTGGCGGCCTTGCAGCCGCCTGAGCCAATCGTGCGCTACGAGCGTGCGAGCCCGGGCGAACTCCTGCACATCGACACCAAGCGGCTCGGCCGCATCGAGGGTGTTGGCCACCGCATCACTGGGGATCGGCGGATCAACCGTCGCGGAGGAAAAGGCTGGGACGCTGTGCATCTGGCCATCGATGATCACTCCCGTGTCTCGTTCGCCCGAGTGCTGAACGACGAGACCGCGCTGAGCTGCGTGCAGTTCCTGCGAGACGCTGTTGCCTACTACGCCAGTTTGGGCGTCCGCATCGAGCGGGTCATGACTGACAACGGCACGGGCTACAAGAACCAGTTCCGCGCTGCATGCGACGAACTCGGCATCCGCCACGTTCGCACCCGACCGTACACGCCCAAGACCAACGGCAAGGCCGAGCGCTTCGTACAGACCAGCTTGCGCGAGTGGGCCTACGCCAGGCCGTACGAAAGCTCAGCCGAGCGTCAGGCCGCTCTGCAGCCCTTCATTGACGGCTACAACTGGTGCCGTCCACACTCCGCGCTCAACCACATGCCGCCCATGAGCCGCATCGCGGGTGTGAACGACCTCTTGAGACTCAACAACTAGGCCGCGTGCGGGAATGCAGGGGCAAGATCACCCTGTTGATCCACATAGGCTGACGGGTCACGCCTTGCTTGCGGCGACCTGATATCGTGATGCCCCGCGTGACTCCGAAGTGGATTCGCGTTTAAAGGAGGCCCCTCGCTAAGGGGATTTCCCTGCCTTACTCGCAGTACCGCGCCCCAAATCCAGGAGTTGCCGCTCGCAATCAACGCATATCGGAGCGACCTGCCTCGGGATGACTCCTAGACGCAGATACCGCAGCAGCATCACCTCTAGGCAAACCCCACATTTACCCCCCTCTTCCGGCAGTAATTGTCTGCCGCTCTTTGCACAAATAAAGGGCACCGTAGTCATTTAGTAGCTCTCCTTGCTCACCCCACAGCGAGCCATGCATCCCACCGAAGTTCCCGCAGCCCATCCAAAGCAAGCTGCGGAGGTCGCGCCAGAAATGCGGGAGGCCGCGTTGAGCGATATTGCGAGATTAGGATGCTTCATGAATATCCTCGTAAACTGAGGATGAAAATCCCTCGTCACCTCGACGAGTCGACCAGATCCATCGAAAATAGGCCGCGGTGGGGAATAGGGTGCGTTCGCAACTATATTCGTCGGCAAAATAAGACTTAAAGCGGTATCCCCTCCGAGGGTGCTCATGCAAGCAGTATAGCATTGGACGAAATCGGGCGCCAAACCCGTCGGATCTACCAAAGAGTTCGGTCGAGACATCGTGTAGGCGAAGGTATTTACTCCACCACTCAGACCGATCGGGTCGGATTGAACATATCGTCCGATGCTCGCATCGTAGTCCCGGAAATAGTTGTAGCTCAACCCGGACTCCTGATCCGCATACTGCCCCGGGAAGCGCAGGTTCTGGGCGAACGCCCCAAGCCCATCTGGGTTGTTCTCGGGCACCGTTGTCCCGAAGGGCTCGGCCAGCCACCTCCAACGCTTCTGCCCCGCCGTGTTGACTACCAACCGCGGCGTGTCGATGTGGTCCGCATGGAAGTAATAGGCCACCGGCGGGTTCCCCGCAACCGCATTCGGCGTGAACATCGCAATCGGCGTGCTGCCCAGCCACACGTACTCGCGCAGCGCCGTGCCGGCGCTGTCGTACTCGCCCAGCAGCTGGCCGTCCTGGTCGTACACGAAGATCACCGTGCTGGCCACACCACTGCTGTTGTACTTGCGCACCCGCTGCCCGTTGGCGTCGTAGGTGTAGAAGCTGTTTACCCCCGCCTTGGTCAACGTGCTCAGCCGCCCGGAGAGGTTGTAGGTCGAGGTGTAGCCACCCGTGTCCGAGGTGGTGTTGCCCGCCTCGTCATACCCGAAGGTCCGTGCGGGATTCGTCGTGCTCAGCAGCCGGTTGCTCGTGGTCGCCGTGGTGTAGGTGCTCGGCGTGCCGTTCAGGGTCACACCGGTTCGGTTGCCGTTGGCGTCGTATCCGATCACCCAGCTCGCCGTGACCGTACTGATGCTGATCAGCCTCCCCAGCTCGTCATAGCCGAAGTTCTGGTCGAGGCTCGGAACGGCAATGCCGTCGGCCTGGCCGTAGTGGGTGTACGCGGTGATCCGGTCTGCCGCATCGTAGGTGAGGTCACGCACCACATCGCCCAGCCGGTAGCGCACCAGACGGCCGTAGGTGTCGAACACCCGCTCGTGGGCCTGCAGGCCACTGCCCATCTGCCACTGCCAGCCGCGCACCCCGCCGAAGGGCTCCCACTGGATCTGCGAAATCAGCGGCACCGGCGTGGCCGAAGCGTTCTGGGCCAAGCCAACACCCGTGATTTCACCGTCGGTGATCGTGTAGACCACCTTGCGGCCGCTCGGGTACGTCACGCTGGTCAGCTTGCCGGCCGTGTTGTAGCCGTACTGGGTCGTGCTCAGCACGATCGCGCTGTTGGCGCCCGTCCGCGCGGCAACGCTCTGCACGTACTCCACCAGCCGCCCCTGTGGGTCGTACAGGTAGCGTGAGCTGCCATCGGCGTGATCCGTGCGCGTGAGCCGCCCAATGCCGTTCGAGTACCCGGTGCCGGTGTTGTCATAACCCCAGGTGATCGTCTGGCTGGTCTGCCCCGTCTTGCTGTAGACCACCCCGGTGAGCCGGTTCAGCGCGTCATACGTGTAGGTGGCCAACACGCCTCGGCTGTCCGTGCGGGTCTTGAGGTTGCCCGCAGCGTCGTACGTGTGTGTGGCCGTCCCCGTGTCGGGACTGATCAGCTGCGTGGCATCGCCCAGGCCGTTGCGCGGGTACTGCGTGACCAGGCTTCGCGGGTCCTTGACCGAAGTGGTCCGGTCCAGGCCGTCGTACCCGAACTCGGTCTTGCCGAGCTTGGCGTCCGTGCTGTCCTTGACCCGGTTGAGGGTGTCATAGCTGTTCTTCGACTCGAAGCCGAAGCCGCTCACTCCTGGCGCTTCGATCGTCTTGGTCGGATTGCCTTGCGCGTCGTACTCGTAGTTGCGCACCGGCGCTGGTGACACCGGAGGCGGCGGCAACTGGGCCAGCACCGAGCCAGACGCCACAGCCGCTGCGGCGGCCACGATCATGCATCGCAGCCGCGCTGCGTGGTTCATCGAGGTCATGCCTCACTCCCTCCCTGTGGTTTGCTGCACCCGGCCGAGTGCGTCCATCGTTCGGCTCATCTGACGCTTCAGGCTTCCGCTCGGATCCTTCGTGTTCTCTGCGGTGCGATTGCCTGCGTTGTCCAGCACGTAGTCCGTTCGGTTGCCCTTGTGGTCGTAGACGGCCACCATGCGATGCGCGTCGTCGTAGTCGTAGCCGATCCAGCTCGCATCGGGCAACGTGACCTTCTTGAGTTGGCCAACCGGGTCGTAGGTATAGGTCGTCGCCTGGTCACCCACGGTCGAACTCAGCAGCCGTTGGCGAAGGTCGTAGGTGTTCACCGTCAGCACGTTGTTCATGTCCAGGCTCTCGAGCACTTGGCCGTGCGGGTTGTACTTCGTGAACTGCGTGACCTGACCCGCGGGGTTCGTGACCTGCTTGAGGTCACCCTTGGTGTGATCTGCCGTGGTGTCCGGGTAGTACTCGTAGGTGGTTACGTCGCTGACGTCCGTGCGCGGGCCGTCCTCGGTGAGCACCTGCCCGAACTCGTTGTAGGTCCAGTTCCACTCTCGGGCCCCGACGCCAGGCTGAAGCGTCGCGCTAAAGCCAGCAGCACCATTCGCATCCGTCGTTGCTTGCTCAACACGCTTGCACAACACCGCGATCGGTTTGCCATCGGGCAACAACGCCGTGACCGGCGCGCAGTTCACCAAGGCATTGCCATTGAACGGATCGGGCTGGCCGTTGTAGATGCTGGTGACGATCCTGCCGGGTTCAGCCACTTTCACGCGCGTCCACCAGTCGGGGTGCCACTGCGTGCTGGTCTTGCGTGAGCCGGCAGGTAGGGTCGCGTTGGCGGCCGTCACGGTGCAGTTAGCACTCGAACCCAATCCTTCGACCCGGACCGTCTCGAGGTTGCGTATGGCCTCATGAGCGAAACAGGTCTGAGAACCGTTGAAGTCTTTCCAGTTGGAGGGATTACCGCGAGTGTCCCTGGTTTGTGACTTCAGGCAGCCATCGCACGCCGGACCGTTCAGATAGGAGAAGTCTAGTGTCCCGCCCCAAGCGGTGAAAGAATAAGTTCTGCTCGTCCCCAACGGGTCCGTGACAGTATTGACGGAACGGCTGTATGCATTCACGCCACCTGCATGCTGCGTTCGGACTGCTTCATTTCCGTCGTAGAAGAAGTCTGCGAAACGCACCCCGTTCTCGTCATCGATCGAAGTCAACAGGCGTCCACGATTCGTGGCAGCGGTGATATTGCTTGGCTCGTCGTACCGATACTGCTTCCTGCTCCCGTCAGGGAACTTGACACTTTCCAGTCGCTCGCAAGATTCGGTTTTGCACCACATCGCCAACTCATCGTCCAGTGATTTCTTGTATTCGTATGAGATCTGACCACCCCCCGGCAAAATCACCGACTGAACATTTCCCTTGTCCGTGTAATGGAAGACCAACTTCCTGCCCGATCCGTCAGAGGCGGATTCGCTAAACTCGGAGAGAGCTTCAAAGCGTACGCGCGTGCCATCCGACCACCAGACTGATCGCAGGATGCCGTCAGGCCCGTAATCCTCTATGGATTGGTCTTGATCCCGCGCCACCCGGTATCCCCCACCAGGAAGAGTTGTCAGCCGAGCGTTTGTCTGAGCGATCGCACCCTCCAAACTCGATCCAGTGAATCTCTTCGTTCGACCATCGGAGCCCACGACAGAGACCGTCGGAGCGACGCTTGGCGGCCGGTAAAGTGGGAAGCAATACGGGATTCGGATGTCACCAGTAGGGACAGTCAATGCGAAACTGGAGTGATAACACCCATAGCTTGATCGGTCAGCTTCGGCCAGATCCACCAGTTTCCGAGTGGCTGCGAGATGAGAGAAGAACCTTTTGTCACTTCGATACAGGCGCGAAACGTTCAAGCGCCCGCTCGAAGCGGCCGACGCGTAGTCCATTTCCCACTGGTTCTTGGTTTTGCTTGCGACGTTGATCGGATTTCCGACTGAAACGCGTCGCTCGCTCGCGCACGAACCGCACTCTTCGGTCGCGACGTTCAATTCGCAATACTCAATTTGATTGCGCACTCCACCATTCGCGCCGCTGCTGATGGTGTACGAATTCTTCGTAAAGCCGCTCGGACAACTTCGAAGCAAAACGACTTTCCATGCCCCATTGGCGCCCTCGGCATCGGTTCGCACCTTTGAAATACCATCAGACCCGTACAGGATCCCTTCTTGGCAGACATAGTGCGGAAGCCCGTTCATTATCCCGTTTGGAGGAATACAACGAGCGGACGGTGTCTCTATGATATCCCCCCACACGTATACCCGATTCGAAGAAACTTTCGCGTCATAGTCTGCTCGAAGAGCAGCCAAGGCTTCTTCAGAAGTGGGAAACCCGGGATATTTCCCGTTGATCGGTGTCTGCGGATAATAACTTAAATAGGGTAAAACTCGAATCGTCTCCGCCAACCCGGGAGTGCATACCAGCAGCAGGGCCAACAGTATTCCGACTTTGTGCAGCGCCCACTCACTGAAAGTTTCTCCCTCGCCCGAGTCAGCATCAGCAATTGCATTGCATTCATTCGGTCGAACGTGTTGGTTCTTGCGCATCATTGCAGCGAACATTTCTAGGACCTTTAAGTCGCGACACGCAGGCCAATCCATGCATGCGCTCCGAAGCTCGATCAAGATTTGGTGAAAAGGGCGAGAACTCGCGTTCCATTCACAGTGGTCGCCGATGGGACTCACCGGGCACAATGAAGGCAGTCCCAACAAAGGCAGAAGCGCCTAGTCGCATCCCGCGACGGGCATCTTCTTTCAAACACTTCCGGCGCGCTTTGCGCGCACCCTTCTATCGAAATGCATCGATTCCCTCCCTGGTGGACGAGGCGCGATCTGAGCGTGCGCCTTCTGCTGTTTGCACACTTTGCCAGAATCCGCCAAGACTTGCCATCGCTCCATCGTCATGCCAATCGTGGAAGCGACCGTGGGCCGCCCACTCCGAACCGTCGAGCCAACCTTCGTGCAAGAACACGCGCCCTCCTCGCCCCGTCGTCTTGACGATCGGAAGCCTCGGTTAACATCCGCGCCGAAATTGGGGAGGATTCAGGCATGCAAAGACCTGTGCGGGGATTTACGTTGTTGGAGTTGCTCGTGGTCATGGTCATCATCGGACTGTTGGCCAGCTACGTAGCGCCGAAATTCTTCGACCAGATCGGCAAGAGCGAGGTCAAGGCAGCGAGGGCCCAGATCGACGCATTGGACAAGGCGCTGGCGACGTACCGCATCGACGTCGGCAGCTACCCTACGACCGAGCAAGGACTGAAGGCGCTCGTCGAGCGTCCGGCCGCTGAATCGAAGTGGTCCGGCCCCTATCTCAGCAAGGCCCTTCCCATGGACCCATGGGGCCGCCCGTACCTCTACAAGGCTCCGGGCGACGCCACACACGACTACGAGTTGATGTCGCTCGGCAAGGACGGTCAGCGCGGTGGCAGCGGCGACAACGTCGACGTCAGCGTCTGGGATTCGGGTCGCTGATCCGCCCAGGACGGACGCCGCGCCATGCGCTTCATCGTTGACGTCGTCGCCGGACGTGGGGCACCTCGCGCGCTGGATATCGATGCCTCTTCGGCCGACGAAGCCCGCGGCGAAGCGACACGGCAGGGATACACCGTGCTCTCATGTCGCGCCGGCGGACTCAACCTACCGGGCACCCGTTCCCTCGGCGTGCAGGCTCGGCAGGTCGAGGTGACGGTGTTCGTGGAGCAACTCAGGGACCTGTTGGTGGCCGGCCTCAGCGCGATCGAATCGCTGCATGCGTTGCGACGCGGCGCATCGGGTCCCATGACGATCGTGATCGAGCGGCTGGAGCGGCAGTTGCGGGAAGGCCAGACGTTGTCCGATGCCCTGGCGATGGACACGCTGTTCCCTCCTCTGCTCGTCGCACTGGTGAGAGCCTCGGAACTCACCTCGGATCTGCCCGAGACACTCACCCGGTTTCTCGAGCACCAGCAACGTTCCGCCGAGGTACGGCACCGGCTGGTGTCAACGGCAATCTATCCGCTGCTGTTGATGGGCGTCGGGGCACTTGTGTTGTTGTTCCTGATGTTCTACGTCATGCCCCGGTTCGCACGGGTCTTCGAAGGCTTGGCGGGCCCGTTGCCTTGGTCCGCCGAAGCCATGGTGGCGTGGTCGCACTTCCTGGCAGGGCACGGCGCCTGGTTGCTCGCCATCGCGGGCGCGCTTGCGGCCGCGCTCGGCCTCATCGCTGCCTCACCCGGCTGGCGTGCGGAGCTGGTCCGCCGCGGCATCGCCAGGACACCCATCCAGGTCCGGCTGGACAGCTACTTCCTTTCGCGGTGGTATCGCGCGACGGGCATGCTGGTGCAGGGCGGGATCCCTCTGCAGCAGGCCCTGCGCATCGTCAATGATCTGCTTCCCGCGCACCTTCGCTCCGGTGGCTTGGCGGTGGAGCAAGCCGTGACCGAAGGATTTTCCCCCGCCGAGGCCCATGCGCGCGCCAACATGGCGACACCCGTGGCGGAGCAACTGCTGGTGGCGGGCGAACGCACCGGAGATCTCGGATCGGTGCTGGTGCGCATCGCGCATTTCCACGAGTCCGAAGTGACTCGCAGCCTCGAGCGATGGATGAAGACGCTGGAGCCCGTCGTCATGGTGGTCATCGGATTGGGTGTGGGTCTCGTGGTAGTGCTGATGTACATGCCGATCTTCGAACTCGCCTCGTCCATCCAATGAAGCTTTTCTCCCGAATTCCGTGGCGGCAACGGGCGCCCGCGAGTTCCGAAGCATCCTTCGGCCGACCTCTCCATCCACTGGTGTCGCGCATCGCAGCCCTTCGTCAGGACGGGGCAGCCGACGTCATGGAGGCACTCGCGGCTGAAGCTCCGGATCCGGCGGCACTGGTCGAGGAGTTGGGGCGACTCCTCGAGATCGACACTGTCAAGATGCAGGCGCTCACGGCACTCTCGTCGGCGTTCGACCTCATGCCCTTTGCCGAGGTCGTCCAGCGCCGCTGCGCTTTGTTGACGAGCGAGGACGGCGGCCGATGGTGCTTGGTCACCGACCCGTTCGACACTGACCTGATCGCATGGATCCGCTCGCGCTTCGGCCAGGTGAACACGATCCTCGGCAGCACCGAGACCTTCGAAGCATGGCTCGCTCACGCGGAGCAAGACATGAGCGCGCTCGGAGCGATGACCAACGCCCCATCCTCTGCCGTCGACGCGCGCAGGTCCGACCAGACAGAGTCCCTCAGTCTCAAGGAGATCGGCGCAGACGAAAGCCCCGCCGTCCGTTTCGTCAACTCGACGCTCTACGACAGTCTGAAAACGGGTGCGTCCGACATTCACCTCGAAGCCGATCCCGCGGGCATGGCGGTGAAGTTCCGGATCGACGGGGTGCTCACGGCGATGCGCCGGATCGACCAGCCGGATCTGGCCGTGCAAGCCATCAACCGGATCAAAGTCATGGCGCAGCTCGACATCGCGGAGCGACGAGTTCCGCAGGACGGTCGACTGCAGATCACGTTCAGTGGCCGCCGCATCGACGTCCGGGTGTCGATCATGCCCAGCATTCACGGCGAAGACGCCGTGCTGCGGATCCTCGATCGCGAGCACTTGGCCCAGAGCCTGGCCGGGCTCACCCTGGCCAAGCTCGGTTTCGACGAACCAGCGCAACACTGCATGCGCTCGCTGTGCCGCAAACCTCACGGCATGTTGCTGGTCACGGGGCCGACCGGTTCGGGCAAGACCACCACCCTGTACGCGGCGATCGCCGAGACCCACGACGCGCGGGACAAGATCATCACGATCGAGGACCCCGTGGAGTACCAGTTGCCGGGCGTGCTGCAGATCCCGGTAAACGAACGGAAAGGCCTCACGTTCGCACGAGGTCTCCGGTCGATCCTGCGCCACGATCCCGACAAGATCCTGGTCGGCGAGATCCGAGATGCCGAAACGGCGCAGATCGCCGTGCAGTCCGCCCTCACGGGACACCTGGTATTTACCACGGTCCACGCCAACACGGTGTTCGACGTGGTCGGCCGTTTCGGTCAGTTCGGCATCGATGCCTACACCCTCGCCTCGGCCGTCAACGGCGTGCTCGCGCAGCGGCTGCTGCGTCGGGTCTGCCCTCACTGCGCGGAACCGACGGATGCGCCGCAGCTGGATGGTGTTGAGTCGCGTCGTCTGCCGAACCTCGATGCAGCGCTGGTCCGATGGGTCCGTGCGCGGGGTTGTGAGCGGTGCCGGGGCACCGGCTATTCCGGGCGTTTCGCACTCGCCGAGTTTCTCGTCATGTCACCAACGCTCAAGGCGCTGATCGCGGCGCGAAGTTCCCAGGCCGAGATTCAGCAGGAAGCACTGCGCACTGGTTGGCGAGAACTCCGCGAGCAGGCGCTGGAGGCCGCAATGCGCGGCCACACGACGATGGAGGAGGTCGACCGTGTGGCCGCTTGATCGCTCACGACCCACCGAGTGGGTCCGGGCTGGCCGCCACGCCGTCGAACGATGGCGAGGTGATGATCGGACCATGGTCCTCGCTGGATCCGTTCCGCTCGACCCCGAGGTCGCTCCGGCAGCAGAGGTGTTGGGGCGGGCCCTCACCTCCTTGATGGGCGCACGTCCTGAGCGAGCACCGTTGCTGATGCTGGAGTCGGTGTGGCTGCCAACGTCACTTGCGGACACGGGCCGCACGGTCTGGGCCACCCGTGAAGTGGAAGCACTGGTTCGTCATCGGTTCGGCACGCTGTACCGCGACCCCGCAGATCCGGTGTCCGGGTGGACGCTGAGAATCACCCACCGCGCTGGTGACCGGTACGCGTGGGGCTTCGGTCTGCCCAGGGACATCGAGCGTGCTGTCCTGGGCGTGGCGTCCAACTTGGGGTTCCGTTGGTCGGCCCTCCTGCCGGCGTCGGCCTGGGGCGCACGCCGCTTGCGACCTGAGCGGGTGTTGTCCGGGATGCACGGCTGGTGGGTCTGGTCCGAGCAAGACCGCGCCATTGTCGTCGGCTGGAAAGGCGGCGAAGTCGTGGCCCTCAACCCGTGCGCCCAGGTGCGCATCGACGAGGAAGATGTGTGCTCCGCCGTGCGCATCGAGGCGGCAAGGCACGGCATGCCTCTGGTGAAGCAACCTGTCGCCCTGGCGAGGTGGTGCGCCACGGAGGAACTTCCAGGGCCGTCCGAACGCATCCGCTGGATGTCTGTGCCGGGTTCAACGTCGGTGTCGGCAAAGGAGGCGGCGTGAACACACGATCCATCGACTTCCTTCGACCCGTAGCGTGGCAACCCATCGGCTGGGCGCTTTTCATCGCCGGCAGCATCTGCTTGGCCTTTGCCCTATGGAAAGCGAAAGCTTGGCGGCAGGAGCGGGAGGCCGTCGAGATCCTCGCACGGCAGGAGGAGGCGCAAGCCAAGACCCTGCGGGATCAGCGCGCGCAACGACTGGCCGTGAAGACAGATCCGAGAGAGTCGCAGGCCCGACTGGACCTGGGCCGCCCATGGCTGGGTGTGATGGGGGCCATCGAGGCAGTGACGAACGAGCCAGTCTATCTCCTGTCCATGACGATAGAGCGCAGCAGTGGTCTTGTGAAGCTCGAGGCCGAGGTTCCCAGCTTCGACGACGCCTTGGCCTACGTCGATGGGCTGGCGGCGACGAAGCGACTGAAGGCACCCACGCTTCGATCCCACCAGCAGGGACTCGACACACAAGGCCGGCCGCTCGTTCGCATCTCCATCGAAGCCGAGTGGGGTGAGCGCTGATGCGCGAGTCATTGGTTCTTCAGGTTCGGCGAACAGGCGCGCGGTGGCATCAAGTTCTTGGATGGCCGGGCTGGTTCGGCATCGGGCTGCTTGCCGCTTCGACGTTCCTGCTCGCCGAAGCCGCATCGAAACGTGCGACGGAAGCCATCTCCTCCGACATCTCGAAGCCCGTGCTTTCTCCCGTTGTGGAACCCGAGGCAGCGTTCGGCCCCCTCCCGTTGGCACTTCCGCTCCGAAGCGCCCTCTCTCCCGTGTTGGCGGCCGTGCAGCGCGCGGCCGTGGACTCGGAACTGGGATGGCCGGGCGCGGACTATCGTGTCGTAGCAGCCACGGAAACGGATCCGGCGCGGCTCGAAATCAGGTGTCAGCTGAAGGGCCCTTATCCCAAAGCGAGATCGATGGTGTCGGCCCTGCTTCGTGACGTGGATGGATTGACACTGAGAGAGTTCTCCGCGTCGCGGCCCCGCAGTGACGTCGCCGACGTTGACGTCAAGCTCGTTCTGGTGGTCTATCTCCGTGGACAAACCGCCCCAAGGGGGGCCAGTTGATGTCGAATCGACTGCCGTGGCTGCTTGGGGTGTTGGTCGTGCTGTCCATCGTGCGGTGGGTGTTTCCCCCTCCCGCACCCTCCAATCCGCCGGAGGATCTGGCGGTGGCCATTGATCGCCCGGGGGACAAGTCGTCGCCTCGAACCGCAGCAGCGGCCACCGAACCCGTGGTCGCAATGCCGTCGGAGGATCCCGAGGCCATCGAAGACGTCATCGGAAATGCGTTCAAGGTGCGATTGCCTCCCCCCCCTCCCGAGCCGCCGCCACCACCATCACCACCCCGTCCGCCGAAGAAGATCGCCCCCGCGGTGGTGGCCCCGCCACCGCCACCTGCCGCCCCGCCCGCACCTCCTCTGCAGGTCATCGGCACGTGGGACGATGCGACGCAGCCTGGGGTGTTCCTGACATCCCCCTCCGGGACGATCCTTGCCCGGGTGGGAACGATCGTCATGTCGGAATACCGCATCGCCGAAGTCGGCCGCCACCATGTGACGCTGGCCCACACAACATCAGCCAACACGTGGCGCCTTCCCATTTCCAGAGCTCCCACACGCCCATGAGACGCCAGAAAGACTTTCCCAGCATGCCGCGCCGAACAAGCCGGGCGGCATGCGCAGCCATGGTGCTCGTCTTGGCTGGCTGCGCCGGCTACGAGGCCTTCCGTGACGCCCAGACACACCTGGCGGATGGGCAGGTCGAAGAAGGCATCGGAAAGCTGCAGCAGGCGATGAACGCCAGCCCGTCGAACCATGAGTACCGACGCACTTACTTCCTGCAGCGGGACTCGGCGGTGAACGCCTTGATCCGGGAGGCCGAGGTTTCGCTCCAGAACGGTGAGTTCGCTGCGGCACGGGAGGCGTTCGGGAAAGCCTTGCGCCTGGACGGTGCCAATACACGAGCCCTCCAAGGCGCCTCCAGGGCTGATGTGCTCGAGCGGCAGTGGAAGGCTCTGGATGCAGCAGCGGAGCTGGCGCGGAAAGGCGATCTGGATGCTGCCGTCTCGAAGACACAGCAGGTGGTTTCGGAGAACCCGAACCAGCGCCGCGGAAATGCCATGTTGAGGCAGCTGCTGCGGCAGCAGGCGGACGTGTCGGGCAGGGAACTCGGCATCTATCCGAAGCTGAAGGCGGCCTACCGCGTGCCCGTGTCCCTGAGCTTCACCAATGCATCTCTCCTGCAGGTGTTTGAGGCCCTCAAGCAGGCATCGGGATTGAACTACATGATCGAGCGCGACGTGAAGCCCGACCTGAGGGTGACGATTGCCGTGCAGAACAAGCCCGTCGAGGACATCGTGCGCCTTCTGCTGGCGACGAACCAGCTGGAACGGCGCGTGCTCGACGACGACACGTTGCTGATCTACCCGAACACCGCAGCGAAGGCCGCCGAGTACCGGGAAATGGTGATCCGCACGTTCTATCTGAACAACGCCGACGCAGCGAAGACGGCCAATGTTGTGCGCACCATCGCCAAGGCGAAGGACGTCGTCGTCGACGAGAAGTTGAACATGCTGATCGTCCGCGATTCGGCGGAGGTGGTTCGCCTTGCAGAGAAGCTCATCGCTTCGCAGGACCTCCCGGACCCCGAGGTCATGCTGGAACTCGAGGTGCTGGAGATCAGCGTCAGCCGATTGATCGACATGGGCATCCGCTGGCCCGACAGCGTCTCCGCAAGCGTCCTCGGAGCCGACGGTGTTGCGGGTCAACTGCGGCTCCCGGAGGTGCGCAATCCCAATGAAAACATGGTCGTGCTGAAGACGAACGACCCGGTGATCTCGGCCCAGCTGCGCAGCCAGAAAGGAGACGCCAACCTCCTGGCGAACCCACGAGTCCGAGTTCGAAATCGGCAGTCGGCCAAGATCCTGATCGGCGAACGCGTGCCGGTCATCACCACGACGTCCACACCGAACGTCGGCAACTCCCAATCGGTGAGCTACCTCGACGTGGGCCTGAAGCTGGACATCGAACCTTCCGTCTCGCTCGACGATGAGGTCTCGATGAAGATCGCTCTGGAAGTTTCGAACATCCTCGAAACCATCTCGTTGCCTGGAACGCAGGCCTACCGCCTCGGCACCAGGAATACCTCGACCAGCCTGCGCGTGCGCGACGGCGAGACCAACATACTGGCGGGCTTGATCCAGCGCGACGAGCGTCGTTCCAACAGTGGCATTCCAGGGCTGAACGAAGTGCCGGTGGTCAGCAAGTTGTTCGGCGCCGCTCATGACAGCGATGTGCGCACGGAGATCGTGCTGCTCATTACGCCGCGCATCGTCCGCAATCTCGATGTTCCTGGCATCGGGATGCAGGAGTTCCTGTCGGGCACTGATGCGTCCGTGGGAAGCGGACCGATCCAGTTGGGCACGCCGGCAGGCGCGCCTAGGCCCACTGCCCAGAACTCGCGCCCCGTCGTCCCTGCGATGCCTGTGGCACCGCCCGCACCACTGCCAATGCCACAAAGCGCTCCGGCACCGAACTTCCCGCCCGCACCAGCGTTTGTCGCGCCCCCGCCGCTGAGCGCCCCGCCGCTGATCCCCGTGGCCCCAGCCGCATCCGCGCCGTGAAAGCTCAAGCCATGGGCATCTCGTTCCGACAGCGGTCCTCCCGAGGCTTCAGCCTCATCGAACTGCTCGTGGTCGTGGCCATCATGACAGTGCTCGCCACGATCGCATTGCCACTGGCCGAACTCTCCCTGCAACGAAACAAGGAGGAGGATCTGCGTCGCTCGCTGCGCGAGATCCGTGGCGCATTGGACGCGTACAAGCGCATGGTCGACCAAGGGCGCATCGTCCGCACTGTGTATGCATCAGGATATCCCCCGCGACTCGAGATGCTGGTGGAGGGAGTGGCCGATGCCACCGCCCCTCAGGGCGTGTCGATCTTCTTCCTGCGAAGAATTCCGAGGGACCCGTTCGCCGATCGAAAGTTGCCCCCCGCGCAGACCTGGGGCTTGCGGAGCTACGCGAGTTCGGCCGCCGAACCGCAAGCCGGCAAGGACGTCTACGACGTGTACTCGCTCGCTCCGGGCGCGGGACTCAATGGCGTTCCCTATCGGGAATGGTGATCTGACCATGGACGCACAAACCGCCTCATCGCTTCGCACGTGTCGATCAGGTTTCACGTTGGTGGAACTGCTCGTGGTGATGGCGATCATGGCGACCCTGCTGTCGATCGCGGCACCACGCTACATCACGTCGCTCGAACTCGCGAAGGAGTCGGCATTGCGCACGAACCTCCGCGTGTTGAGAGAGGCCATCGACCGGCATCGAGGCGACACGGGACGATTCCCCGCAAGCCTCGATCAACTGGTGGAGGCCCGCTACTTGCGGGCCATACCTGAGGACCCGGTGACCGACAGCCGCGTCACGTGGATTGTGGTGCCGCATCCCGATGGGGTGACCCCGGGTGTCTATGACGTCAGAAGCGCCGCGCCCGGGGTGGCGCGCGACGGCTCGGCCTTCTCAGCCTGGTGATGGCTCGGCACACGCATCAGGATTTATCGAGCCGGCGGTCCCTCGCCGGTTTTACCTACTTGTGGGTGCTGTTGTGCGTGGCGGTCATCAGTGTCGGCCTGGTGGTGGCCTCGGAGGTGTGGGTTCTGTCGGCACAGCGGGAGCGCCGCGAGCAACAAGAGTGGGTCGGGCAACAATTTGTGCAGGCCATTGGCAGCTATCACGACGGCGGGCCGGCGGGCCTCTATGCCTACCCCACGTCCCTTGAGCAACTCCTGGAGGATCGCCGCTTCGCGGTGCCTCGGCGGCACTTGCGGCGGATCTACCTCGACCCTTTCACAGGTGCCGCGAACTGGGAGCCCGTGAACTGCGGAGGACGAGGCATCTGCGGGGTTCGCAGCACCGCTGCGTTGCCATCTCCGCCGACCGAGTATGTTTGGAACAGGCGGAATTTCCAGTAGTTTGTCGATGCGCCCGGCAGGGTGGACAGGCTCCAGTTGAAACCAGTACTTCATGGCGGGCAGTGGAAGGTCTCGGTTCCCCGACGCAAGTCGGAGTAGTTCATATAGATTAATTTGGGGGTCACCTTGTTTCTCATCAGATCTCTTTTCAATCACAGATCCTTCTGTATGCGGGTGTTGCTTCTTCTTGCTGCCGCCGGCAGTGGCAGCAACTCAGTTGCGGGGCAGTTGATTAATGTAAATGTGGAGCCTCATTATCAGTACTACGTCTATTTCGACGGGAAAATACGATATTTCAGTTCGGCGGATGAAGCTTGGGGTGCTTGGAAATCAAATCGAGTGCAACTGTTAGCGGACGCATCGACTCCCACGTCTCAAAAACGAGGTGAATTTGGACCATTGGTCAACGGAGTTCCATCGACTTCGGGCTCTGTCGCATCCAGCTGCTATGCCACTCTAAAAACGGTGAACGGACGACCTTCGTGGTACTGCGCGGAGACGGCTGCCTTCAGCTCCAACAATGGAGGGCCATGGATTGAGACCGGTCGAGGCGCAGATTCTATGGTGAAAATGAGTCGCGTTTGCCCGCCGTACGCTTCAAAGGGAGGCTATACCATGCCGGCCGATCCCGTTACGGGCGATGTGAATAGCGTCGAGTATTGCACGGTCAAAGTTGATATTGGGGAGTGTAAGACCGGTCGCTGCGAGGGATACGTCGGAAATCCGATCCAGGTGGCGAAACTGGTCAAAGTTCAGCGTGAGCTAGACTACTCTGGCCCGCTGCCTTACTCGCGCACGTATCGTAGCGACCAACCCTTGTTTCGCGGTGAATATTCGGCCTCGCTCGTCAACGCACTGATGCCGCGGCAGCCATTGCCAAAGTGCTACATGAGCACGGCAACAGTGAGCACGTCCGAGGGGACAAGCGTGACGATTCCACACTGTTTCAACTACATGAGGCATGACTCTGAGGCGGGATTCCTCGAGTGGACAGATGTTGATGGCCGCATCCAGCGCTTTGGAACTACTCTTTCTCCCGCGCTGAAACAAACCTCTGAGCGATTGACGCAACTGACTTTGGGCGAAGGCCAAATCGCTTTCATTGTCGCTCAGCCTACTCGGCAGCAAATCAGCTTGCTCTCGGAGAAAGGTCGACTCTTGCGAACCGTGTCGGCGTCGGGTCTGGCTCGCTACTTCGAGTACTCCGATGCCACCACCCCCGCGAGCCAAGCGCCGCACGCTGGTCTGCTTCTCAAAGTGCGGGATTCCTTCGGTCGTGTGCTCGAGCTTTCCTACACGGAAAAAGGAAATGTTTCCGGAGTCAATCTACCTTCTGGTGATCAGATCACTTATACGCATGAGCCTGTAGGCAGCTTGCTTTGCCGGGGGATCCAGTGCGAACGGCTTGTGGCCGTGACTTACCCCGATGGCAGCAGCAAGACCTATCAATATGGCGAATCAGACCGGATCCTGTCGTCGACCAACTGGGCCTTCGAACAGCATCTATTGACTGGCATCACAGACGAATTGGGGATCCGCTACGCCTCGTTCAGCTATCGAAACGGCTTGGCTGTGGCCACCGAACATGCAGGCGGTACCGACCGCTACACCGTGGAGCGGGTTTCCGGAGGGGGCAGCGGCAACGGCAGCGTGGACGTATCAGCCGTCACCGACCCGTATCTCTCTGTGCGGCAATACAGATTCATGATGACGGAGGGCGTCTACAACCTGATCCAGTATCAAGGTGCAGGTGCCTGCCCCAACTGCTCGTTCCGCTCCCAGACGGTCGACTCGGCCGGGAACATCGCCAGCACCAATGACAACAACACGAACCGCACATGCCGGGGCTACGACCTAGCACGAAGTCTGGAAACTGTGACCGTCAATGGCCTCGCTGCGGCCGCCTCCTGTTCCGTCACTGGAGTCGGGGCGGCGCTCCCCGCAGGAGCTCGCAAAACAAGCACGCAGTGGCACCCCGACTGGGAACTTCCGATCCGGGTCACCGAGCCTGGAAAGCTCACCACGAGCGTTTACAACGGCCAGCCCGACCCGTTCAACAGCAACGCTGCGGCGAGCTGCGCGCCGAGCACGGCGTTGCTGCCCGACGGCAAGCCCATCGCAGTGTTGTGCAAGCGTGTGGAGCAGGCCACCGCAGATGTGAACGGTGCCGCTGGTTTCAGCGCACCCCTGCAGCCCGGCGTTGCTCCTCGCGAGTGGAATTGGACGTACAACGAGTTCGGCCAAGTCCTGACCGAGGACGGCCCACGCACAGATGTGAGCGACGTGACGACCTACGAGTACTACCCGGACACCACGGCCGATCACACCAAGGGTGACCTCAAGCAGGTCACGAACCCCGCGGGTCAGGTCACGCAGTTCACGAAGTACAACCCGCACGGCCAGGTGCTCGAGAGCCTGGACATGAACAACGTGCTGACGGTGAACACCTACGACCTTCGCCAACGGCTGCTGAGTTCGACCGTGGGTGACCAGGCGACGACCTATACCTACGACCCGGTTGGCCAACTCAAGAAGGTCACGTTGCCCGATGCGAGCTGGATCGGCTACGACTACGACGACGCGCATCGCATGGTGGCCGTCTACGACCACAAGGGCAACCGAACGGACTACGTGCTGGACAACGCAGGCAATCGCACCGCAGAGAACACGAAGGACCCGAGCGGAAGCCTCAAGCGTCAGATGAGCAGGACGATGGACGCACTCGGCCGGGTACAGCAAACCACAGGAAGGGAGTGAGGCATGACCATTCGGTACCGCTCACCCACATCGAGGTTTTGGCGCGCCACCGGGCTAGCTGCAGAAGATGCAGGACCGACCGTCCACGGACACCTTTCTTTGGTTACAGCGAGCCGATTAACCCGTGGCGTGGGTCGCCTCATCACCATTCTGCTGCCGTTCATTCTGCTCTGTATGCCAAAGCAGGGCATGGCCTTGTCTTACAGGTACGTCAATCTTGAGCCGCTGTACCGATATACCTATTCTGGAAGCACCGCTCAGTTCGGCTCCGCGTCCGACGCCGTCGAGGCCTTCATGACGGACCGCGAAACCAAGGAAGCCCTCTCCGTCCCCCAAAAGATCAAAACCGTCTGGGGCGCCCAGTCTGACTCATCTTCGGGTCCGCCCTGCGGCGTCAACCCAGCCACGATCAACGGGCTGCCGAGCGGGCACTGCATCTACATGGAAAGGTACGAAAGCAGCGACGGGGGCGTGACCTGGAGCTTGCTGCCCGGTGCGGGAACAGGGAGCGTGGCAATGCTGACGCCGGTATGCCCCCTGAACTCGGAACGGCTCTCCTACTCTCTGCCGAGAGCGAATCCGTCGGACCTTTACCACTCGGTTTCGTACTGCAGAATCCAGGTTGAGGTCGCAGAATGCAAGACAGGAGACTGTTGGAACTTCGTTGGCAATCCCATCAACATTCCGAAGCAGACCAAAGTCCAGCGCGAAACCGACTATCTCGCTTCCAACGGCGGGATGAGTCGCCTGGACTATTCCAGAAGCTATCGCAGCGACGTTGGCCGCTTTGCAAACAGCTACGAACTCGAAGTCGCCAATCATCTTTCGGCTGGTCGCCCATCACCGTACTGCCATGCCAGCAGTGCCTTGATCAGAGATGGTGCTGGAGTACAGATCAGCATTCCTCACTGCTTCAGGTATCTGCGAATCGACAGCGAAGCGGCGTTTGTGGAGTTGCGCACGCCTGACGGCCGCATGCAGCGGTTCAATGGTGCGGCGCTTTCCCCTGCCTCGCCACAAGTGATCGACCGTGCCGCCTATGTGAACGGCGGTGCCGTGGTTTCATTCAATGTCCATCGGCCGGCGGCAGGAGCCGTCGAGCAGATCTCCGAAGACGGGCGATTGCTCCGCACGACATTCAGAGATGGGTCCTGGCGTTCGTTTCAGTATTCAGACGTCGCCACTCCACCCGCGCGAGCGCCCAGAGCCGGCATGCTCCTCTCTGTCGAAGACCAGTCGGGACGAACGCTCAGTCTGAGCTACAACGAACAGGGCAATGTGACGGCGGTCGCTCTGCCTTCAGGGGACGTGATGAACTACTCCTACGAAGCTATCGCCAGCAACATGCTCTGCCGGACTGCTGTGTGCCAGCGCCTGGCCGCAGTGACGTATGCGGACAGCAGCGTCCGGACCTACCACTATGGCGAAGCTTCCAACATCGAACTGACGGACACCCGGGGCATGGAGAAGCGTCTCCTGACGGGCATCTCGGACGAGATGGCGCGACGAGTAGGGAACTACCGATACAAGGGAGGCAAGGCCGTTCAAACTGAAGGGCCTCGTGGAATCAATCGCTTCAGGGTGGACGAACTCCAGCGGGGCTCGATCGACAAGATCATGGTGACCGACCCCTACGACACGGTGCGAACCTATTCGTACGAAACCGTGAACGGCGCCTTCAATCTCGTGAACTATGACGGCCCTCCGTGTTTGACCTGCCCGTTTCAAACCCAGCAGTCCAATTCGGCGGGAAACATCGTTCGGCGCGACAGCCCGAACGGAGCTCGAACCTGCTATTCGAACGACGATTCACGAGGGCTCGAGACGGTCAGGGTGGAAGGCTTGGCCGTCACGACCACATGTTCATCTGCAATTGCTGCGCAAACCCTGCCCCCTGGATCTCGAAAGACCACTACACAGTGGCACCCAGACTGGTGGCTCCACACCAGAGTGGCAGAACCTGGTCGCATCAGCACCAGTGTTTACAACGGCGAACCAGACCCGTTCGATGGCAACGCCCCGGCAAGTTGTGCGCCGAGTGGCGCGCTGCTGCCCGAAGGCAAACCCATTGCTGTTTTATGCAGGCGAGTCGAGCAAGCAACGACGGATGCGAATGGTGCTGCTGGCTTTAGCGCGACGCTTCAGCCTGGCGTCGGGGCCCGAGAGTGGAACTGGACCTACAACGAGTTCGGGCAGGTGCTCACCGAGGACGGCCCGC